>ENA-UOIY01000161-UOIY01000161.1-human-gut-metagenome-genome-assembly--contig:-P114-NODE-161-length-111806-cov-33.719600_pt1 | contig 111806 bp, 103 predicted proteins | sample MGYA00242335_ERZ723882 | MGnify/ENA metagenome assembly ERZ723882 | reverse complement strand
GGAGGAGGGTGCGTTTTTACTTGCGGACCTGGCTGGAAGTAAAAACAGAGGAACATCAGTCGGGAATTTGCCTGGCCGGAACTGTCCAAAGGACGTTTTTACTAAACTCGTGCCCTTTAGTAAAAACATCTGTGTGTCAGAAAATCCCCCTTTTACATAATATAAATAATATAAAGCGTGTTATATTTATGCGGTGAAAGAATATATGACAAAATATATTATAAACGGCGGACGGATTTTACGAGGTGAAGTAACTGTAAGCGGATCAAAAAACGCAGTGCTCCCCATCTTGTCCGCCGCAATTTTAAATAATGGCGTCACCCGGATCCAGAACTGTCCCGATATTTCGGACGTGAGAATTACAATAGAAATACTAAAAGAACTGGGCTGCGACGTACAATTCCTAAAAAGCAGCAGAGGAAATACCATAGAGATCAACGCAGCATGTATCAACTGCACAAAAATCGGGGTTGAAAACGCCTGTAAATGCAGATCCTCAATTACATTTCTCGGCGCGCTGGCCGCAAGAATGGGAGAAGCCGAGGTCGCCTATCCCGGAGGCTGTACCATCGGAAAACGTCCGCTTGACATACATGAAGACGCACTTTCAGCGATGAATATCAACGTCAGAAACTGCGAGCATTATGTACGCGCAGAACGAAACGAAGAATCCGAACATTGCGACAGACATATTTTCCTTAGATTTCCAAGTGTAGGCGCAACGGAAAACGCCATGCTCGCAGCCATGGGCACATCTGAAACCGTCTTCATCTACGGCGCGGCAATGGAACCGGAAATCGTCTGCCTGGCCGATTATTTAACGGCAATCGGCGCCGAAATAGAAGGCGCAGGAACAAATGCGATCAGAATGAAAGGAAAATCGGAATATAAAGCCGATCCGATCAACTTTACTGTCATCCCCGACAGAATTGAAACGGCAACCTATCTTATGGCTGCTGCCGCCGCCGGAGTCAACGTAAAAATCCACGACTGCAATCCCCTCCATATTACACCGGTTATAAAAACGCTGCGCAGCATGGGGTGTGAAATCAAGGAGCATTTTTATGCAGCAGAGAAAGAGGGAAAAGCTACGTTAGAGCTCACAAAAGGCGCGGCATACGGAAGATTGGAGTCTCCGGGATTTATTATCGCAGAAACGTATCCCGCCTACCCTACCGACGCGCAGTCTATTATTCTCCCGCTTCTGGCGACCGCAAAAGGAAATACGCTCGTCGCCGATAGAATTTTTCCCGAGCGCTTCGGCGCCGCCGAGGAGCTGGTAAAAATGGGCGCGGATATCCAAAAAAGGGATTATGGCCAGATCGTAAAAGGAAAACGCCGGCTGAAAGGCGCAGAGGTTTATTCGCACGATTTGCGGGCAGGTGCCGCAATGATTATCGCAGGCCTTTCCGCCTCAGGGCAAACAACTGTATACGACAACGGCTACATCCAAAGAGGATATGACGGAATTACAGAAAAACTGCGCGGAATCGGAGCTGAGATTTGGGAAATCCCCTGCTGAAATCAGAATTTTTCATAATGCGACTGTTTTGAAATGTTGAGCAGGATTCCCATGCTTGCAAGCAAAATCACAAGCGAAGTTCCCCCGTAGCTGAAAAACGGAAGTGAAATTCCCGTAACAGGCATTGAAGACGTAACGACCGCTACATTCATCAAAACCTGGATCGTAATCAGCGTCGTAATTCCAAATGCGGTAAGAGAAGAAAACTTATCCGGCGCATTTCTGGCGATTTTATATCCGCGCCAGATAAACAGAGTGAAAAGTCCCAAAACAAGGGTAACGCCAACAAACCCAAGCTCTTCCGCCAGAATTGATAAAATAAAATCATTATAGGGTTCCGGAAGATAAAGGTATTTCTGGACACCTTTTCCAAAGCCTTTTCCAAACAGGCCGCCGGAGGAAATGGCATACAGCGACTGCATAATTTGGTAGCTGTCTCCGGACGTGTCATGCTCGGGATCCAGAAACGTTGTGAATCGCTCTGCAATATATTCAAAATTAACGGATTTCGTCGCAAAAACGACGACGGCAAGCAGGCCGGCGCATAGTCCCATGCAAAGATAGGTCGGCAATTTCACCCGTCCTGCAAACATCATAGCCACCATGACCATTCCCACGATCAGGACGCAGCTGATATGCGGCTGCAATGCAATGAGACCGATCCCTATGCCGACCGGAACAATATATATCAGAATTCCAAGCAGACGCACAGCTTTATAGCTCAGCCCCGGTCTGGAAAATACATATGCAAGAAACAGAATTACGGCAATTTTATACAATTCCGAGGGCTGGAACTCGATTCCGAAATTCAGCCACCGTTTTGCGTTGTTATGCGTCGTTCCGATCAGTTGGACCAACACCAGCAAAGCGATGCAGAATCCGAAAAATGGGATGGCAAAGCGTGCCAGCACCTTATAATCGATCATGCTTACGATCAGCATCGCCGCGACGCCAAGAACCGCAAATACCAACTGCTTTTTAAGGATCGTATACGCATCGGACTGAGCGTTCAAGGAATAGGCGGAGGCCGAGCTTGCGCTGAAAACCATCATCGTACCGAGGCCCAGCAGCATGATGATCGCAAGCAGGAGCCAGAAGTCCGGCTGATTATAGCGAATACTTTCCCGAATCCGCCGTTTGACCTCATCCAGCGCCCCGTTATTTTTTTTCTCCGCTTTGTGATTCAAGCCCATGCCGATCCCTCCACAATGCAATTGCTCAGCGCATACTGAAATATGCCAGTACGCAGCAAAACAGCGTAAAAATCCAAAATATCGTTACGACTTTCCGCTCGCTCCATCCGCAAAGTTCAAAATGATGATGAATGGGCGCCATTCGAAACAGGCGTTTCCCTTTCGTTATTTTAAAAAACGATACTTGCAGAATTACGGAAAGCGCCTCGATTACAAACAGGAAGCCGGCAATGACCAGCAAAAGCGGACGCTGGAGCAAAATGACGCAGGCACCCATCGCCCCGCCGATCGCCAGAGATCCCGTATCCCCCATAAACACCTTCGCTGGATTAAAATTAAACAGCAGAAAGCCAAGCAGACCACCCGCCATTGCCACGGAAAAATATGCGACGGAATCATCCGGACAGAGCAGGATCGAAACGGCGGCAAACAGCACAAATACGATAAACGAAGAGCCGGCGCACAGGCCGTCCAGGCCGTCCGTCAGATTGACGGCATTCGTCGCAGAAAGGAGGATCAGAATACAAAACGGGATGAATACCCATTTCAGGTCAAACGTTTTCGTATAGCCGAAAAAGTCGATAATAATTGTGTTGTCAACATAATTCTTTCTGGTAATATAAAATACGAACGCAAGCGAAACCAGGAATAAAAGCGTCATCTTCTGATAAGCCCGGAGTCCGTCCTTTCTCTTTTTTACGATTTTAATCAGATCATCCAGAAACCCTACAAAGCCAAACCCAACCGAAGTCCACAGCAAGGGAATCATTTTCGGCGCCATGCCTTTGAAATACAAAACCAGCGCTACGATAATCAGCGGCGTCAGGAAAATCAATGCGCCGATCGTAGGCGTCCCCTGCTTTTTGAGATGCGACTGCGGCCCGTTATAACGAATCGTCTGGCCGAACTTCAGCCTCCGCAGAAGCGGAATGTAAAACGGCGCAAGCAGCACTGCGCCCGCAAATGTAATCAGAAAAATGATGGTAACCGTCGTCATAGCTGCAGCTCCCTCCGATTATACGAAGTCATTGATCAGGGCCTCGGAAATGAGATTCATGCGGATTGCGTGCGACCCCTTGACCAGGACTCCGACCTTCAGCCCCCTTTGCGCATAGTCCCGAATGATCGGGGGCAAAACGCGCGCGCCCTCAGAAGAGTCGGAAACATGCATTTTGCGCAAGCCGTCAAACGTGTCATAATATATCACAGATTGGGGGCCTACGGCAAGAAGTACGCCGGCGGCTTCCGAAGCCAGTCTGCCGACCTTTCTGTGCGATTCCTCAGATAGAACGCCAAGCTCCAGCATATCGCCCAAAGCCGCAATTTTAATATCCGCATCCATGTCGCGAAGCACGCCGAGCGATGCGGCCATGGACTCCGGACCGGCATTATATGTATCGTCTATCACAAATCCCCAAGGCGTTTCTACGATTTTCTGCCGCGACGCCTCTTCTCCGAACAGCGATAAGGTATCGACCGCTTCTTCAGAGGAAATGCCCAGAGCATTCGCGGCGCAGACCGCCGCCATGCTGTTGTATACGTTGTGGACGCCCGGCACACGCAGCCGGACTGCAAAATGCTGCCCGGAAGGCGTAAATAATTCATAGCTGCTTCCGTGAATGTTTTCAGCCCGGTATGCAGAATTTTCTTCCGTTCCAAAATAAACCGTTTCGATTGCGTCCGCGCCATATTCTTCCAGGATCGCTTGGACCAGAGCCTCGTCAGAAAGCATGTCGTTATCTCCGTTTAGAATCAGCTTTCCGCCCGGCCGCATGCCCTTGCAGATTTCCAGCTTCGCGCGCAGGATATTTTCGCGCGTCCCCAGCGTCTCGAGGTGAGAAATTCCGATATTTGTAATGATCGCAACATCTGGGCGGACGATTTTCGTCAAATATTCAATTTGCCCAAGGCCGCGCATCCCCATTTCGGTCACGAGCGCTTCATGCGTTTCGTCGAGCCGCATGACGGTCAGAGGAAGGCCCAGCTCATTATTCTGGTTCAGCTCCGATTTCAGTGTGATATAATGCCCTCCGATCACGGAAGCAACCATATCCTTTGTCGAGGTTTTCCCCACACTGCCCGTTACGGCGATTTTAAACACGGAATCACCGCGTTCCCGAAGGATTCCGGCGGCAATGCGTCCCATAGCGACCGCCGTATCATCCGTTTCCACAACGGCTCCGGAATTGCCGTGATACAGATCACGGATCGTGAGCGCCGCGGCGGCTCCCGAAGCAAAGGCCTGATCTATATAGAGATGTCCGTCTGTGCGCTCGCCTTTCAGTGCAATGAAAAGACAATCCGGCTCGAGCTTTCTCGAATCGATCGAGGCGCTCCGCACCGTGATCTCCTTATTGCCGCGGACAGATCCGCCTGTAAATTCAGCGATTTTTTCCAATGTCAGCTTCATGGTTTCTATGACCCTCTCAAGTGATTCTTTCGTATTATTGCATTTGATCCAATATTTCCCGCACAATTTTCCGCTCGTCAAACGGGATGGTTCGATCCTTCAGGATCTGTTCCGTTTCATGGCCCTTCCCGGCAAGGATGATGACGTCTCCCGGATGTGCGTTTCTCAGCGCGTATTCAATGGCGCTGCGCCTGTCTACGATACAAATATAATCCGCGCCCGTCGGAATTATGCCTTTTTCTATATCCCGTACAATCTGCTCCGGATCCTCGCTTCTCGGGTTATCGGAAGTAATAATCGTAAAGTCCGCATATTTTCCTGCGGTTTCCCCCATCAATGCACGCGGCCGGTTCCGATCGCCGCCGCATCCAAACAAGAAAACGGTACGTTTTGCATACTCTTTTACCGTTGTTAAAATATTGATAAAGCTGTCGGGATTATGCGCGTAATCGATCAACACGGAGAAGTCTTTTCCGGTCGGGACGGTTTCCGCCTTTCCCGGCACGAATACAGTTCTCAAACCGGAAGCGGCCCGTTCCGGGGGGATGCCCTCGATACAGCAGCATGCGAACGCGGCAAGAGAGTTATAGACGCTGAAGCGTCCGGGCACGGGAACCGCGATATGATACAGCCGTTCTCCAACGGATACGTCATATTCGACGCCATTCTGTTTCGTTATGATATTTTTCGCGCGGAAGCTGCAGTCGGAATCAATGCCGAAGGTATAGATTTTTGCGCCGGAGCGCTCGGCCTGTTCCAGCATCCGGCATGCATAGGAACTGTCGCTGTTAATCAGGGCGTTTTCACACATCGTAAAAAGCTTCGATTTTGCTTCGGCATATTCCTCCATGTTGGCATGCTCGTTTTCTCCGATGTGATCTCTTGACAGATTCGTAAAAATTGCCGTGCTGAACCGGCAGTGCCCGACCCGGTTCAGATGCAGCCCCTGGGAAGAAACCTCCATGATACAGGTGCCGATTTTTTTCTCTGTCATCCGGGAAAGCAGCTTTTGCAGAATGTTCGCCTCCGGCGTCGTTCGCTCCGATGGAATTTCTTCCTTTCCAATTTTGTTGCAGATGGTTCCGATCAGTCCCGTTTCGAGCCCCGCCGCCTGATAAACAGCGCGGATCATATAAGTTGTAGACGTTTTTCCCTTTGTGCCCGTCACGCCGATCAGCCGGAGCCGTTCGGAGGGGTTTCCGTAAAATGCGGCGCAAATTCCCGATAAGGCCCATCTGGTATCAGGACACAGGATAACGGCCGGCCCGTTTTTTCCCGCATCAAAGCCGTATTCCTCCAGGGCCTCCCTGCTCTGCGCAAGAATTGCTACCGCGCCGGCCTCGGCGGCCGCCGCAGCGTACCGGTGTCCGTCCGTGACATAGCCCTTGATACAGACAAAAAGGGAGCCCGGCCCGCATTTTCTGTGATCCGTTTCAATCGATGTGATCTCTATCTGCCCCGCATCGCCCGGTCCTGCAAACACGCAGCCGGTATCGTTGTGTTCCAATAATTGATTCAGTTTCATGGCACTCTCTCCTAATCGGCAGTTTCCGTATCATTATTGATCAGCTCGAGCTCTATGACAGAGCCCTTGTTTACGACAGTTCCGTCCGGAATATTTTGTGAAACAACCTCCCCGATATTGTTTGCCTGTACGTTCAGACCAAGCTCCGTCAGCGTTTCGATGGCCTCCGTCAGCGTATAGCCAAGCAAATTGGGGACTGTAACGGTCTGTTTGACCGTTTCCGGATTCGTATACAATACCACCTTAGAACCGGACATTACATAAGAATTATAGCGTGGAATCTGCTCAGAAATCGTAATTTGCGAAAGATCAGCGGTTTCGTCCGCATCCGCGAGCGTATAGGAAAAGCCCTGCTCTTTGAGCGCCGCAATTGCTTCCTCTACGGAAAGTCCCGTTACGTTCGGCACATAGCTTTTTACCATCATGTTCTGGCTGTCAAGGTCGGTATAACGTCTTTCCACTTCCAGATAAGTAAGAATCTTTTCAATCAGTTCTCCGGCCACCGGCGCCGCCTGACGTCCTCCGGAAGCCGAGCTGTCTGTGGGGTTGGGGTGGTCCAGCATGACAAGGATTACGATTTCCGGATCGTCTGCCGGAGCGATGCCGCAGAATGACGCGATATATCTGCCGTCCGTTTCCGTTGTCGTCGTCTGGGAGGTGCCCGTTTTGCCCGCAACACGATAGCCGGACACATAAGCATTGCTTCCCGTTCCAGACGCGACGACCTGCTCCAGCAGCTCCAATACCTCTTTGGATGTGCTCTCTGAAATTACCTGCCGCACAACCGTCGTATCATAGCTTTTTACGACAATATTATTGCTGTCGGTAATTTCCTTCACAATTCTCGGCTGCACCAGCTTTCCGCCGTTTGCGATCGCGCAATACGCTGTTGCAAGCTGAATCGGCGTAATTTGAACGCGCTGCCCAAAGGCCGTTACCGCCATATCGATTTCCGTAGGATTGGTATGAAAAATACTGTTTGCTTCTCCGGAAAGCAAAATCCCCGTTTTGGAACGGAAGCCGAACGATTCGATATATTGATAAAATTTTTCCATGCCGATCTGGAGGGAAAGCTTTGCAAATACCGGGTTACAGGAATTCTTGACGGCATCTGCAAATGTTTCGGTGCCGTGATCGTTCGATTTCCGCCAGCAGCGGATCTTCCAGCCGGAAAGATCAAGCGGAGCGTCGCTGACCATCGTATCTTTGTTTACAAGCCCTTCCTCAATGCCGATCGCAGTAGTGATCGATTTAAACGTGGAGCCCGGCTCATAAGTATCCGTAAGCGCTTTGTTCCGCCAGACCGTTTCGCTGAGGATCTTCACGGATTCGTTCGTATTCCCGATCCAGGTATCGGCGTCGTATCCCTCCGGCGCGGCGTACGGATCGTTCAGATTAAAATCGGGATAAGAAGCCATTGCGAGTACGTCTCCCGTGTCGGGCTGCATTACCACGATTGCGCCGCCCTCCGTTACATTAAACTCTTCAATCGTTTCCTTCAGCGCCTTCTCCACCATATTCTGTATCGTTGCGTCGATCGTCAGTACGACGTTATTGCCATCCTGCGGATCAAGACGCGTAATTTCATCGTATGGCAGCTCGTTTCCCGCCGCGTCGACTGCGGTGATAATTCGGCCGGCCGTTCCTGTCAGCATACTGTCAAGCGCAACCTCGACGCCGCATACCAGCCCCTGGTCATCCTTTCCGGTGAAGCCGATCAAGTGACACGCCAGATTGTCATTTGGATAATACCTGGTCGTATCCTCATCAACATAGACGCCCTTAATTCCTTCCTCCTTAATCCAGCTTTTGACCTGATCGCCAAGCTCGATCTCCAGTTTCTCAGCGATCAGTTTATAACGGCCCTCTGATTGAATTTTCGTCAGCGTCTGATCGTAGTCCAGCTGCAGGATATCAGACAGGCCCTGCGCAACCTTTTTCTGATATGCCTCCACATCGCCGCCGGGCGCATTATCCTTTATAATTTTCTGATTAACGTTTACCAGGCAGGAGGATACGCTGATTGCAAGCACGTTTCCGTTTCTGTCTGTAATCGTGCCTCGTTTTGCAGAAATGGTTCTCCAGGAATTCTGCTGCGCGTATGCTTTTTTACTATAATAATCTCCCTTGATAAACTGGAGATAAGCAAAACGAAAAAGCAGCAGGACCATGAAAACGATTACTGCGACGCATACCGCGATCGATTTGCCTCGTACTTTATCGTCTCTGTCTTCGCTCTCGTAGGTCAGCGCTGCTTTGAGATAGTTCCGTTTCGTTCTTTTTTGGGTATTATCTTGCTCTTGCCTGCGGGAAACCTTTGCCACCCTACCATGCCTCCTGTCCATATGGTAAAATATATGCTGGGCTTCCTCAATTTATATCAGTCCCAGAAAAAGCTTTATCCTTTCGAGCGCTTTCTGGTGCCACGCAGTGTCTGAAGCCTCGTCCCTCGTAAACTCCGTATTTTTATATTCCGTCTGGTCGATGGCTTCAACCGGGACATATCGGATCTGATACGAAAGAGGCTTATGCATTCCGAGCTTTTTCTCTGCAATTTCGGCAATTTCCGCAATGCTCATGCTGCTTTCTATTTCTACCTCCATGTTTTCAATGGCGGCGTTCAGCTCGTCGTATTCCTGCTGCAGCTTATGGTTCTCATAATTGATCTGTGTAACGGAAGCATACCGGAATGCAACCGTAAGTCCAAGCGCCACAAGCAGAATCACATTTGCGATCACACTGCGTTTGACTTTTTTGTCTTCTTTTTTCTTTTTGATTTCCGTCAGTACAATTTGTTTTTTTTCGATTTTTTCCGCCGGAATGTAAAATTCTCCGACTTCCGGTTCGAATTCATAATCGTACCGGTAGGCGTTGCTTCCATCGGAGGCCGCTCTACCGCCGATGCTGCTTCTTCCCCTGTTCATTTGTAATTCCCACCCTGTTATCTTTTGTTTTTATTACAGATCCGATCTTTTTTCGAATACCCGCAGCTTAGCGCTGTGAGATCGGTTGTTTTCCGACTGCTCAATTTCGGATGCAACGATCGGCTTATTCGTAATAACTTTTCCCTGCGGCCTTTTGCCGCAGACGCATATGGGAAAATCCGGCGGGCATGTGCATGGGCAGGCTGCCGTCTTCATTTTATTCTTCACAATTCTGTCTTCCAGAGAATGAAACGTGATGACGCACAGCCGGCCATTCTCGCTCAGAAGGCCGAGCGCCTCATCCATTCCCTTTTCCAAAACCTCAAGCTCCCGGTTCACTTCGATCCGAATCGCCTGAAACGTTCTTTTGGCCGGATGGCCTCCTCCCTGTCTCGCTCTGGCAGGGATCGCAGATTTGATCGTCTCTGCAAGCTCCAGCGTCGTTCGGATCGGCGAAGTTTTTCGCCTGATGCAAATCGTTCTGGCAATTGCGGCCGCCCATTTTTCTTCGCCGTATTCCCGGATAATTCTGGCAAGCTCTTTTTCCGGATATTCGTTTACCACGTCTTCTGCCGTTACCGGCCCGTCGCGGTTCATTCTCATATCCAGCGGCGCGTCAAACCTGTAGCTGAAGCCTCTCTCCGGTTTGTCAAACTGGTAGGATGAAACGCCGATATCCAGCAGAATCCCGTCTGCCTGCGGAAGCCTTCCCCGCTCCCGCAAAATACAGCCTGCCGTTTCCGTCATTTTTTCAAAGTTCGTCTTTACGATAATATATTCCGCCTGACTTCTGCCGGCGTCTTTCACTTTTTGCAGGCGTTCCGTCGCGGCAGAGACGGCATCGTCGTCCTGATCCAGTCCGATCAGGATTCCATCTTTCCCCAAATGTTCCAAAATATGGGAACTATGTCCCGCACCGCCCACCGTTCCGTCAATGTATACGCCGTTTTCCCTGATTCGGAGCATTTCGATACATTCCCGGAGCAGTACCGGCTCATGATTGAAGTCCGACATGCTTTCCCTTTATTACTTTAGAAGTCCAGGCATTTCGAAGCTTCCGCAAACGATTCGCCCGTACAATAGTCATCGTAGTAGCGGTCGTATTCGTCCTTATCCCACAGCTCGATATGGTCGCCCGTACCCAAAACATGAATTTCTTTCTTGAATTTTGCAAATTCTCTGAGCGGCTGCGAAATACTGAGCCTGCCCTGCGCGTCGAATTCAGCCTCCTGAACGGATCCCAGCAATCTTCTTGACGTGATTCTGTAAGCCTCATCCGATGTTTTCATCTGCAAAAAGGATTCTTTCAGCTTTTCAAAGCGTTCTTTCGGGTAAATGTTCACGCAAAGATCAAAGCCTCGCATGAGAATGAAATTCTCACCGAGCTCTTCTCTGAATTTGGCGGGAATCACCATCCTGCCCTTTGTGTCAATGGTGACAAAACTATCTCCATAAAACACAGATCATTTACCCCTTTCGAAAGTTTATCCTTCGTACCTTTCCGCAGGAAACCGCGCGCTTATCCTTTGTAAAAAATTTTCTTTCGTATCCTGTCAGCTTTTCACTTTTGTATGTTCAGAACTTTTTCTTTTGTAAATTGTCCCACAAGGGATCTTTTGTACGCTTTTCTTCTTTTGTAAAAATAACCTTGCAATACTGCTTGTCTTACCAAGCGGCTTTTACCGGAATAAAAAAGATACGCTCCTTTTTCCTCCACTAAAAACCACCTTGTGGTGTTTTTCATCCACTAAATGCCTCAAATCACCACCGACAGGCATATAATACACGAATTAATGGGAGAATGCAATACCTTTTTCTATTATTTCAAAAAATTTTTTTCACTCCAAAAGCCCATGAAGCAGGCAGCAAAAACCCTGCACGAACCTGTAAAATATGATTACAGAGATCATGCAGGGTTTTCATTTCCTTATGCCGAATACAGGCAGCCTCTTTCTCCTCAGCGGGCAGGCGGATCCGCCTCTCCTCCATCCAGGGAAGAAACGGGCACATCATACAAGGCTCCGTACGATTCGGCCTCATATTCGTCGTCCGGTATATTTTGAACGTAGCCGGTGCATTCCGTCGCCGAAGCTACAGGATTATTTAAAAACGAATCCTTCGCATATTCCAGTTCCGGTTTTATCCGATTCTTCTTTCTGTTCATAACAGAGCACTTCCTTTTCCCGTTCGTCGGCTTTTGCGCCGCACGGATAGTATGTGCCATATTGAATTTTACTATTTTGCCAAAAAATCACTTTTGCACGGAACGGGTACGTTCAGGCGATATCCTTTTTTATTCAGACCGTGGAGCTTAAACGCCATCAATTCAGGAGAGACACCCAGAATGGAACAGATTTTAAAAAAGTCGGCTTCCTCTTTCAGAACGGCTTCAAGCGCGCCGTCATCGATCAGCAGTTCGCCCGCAAAAAGATTTGCTTCATATTCCGGCCCGGACGTCGCGTCGTAAAAACCGATTTCCCGGAGCGGCGAGGCCTTTGCAAGATGCCTGTGCAGGATATGATGCCCCAGCTCATGCGCCGCGACGGTTTTTCTCTGCGGCTCCTCCAGATCGCCATTTATTACAACGTACGGCACGCCAAGCATGATATAATAAAATGCTTTCAGGTGCTGAAATTCATAATTATATCTTACGTTGACCCCGAGCGCTTCCAGAAGTGCGAACGGCTCGTTTGTCCCGTATTTCTTTTTCAGGCGGTCGGCCTGGCGTCTGATAAATTCTTCCATATTATTCTTTTGTCTGTTCTTTCTTGTTCTTCCTTTCGGCACGGATCTTTTTCGAATCGAAATAAAGCTCGGTAATCGCCTGGAAGAACGCCTCTTTGTCCTCCTCGTCGAGTTCCCCCCCGGCAAACAGCGCCTGCGCGCTTTCGATCAGACTGCGCGCCTGTTCCTTTCCCGTCCTGCCGTACCGGTGCTCCGCTTCTCCGAGAAACAGCTCATTCTCCCGCATCAGCTCCAGCTCCCGGTCCGACAGGAAATAACTGACCTCTTCATTCAGCGCCGCAGCCAGCTTTATTAAAACCTCGGTGCTCTGCGGCTTTCGAATGTTGCCTTCATAATACTGGATACACCTTGGCGTAACCCCCACCAGCTCCGCAACCTCTTTTTGCGTCATGCCTGCTTTCTTTCTTGCCGCTTTGATCTTGTCTCCGATTGTCATCTTGTCACGCTTTCCCGCCGTACAATCCAGGCGAATATTTTTTCATATATCACGTGTTGACACGCACATGCGTTCGTGTTATAATTGCGTCCGTTGCACGAACCTTTGTTCGTGTATATGTTACATCCGTTCGCTTTGTTTGTCAATACAATTCGGCGGAACAGAAAAAATATTTTCGGGAGGGGATTTTACTATGGAACGGATTATCCTGCACTGTGACATTAACAACTGCTACGCTTCCATCGAATGCGCAGAGAATCCGGCGCTTCGCGGGAAACCGGTCGCGGTATGCGGCGACGTCGAGGAACGCCACGGCATTGTTCTTGCCAAAAGCACGGAAGCAAAAGCGGCCGGCGTTCAAACGGGAGAAACCGTTTGGAAAGCGAAACTCAAATGTCCCGAATTAACCGTCCTGCCTCCCCGATTCGACATGTATCTGAAATATTCAAGGGCGGTCCGCGAGATCTATTACCGTTTTACCAATCAGATTGAAGCCTTCGGAATTGACGAGTGCTGGCTGGATGTAACGGGAAGCACAAAGCTGTTCGGCCGCGGCACAGAAATCGCCAACAAAATCCGTACCGCCGTGTTTTCTGAGCTTGGAATTACGATCTCCGTCGGTGTCAGCTTCAACAAGGTATTCGCGAAGCTGGCTTCCGATCTGAAAAAGCCGGATGCCGTGACATGTATCGAAAGGAAGACATTCAAACGGATCGTCTGGCCCCTTCCGGTTTCCGTTCTCATGGGCGTAGGAAAGAGCACAGCCAAGACGCTGAACTCTTTATATATAAAAACAGTCGGAGAGCTCGCAAAAGAATCCCCTGCGCGCCTTCGAAGAAGTCTGGGCAAATGCGGCATGCAGCTTTGGGAGTATGCAAACGGACTGGAGTGCAGTCCCGTGGCGGACTGCGACGTTTCTTCCCCTGTCAAAAGCATCGGCCACGGTATTACGACTCCGTCCGACCTAAAGCATAACGAAGAAGTACGGCATGTCATATTTGCCCTTTCGGAAACAATCGGTAAAAAGCTCCGCTCCAATCGGCTTGCCGCGAGCGGCGTACAGATCTCTATCAGAGACAGTGAATTCAGGACGCACGAATTCCAGTGTATGCTGCCTGCACCCACCCAAAGCTCACTCGCCGTTTCACGCCAGGCTTTTTGCCTTTTTTCCAAAAAGTATGCGTGGACGCATGACATTCGCTCTGTCAGCGTCCGCGCAATCCACCTTGTTCCGCACGGGACGCCCTATCAGCTGGATCTGTGGGGAGACGCATTGAGGACCAGCAAATCGGAAACGATCGAAGACGCAATGGACAAGCTTCAGACCCGTTTCGGCGGCGGCGTCATCAATTACGCTGCAATCCTTTACGATCCCCGGCATTATTCTTTCTGCGAAAATTCGTTTCACTGACGGATCTTTTTATTGCACGATCAGCAGGTTGTTGTATAATATCGGAGAAACTGTTTTTGAAAGGAAGATGATCCAATGATCATAGACGCACATGTCCATACATTCCCGGAAAACATTGCAGAGAAGGCGCTGCATCGTTTGGAATCGATCTCCGGGCTTACGCGTGTCACGGACGGCACGGCCGCCGGAACTGCCGCATATATGAAAAAGATGAAGATTGACAAATTTATAAATCTTAACATTGCCACGGCGCCGGGACAGCAGCATACGATCAATACGGTAGCCGCAGAGAACAATAAAAAATATCCCGATATGATTTCTTTGGGATCCGTACATCCGGAAAATCCCGAGGCGGTGGACGAGCTTCGCCGGATCAAGGAGCTTTCTTTGAAGGGAATCAAGCTGCACCCCGATTACCAGGACTTTTTTATCGACGAGGAAAGACTATATCCGATTTACGAGGCGTGCTCGGAGCTGGAGCTTCCCATCGTATTTCATGCGGGCTGGGACTGCTACAGTCCCGATGTGATACATGCAGTTCCGGCTGCCAGTGCAAAAGTTGCCGCCGATTTTCCAAAGCTGAAAATGGTTCTTGCGCATTTCGGAGGGCTTCGTTTGTGGGATGACGTGGAAACCTTTCTGACCGGTCTGGAGAACGTCTATTTTGATACGGCAATGGCGGCCACATACATGCAGGATCCCGGAATTGCAATGCGGATCATCAATAAGCATCCCATTGAAAATATATTTATGGGCAGCGATTGCCCTTGGGAAGCACCGGATCGTTCCGCCGCTTTTGTCGAGTCACTGCCGATCTCCGATGACCGGAAAGAAAAGATTCTCGGGCAAAACGCCGCGCTGTTTTACGGTATTTCAGAAGCATAAGATTTTAGCATAAGCCTTTCGGCAGGTTCATATATTTTATCAAACGCCAATGACGGAGATTCTATATGAACAACGATGCAAGCAATATTATGAAAAGCCGTTATGCAAAAAAAGCGGCGCGGGTAAAAACAAAAGAAATCCGCAGGAAATACAGACAGGAGGTCCATGGCAGGTATTATTATCTGATAAAAGGGTTTCTGATCTCCATCCTGATTTCCGTCCCCCTGTTCTTTATCCTTGCTCTGGCAATGCGCATAACGGATTTTCCGGAAGAATATATGCCCCCGGCTTTGCTGACGACGGTTCTGGCAAGCATCGTCGTCGCTTCTTTCTATGCCACAGCTGCCGCAAAAGCAAACGGCTGGTTCAACGGAACGCTGATCGGCCTTTTCTATATGCTGATTCTGATCATAATCCGCTGGTGTCTGGAAGGACGCGTTTCCTTGAATAAGGACGTGCTCACAATGCTGCTTGCCGGATTGCTGATCGGATCCCTCTGCGGAATGGCGGGGCTCAATCTCGGAGAACGCATCAGAAATGCTTTGCGCAGGAGTAAATAACGCAAAATATAAAATAAAGTATTGACAATCCTGATTTCACACCGTATAATAGCAACTGCTGTTTCTGGGGAAACCAGGAAACGCGACCGTGGCGGAATTGGCAGACGCGCACGTTTGAGGGGCGTGTGGGCAACCCCCGTACGAGTTCAAGTCTCGTCGGTCGCACCACATCGGAGCAAGCGATTCTTGCTCCGATTTTTTATTAAATTAATTTTCCGGCGAAAGCGGCAAAAAAGAAGCACGCCGAAACGAACAGCCTCCATTTATCCCCCAATGATTTCAAAATGATTACAAAAATGGAACCTAATTTCAAAACAATTGACACAGATCGAGTCAAAGCCTATAATGAACAGCGGTGATATTAATGGCAGAAAGCAAATATAGGCATCTCAAATGCATTGTCCTGTTCCCGCTTATTATTTTATATTTTGAAATCGTTTTTAGAATTTTTACTACAGGGAATTTTTTCAGCTCCAGCTTTTTCCCCATGCTGTTTTTCAGCCTTGCATACGGCGGGATCGGATATCTTTTGTCCTCACTGCATAAGAATATAAAGGTAAACAAAGGGATCGCCGCCGCTTTGATTTTTCTCACTTGCCTTCTGTATATCGTGCAGTTTCTCATTTATAAGCAGTTCAAGCAGTTTTACGACATAAACACGATGACGGGCGGCGCGGGAGATGCGATTACTAGCTATTTTTCCGAAATTATGCATCTTATTTTTCGACAGGGCGGCATTTTTGTCATACTGCTGTTTTTGCTTCCGTTTATTTTGTATCTTATTTTCAGTTCAAGGCTTATTCCTGCGATTCGCGGCAATATCGCAACGAGAATCGTATCCGTTGCAGCTTCGGTGATTTCCTATGTTATTGCGCTCGTGCTTGTCTTTACAAGCAGCATTTATGCCCCGGTTTATCGTACGCAGTATAATTTTCAGTCGGCGGTGAGCAATTTCGGACTGATCACGGGTATGCGTTTGGATCTCCAGAATAATTTGTTCGGCGGGGATCTTTCTTTTGAGGAAGAGGACACCACAGCATTTTATACAAGCGGAACCGACGAAGCGGAAGAGCACCCCGAAAAGCCTCCTGCCGAGGAGCCGACAGCGTCCCCCATCGTATACGGATATAACACGATCGATATTGATTTCGATCAGCTCAATGAGAACGCTTCTGACCAGATCAAGGCGCTGAACGAATACGTGCAAAGCCTTGCTCCTTCCAGACAGAACGAGTACACGGGCCTTTTTAAGGGGAAAAACCTTATCCTGATAACCGCCGAGGCTTTTTCGGCCGAGGTGATCGATCCCGAGCTTACGCCGACGCTTTACCGGCTGGCAACAAAGGGAATTAACTTTACCGATTATTATCAGCCGTCAAGCGCCGGAACGACAGGCGGAGAATATCAGATTATATTCGGAATGATGCCCACCGACGGCGGCATGTCCTTTAAAAACACGTCCGACCATCTTAATTATTACACAATGGGCAGCCAGCTAAACCGCCTGGGATATTACGGGAAGGCGTTTCACAACAATTCATATACCTATTACGACCGTGATGTCACCCATAACAATCTTGGTTATTCCGACGGCTTTATGGGCTACGGAAACGGAATGGAGCAGTACGTAAAAAATACGTGGCCGCAGAGCGACTATGAAATGATCAGCGGAACGCTTCCGACATATATCGACAAGCAGCCCTTTAATATTTATTATATGACGGTGAGCGGGCACAGCAATTATACCCGCAGCGGCAATACCATGACCAGCAGACATTGGGACAGAGTTAAGGATCTTCCTTTTTCCGACACGGTTAAGGGATATCTTGCCGCAAATCTTGATTTTGAAGATGCGCTTGCTTATCTTGTAGGCGAGCTTGAAGCCCGCGGAATTGCCGACGATACGGTAATCTGCATTTCTTCCGACCATTTCCCCTACGGGCTGGATTCCGCCGGGACGCTCGGCAATATGCCGTATCTTTCTGAGCTCTACGGCTACGACGTAAACAATTATTTTGAAAGAGATCATTCCTGCCTGATTATCTGGAGCGGATGCCTGGAAAACGAAGAGCCGATCGTTGTCGATTCCCCAACCTACAGTCTTGATATCCTGCCGACGCTTTCCAATTTGTTCGGAACCGAATTTGACTCACGTTTCATGGTGGGCCGGGATGTGCTGTCCGATGCGCCGGCGCTGGTATTCAACACCAATTACGACTGGAAGACGGATCTCGGCACCTATTACGCGGCAAGCAACACGTTCGTCCCCAAAGACGAAAGTACCGTCGTGCCGGAAGGATATGTCGAAGCGGCAAAGACAATCGTGCGAAATAAAATGCGATACTGTGAGGGCGTGCTGGATACAGATTATTTCAGATATGTTTTCGGCGGCTGATTACAGCAATGGGGTAAAGCCGTTCTCCGATTCTGCGCAGCGATTCAGTGATGTTTCTAAAATATCATCAAAATCGGATACGTGTGCTTATGGATATGCAACGTCTCCGTTACAATATTACGTGTGTCAGTCTTTTCCTGCCTGATAAATTCAGAGCATGCCGGAGGGGTTCCCACGATCCCTCCGAGATTACCGCTTGACAAGAACTGAAAAATTTTCTATAACATAATAGAATTCGTTGCATCCGCAACGGTTTCATCTGCAACCAATTTGCAAATCGATTTGTCCGCGCGCCAGGTCCGCCCCTGCCGTTGGCGCCCGCTCGCAGAAAGGAATTTTATCATGCCGACCATTATGCGCCAAATCAACGTAATCAGCCGCTGCGAAGGAATCTATCGCACCGACCGGATGCGCGGAGCGGAGCTTGGAGCCTGTCATCACAGCTATATCCTTGCCATTTGCCGCCATCCCGGAATTTCTCAGGAAGAGCTTGCCAGACACATCTGCATCAACAAAAGCAGCGTCACGCGCCATCTCTCGCATTTGGAAGAGCACGGCTACGTTGAACGAAAGCAAAGCACCGCGGACAAACGCGTTACGCTCGTATATCCCACGCAAAAAATGCTCGAGGCGCTCCCTGAGGTCAAGCGGATTGTCAGGGAGTGGAACGAGTATCTTACCGAAGAGCTGACAGAGGCCGAGCTCGAGCAATTCCGCTCCGTGCTCGACCGTCTGTCGGCGCGCGCCAGGCAATACATAAACTGTAAGGATGAAGCAGAAGCATGAAAACCATTTTAAAATACCTGAAGCCGTTTTACGGAAGGATGTCCCTCGGGCTTCTGATCAAAGCCTCCGGGACGCTGGTCGAGCTTGCGCTCCCGTATATTCTGAGTCACATTCTAAAAAACGTCGTCGAACGGCAGGACGTTCGCCTGATCGTATTCTGGGGCGGAGTTATGATCGCCTGCGCCGCGCTGGCCTGCGTCTGCAATATCTGCGCAAACCGCATGGCGGCCAACGTAGCGCGGAATTTCTCAGAGCGGATCCGCCGCGACCTGTTCAGAAGAACGATGCTGCTTTCCGCGGCGCAGACGGACGCCTTCACAATCCCCTCTTTGGAATCCCGAATTACAACGGATACTTATAACGTGCACAGCTTCGTCAGCATGATGCAGCGGATGGGCGTCCGTGCGCCCATTCTGCTCATAGGAGGAATCGCAATCACCCTGATCATGGACAGCTATCTTGCTCTGGCCATGATCGCCATCCTCCCCTTTATTTTTATTACCGTCTATTTTATTTCCAAAAAAGGAATCCCTCTTTATACAAAAGTCCAAAAATCCGTCGACCGGATGATCCGCGTCGTGCGGGAAGACACGATGGGAATCCGCGTGATCAAGGCGCTCTCAAAAACAGATTACGAGCACCGGAGATACGACACGGTAAACCGCTCGCTGGTCCGCGATGAAAAGCGTGCCGGCATCACAATGGGCGTTGTCAATCCTGTCATGACGCTGCTTATGAACATCGGAATCGTCGCGGTTGTTGCGCTCAGCGCATCGCGCGTGGCCGAGCACAAATCCGATCCGGAAACCGTCATTGCCTTTATGCAGTATTTTACTCTCATCTCCATGGCCATGATGTCTGTAACAAGAATCTTTATGATGTATACAAAAAGCTCGGCCTCTGCCAGGCGGATTTCCGAGGTGATTGACACGCCGGAGGACCTGACGGTAAAAAGCGAATCGGAATACCCGCCCAGCCCCGTCTCCGCCCATATCGTATTTGAAAACGTTTCTTTTTCTTATACCGGCTCGCATCCTAACCTGGCGGACATAAGCTTCGAGGTCCCTCCAGGCGGCTCGCTGGGGATCATCGGCGCCACCGGCAGCGGCAAATCCACGCTGATCAAGCTGCTTTTGCGCTTTTATGACGTCGGGGCAGGCCGGATTCTGATCAACGGACGCGACATTCGGACGATTCCCAAAAACGCCTTTTACGCCATGTTCGGCACGGCAATGCAGAATGATTTTCTTTATGCCGATACGATTGAGGAAAATATCCGATTCGGCAGAGATTTAACTTCGGAGCAGATCGTCGCGGCGGCAAAAACGGCGCAGGCGGATGACTTCATCTCGTCGTTTCCCGAGTCATACGCACACGTACTTTCTCAAAAAGGAACCAACATTTCCGGCGGCCAGAAGCAGCGCCTCCTGATTGCCCGCGCCGTCGCGGCAAGGCCGGAAATTCTCGTGCTGGACGATAGCTCGTCCGCGCTCGATTACAAAACGGACGCCAGTCTCCGCCAGGCGCTTGCCGAAGAAATGAAAGGTACCACCGTGATTACCGTCGCCCAACGCGTCAGCTCGGTCAAAAGCTGCAGCGTCATACTCGTGCTGGACGAGGGCAGGATCATTGGGCAGGGCACGCACGAAGAGCTGATGCAAAGCTGCCCGCAGTACCGGGAAATCAGTGAATCACAGATGGGAGGCGCTTTCGTTGAGTAAAGGTGATTTTACAAAAGATCCGCGTTCGGAAAGCAATCCGAATAAAACAGGCCCCGCAAGAAAGCTGGACAGAAAGACGGCAAAGCACGTCCTGTTCCGGCTCGGCGGATACGTTATGAAATACTGGCCGCTGTTTGTGCTCGCCATTGTGCTGACGCTGGTATCGAATCAGCTCTCCCTGCTCGGACCAAAATATTCCGGGGACGCCATCGATGCAATTTCGGCCAAGGACGGAGTTGATTTCAGCACGGTCTGGTCCAGCGTCGTAAAAATGCTCGTCTGCTATGTTCTGTCCGCCGTACTTTCCTATCTTCTGGCGGTCCTGATGATTCAAATCAGTCAGAGAATCGTGTATACCATGCGGCGGCAGCTCTTTGAGAAGCTAACTGCTCTTCCGGTTTCCTATTTTGATACGCACACCACGGGAGATATCATCAGCAGAATATCGTATGATATTGATACGGTAAACGCGTCGCTCTCTCAGGATCTTGTTCAGGTCATGACAAGCGTTTACACCGTAATCGGTTCTCTGGTCTTCATGTGGCAGATCTCAAAACCGCTGATTGCCGTCTTCGCTGTAACAGTGCCTGCATCGATTTTGTTTACCCGCTATCGGTCCAAGCGCGTCCGTCCGCTGTTTCACAGACGTTCTCAGAAGCTCGGCGCTCTGAATGGCTATGCCGAAGAAATGCTTTCGGGGAACAGAACCATCTGTGCCTATCACCGTGAGGACGAAATCTGCAGGCGATTTGGGGTTCGCAACAAAGACGCAATGGACGCGTATTATGAAGCCGAATACTACGGTGCGACGCTGGGACCGTCCGTGAATTTTATTAACAATTTTTCCATATCGTTGATTATGATTTTCGGCGGGATTCTGTACATGTATTCACAAAACGGTACGTTTGCCGCAGGATCGCTTTTTTTCATCACTCTGGGCGGTGTGGCTCAGTTCGTCCAGTATTCAAGAAAATTTGCCGGTCCTATCAATGAATTTGCCAATATTTTAAACGAGTTTCAGTCGGCCTTTGCCGCGGCCGAGCGTATATTCCGGATCATCGACGAACAGCCCGAATCGCCGGATCCCGCAGACGCTCCTGCGCTGTCCGGCGTTTCCGGAAAAGTAGAGCTTCAGAATGTTTCGTTTGGTTATTCCCCCGAGAAAACCATATTGCACGAGCTTTCCGTCAATGCGGAGCCCGGCAGAACGATCGCAATCGTAGGGCCTACGGGCGCAGGAAAAACAACGATTATCAATCTGCTTATGCGTTTTTACGATGTAAATTCCGGTCAGATCTATGTCGACGGCAATGAAATCCGGAGCGTCCGCCGCGACTCGCTCCGGAGGGCCTACACGATGGTGCTGCAGGACACGTGGCTTTTCCACGGTACGATTTTCGACAATATCGTATACGGAAGAGAAAATGCGACGATGGAAGAGGTGCGGAAGGCGGCAAGGGCGGCGCGCATCGATTCCTATATTGAAAATCTGCCGGACGGCTATGACACCGTGCTTTCGGATGAAGGCGTAAATATCTCCAAGGGTCAGCGTCAGCTGATCACAATCGCGCGCGCAATGCTTTCCGGATCGACAATGCTGATCTTGGACGAAGCAACTTCAAATGTGGATTCGCGAACGGAAATCAAGATTCAGGAAGCCATGTCCGAGCTGATGATTGGACGTACTTGTTTCGTAATTGCGCACAGGCTTTCGACAATTCGAAACGCCGATCTGATTCTGGTGCTTCAGGACGGCCGGATCATCGAACGAGGAAACCACGACGAGCTGATGCAGTCGGGAGGATTTTACAGTTCGTTATACAATTCCCAGTTCTCATAATATTTTTCAGGCAGATCATTTTCCAAAAATATGATATACTATACAGGTATCTTATTATCGAAGGAGATGTATGGAATGAGCGAAGAATGTACCCATGACTGCGGCAGCTGCGGAGCCGATTGTCCGAGCCGCGGTCAAGCACAGCCTGAATCCCTGCTGGAAAAGCCTCATGCAGGCTCTGCGATTAAGAAAGTAATCGCCGTCGTCAGCGGCAAGGGCGGCGTTGGAAAATCTCTTGTGACATCGCTGATGGCGGTGAATATGCGGCGCCGTGAATATCAGACCGCGATTCTGGACGCGGATATTACCGGCCCGTCCATTCCGAAAGCATTTGGAATCAAAGAAAAGGCGACCGGAGACGCATCCGGTATTTATCCGGTTGAAACGAAAACCGGAATTAAAATCATGTCTCTCAATTTGCTGCTGGAAAACGAAACGGATCCGGTAGTATGGCGCGGACCGATCATAGCGGGAACCGTAAAGCAATTCTGGACTGACGTGATTTGGGGCGACGTAGATTATCTCTTTGTGGACATGCCTCCCGGGACGGGCGATGTGCCGCTGACCGTATTTCAGTCCCTTCCCGTGGATGGACTTCTGATCGTTACCTCTCCGCAGGAGCTGGTATCCATGATCGTGGAAAAAGCCGTAAATATGGCCGCTCTTATGAATGTTCCGGTACTGGGGATCATTGAAAACATGTCGTATTATATCTGTCCCGATTGCGGCGCAAGGCACAGCATATACGGAGAGAGCCATATCGACGGCATTGCGGCAAAGCACGGAATTCCCGTAACGGCCAGACTTCCGATCGATCCGAAATTTGCCGCAGCATGCGACAAAGGCACAATTGAGCTGTTTGAAAATAACGCGCTCGATCAAATTGCGGACCAGATTGAGAAATTATGAGCAGAAGAGAAACAGCCATTCGGCTTTTTAAAGAAGGATACAGCTGTTCTCAGTCGGTGCTGCTGGCCTTTTCAGATCAGATCGGTATTTCTGAAGAGCAGGCTGCGCTGGTTTCTTCTTCCTTTGGCGCAGGGATCGGAAAGCTGCGCGAGGTTTGCGGAGCCGTTTCGGGAATGCTGATGGCGGCGGGATTAATCAGAGGATACGCAGATCCGCGGGATCCTGCCGCGAAAGCGGCGCATTATCAATTTGTGCAGGAACTGGTAGGCGCCTTCAGAGAAAAAAATGGAACGATTATCTGCCGCGAATTGCTGCGCGGGAAGGTTTCCGACGACATATTGAGACCAGATACCCCGCCGGAGGCCAGAACGGAAGAATACTATAAAAAAAGGCCGTGCCCCGAAATCATCGGAGATGCGGCGGAGCTGCTGGAACGTATGCTATATTAAAAAATAGGCGCCCGAAAACAGGGCGCCTGTTTTTTGTCTCTTAAACAAAAAAGCCCGTCCCTCGGTAGGAGGGACGGACGAGCAGTTCATACCGGCAATCCGGACTGTTTATTTTTTCTTTTTCTTTACTACGATTCCCGCTACCGCGGCAACGATAACTACAACGCCCACGACAATCAGAACAACGGCCCAGGTCGGAAAGCCGCCCTCCGTATCGGAATCAGCTGCGGGAGACGTTGCGGCCGCCGGCTTCGGCGTTGCGGTTGCAGAAGAAGCGGTCTGAGATTCCGTCGGGGCCTCCGTCGCCTCAGGCGTCGGCGTCGCGCCGCCAACTTTATCCACTTCACATCCGTCCGCCACAAGATCATCCAGCGCAATTATCGTGCCTGATCCTCTGAGATCGAATCGGAATGCGGAGGGCTGGGCAAATTCTGCGCTGAATTCCGCTTTGCTGTCCGGGACATACTCCCCGTCCAGGAAAAGGAAGCAGTCGGTCGACAGCGTCTCGCAGACAACGGCAACGGAATAAACACGCTCCGTTTCCAATTCAGCGACAAGCTTATCTGCGAAATTATAGAGCCCGAGCGTTCCATCTACATTCTTAAATGAGAGAATCGGTCCGCTTTCGCTCTCGCTGTCTTTTTCCGGAGAATTCACGTCGGAAACTTTAAAAGCAAATTTCCCGCCGGCAGGCATTGCGTCGATTCGGATTTTAAATTCCACAACGTACGCATCCCCGTCGAACGGAGCCGCCTGGTCGATCGACCATCTTCTGCCGTCCAGGAAATCTTTAATCATGAGGGACTGATCTCCGGAAATCGGATTTTCGTTTGTGACCATCAAGGAGCTGCTGCCGTTGCAGTAAGAAAAAAAGCCAAATGCGCCGCTCCCCTCAATCGTATATGGGGCGAAGTCTCCCGTAGCGTAATCCTCCATTGCCTCCAGATCCTCAAAATCCTGATATATTACGTCGGCAAGAAGATCATCGTACCGTTCGTAAGTATAAGACTCGTCCTCTGCTCCTACCGTCAGAATCCCCATCGCCGCAAGCAGCATAGCGACACTGATGATTATAGCGCAAATTTTTTTCATTTCATAACCTCCGTCTAGCCAAAAACAGCCAAATTTATTCATGATAAATATTATATCCGATCAAGCCTCAATACGCAAGGTATTCAAAAAATTAATATGTGAAATTTGTGCAAAATTAAAATTCTATGCCTAGCTTGACAGATGATTTGTCTAAAATTTTATGATATAATACAGAAATTCCTGTATTACAGGCAGTATTTTTCAAAAAACGGAGGTCCTCCATGTTCGGTACACAGAGAATATATCAATGCAGACTCATCCTTACCGCGCTGATTTTTACGCTTCTGACGGCTTCCGTTTCCTGTACGTCTGATAAAGGAGGCAGCTCGGCGCCGCCTACGATTCCTTCCATCGCTGCTACCATACCGCCTGCGTCCGCGTCCCCTTCCCAGTCAATCCCCACGCCGGATCCCGGTCTGCCCGACCGGATCGGTCTTTACATTGATGACGGCGGGACGCGAAGGCTGGTAGAAGCCTCACATTCCGCGCCTTGGATTGCCGGGCAGGATATCGAATGCTATGAGGCAATCGCATCGCAGGAGGCTTCCCTCACGGGATCCGGTTTTGCGGAAATCTGGAATACGTGCTGGAATCAATTTCCGAATACGAAAAATGTCAAAATCGGCTATACGGTCGAACTGATCTTCAAAACAGGAGAAACGCGTTCCTTCGATGTGCGCTCGCCGGAGAATACGGAAGAAAACCGCGAATATGTTGAGATCTATCTTTATGACGACGTGCATCAGGTCCCCGGGGAATGGTACAGCCATCTTGAAGCTTCCGACATTACGGAAGAAACCATTGCAACCTCCATTAAATTTACTGCCGGCAGTAAAATCGAAGAAATTGAAAAAATCCATCTGTCGGCTTATCTGTATACAGCGGATCTGCCGGAGCAAACGCTTGCGGAATACGGCATTGATCTTTTAAGAGCATAGCGGAAGAAAGGAGCGGAAACAATATGAGGCTTACGGTTTTAGACCGTTGTACGGTAACACGGGGAGATATCAGTCTCGACGAGTTAGAGCGCTTTGGCGAGCTGAAAATTTATGACGTCATCCCGGAAAACCGACTGGCAGAGACGATTCGCGACGCAGATGCCGTCATCTGCAACAAAGCCAAAATCACGGCGGACGTTATGGCGCAATGCCCGCATTTGAAATATGTCGGTCTGTTTGCCACAGGCTATGATAACGTCGACATCCGGGAGGCTGCCAGAAGAGGGATCGTCGTCTGCAATGCCCCCGGTTATTCAACGGACTCAGTTGCCCAGCATACGTTTTCCCTTTTATTAAATTTGGCCTCCAATACAGTCGCGTACAACGCCTCCGTACACAGCGGAGACTGGATGCGATCTTCCGTCTTTACCTATTTAAAATATCCGATTACGGAAATTTCAGGCAAAAAGCTCGGAATTGTTGGATACGGAGCCATCGGCCGCGCCGTTGCCGAGCTTGGCCGGGCGTTTGGAATGCTGCCGCTGATCCATACAAGAACCGTGCCGGCAGCTTGCCCGTATCCCGTTGTTTCTTTCGACACCCTGCTTGCAGAGTCCGATTTTATCACGCTGCACTGTCCTCTTAACGATCAAACCAGGCATCTGATCGACGCGGCCGCGATTTCTAAAATGAAAAAAACGGCATACCTGATCAATACCTCGCGCGGCGGCGTAATCGAGGAGGAAGCGCTTGCAGAAGCGCTTCACGCCGGACGGCTCGCGGGCGCGGGGATCGACGTGCTTGCAGAAGAGCCGATGCGGCACGACCATCCGTATTTTTCCGCTCCGAACTGCATTATTACGCCGCATATCGCCTGGGCTTCGACGGAAGCGCGCCGCAGACTCATAAAGCTCGTCTGTGAAAATCTTGACGCATTTCTGAGAGGATCCCCCGTGAACAACGTAGCGCGGAAGGAACTGATTGAATGAATTATACAATAAACGCCTGCAGGCTTGCAGGGAAAGTTAAGGCCATCCCATCGAAATCACACCTTCACAGGCAGCTGATCGCCGCCGCGCTTTACGGAACGGATACCGAGATCCGGGCCGGCGCCGCAGCATCAGAAGATATTACGGCAACAGAAAATTGTCTGACCGCGCTGGGCGCCCAGATCCTTAGATCGGAAGCCGATCGGATCCATGTCAAAGCGATCAGGGAAAGGCGCAGGGAGGAAAGCGTCCGGCGGCTTTTTTGCAAAGAAAGCGGTTCTACGCTTCGGTTTCTTTTGCCCGTGGCATGCGCGCTGGGGCTTCCTGCGGAATTTTATCCGGAGGGCCGTCTTCCCGATAGACCGTTGTCTCCGCTGCGAGAAGAGCTGATCCGGCACGGCTGCCGGATTTCAGAGCCCGGAAGCGTGCCGCTTTGTGTAGAAGGAACCTTATCAGGCGGCGTTTTTGAGATCGCGGGCGGCGTGTCGTCCCAGTATATCAGCGGAATATTGCTGGCGCTTCCCCTTCTGGAGGCAGAAAGCACGCTCCGGATTACGGGTACGCTGGAATCCCGCCCTTATGTAGAGATGACGCTTGAGGTCCTTGCGGGCTTTGGCATTTCCTTCACGGAAAACAGCGGCTTCTCCGTTTTTATCAAACCGCGGGGCTTGCATCGGGCGCAGACAGCCCAATGCCTTCAGACCGAAGGCGATTGGTCCAATGCGGCATTTTGGCTGACCGCAGGCGCAATCGGAACGAAAGAGGTTTGCGTTTCCGGTCTTTCCCTGACCTCAAAGCAAGGGGACAAAGCAATTCTGCAGCTTCTGAAACAATTCGGCGCTTCTGTGAAAGCGGCTGAAGCAGAAGACGGTCTAAGCGAGATTACCGTGTCGCCCTCGCCCCTGAAGGGGATTGAAATCAATGCGGCCGACATCCCCGACCTGGTTCCGATTCTTTCCTTGGCTGCGGCCGCTGCCGAAGGAACGACCGTCATCCGCGGCGCCGGCAGATTACGTTTGAAAGAAAGCGATCGTCTGCAGGCCGTAACAGATCTGCTGGGAACACTCGGCGCCGACATCCGCCAGACGGACGACGGACTGATTATAAACGGAACGAGGAAAAACGGAAAGGCTTCGCTTCAGGGAGGAACGGTAAGCAGCTGCCGCGATCACCGCATTGCAATGACGGCCGCCATCGCCGCAGCCGTTTCCGACGGACCGGTAACGATCCTGGGCGCGGAAGCAGTAAACAAATCTTATCCGACCTTCTGGCAGGATTTCGAAAAATTAAACGGGAAGTGAATCTATGTCCTCTGTATTTGGAAAAAACATTAAGATATCGATTTTCGGACAGTCGCACGCTCCGGCGATCGGCGTCACCCTGGACGGAATTCCTGCAGGTGTAAAAATTGATTTCGACGCCTTGCAGGACTTTCTTGCGCGCCGGGCTCCGGGTACCTCAGAATTTACCACGCCGCGCAAAGAAGCCGATATTCCGGAGTTTCTTTGCGGTCTGGTAAACGGCGTCACATGCGGAGCGCCGATTACAGCGATCATCCGCAACACGAATACGCGTCCCTCCGATTATGCGGACCTGTCGGATATCCCGCGTCCCGGCCATGCCGACTACACTGCGCGCGTAAAATATAAGGGCTACGAGGATCCTACCGGCGGCGGGCACTTTTCCGGGCGGCTGACGGCGCCGCTGTGCATTGCAGGAGGCATCTGTCTGCAGCTGCTTCGTGAGAAAGGGATTCTGGTCGGAGCACACATTCGAAAGCTTGGCGCCTGTGAGGACATTCCCTTCGATCCGTGCAATGTCTCCGCAGAAGATTTCCGAAAAACGGCCGGAAGGCTGCTGCCTGTTTTAGATCCGGCGGCCGAGCGGGATATGGGCGAGCTGATCCTGGCACACAAATTGGCCGGAGACTCTATCGGGGGCACGATAGAATGTGCTATAATAGGACTGCCCGCAGGCATCGGCGATCCCATTTTCGACGGCCTGGAGAATAGAATTTCCTGCTCTATTTTTGCCGTTCCCGCTGTGAAGGGCATTGAATTTGGAAGCGGATTTGCGGTCGCCGACAGAAAGGGCTCTGAGAATAACGACGCTTTTTATGTTGAAAGCGGAAAAATCAGGACAAGGACGAATCATCACGGCGGAATTTTAGGCGGAATTTCTTCGGGAATGCCGATTTTGTTTCGTGTAGCCGTCAAGCCGACGCCCTCCATCGGCCTGGAGCAGGACAGCGTCAGGATGTCTGCCGGCGTAAACACAAAATTAAGAATATCCGGAAGGCACGATCCCTGCATTCTGCCGCGTGCCGTACCGTGTGTGGAAGCTGCGGCGGCGATCGCCGTTTATGATACATTGCTTAATTCTACAAAAGGATGTGATTGATTTGAAGCATCAGGATTTAAATGATTTGCGTTCCAGGATCGACTCCGTCGACGACGAGATCATTCGCCTTTTTCAAGAACGCATGCATATTTCATCCGAGATCGCTGAATTTAAGAAGGACCACGGCCTCCCCGTACAGGACGTGCAGAGAGAGCGGGAAAAAATCAGCGATCTGATCGGAAAATCGGAAGAAGATTTTAAGTCCTATACGAGCGTACTCTATTCCCTGCTATTTGAACTGAGCCGCTCTTATCAGGATAAAATTTTATATCCTTCCTCCGATCTGCAAAATAAAATATCGGCTGCGATTGACAATACGAGCAAAATTTTTCCGCCCTGCGCTACCGTAGCCTGCCAGGGCGTCGAGGGCGCATATTCGCAGCATGCCTGCGAAAAGCTCTTCCATATTCCCAGAATTATGTATTTTAATAATTTTGCCAGTATTTTCTCCTCTATCGACAAAGGAATGTGCGATTACGGCGTTCTGCCGATTGAAAACAGCACCGCCGGATCGGTAAAGCAAATTTACGATCTGATGATGTATTACAATTTTTATATTGTCCGCAGCGTCCGCGTCAAGGTCGATCACAACCTGCTTGCAAAAAAGGGCGCGGATCTCGCTCATATTAAAGAAATCTATTCGCATGAGCATGCGCTCGCGCAGTGTACGAATTATATCAACTCTCTTGGCAACGTTAAGGTAAACGTCGTAGAAAATACGGCGATCGCCGCAAAGCTCGTAGCGGATTCCGACCGGACCGATATCGCCGCTATTTCGTCACGCTCCTGCGCGCCGCTTTACGGTCTGGATTGCCTCGCATCCTCCATCCAGGACAAGGGAAATAATTATACGCGTTTTATCTGCATATCCAAAAATCTGGAAATTTATCCGGGAGCGGACAGAACGAGCCTGATGATGATTATTTCGCACAAGCCCGGTTCTCTTTACAGAGTGCTCGCACGCTTCTACGCGCTCGGCATCAATCTGGTAAAGCTGGAGAGCCGGCCGATTCCGGATCGGGATTTTGAATTTATGTTCTATTTTGATCTTGATACTCCCGTGTATTCGAAAGAGTTCATTCAGCTGATCTGCGAGCTGGACGGCCTCTGTGAAGAATTCCGTTATCTCGGAAGCTATTCGGAGATGATTTGAAATGAAAATAATCAAAATCGGATCCGGATATCACTGCGGCCTGCTGGGGGGAAAGCTGGGACACAGCTTTTCCCCTTTGATCCACAGCCGCCTGGCAGATTATGAATATGTTCTTTATGAAAAAACTGCGGAAGAAGTTCCGGATTTTCTGAGAAGCGGCGGCTACAATGGACTCAACGTCACCATTCCGTATAAAAAGGCGGCGTTTTCGCTCTGTAACGAGCTCTCCCCCACTGCCGAAAAAACGGGCAGCGTCAATACGATCGTACGTCTGCCGGATGATCGTTTAAAGGGGTATAATACCGATTATTTCGGCTTCTCCTATTTGGTTCATAAGGCAGGCTTCGATGTCTCCGCAGGGAAAATACTTGTTCTCGGAAGCGGTGGCGCCTCCGTTACCGTATGCGCGGTCTTAAAAGACCTGGGCGCAAAGGAGGTCGTAGTCATTTCGCGCTCCGGTCCGAATAATTACGATAATATCTATACGCTCCATAAAGACGCGCGTTATCTTGTAAATACAACGCCTGTCGGCATGTACCCGGATACCGGTGCGGCTCCCGTAGATCTGACGCGATTTCCGGATTGTGCCGGCGTGATCGATCTCATTTATAATCCTGCCAGAACGAAGCTTCTGCTGGACGCGGAACGTGCCGGCGTCGCTGCCGTAAACGGCCTTTCTATGCTTGTTGCGCAGGCAAAGCAGTCGTGCGAGCTGTTTACCGGCCGCCCCATCAGCGACGGCGTCATCGAAGAAATTACCGGAGAAATTGAATCGCTGACCAAAAACATCATATTGATTGGAATGCCGGGATGCGGAAAAAGCACGGTGGGGGCAAGCCTTGCACACGTGCTGAACCGGCCGTTTGTTGATATTGACGACGTTATAGAATCACGGATCGGCATGACAATCTGTGATTTTTTCAAAGCATACGGGGAAAAGGCTTTCCGAAAAATCGAAACGGAGGTTCTGTCCGAATACGCGAAGGCAAGCGGACAGATTATTGCGACAGGCGGCGGCATCGTCACCATTCCGGAGAATCTGCCGCTTATGAGACAGAACGGAACGATCGTCTTGCTGAACCGGCCGCTCCACGAGCTCCCGGTCACAGGCCGCCCGATTTCAATGTCCTGCGATCTCGTACGTCTGGAGAAAGAACGTCTTCCCCTCTATCAGTCGTGGAAGGATGTTTCCGTCAAGTCCGGAAATCCGGAGGAAACGACGCGCGGTATTATCTCGCTTCTGCTTCCGCAGCAGCAAATTTCTGAAGGATAAACGCAAATGGAGCTTCGCGTATTAAATTATTTCCTGGCAATCGCACGAGAAGAAAATTTTACAAGGGCGGCGCGGCAGCTCCATGTGACACAGCCTACGCTCTCGCGGCAGATCGCGCAGCTTGAGAAAGAGCTGGGCGTGGAGCTGTTTGTAAGAGGCAAGCATAATATTATTTTAACCGAAGACGGCATGATCCTCAAGCGCAGGGCGCAGGAAATGCTTTCCCTGGCAGAAAAAACAAAGCGAGATTTTCTGCATAAAGACGAAGCCCTGGAGGGCGTTCTTTCTATCGGCAGCGGCGAATTTCTGTCCACCCGCTATTTAACCGACTGCATTGCGGCGTTTCGAAAAAAGCATCCGCTTGTACGCTATGAGCTTTACAGCGGGAACGCGGGAAATATTCGCGATTATATAGAAAGAGGCCTGCTCGATCTGGGCCTGATGTCCGAACCGATCGACATCCGCAAATATGAATTTGTATCCATGCCGATAAAAGAACAATGGGGCGCGTGGGTTCGAAACGATTCGCATCTGGCGGAAAAAGAATCCGTAACGCCGCAGGATTTGGCAGGCGTTCCCTTAATTTCAACGTTGGGCGAATTTATGGAAAGCAGCATCGGAAAATGGCTTGGCGAGTACGCCGGGCAGGCGGATATTATTGCAAAGGGAAATTTGCTTTACAATGAAGCAATGTTAGCCGAAAGCAATATCGGAGCCGTCATCGGAATCCGCCTAAATTGCAGATATGAGGGGCTGCGCTTTCTTCCGCTCTCCCCCGCTCTTGAAAGCGGGACAGCTTTAGCATGGAAAAAAGAACAGTTCTTTTCCGCCGCCGCCTCTTCTTTTATCGAATTTAGTATTCAATACCTAAAAGACATAGTTCATAATGAATTATAAGTATTAGACATTATACGGCAGCCGCACTACAATAAAGGCGTTCCAAAAAAGGAACGCCTTTTTTTATCAGCAAGCAGAAGAAAGGGGTCAGAAATGACAATAGACGAAGCAAGCATGCGATATAGCATTCCCGTTAAAATATTGAGGGAATATGAGCGCTGGGGATTTCGGGAGGACGCCGGAGCGCGGGATTATGATGCGCACGATATCGAAAGACTGAGCACCATCATAACCCTCTACGAAATCGGTTTTGCGCCGGAAGAAGTCGAGCAGTATATGCGGCTGCTGCTTGCAGATCGATCCACAGAAAACGAACGGATGCAAATGCTCAATCGAAAAAGGAACGGGATACTTGACGAAATTCATTTCAAGGAAAAGCAATTAGATCGTCTGGATTATCTGCGTTATGGAATACGGCAGGCAAATGGAAAAAAAGATTTATTTTCATGTGAGAAAGGAGTTTAAAAAAATGAAAAAAACAATTTCACTGATTCTGACTATTTTTGCGCTTTGCATTTTTGCAGGCTGCGAAAGCGGCGGAACCGAAGTATTACCGACGTCAGAAACCGAAACGCAAGGCGGAGCTTCAGCGGCCCCCGTCCCGGATTCCGGCTCTGGCGGTACGGACGCTAAAGCATTGGTTGTATATTTTTCCTGGTCGGGCAATACCAAAGCCGTTGCAGAGGCGATCCAAAGTCAGACCGGTTCGGAGCTTTTTGAAATCGTCCCCCAAACGCCCTACAGCGATGATTATAATACGCTTCTTGATGATGCGCAGGAAGAGCAGAGTACGGACGCGCGCCCGGCAATTTCCGGCACGATTGAAAATCTGGAGCAATATGATGTGATTTTTGTCGGATATCCGAACTGGTGGGGCGATATGCCGATGATCCTCTATACTTTCTTTGACAGCTATGACTTATCCGGTAAAACGATTGCACCGTTCTGCACCAGCGGGGGCAGCGGTCTTTCCGGTACGGTCAATACGATAAAAGCCCTTGAGCCGAACGCCACGGTTACGGACGGACTTCACATCGGCAGCTCTGCCGCTTCCAATCCGGACGGCGCCGTCAGCAGCTGGCTGAGCGAGATCGGACTTGCAGAAACAGGAGGCTGACAAATGAAGAAATCCCTGTCGTTCTTCTTCTCTCTGTTTCTTATCATTTTTTTGGCCGCCTGCGGCCAGACGAGCAATACGGACGAGGGCGGACGCGGACCGTCTGAAAATAATTTTACAGAGAGGCCGGATCTGAATGCTTCTGATCAATTTGTGCTGATTTCCGGCGGCTCCTTCCAAATGGGCAGTCCGGAATCCGAGGCGTGGCGCAGCGCCGATGAAACGCAGCATCACGTAACTGTCAGCGACTTTTACATGAGCCGGTACGAGCTGACGCAAAAAGAATATGAGGAAATCATGGGCAATAATCCAAGCAGCTTTACAGGCAGCAATCTGCCGGTCGAGAGCGTTTCCTGGCTCGACGCAGTGACTTACTGCAACGCCCGCAGCGAGAAGGAAGGACTGACTCCGGCCTATAAAATAAACGGGCAGGAAGTAACCTGGGACAGAAGCGCAAACGGTTACCGTCTGCCAACCGAAGCGGAATGGGAATATGCCTGCCGCGCGGGAACTACCACGCCGTTCTATATGGAAAACTCGCCGAGCGCTGAGGAAGCGAATTATTATGGTCATTATCCCTATCAGATCGAAGACCACTATTTTTCACAGGGGGATTTGGAGGTGCAGCCCGGTCAGTACAGGCAAACGACAATTGCAGTGGGCAGCTTCTCCCCAAATCCATATGGACTTTACGATATGTATGGAAATGTAAGCGAATGGGTATGGGATTATTATGGCGAATATCCCGCCGAAGAGCAAATCAACCCGGCCGGTCCGGCTTCCGGTACGCTTCGCGTTTATCGGGGCGGCGGCTGGAACGATTTTGCTAAAAATATGCGTTCCGCTTACCGCGCCACGCTGGAGCAGAATAAAAGCAGTTTTAATCTCGGAATCCGGTTAGTGTTGAATGCCGCTCCCGGCACAGGCAGTATATCAGGTACGGGCGCGCAGAATGCAAGCGACGGCGGAGGCGGAAAAATCCTGATCGCCTATTTCTCCTGGGGCGGCAACACGGAAGGAATTGCGGAAGAAATTCAAAGGCAAACGGGCGCGGACTTGTTTGAGATTACAATGCTCCATCCGTATTCCACGGACTACAGCACCGTTTTAGAAGAAGCCCAGCGAGATCAAAACGCACAGGCTCGTCCGGAGCTTGCAGGCCGCGTAGAAAATATGGAGCAGTACGGCACGATTCTTTTGGGATATCCCAACTGGTGGGCGTCTATTCCCATGCCAGTGGCGTCATTCCTTGAAGCATACGATTTTTCCGGAAAGACGATTATTCCGTTCTGTTCTCACGGCGGCGGCCGCCTGGGCCAGAGCTTAACGGCGATTGCAAAGCTTGCTCCAGATGCCGCCATGGGAGAAGCCCTTTCCGTACATTATTCGGGTGGCTCCAGCCTTGCGGAGGATGTCGCCGACTGGCTTAGCCGCAATGGAATATAAAAATAAAAAGAAGCAGAATGCTCTTTAAGGAGGAAAACACAATGTCAAAAAAATTAGTTGCATTTTTTTCAGCAAGCGGCGTCACAAAAAACGTCTCCGAACGGCTGGCAAAGATTGCGGATGCAGATTTATTTGAAATAAAACCGGCGATTCCCTACAGCCGAGCCGACCTGGACTGGACAAATAAAAAAAGCCGCAGCTCTTTGGAGATGAACGATCCCGATTCTCGGCCTGAAATTGCAGAAGCGCTTCCTAATATGGAAGAATACGATACCGTATTCCTTGGCTTTCCGATTTGGTGGTATGTCGCCCCCACTATTATCAATACTTTTTTGGAAAGCTACGATTTTTCCGGAAAGACCATCATCCCATTCGCCACGTCGGGCGGCAGCGGATTTGGAAGAACGGCAGAGATTCTAAAGCCGCTCTGCGCGCAAACGGCAAAATGGCGGGACGGGAAAATGCTGAACCACATATCAGATAAGGCATTAAAGGATTGGGTGGCAGGTCTTTCATGAAAACCGAAAGAGAAAAAATGCTCTGCGGTGAATTTTACGACACCCGTGACCATGAGCTTCGCGCGCTGAGCAGCAATGCGAAAGATCTGATGCGCATTTACAACAGCCTGCCTGCGGAAAATACAGAAGCACGCAATCAAATGATCCGAATGCTGTTCGGAGCCTGCGGCGACAACATCCGCGTAAATCAGCCGATTTATGTGGACTATGGAAGCAATATTTCAATCGGCAGCAATTGTCTGATCAATATGAACTGTACGCTGCTGGACACGGGCAGAATTACAATCGGGGATAACACGCTGATTGGACCGGATGTAAAAATTTATACCGCGGTTCATCCGCTTTCTGCCAGCGAGCGCTTTTTCACGGATGAAAAGGGAGAAAAAGCAGTCCGTACACAAACCGCCGCCGTTACGATCGGAAGCAATGTATGGATCGGCGGCGGGGTGATTCTCCTGCCCGGTATTACAATCGGAGATAACGCCGTAATCGGCGCCGGCAGCGTCGTTACGGAATCCATCCCCGCAAACGCCGTCGCCTGCGGGAATCCCTGTAAAGTGAAAAAATATCTCATAGAACAAACGCTGTAAGGAGCTGAAGACGATGAAGTATGGCAAATTAGGAACATCCGAATTAAAGGTATCCCGTATCTGTATGGGCTGTATGGGATTTGGGGACGCCGGCAGCGGCCAGCACAGCTGGACGGTCGGCGAGTCGATTTCCCGGGAAATCATAAAAAAAGGACTGGCGCTCGGAATCAATTTTTTCGATACGGCAATCGCCTATCAAAACGGAACGAGCGAACAATATCTTGGCCGCGCTCTGCGGGATTTTGCAAAGCGCGACGAGGTGATGATTGCGACAAAATTTCTGCCGCGTACTCCGGAAGAGATCGATCGCGGAATTACAGGGCAGCAGCACATTGAGAAGCTGCTTGACCGCAGTCTGAAAAATCTCGGTATGGACTATGTCGACCTATACATCTATCATATGTGGGATTATGGGACGCCCCTTTATGATATCATGGAAGGGCTGCATCGCGTTGTAAAAGCCGGCAAGGTTCGCTATATCGGCATCTCAAACTGTTATGCATATCAGCTGGCAAAGGCCAATGCGCTCGCCGAAAAAGAAGGCTTTACAAAATTTGTTTCGGTACAGGGACATTATAATCTCATTTTCCGTGAGGAGGAGCGCGAAATGGCAAAGCTCTGCGCAGAGGATCAGATTGCCATGACACCGTACAGCCCGCTTGCCGGCGGCCGGCTTTCCAAGCTGCCCGGGGAAACCTCAAAACGTCTGCGGGAAGACGAGTATGCCCGACTGAAATACGACGCTGCCGCCGAGCAGGACGGCGTAATCATTCGGCGCGCTGCACAGCTTGCCGAAAAACGCAGCGTTTCCATGACGGAGATCGCCCTGGCCTGGCTTTTGGCGAAGGGAACCTTCCCCGTTGTAGGCACAACGAAGCAGTCTCATATTGAAGGAGTCGCAAAGGCCGTTGATCTGGTTTTAAGCAGCGACGAGCTTGCTTTTTTGGAAACGCCGTATGTTCCACACCCCCTTGTCGGCGTCATGGCACAGAATACACCCGATACCGCAAAAGAAAAACATGTTTGGTCTGCTGGAACAGAATCGATCTGAAAGGAGAACAAAATGAATCTGCAGGAAACCGATCCCGAATTTATGGAACGTTTTGAACACTTTGCTTTGCATGAAGTCGTAAGCGAAGAAAATCAGGGCCTCGAGGAACGAACGCGATCTATTGCGATTCTGGCAGCACTCATCGGCTGTCAGGGAACAGACGCATACCGTGAAATGCTTCCGCATGCTTTCCGCGTCGGAATCACGCCGGTAATGGTAAAAGAAATCGTCTATCAGGCGGCGGACTATTTGGGTTACGCCAGAATGCTGCCCTTTCTAAAGATCACCAATGAAATCCTAACCCAGCGCGGAGTCCCGCTCCCGCTGGATGGGCAGGCAACCACGACACCGGATAATCGGCTGGAAAAGGGCGTTCAGATCCAGGCGGAAATTTTCGGGGAACAGATGAAAGAGGCGTGGAAAAACGGGCACATCAACCGCTGGCTGGCCGCAAATTGTTTTGGCGATTACTATACAAGAACGGGGCTTACGCTTGCGCAGCGGGAGCTGATTACCTTTTGCTTTCTTATGGCGCAGGGCGGCTGTGAGCCGCAGCTGATCGCGCATACGAAAGGAAATATCAATCTGGGCAATGACAAAGACTTCCTGATTCGTGTCGTTTCACAATGTCTGCCCTATATCGGCTATCCGCGCAGCTTAAATGCGATCAGCTGTATCAATAAGGCGGTGGAAGAATGAAAGCAAAAACAATCGTAAAGCTTGCCGTTGATTTCTTAATGACAATTTCCCTGCTTCTGTTAATGGGCTATCAGTTCTGGGGTGAAACGGCGCACGAATGGGTTGGTGCGGGAATGTTCCTTCTTTTCATTGCGCATCATATTCTGAATGGGAACTGGTATAAAAATCTGTTCAAGGGCCGTTATTCCGCAGTGCGTATTTTGACGCTGTGCCTTGATGCTCTTTTACTGATTGCAATGCTTGCTCAAATGTACAGCGGCATCGTGATGTCACGCTATGTATTCGATTTTCTTCCCGTCAGCGGCGGCATGCTGCTGGCCAGACGGCTTCATATTCTCGGTTCCTACTGGGGCTTTCTCTTAATGAGCCTGCATTTGGGGCTTCACTGGAATATGATTCTGGGAATGCTGCGGAAAGCCACGCAGATAAAGCGAGATTCAAAAGTCCGCAGAGCCGTCGTACGCGCCGCAGGAGGGCTTGTTGCAGGGTATGGCTGTTATGTTTTTATAAAAAGAGAATTCCCCACGTATCTGCTTCTGAAAAGCGAGTTTGTTTTTCTGGATTACAGTGAATCAAAAATTTTGTTTTATCTGGACTATCTTGCTTTAATGGGCCTTTGTATTTTCCTTGCTCATTATGGAGGGAAGCTTCTAAGCGCCGTCAGGCGGAAACGCGGCCGCTGACATCGGCGGCCGCCGTCTGCTTTTGCTGCTCCTCGTCTCTCACGCGGGGGAGCCGTCTTATTTTCCGGCGCTTCCGCAGCGCTCCGCAAGCGCGTTAAGCTCCTGAATAACCTCCTGGAGCTGCGCTCTTGTCCAGTGCAGATGATTTCCAACGGTCCGCAGCGTCAGATTCGCGCCCATTTTCAGCGTGGACATGCTCAGTCTTTTTCCCGTATATTTTTCAACCAGCGGTAAAATTCCCGGCAGATGCAAAATTTCCCGAACTCTTGTATTTTCATGAAACATTGAAAACAGCCTCCATATCTACTTTTCTCCCCCTGCTATCATATGATATGATGCGCCTTTTTGCTTTTATTCCATGAAAAAAGCCCGGCGCATGCCGGGCTTTTGTTTTTAAGAGATTCGTTTCTCCGTATCAGGCGTTGTTTCTTTTCTTGAGAAGCACTGTCACCAGCACGGCGGCCATTGCGACTACAACAGCAAAATACATTGTATCACCCGTAGGCGTGTTCGGCGTAGAGGGGACCGAAGGCTCGTCTGTACCGGGATCTACCGGCGTTTCCGGCTCCTCTTCCGCAACTGCCGCAACCTTCAGGTCGTCAAAGTAAACGACGTCCAGAAGATTTTCCGGAGAATCCATCCCGTGTCCGTCTACACGGAAGGCATTCAGTGACGTTAATTCCGCAGATGCAGCTCCCACGCCGTTTTCAAACGAGCCGATTTGCTCGTCGTCCAGATAAAGATCGTAATTTTTCGTTCCCAGCTCGAATACAGCCGTCAGAACATAATCGCGGTTCGTTTCCAGGCCGGACTTCGCAGCCGTTTCCGTACCATTGTTGAAGCCGTTGACAACGATCTGTCCTTCGACATTCTTTACGGACAGGAAATTCGGCGTCCATGTTTCGGTATCCGTGCCGGAATTTCCGACCGCGGCGGTAAAGCCGTAATCGCCGATTTTTTCAATCCGGAATGCGAACTGCAGCGCAACATATTTTGTCTCCGCAGGATAAGCGGAAGCGTCCACGCTTGCGCGGATATTTGTGGATTCAGATGTACCGGCCGCTCTGAAATAAGTAATCGAATTGGTTCCTCCGACTCCGTTTTCAACGATCTGAAGGCCGCCGCCCTCGCTTCCGCCTACAAAGAACGGAAATCCGTCGGGCTTCTCTGCATCGAAAAATTTATCGTCGGTCGCATCAAAATCCTCAAAATCACAGCTGAATACTGGTTCCTCAAGATTCACTGCTGCGGCGAACGCCGGGACTGCCGTCAGGGACGCAAACATCATAACGGCCAGCAAACAAGAAATAAGCTTTTTCATTTCTGCAACTCCTTCTCCTTCTGATTCATACATTCATATGTACCAGATTTTTTACAAATCGAATAAATTATATTAAAACGATTTGTCCCTGTCAACAGAAAACATTATTTTTTTCGTAAAATTCTGGTTAAATATAAATAATCAAGGCCATAAATACAAGATTTTCTTTTCCTGTATTTTTCAGTGCGTGGCCGCAGCCGTCGGACGTATAAGTAACGTCGCCCTCCCGCACGCCGCGCAGCGCGCCATTGTCATTATATTCGCCCTCGCCCTGCAAAATAAAATACGTTTCGCTCTCGCCGTGATGAACGTGATATCCGATCGAGCTGCCTGGTTCTAATGTAATTTGGGCGTACAGGCCGCACTTTCCATTCATCTGCTTTTTGTCAAGCAGTTCCCGGATGTAGGCTCGGCCCTTCCCGCCGTTTAAATTCTCTTCGATTCTCATAAAAGCTCCTTTTCTTTATATCAGCACGGCAATCAGCTGTGACGCAAGCACGACCAGCACAAGCGCAACCGGATAGGTCGCCGCATAAGCCGAGGCTACATCATCCGTTCCGGATACGCCGATCAGCGTTCCCAAAGCCGGTGTGCTCGTCATTCCGCCCGTGATGGAGCCCAGATTATTGAGCAGGCTCATTTTGAGCATTTTCTTTGCTACAAAAAACCCTACGAACATGGGAACAATCGTCATCACCGCGCCGCCCAGGAAACCGTATAGAAGAAGCATTGCGCCGTACTGCGAAGCCTGGATCTGAGAAACAAGCTCTACGCCGCCCTCGACGCCCGCTCCGATCAGGAAAAGCATCAAGCCAAACTCCCGGAAAACCTTCAGCGTTTTATCCGAAACCCTCAGGCTCAGTCTTCCGATCCTTCCGAAATGGCCGAGGATCAGCGCCATAATAAGCGGGCCTCCCGTATTGCCAAGAGAAAACTTCGCACCGTCGTAGCCGGCCGAGGAAAGCGGGATAGTAAGAGAGCCTAAAACAATTCCGAGTATTACAGCAATCCCAAACGTTCCGAGACCGTATTCATCCAGCTCCAGAAGCTTCCGTCCTGCCGTCTCTTTGGCCGGCGGAGCCTCGATTCCTGTTTTCATTTTAACGCGCTCTTCCGCCATGTCCGCCTTCATAAATTTCGGAACAAGCTGCACAAACAAAACCACGCCGACCACCCCGAACGGATATGCAACCGCATGCCCAAGGGAAACAAGGCCCTGCGCATCCTCCGCAACGGCGGATTTCGCGGCGGAAAAGCCCGGCGTGCTCGTCAAAGCTCCGGACATGATCCCTGTTCCAAACGGCGATCCGATCCCGGGGATGAGAGAAAACAGCACGCACAGAATTGCGCCTGTGCCGACGATCAGGACGCCCAAAAGCACATAGGATTTCGCATTTTTCTTCAAATTCCGGAAAAAGCTTGGCCCGGCGATGAAGCCGACCGACGTAACGAACAGCACCAGCCCCACGGATTCAATCATCTTATAATACTGGACGTTCGTCGCCTCCGAGCTTTCAATAAAGAAATTCTCCAGAATCGGAAGCTCCGCTAAGCCCGGCAGCGTAAAGAGATATCCGAACAGCAGCGCCATCAGGAAAACGCCCGCCGTTCCGAGAGAAACGCCCTTGATCGTGATCCTTCCAAGCGCATACCCTACTGCGGCAATCAGAAAAGCGCCGAATATTACGACCGTCATGCCGCTCAGGGAAAAAATTTTGTTTAAAATATCCATTTTCTCCGTTTTCCTCCGTTTTATTTCGCTTCGTATTTCGGATTTCCGTGCGTATACCGCGGAAGAAGCTGCGGAGAGACTTTATCCGTTACAATCCCTGCTGCTGCCAGCGCCTCATCAAAGCGGGCGACATGCTCCAGCGTAAGCTTTCCGGTTTTTGAAATCGTTTTAGCCTTTGCAGCGGCGCTGATTCCGGCATTCCTACCGAATACAATGATATCAAGCAGCGAATTTCCCATCAGACGGTTCTCGCCGTGAATTCCTCCGACAGCCTCTCCGGCGACGAAAAGGTTTTCCACCTCGGACATCCCGTCGGCTCCGATTTTAATGCCGCCGTTCTGATAATGAAGCGTCGGATAAATCAAAATCGGTTTTTCACGCATGTCGTAGCCATATTTCAGGAACATCCGGAGCATGGCGGGGATCCGTTTTTCGATCGCGCCTGTTCCGTGGATTGCCTCGATCATCGGCGTATCCAGCCAGATTCCGAAACCGTCCGGCGTCGGGATGCCTTTTCCTCTTTCCTGGCATTCCCGAATGATCGACGCCGCGGAAACGTCTCTGGTCTCCAGCGGGTGCATAAACGCCTCGCCGTCTACGTTAACGAGCATGGCTCCCAGAGAGCGAACCTTTTCCGTCACAAGCGCACCGAAGATCTGCGCCGGAAACGCGACGCCCGTCGGATGGTACTGCAGCGTATAAGCATATAAAAGCGAGGCCCCTGCGCGGTAAGCAAGAACAAGGCCGTCCGCCGTAGCTCCGTAATGATTTGAAGTCGGAAAGCCCTGGTAATGCAGTCTTCCCGCACCGCCCGTGGCAATGATCACCGTTTTCGCCCGTGCCGTCAGAATTTCCTTTGTCTCCATATTCATCAGGACTGCGCCGGCCGCTTTTCCGTTTTCATCAAGAATCAGCTCGATCGCCGCCGTAAAATCAACGACGGGAATGCCTCTGTTGATTACCTCGTCACGCAGGACGCGCATAATTTCCGCACCGGAATAGTCCTTTGCCGCGTGCATACGCTTTCTGGACGTCCCTCCGCCATGCGTGGTAAGCATCGTGCCGTCCGCTTCCTTATCGAACATCACGCCCAGGTCGTTCAGCCATTTTACGGCGCCGGGGCCCTCGGTTACCAATTTGTAGAGGAGCTCAGGCACGTTTTTAAAGTGTCCTCCGCCAAGCGCATCCACATAATGGATCATCGGTGAGTCGTTTTCCTTGTCTGCCGCCTGGATTCCGCCCTCGGCCATCATCGTGTTGGCGTCGCCGTGACGAAGCTTCGTGACGATCATAACATTGGCTCCATTTTCATGCGCCATGATTGCTGCGGATGAGCCCGCGCCTCCCCCGCCGATCACAAGCACATCCACGTCGTAATCCGGGTGTTCCAGATCGACCGCTCCCGGGGTAACGCGGCTGTGCGCCTGCAATAAAGCCGCCAGCTCCTTGGGAACGCGTTCTCCTTTATTCGGGCCCATGACAAGCGTATCAAAATTCTCTTTCTTATAGTCCGGATGGAACTTTGCAAGCAGCGCGTCCTTTTCCTCGGCCGTCATGCGTCTCGGTTCAAATCCGATGCGCGACGGACGCGTTGCCTCTACTTTTTTGATCGAATCCAGCATTTCCTGTGTGTATAATGAATCGCTCATGTCTCCGCCCTCCTCATTTTTCTATTTCTCTGTTGTTGTACATGGTTTTCAGCTCATCGAGCGGTTTCGCCATCAGATCCTTCATCGGCTGCACATATTCGCCGCGCTCGATTTCTGCGACGCGTTTTTCAAGATGCTCCGACCTTGGGGCAATGTATTTTCCCGTCAGTCTTCTGGCAAGCAGCGCAACCTGCGGATGGGAAATCTGAGCCGGACAGCGCGAGGAACAGATCCCGCACATCACGCAGTCAAAGGATTCCTCCGCGCATTTGGCGTATTCTGCTCTCTGCGCGTACGCAATATACTGCATCACGTTAAGCCCCTGCGTGCAGCTCTTCGTACAGGCGTTGCATCCGATGCAGCTGTAAATCTCCGGATAGAGCTGCATCATGATCTGCTCCGTGGGCCGGATCTTCTCGATATCATACGTTTGCTTCACAACTGGGAAGAACGGAATCTGAGCCACATACATATTCTCTTCGACTTTTGTCTGGCAGGCAAGGCACACCTTGAGCTCCGGATCTCCTTTGATTCTGTATACCGAAGCGCAGGCGCCGCAAAAACCGTTTCTGCAGCCGCAGCCGCGCACCAGCTGGTAGCCGGCATATTCCATAGCATCCATGATGGTGAGTTCTGAAGGGACGGAATACTTTTTCCCCATGATAAATACGTTAACCATTTTTTCCATGTCTTTTTGCCTTCACTTTCTGTAAGAATCCATTAATATTCGTTCGGGAGCTCATCGAGCTGATCGCAGCGGAATACCGGTCCGTCCTTGCAGACGTACTTTGATCCGATATTGCACCGGCCGCATTTGCCGACGCCGCATTTCATGCGCAGTTCCATCGTTGTATAAACCTGCGTTTTGTCATACCCCATTTCCTGCAGCGAAGCAAGCGTAAACTTAATCATGATCGGAGGGCCGCAAAGCAGCGCCGTTTTGTGAACGTCGAAGTTCAGTTCTTTTACGTAAGCCGGAACAAATCCCACGTGGCCGTCCCAGCCGTCCTGCGGACGGTCGATGGTAAGGTGAACGTCTACATTCTCTGCACGCGCCCATTCGTTGCGGATCTGATCGATGTCCACAAGATCGTCTGCGGAACGCGAACCGTACACGATATCGATTTTGCCGTAATCGCTGCGCTTTGCCAGACAATAATCAATTACGGAGCGCAGCGGCGCAAGGCCGATTCCGCCTGCGATAAACAGCAAATCCTTTCCCTTGAGCGCCGTATCCACAGGGAATGCGCGTCCATACGGGCCGCGGATGGTGATCTCCTGACCGACCTCCATCTGATGCAGCCATTCCGTAAAACCGCCGCACCGCTTGATACTGAATTCCATATACTCCCGGTTTGTCGGAGAAGACGTAATCGAAAACATTGCCTCGCCGACGCCGGGCATCGAAAGCATCGCGCACTGGCCCGGCATGTGGTCAAAACATTTTCCGCCTTCCGGCGCGTTCACCCGGAAGGTTTTCACGTCGGGCGTATCCGTGCGGATATCGGTTACGATTCCGATCTGCGGAATCAATACATCGGGATTCATTTCGATTCACCTCCGAAGGATTTCATCACTTTTACAATGTTCATGGACACCGGGCACTTTGAAAGGCATCTCCCGCAGCCCACACAGGAATACTCTCCGCCGTTGTTGGCCGGATAATAGACTAGCTTATGCATGAAGCGCTGGCGGAAGCGTTCGAGCTGACTCGTACGGGGATTGCCGTGCGCCATCTTCGTAAAATCGGAATACATGCAGGAATCCCAGCAGCGGAAGCGCTTGATTCCGTGTCCCGTGTCGAAATCACGAATATCGTAGCACTGACACGTCGGACAGATAAAGGTACACGTTCCACAGCCAATGCACGACTGATAGAGCTCCTGCCACTGCGGCGCATAAAACACATCGTTCAGGCCCTTCGTGAGCCGGTCGCCGCTGAAATACGCTGCGCTCAGCCCGCTGAGCGGCAGTCTGGCAAGAATCGAACGGATTTCTTCCTTCCGGTCCTCCAGAGCGGCTTCGTCCTGTTCAGACGTTTCCTCCAGAAGCGTTCCAAGGAGCTTCGTCAGCGCTTCTCCCTTTTCTGTTTCGGGGTTCCAATACAGCGCCGAATCCGTAAGCCAGGTCGTTACGTCGCCTCCCGAGGGCTGCGCGGCGTCTATGCCGAATGTTCCGCAGAAGCACGTCTCTTCCGGCGCGCTGCACGCCATCGTTACGACGACGCCCGTTTCGCGGCGGCTTTGATAAAACGTATCTACGGGATCGCTGAGAAATACGGAATCGAGGATGGCAAAGCTTTTTGCGTCGCAGGCGCGCACGCCGAATACCACAAAAGGCTCCGCCGGATCACGATCCTCGACAAGATCAATGCTCTTCCCGCTGATTCGGAAGGAAATCAGATTTTCGCTCTGCGGGAAAAACAGTTCTTTTGCCGATTTGACCGTATTGAGGCAATCCAGACAGACTCTGCTTTCCGGCGTCCATTTTTCAAACAGGCACTGGCCCGCATCTTCCACCGGCAAATACAGGCTTTTGACGGCCGATATCGCCGAATAAAGTTCCGGCAGGCGTTCTTTCGCTATTTTATACATCATTTCTTCCCGCCTTTCTCATATACAATACTCGGCTCCGCGTCCTGCTTCGTATAGGAAGTCAGCGGCGCTTCGATCGTTATGTCCGCTCCCGCCTGATATTCTCCGTAAAGCTCATTAATATCTTTAATGAATTTCCGGTTGAGCAGATGAAGCGGGATATTCTGCGGACAGACTCTCGTACACTCGCCGCAGTCCGTACATCTTCCCGCGACATGGAACGCGCGGATAATATGGAACAGATTTTCTTCAAATTCATCCGTATTGGCTTTGCTGGCAACGCCGGATTTCGGATTGTCGAATACGCACTGCACGCAGGAGCAGGCGGGACAGATATTTCTGCACGCGTTGCAGCGGATGCAGCGGGAAAGCTCGTTTCTCCAGAAAGCGAAGCGTTCTTCTGCCGACAAATGCTCCAGGTTTTCGATGTAAGCAAAGCGGCTTCCAAAGTCCTGATTTGGAACAGCCTCTTCCGGTTCGTCCGCTTCATTAGAGAGCGCATCGTAAATCATATGCTTTTTGCCCTTGCAGGCCTTGCACTTTTCAAATAAAACGTCTTTTTTGGCGCACGTCTTTTCTCCGTAGAGCGTTTCGAAAACGACCTGATCCCCTTCGATTTTCGCCGCGGTAATTCCTTTTATACCGAGTGCGCGCGCTGCCTGTGGATCTACCTTGCCGCTGCAGGGAACACCCAGCACAAAAACGTTTTCCCTGCGGATTCTGTGTTCCTTCAGCAGCTGGTTGAACGAGTATGTATCGCAGGGCTTGAGCAGCGCTACGAGTTTACCGTCTTTTTTGGATTCCGCGATGCAGTATTTGCTCTGGTTTGCAGCGCAGAAATCATCATATATCATATTATCCAACGTTTCTTTCGTAAAAACGGCCGGCGTAACGTCATAGCAAAACTCTCCGCTTTCCCATGCCAGAACTCTGTCCGCCGTGCCGTCTTCCAATAAAGAACGGCATTTCGATAAAATTTCCTCGCTTATTCTTTGCATCTCAGATCCTCCAATTTCTTATTCTCACCCAAATTGTGGATAGTCGCTACAAATTCATTCATTGTGGCGGAAAATTTCGCGCCCTCCGCTGCAGAAATCCATTCCACTCTCGTACGCTCCCGTTCAATTCCGAGGAAATCGAGCATACTGAACAGAAGCGTCATTCTTCTTCTCGCAAAGTAGTTTCCGGAGGTATAATGGCAGTCTCCGGGATGGCAGCCCGCAATGATTACGCCGTCTGCTCCTCTCTGAAATGCACGTAAAATAAACAGCGGATTTACGCGGCAGGAGCAGGGCACCCGGATGACCTTCACGTTTGCCGGATAGGAAAGCCTGCTCGAGCCCGCCAGGTCGGCGCCCGCATAGCTGCACCAGTTGCAGCAGAACGCCACGATCAGAGGCTTGAATTCGTTCTTCGTTTCTTCTATCTGCATATCGCATCAACCTCCGCCATAATTTGTCTTGTCGTAAAGCCCTTCAAATCCATCGCACCGGAGGGACACGTTACGGTGCAGGCGCCGCAGCCCTGGCAGATCGCCTCGTTTACCCTTGCGATTCTACGGACTTCCCTCCTGCCATGGTCGTTGATTTCTTTGTCGACATAATCGATTGCTCCGTAAGGGCAGACGCTTGCGCACTGCGAGCAGCCGTTGCACATCAGCTCGTCGGAGCCGGCCACACACGGATTGCACGTCAGTTTATCTTTCGCCAGCAGTCCGATTACCTTTGCCGCAGCGGCGCTTGCCTGCGCGACGGTTTCCGGAATGTCCTTCGGTCCCTGGCAGACGCCGGAAAGGTAGACGCCGGCTGTCGGGCTCTCAACCGGACGCAGCTTGGGATGCGCTTCCGTCAGGAAATTGTTGGTGTCGATGCTCGCCGTCAGCATCGTCGCCAGATTCTTAACGTCAGGATCCGGTTCGATCGCCGTAGCCAGAACTACCAGATCCGCTTCGATCAGTACCTGCTCGTTTGCAATAAGATCCGAACCCTGCACGAGAAGCTTTCCGTCCTTCTCCGCAACTTTTCCGACCATACCCTTTATGTAATCTACACCGTATTCCTCCACAGCGCGGCGGTAAAACTCATCGAAATTCTTGCCGGGCGTCCGCACGTCAATATAGAAAACATGTACTTTCGTATCCGGATATTTGTCGCGGATCATCATCGCATGCTTTGCCGTATACATACAGCAGATTTTGGAGCAATACGGTTTGCCGCAGCCGGAAATATCTCTGGAACCGACGCACTGGATGAAGACGATTTCATGCGGATGTGCCTGGTCCGACGGGCGCAGCAGCACGCCCTTCGTCGGTCCCGCTGCGTTCATCAGGCGCTCGAGCTCCAGCGATGTGATTACGTCTTTATTCTGCGCATATCCGAACTCTTCGAAATTTTCAAGCGAAATCGGCCGGTAGCCTGTTGCCACGACAATGGCGCCGTATTCCCGTTCCACGATTTCCTCTTTTTGCGTAAAATCAATCGCCTTCGCCGTGCAGTTTCTCTCGCAAAGTCCGCACTTACCCGTTTTCAGTTTAATGCAGTGTTCAGGATCGATTACCGCAACGTTCGGGATCGCCTGGGCAAACGGAATATATACTGCACCCCGGTTGTCAAGTCCCATGTTGAATTCATTCGGCGCTTTGCGCGAGGGACATTTCTCTGTGCAGACGCCGCACCCGGTGCAAAGCTCGGTATTGATATACCTTGGCTTTTTTTTGATTTTCACCTTGAAATTACCCACGAAGCCCGATACGCTTTCGATTTCACTGTATGTAAAGAGATTGATTTTATCGTTTGCGGCAGCGTCTACCATTTTGGGCGTCAAAATACATGCCGCGCAGTCCAGCGTCGGGAAGGTTTTGTCCAGCTGGGCCATTTTTCCCCCGATCGTAGGCGATTTTTCCACAATATCGACTTCGTAGCCGGCATCCGCGACATCCAGGGCTGTCTGAATCCCTGCGATTCCGCCGCCGATCACAAGCGCTCGTTTTGTTACCGCGCTTTCTCCGGCGGTCAGGGGTTTATTTAAATTCAGCTTTGCAATCGCTGCTTTTGCAAGAATGATCGCCTTCTCCGTTCCCTCGTCCTTATCCTTGTGAATCCAGGAGCACTGCTCTCTGATATTGGCGATCTCTACCATATACGGGTTCAGTCCGGCGGCCTGTGCCGTCTTCCGGAACGTTGTTTCATGCATACGCGGAGAACAGGAGCAGACGACGATTCCCGTCAGGCCGTAATCATGGATCGCCTGCCGGATTCTGGACTGTCCGCCCTCCGAGCACATATACTGGTAATCCGTCGAGATCACGACACCCGGCTCGCCGGCTACGCTTTGCGCCACTTTCTCCACATCTACGGTGCCTGCAATATTGCTGCCGCACCAACAAACAAATACTCCGATCTTTTGCAATTTATTCACTTCCAATCTTTGCCGCTGTTATTTACTGTATTTTCTGAAGGCGCTGACGATTGCCTGCTGCGGGATGTTTTCGTCCAGCAGCTCCGGCACCATATTCGCTTTCAGATGATTTTCGCCCTGCTGGCGGATCACGCAGAGGCGCACCGCCTCGATCAGCTTTGCAGGCTCGACGCTTCTGGGGCATCGTTCGATGCATGCAAAACAGGACAGGCAGGTCCAGATTGAGTTTGATTCCATAAGCTTCCGGATCTGTCCCTTTTCAACCATCGCAACAAACTGGTGGGGATGGTATTCCATTTCCTGATAGGAAGGACAGGTTCCGGAACATTTGCCGCATTTCATACATTTTCTCGTATTGACACCGCTGATCCGGATCACGCGTTCCGCAAGTTCCTTTTCGTTTACCGTCACAAGTAACCCTCCTTATTTTACGCCGAGCGCCTCGGCAAGCAGTTCCGTAAAATAACAGATTTCCGGCTTTTTGTCGGCCGCAGCGTTTGCCTGCAGATTATACAGGCAAAGGGGACATGCCGTAATAATCGTGTCCGCGCCTTTCGAAGCCGCCGATTCCAGAATCATGCCGCAGCGCTTTGCCGGTATGGATTTATCCTCAAGCGCAACATATCCGCCGCAGCATTCATTGCGATACGGCGTAAGGATCGGTTCAGCGCCGAGGGCGCGGATCAGATCCTCCATCACAGACGGATTTTCCGGATTATCAAACTGCAGGACTTTTGCCGGGCGCAGAAGCAGGCAGCCATAATAGGCCGCAATCTTTCTTCCCTTCAAAGGATTCTTGACCGCCGCCTTGATGTTGTCGAAGCCTACCGTGTCTCTCAGCATTTCCAAATAGTGGACGACTCTCGTTTCTCCGACGTAATCCGTATCCAGTTTTAAGTAATTATTGACTTTCAGGCGAATGTCGTCGTTTGAAAGCATATCGTCGTTCACTCTTTTTATAACATGGTGACAAGCGGAACACAATGTCAATAAATCCCTTCCCTGCCGTTTTGCACTGTCAAGCGCGCGTACGGCGGAAAGCTTAGTGGCGATTTCATCCAGTGCAAGAGGATAAACGGCCCCGCAGCACTGCCAATCTTGTATTTCCTCCAGCGTAACGCCGAGAGCCTCTGCAGAGGCTCTCGCATACCGGTCCAGATCTTTTGCCTTTGTTTTTAACGTGCAACCAGGATAGTAACTGTAAGTCATATTCAATTTTCCTTTCGGTTTTGTAGCGCGGCTTTTATACCATTTGCTCCGGCTTGAATACTTCGTCGAATTTTTCAGGTGTCAGGAATCCGAGCTGTACGCAGGCTTCCTTCAGGGAAATATTTTCCTTATAAGCTTTCTTGGCGGTTTTTGCTGCGTTGTCGTATCCGATGTACGGATTCAGCGCCGTTACGAGCATCAGGGAATTATAAAGATTATGTTTCATTTTCTCGCGGTTGGCGGTGATGCCGGATACGCAGTGATCGTTGAAGGAACGAATCCCGTCCGCCAGCAGGCGCACGGACTGAAGAAAATTATAAATGCATACGGGCATGAATACGTTGAGTTCAAAATTTCCCTGGGAGGCCGCCATGCCGACCGCCACGTCGTTTGCGATCACCTGGACTGCTACCATCGTCATCGATTCACACTGCGTGGGATTGACTTTGCCCGGCATAATCGAGCTGCCCGGTTCGTTTTCCGGAATATGGATCTCGCCCAGTCCGCAGCGCGGCCCGCTGGCAAGCCAGCGCACATCGTTTGCAATTTTCATAAGATCCGCGGCCAGCGCTTTCAGCGCGCCATGCGCAAAGACGAGCTCGTCCTTTGCAGTCAGAGCATGAAATTTATTTTCCGCCGAGCGGAAGTGCTTCCCTGTCAGCTCGCTGACGACCTTTGCGACTTCGGGACCGAACTGCTTCGGGGCGTTCAGGCCCGTGCCGACCGCCGTGCCGCCAAGCGCCAGCTCTTTCAGGCCTGGAAGCGCCGCCTCCAGCATTCCCTTTGTCTTTTCTATCATGTTTCTCCAGCCGCTGATTTCCTGAGAAAACTTAATCGGCGTCGCATCCTGGAGATGCGTGCGTCCGCTCTTGACGACGTCGTCATTTTCGCGTTCGAGACGCTGAAATGTTTCAATCAGCGCGTCCATTGCAGGGAACAGCTGATCCTCGATTCCGATGACAGCCGCAATATGCATCGCCGTGGGGAACGTATCGTTGGAGCTTTGCGACATGTTAATATGATCGTTGGGATGGAGCAGCTTTTTCCCGCAGATTTCATTGCCCCTGTTTGCAATGACTTCGTTTGCATTCATATTCGACTGCGTGCCGCTTCCCGTCTGCCATACCACAAGAGGAAAATGATCGTTCAATTTTCCGGCGATCACCTCGTCGCACGCCTGTGAGATGACGGTTTTCTTTTCTTCGTCCAATTTCCCGAGATTATAGTTTGCGATTGCCGCGGCTTTCTTCAGAATTCCAAAGGCGTGCGTGATTTCTCTTGGCATGAGTTCCCCGCCGATCTTGAAATTCTGGTAGCTTCTCTGCGTCTGCGCCGCCCAATAGCGGTCTGCAGGCACCTGCATTTCTCCCATCGAATCGCGTTCCGTACGATATTCCATGCTCGACTCCTCCTTCTCCTTTGCAAGCAGGCGTTAAAATTTCAGTCCTGCAATCATTTCCTTCAGTACATTTCCGCTTTTGTGCATCAGGGCCACCTCTTCATCCGTCAGCGTGGGCGTAACGCAGCCCTTCACGCCGTCGATTCCGACAACAAACAAATGGCTCAGACAGACGTCGTGCAGACCGTATTCTCCATGCATCATGGAGGACAGCGTCATGATGTAGTCCTTTCCCGAAAACAGCGACTCGCACATACTGCTCACCGATACGGAAACGGCATAATACGTCGCCTGCTTATATTTAATGATTTTCCCGCCGGAGGTTCTGACGTAGTCCATAACCTCGTTGTAATTCGGAGGCTCGATTGTATTTTTACCGCTGTATTTGACGCCTCTGCAGTAATCCTCGATGCCGATTGCGGCTACTTTCGCCAGAGACCACGGGATAAAAGAGGAATCTCCATGCTCGCCCATAACGTACGCATGGATATTCCGCTGGCTGACTCCGAAATAATCGGAAAGATAGGAACGCAGGCGTGCCGTATCCAAAATCGTACCGGAGCCCACAATTTTGTTTTGCGGCAGTCCGGAATATTTCATGAATGCGTATGTCAATATGTCCACAGGATTGCTGACAAGAATATAAAGTGCATCAGGCGCATATTTTGCGATTTCCGGCGCAATTTCCTTAATAATATTTACATTTGTCTGAGCAAGATCGAGACGCGACTGGCCCGGTTTTCTGGGAAGTCCGGAGGATATGATGACGACGTCGGATCCCTTCGCATCTTCATACGTTCCGGAATTAACCGTTACCGGACAGCAGAAGGGCGTGCCCTGCTTGATATCCATCGCTTCTCCGAGCGCTTTTTCCTCATTGATATCGATCAGCACAATTTCCGAAGCGATTCCTTTTACGGTCATGGTATAGGCAATTGTCGAGCCGACGCTTCCAGCCCCTATGATTGTTACCTTATTGCTCATATGCATCCTCTTTTCTTTCTTTGATAATCGCGCCGCAGGATGCGTTTCCGGAAAATTTCCGCACGCTGAAAAAGCGCCTGCGCGCTCTGATTAATTATCCCATATACGGAATGAATTGTCAACAAAAGAGGATTAATTTTTAATGAATGGGACGCTTCCTTTTCTAAAAAAAACGCCATTTTTCGGCATTTTTCTGATCCGGACCGTTCCGCTGGAAAAGATCGCGGCGCCTCGACATGCGAGGCGCCGTTTCTACTGCAAAGGATTTACTCTTCTTCCGTTGTTTCTCCACGGTAAGTCAAAAATTCTTGTGCAACCTGATCCACCACTTCACTCTGCACGTCTGTCAGCGTAAGGTTATGCTCCGCGACATACGCCTGGACGCTCTCGTCAAACGCCTCGTTCTTATAAGCGCTCGTAACGGAAGCTACCACCGTTTCCGTGCTTGTATAGGTGCTGCTTGCTACCGTGCCAGACGATTCCGAATAATTCGTCAGGCCTTCGATGATTACAAGTTCATAAGAGGACTCCGTCTTGATGAGCGAAATCGCGCCGATTTCATTCTGAGCAAACGCCCAGTCGATCACCTCCTGCGCAATGGAAGCAGAGCTCTTCTGCAGATCCAGAAGCCCCGCCGAATAGGAAGCGTCGGACGAGTCGGAATATCCTGTTACAAGAGCCTCCGCGGAGTCGCCGTTCTCCAGCTTTGACTGCAATGCTTCCATCAGCCGCAGAACCTCTGCCTGCTCCGTTTCGGACAAGGCATTGCCTTCTTCATCCAGAAGGCTCTTGGAAATATGCCGGATTGTAACGATCCTGTAAGCATCCGGATTTTTCTCGTAAAACGCCTTCAGCGCCTCGTCCTCCGGTTCCATTTCTTCTATGATCTCGTTCGCATATTCCGAAACAAACAGCTGATCTATATAAACGGGCTTGTAATCATTTACATTAACGCCGACCAGCAGCTGCATCAATTCGTCCCGCGTAGACACGTTGTACGCGGTTGCATAATACTGAAGCATCGTATCGATCTGCGAATCCAGTTCTTCCAGTTCGGCGGTGCGTTCCTCCTCCGATACGGTCTCTCCCGCCTCTGTCGCCATATCCTTCAGCGCAAGGAAATCCAGAAGCAGCTCCAGGCCATATTCTTTGGCGTACTCCAGATAGGTTTTTCCATCCTGATATTCCTCCAGAACGGCTTCGTTCAAAATCTCATAAAATTTTTCCTCCGAATCGCCCGCTTCCGAAAAATCGTATCCCGTGAAGATCTCGTTCATGGCCTGGGAGAAAAACTGTACATAGTATGCTTTCAGCACCGCTTCTCCGTTATAGTCTGCGACTTTCGTTTCGTCCGCCGCCGCATCGTTATATTCCGGCTTCGGCGTAGGCTCGGCCGTGGCGGATGGCGACGCAGTAGAATCATCCGTATCGGAAAAATCGCCTGTAAAACTGCGCTTTACTATTTTTTCGATGTATTCTTCATTAAGATCTTTGATTTCGTAATCCTTGTTTTCTAAGTATGGCCGCGTTTCTTCTTCGATTTGGTTCTCTACAAGCTCCATTTTATACGCGGATTCTACTGTTTCCTTTACCGTCTCATCTGTCAGATCAAGAATAGCGGTACACTGCATGATATGGTATCCGTATTCTGATTCAACAATTTCAACCGTGTCCGAAGGTGCCGTCTGCGCCAGCGCCCAGTCTTTAAAGGACTGAACGAAATTGGAGTCCTTCTGTACCGTATAATATCCGTCGTTGTTCGGCTCTCCAGTGCTGCTGTTTACATCGTCGGATTCCTCCAGAAGATCGTCAAAAGTGATCTCCCCTGCATTATACCGTTCCACAAGCTCCTGCACGGCCTCATATGCCTCTGCTTTTTCTTCCTCATCCATATCTTCCGTCAGGATCAAGGAATGCCGAACCTCAACCGTTCTGTAGTCTTCCTCATGGTCCGCATAAAACTCCGCCAGCTCGTCGTCCGTCGGATTCACGGATTCCTCAAGCGCCGCCTTATAATTTTCGAGCGCACCCGACATGGTGTAATATTCCATCAGATCGTCATACGTCATTCCGTAAGCAACCTCGGCCAGATCCTGCACTGTCGAAACGCCGAGCGACGTTCCGAGATACGAAAGCATGTAAGAAAAGTAGGAATCCGCAGAAGTCTTCAAATCTTCGATTTCCGATTCGGAGGGCCACTCCTCTTTCTGGGAATACATCTCGTACTGGATCATAAATTCCCTGGCAGTTTCCAGCGCATCTTGCACAAAAATGTCGTAATACGACATTCCGTCTTTTTCTTTCCCTCTGATTTCATCGTAAAGCGCTTCACCCTCCAGATCGAAATCGATGTCCGTATCACCCGCCGTCTGCGCCTCGTAAACCGTGGTAGAAAAGCTGTTGATAAACAGGCCGTCAGGAATCACGCTGCCGTTTACTCTGCCGACAATTGATTCGCTTTTCTTGCAGCCGGCCAGCAGAGTGAATGTCATGGCGCAGGAGAGAACCAGCGCGATGAGTTTCGTATGTTTCTTCATATATGCCTCCGTATTCAATCCGTAATGATTCTATACAAGTCCTTCGCATCGTCCTTCCGGACGGTTTCCGATACGCTCAGGATCTCAAATTTCGTTTTGTTTCCCGCAAAAGAGACCTCCACGATATCGCCGGGTTTGATCTCCGTGCCGGCCTTTGCGGCTCTGCCGTTCACGGACACGCGTCCTGCGTCGCAGGCTTCATTGGCTACGGTTCGGCGTTTAATGATTCGGGCTACTTTTAAAAATTTATCAATTCTCATTTTGGATCACTCCTTCGAGATAATGCTTCAGAGCAATTTCCGCATCCAAGCCGGAACGGTCGGCCTGCCTGCAGATTTGGTAGAGCGCCGCTCCGAGCTCCTGTTCGGAAGCGAGCGGAGGGAGCTCTTCCCGATCGGATCCGGCTTTTCTGATTTTCTTTGCGGCCTTCTGCGCCCGCATCAGAGCCGGCAATACATTCGGAATATCCTCCAGATCCTGACGCAAAGAGGAGAAGCCTTTTTCTTCCAATTTCCGGCTTTCCCAGTTGGACAGCGCCTCGCCCGCCGTTGCCGCCGCATCGCCGCCGAAGACATGCGAATGGCGGAACAGCATTTTGCGCGCGCAGCGGTCCGTTACGTCTTCAAACGCAAAGCTTCCTTCTTCCTTTGCCAGAATCGTATGAAAAATGACTTGCAGAAGCACGTCTCCAAGCTCCTCGCAGAGCTTCTCGGGACTTTTTTTCTCAATGGCGTCTACGGCCTCGTAAGCTTCCTCAAGCATCGGCTTTATAAGCGATTCATGCGTCTGTTCCCTGTCCCACGGGCATCCCTCCGGTGAGCGCAGGAGCTCAATAATATGATATAATTCCTGAAAAGTATACCGCTCGCCGGGCTGCTTTGGTTCCATTTCTATCATGATAACACCCTATCATTCTCTGAAAATATACGGTTGCACGATGTCATGCCGTTTGATTATAATACAAGAAACGGACAAGAGCAAATTTAATTTCCGCTCTGAACGTATCGCCATCGTTTATTGTAGTAGAGGTGTGTAAACAAACTGTGTCAGATATATGGTTCTTTATGGGCAAAGCACTGGAACGCGCATATCGTTCTCTGGAGGAAGCTCCGTGTGAAATCCCCGTAGGATGCGTCATCGTACGGGGAAATGAAATCATCGCCTCCGCCTCCAACACCAGAGAAACCGCGAACCGAATCACGGGGCACGCAGAGCTGTGCGCGCTGGATACGGCGGCGGCTGTGACAGGCAGCCGGTATCTTGCCGGCTGCAGGATGTTTGTAACGCTGGAGCCCTGTCCGATGTGTGCGGGCGCTCTGCGCGCCGCCCGGATCTCCGAGCTGTATTTCGGAGCTTATAATCTGCGGGAAGGCGCCGCCGGTACCGTTTACAACCTGCTGTATCCGGCCGTAAAAGGATACGGAGGAATAAAAAGGAGCGAATGCGAATCGCTCCTCAGAGAATATTTTGCAAAGCTCCGCGGGTAATCAGCTGTCGCGGTCGAAAATTTCAATATCCGCCATGTACCAGCTTCCGTTCGTTCTTACATACCAAATTCTCGTATTGGTTTCCAGCTTCTGCTGAAAATCCGGCTTGCCGCGCTGCCCGTAAATCCAGTAATCAAAATAGACCGCGCACGAGAAGCAATTTTCTCCGTACACCCGCAGATCGTACGCTTCCACGTTTTCAAAGGCCGTGGAATCGTGATCCGTATACCAATACTGACGGTATTCGCTCATATCCTGATACATCTGCGTTCCCTTTATGATTCGGGATAAAAACGAGCTCATTGAAATATCGTTCGACATGAATCCGGCGTAGGTCTTCGCTCCGTCTATCGCAACCTGCGTATATTCCCCCTGAATCGATTCCGAAACCGCGAAATTTCCCGAATATGTCATGCTGCTCTCATCATACTCCAGAGGCACCGTTTCGCCGGCAAAATTTTTCGCTTCTATTTCAAGGCCGCCGGAAAGCACAGCCACTTTATAGAGATTCATATACGGCTTGGCAAAAAGCTCCTCCGGGATATTCTTCAGCTCCGTAATTTCCTGATTTTTCTCTGCAAGCCAGTTTTCGGAGCCCGTGATTTCCGTGCCGTTCACGACAACTGTATAATTTGAAGGAATCTGCAGCGTGAATACCTTGAAACCGACGTCGAACGTTCTCGTTTCGGAATTATACGTACATTCTATAGGATTTCCGGCGGAATCCTCCACTGTGACCTCCGGCTCCTGTGTCAGCTGTTCTACCCGATATGTGTTGAACAGGCTCAGCGCATTTTTATCTTCTTCGTTCAGCATATATCGAATCGATTCGTTTTCCTCTGACTGACCGGTCATATGCTGCGCACCGAGACGGACGCCGTTTACCGTTACGGTAAAATCAGCCGGTGCGTGGATCGTTATGTCAAGCGGCTCGGCAACGATCTCATTGCTGCTGTTTGTCTGCAGGGCAAGCGCGGCGCCCTCCTGGTTCCGCACCTCTACAGAGCCGGGCTCAGAAAGGAGTCCGCACACCTCATAGCGGTTGATGACCAAAGCATCCGAGGTCAGCGTGTACTGAGAGCTTCCCGGCTGGTCCTTCGCCAGGGTTTTCCGGAAAATATCATCTACTGCCTTCCCGTCAATATACGGCACGGCTCCCTCTGGTGCCAGGAACACTACGTTGACCTCCGCAAAGGAAAATTCCGAAATATAGTCAAATTCATACAGGCTAAAGCCGAATTTGCTCTTTTCGGACGATTGCTTCAGCGTTACCTTACACAAATCTTCTCCGTCCGCTCTTATAATATAGGAAGGACTTGCGAAGCGGTCGTATGAAAACGCTTTTACATAAGTGATCTCCTTGCCCTCCGCGGCCTCTTTCAGCTTTGCTTCGTAAGTTTCCCGATCCGCAAAGCCGGTCATGACCACGTCGGTTTTGGCAATAATCTCCGAATATTGTTTGTTTTCAAACAGAGACAGCACCTTGTCCACTTCGACCGTATTCTGACTGTTTTCATAATCCGAAAGCCATACGGAAAACACAATCAGCCCGATCGCCAGAAGGCAAAGAAAGCCCCCGATTATGCCAAAATATATTTTCCAGAATTTTGATGTCTTGATCAGCGTTCTCAGCTTACCCATTTTGCGCGCCTCTTTCCGTCATTCATATTGCGTGTTGATCTGATCGACTCTTCCGACCAGAATTGAAGTCGCCATTTTTCTCGGTCCGTAAAGAGATGCACACTGCGTAATAATCTGCGGGTTGTTTTCCGTTTCAGAATTCTGCACCATATAGGTGGAGGATCCGCCGTCCAGATTGGCCGCGTTTACCGCTCCGTAATTCATCATAATTTCGATCAGGTCCTCATACGTTGCCCCCATGCTCGACGGCTGTCTTCCGTCAATGGTTAAGATCAGGAACGCGCCGTCGGCCCGCTGACCGATCGCGGTCCGCGGATTCAGTCCGGCCTCCGTAAAGCCGCCGACCTCGCAGGCTTCTCCGTTCATAACGAGATACGGTCCGAAATTCAGCGCCTCTACAATACCGCTGTCCAGCGCTTCCTGCCCCGTCATTTTTCCAAGCACCAGAATTCCCTGCCGGTTGATCCCTATGATCTCATATTCCTGGTTTCGAGAGCCCCACAGAAGCTCTCCCTTCGAAATTACAATTCCATCCGAATTTTCACGTCCTGTAGGGACGCCGCCATTGCCCTTTCCGGTATCGTAAAATCCGCCGCCGTTCACTCCGTACAGCGCGTTTGCGTTCCGAACCATATCGATCGTCGAAACGCCCTCGCGATCCGTTCCGTATGCGGCGGGGGTGCCGATATATACTCGTTTGGGATTCTGCACGATCAGCAATTTTCCCTTATACGTTTTCCCCTCGATATCAATTAGCTCTATGCTGTTCAGATCCGTAGTCTGTCCGGGATTTTCCGGATCCGTTCCCGGATTCTCCTCCGGAAGCTTGATCAGCGTCGTATCGGTGGTCGAGCCGCTGTCGATTACGGCGTTTCCCTCAACAATCTCCCGAACCGTCTCGTCGGACAAAAACCAGGTGGCCAAAAACTTTCCCGCGCTTGTTTCTGTTACGGTCAGAACAAAACGGTCCCGCGCAGCCTTCGACGGTCCATACAGCACGACGAGATCAACGGCAACTGCAAGCAGAACAATCGCAAGCAAAAAGGTAAGCACGGAAATTCCAACGCGCGAGAGAACCTTTTTGGTGCCGAGCTTTTCTTTTCGGCGAGAAACGTTCCGGCGTGCCGTAGAAGCGGGCCTTTTCGGCCTGGCCGTTTGGGCAGCAGACCTTTGAGCGGCCTGGTCTGCCACAATTTTGTGCGTATTGCGTTTTCGAGCCTCGTAAACTGCGGGCTGTCTTCGCCTCTGCTCGCGCAGCTTCCGGAGTCTCCATTTTTCAATATAGACAGAAAGTCGGTCTACAACTTCCTCGCTGCCTTTTTTGGTATAGTCAAGTCTGAATTTCATCTGCTTCAACCCTTTGTATTCCACATAAGTCCATATATTCTAAACGTGTAATACTATAACCCGAAGCATGTCTTTCGTCAAGTAATCTCCCTCTGGCGTAACGTCCGGAGACACGTTCTAAGCTCGGATACAAAAATGCTTTCCTGCTCGCTTGTCCCGGGAGAAGCGCTGATTCCTCTTGTCAAGGGATACGTCACGTAAAAATATTTCCGCGCACGTGTCAGCGCCACATAAAAAAGCCGGCGTTCTTCTTCAAGCAGTTTTCCGGAAACCGCGCCGCTTCCGGGAAACTCCCCCATAACGGCATCAATGACAAATACCGCATCATATTCCAGTCCTTTTGCCGAATGTACGGTAGACAGGCAAATTGACGCCTTTCTGCAGCAGCCGCCTCGGGCGTCCAGTTGATCAAGCAAGGAGACGGCCTCGCGGTACGAATCGCAAGCGCTGCACAAATAAAGCAGAAAAGACAGCACCGCGTCTTTATAGCGCAGATGCTGCCTCGTCTGTCTGCAGTATGCTTCAAACTGCCGTTCCAGGCCGTTTTCCAGGAGACGGCGAAATGTTTCGGCAGGCCGGGGCAGAATCCGTCCGCCCATACGCTCCCCGTTTCTGACTTCTTTCAGGACCTCATCTACATACGGAATCGAATGCGTTTCCGGAAGTCCGCCCTGCAGCTCATGCGCAATTCCCGTTTTTGTCAGGAACGCGCTGGTTAAAAGACCGGAAATATTATTGCGATATAAGATTCCGACGGTCAGCTCCGGCTCTCTGCGCGCCAGTACGGCAATTTCTTTGCGGAGAAACTTGATCTGCATCAGACTGCCGCCGCACGCTCGTATGCGCGGCAAAGCGCCCGGTTCCTTTTTGCTGTACGGCTTTTTCTCAAAACGATCGGTGTTGACGGAAACAAATCGTTCGGAAATCTTTACAAGATTCTGTACGGATCTATAATTTCTGCTGAGGCGGTATAGTCGGCAGTCGGGCTGGCTTTTGTAAAAGGCGCGGAGGCAGCTCGGAGACGCCCCGCGAAAGCCGTATATGCTTTGATCGTCATCGGCCACCACAAATAAATTTCTTCTTGGCGCCGCGACGATCCGAAGAACTTCAAATTGCGTCTCCGTCAGATCCTGAGCCTCATCGGCCTGTATAAAGAGAAACCGTTCCTGATATGCTTCTCGAATCTGCCGCTGCAGAGGGCCGTCGGAATGCAGAATTTCAGCGGCAAGGGCGATCATGTCATCGAAGTCGATCAATCCGTGCTCTCTTTTATACCGTTCATATGCCGCTCTGATCCTTTTTATATTTTTAATTTCGGCTTCTTCTCCGCCCTGCCTCCGGGTGATCTGATTTAAAACGTATGCTTCGGCCGCTTCTCCGTTGATTTCAAAATAGATTTGCTTGAGAAGCTCCGTCTTTTCGTCTTTTTCCCCCTCGATTCTTCTGCGGCATATGCCGGCAAGCATTTCATAGCTCCGAAGCAGGCCGTTGCAGAAGCTGTGAACCGTTTGAAACGTGGGAGCGGCCGTTTCTCGCGATTCCGGCAAAAATTGGGCGGCCGCTTTTTGGTAACGGTTTCGCATCTCCTCTCCCGCTGCGTTCGTAAATGTAACGGAAAGAATCCGATCCGGCGCACGCGTTCTTCGAGCGAGATATAGCGTTCTTTCTGTCAGCACTGTCGTCTTCCCGCTGCCCGGTCCCGCCAGCGTAAGCGCCGGTCCCGTATAATGCGACGCCGCCGCCTGCTGTTCCGGATTTAAAATTCGGCCATCTGGCATACGCCTCCCCCCTTGACGCGGAAATAAAAAGCCGTCCCGGCTTTCCTTGAAATCATCCGGGACGGCAGCGTTTGTTTTTCTTCAAGTCCGCGATCTGTTCAGATTAAACTCTCGCGCTTTTCTTTTTGAGGACTACCGTTGCAAGAACAGCGGCCATCGCAACGACAACGGCAAGATAAGAGGCATCGCCCGTGTCGGTGTTCTGCTCATTGTCGTTATTATTGTTATTGTTGTTATTGTCATCATTGTTGTCGTTTCCGCCCTCGGTGTCAAGAACCGGAGCCGTAACGTCTTCTGCGCTTCCGGTCGTAAGGGCGAAGAAGTTGACAACCTTAGAATCCTTGGTAATCGCACGGATATATAATGTTTCCATATCCGCCGTGCCGGCAATGGTAATATCGAAGCCCGCAGTGGAATGGCCGCTTTCATAAGGCATTCCGGCGGCAGTAACATCGTCTCTTGCCGAAATCGTGCAGGACGTTACATCTCTCCACGTTTCGCCGTCGGTGCTGTACTGATATTTTTCAATACCGTTTTCTGCAGCGACCCATCCGGAAATTCCGGTATCCTGTCCAAACGTATAATCACCCTGTACGGCAAATTCGGTTCCGCCAAGGGGAGCGTTGGCCGGCGCGCTGCCGCCGATGGAATCGATGCTCATCTGGAAATCGGCTTCCTCTGTGTAAACCGTCGTATCAACGGTGGAATCCGCTGTGATTTCAAACTCGAAAGGATCGATGCCAGCTACCGGCTCATATCCGCCGTTGTCAAGCACAACCGCATAATATTTGCCCGGCTTCAGCATAGAATTCGGATTGAGCTCCGCAACTCTGTTGCCTGCGGAATTTCTGCCTTCGCCGATCGATGTATCCGCAGCGGCCTTGTCCTCCGGCCAGTTAACCGTTTTTGTAGTATCGTTGATATACCACCAAATAAGCGACGTAACGGTGCCTTCGCCCTCGCCGTATTGTTCTCCTTCCTTATAGATACCGACCCAGTCCAGCTCGTCGGTCTCGCCGGAAACCGTCACCGTAAATTCAGCGCCGTCAACCGTTACTTCAATCCCTGCCGCCTGTACAGCCAGCATGCTCATTGCAGAGATGGCCAGCGCAGCTACAAGCACCAAAGCCATGATTTTTTTCTTCATGATAAAAACCTCCTATGTAAAGTAGTAATATGAAATTACTGCGTACAGTATAATCATTCGGTTTTTCTTTGTCAACCCGAGAGCGTCGAATCTGCTCGAGAAAAGGAATGGAAAAAAGTTTGAAGTTTTTTCCATAAAAATTTTTTGGCATTCCTCCTGCAGATATGATATACTCTGTTTCAAAATAATAAGATTTTGTTTTGCCGAAGGATTTCACAAATGATACGGGCCGTCTCCTATTTGAAAAACACACTCAAAGCTGCCGCCGCGATTTGTATTGCGCTTACGGTTCTCTTCTCCGGAAGCGGCGCAGCTTACGCTTTTTTTGCAAACACTCTTCCATCCAATAATGCATCCGCAGGGATCTCTTATATGGTCTATGAATGTGATACGAAGCAGACGCTTTTAAAGCAAAATACGGAGCTTTCGGCGGACTGTACGCTGCTGGCGCGCCTGATGACGTGCCTTCTCGTGCTGGAAAATCCGTCGATCTCCGTTACGGATTACATAACTCCCTCCGAGGACAGCGTTTCCTTATCGGGACGGTATTCACTGTTTGCATCAAATCAATATATGGTAGATCATCTCATCAAATCAGTTATCCTTTGCGGCGCCGACAACGCTGCCCGTCTTCTCGCAAAACAGGTCAATCCAAATACCGAATATTTCGTTTCTCTGATGAATCAGAAAGCAGGCGAGCTCGGTATGGCAAACACATATTTTACGAATCCGGACGGAGCCGCAGATCAGCTGCAGCGTACTACGGTATCCGATATGTCTCTGTTCTGGACCTATGCCATGTCGAACGCGCAGTTTCGGAACGCCGCCGCCTGCTCTGCCGCGCATATCTGGGGCGGAACGGCGGTATTAAATGAATGCCGCATGGTAACAAGCAACGCCTTTCCGAACGCCTCTCTGATCGCAGGGGCTTATACCGTTTACGACAGCGCAAACGCGTTAGGTACGACGATGTTCTATATCAGCAGCGGCGCGGCAGACCAGACGCCTTCCGTAAGGCTGGTTCTGATTCTTTCGGGAATTTCAGACGATGCCGCCTATGACATGGGAAACAGTCAGATTGAAAATGCGCTTACGAATTTCAAAAAGACGGCGCTGATAAACCGGCAGGAGCTTGTCGTCACGGCAGAGATCGGGGGAAGCGAGCTGTTTCTGCAGGCGGGAGAAACGTGTTACTGCATGATGCCGGTCGACGTGACAAACTATGTGGAAACCGTCAGCTACACCGTATTGGATAATAATGCCTCCCCTTCCGGCGCTGGAAAGGCGCTCTCTCTGGACGAGCTTTCTCCGCCGATCGAAGAGGGCTCCCTGATCGGTACGGCAAATTATCTGTTGAAGGACGGAAGCGTCCATAAAGTCAGGCTGATTGCCGGAAACAGCATTCATTCCGAAAGTAAGACCATCAATATTTTTTATAAAGCCATAAAAGAAAACACCGATATCTTTGTTCTGATATCGGTGCTGCTTCTTTGCGAGCTTGTTCTCGCGTTCGGTATTGTTCTCAGCAGGCTGCGAAAATAAATGGCTCAGGCCTTTCTTTTCGCAAGCTTTGCAAATCTCGGCAGGCCGTCTTCCATCGGAGGGCAGGATTCCCCCTGAATCAGCGGCAGCGCATAATCGATATACTCCTGCGTTACGAAATTTCCTTCCTGATTGATCCACTCTCTGGGAAGCTTTTTTTCCGTATTGGCGACGTCGTCCAGTCTAATGAGCTTAACGCCGCAGTGGTAGCCGCCTTCATTGCTCCGTTCAAATCCGACGCAGTAATCGGTCTTTCCTTCCACTGCATTCAGGACCGCGGCTTCTCCCGCCATATACGCTTCGTTTACGTCGGTAAGAGAAGCGCAGTGCGCAGCACATCTCTGAAGCAGGCTGAATTCGATGCCTCGTACCTTGCAGCCGATTTTTTCTTTTGCAAGATTCGCGAGCGTCGTTGCTACGCCGCCCAGCTGGGCATGTCCGAACGCGTCTCTTACGCCGCTGTCTGCGACGAACTGTCCGTCCGCATATTGCGCGCCCTCCGAAACGGCTACGATAACCTTTCCGTTCTGCCGGTAAATACGCGAAACGTCGTCAAGGAACTGCTCCCGGCTGAACGGAAGCTCCGGTACGTAGATCAGATCGGGCCCCTGGCCTTTAATTCCCGCCAAAGCCGTCGCTGCAGTAAGCCATCCCGCATGGCGTCCCATGACTTCAAGCACGCATACCATGCCGGTATCGTACACTCTGGCGTCATGATAAATTTCCATCGTAGAAGTCGCTACATATTTCGCAGCGCTTCCGTACCCGGGGCAGTGGTCCGTACCGAACAGATCGTTATCGATTGTTTTCGGCACGCCCATAACCCGCATGTCATAACCGGAGTTCTGCATGAATTTACTGATTTTATTGCAGGTATCCATGGAATCGTTTCCGCCGTTATAGAAGAAATAGCGGATGTTGTACTTTTTGAATACCTCCAGAAGCCGTAGGTAATCCGTGGGATCCTCTTCGGCGTTTTTCAATTTATAGCGTACAGAGCCAAGCGCGGAAGAAGGCGTCGTCTTAAGCAGCTCCAGCTCATACGGATCCTCCTTCGACATGTCGTAGAATTCTTCTTCCAGCATTCCTTTTATGCCATGCGCGGCTCCGTATACCTTTGTAATGCAGCCCTGTTTCAGCGCCGTGATGATTACGCCCGCAGCGCTCGCGTTGATTACCGACGTAGGGCCGCCGGACTGTCCGAATATGGCAGCGCCAACAAGTTTTTCCATATGTTCCCGAATCCTCCTGTGTCTTTCAATTATGCTTTGTTATTGCAGCCGAGCACATCAACAAGTTTATGCTTAACAAGCTTTTTGATGTTTTCTCTTGCCGGCTTCAGATATTGTCTCGGATCGAAATCCGAAGGAGCTTTCGCAAAATGCTCTCTGATCGCAGCCGTCATCGCAAGGCGGAGGTCGGAGTCAATGTTGATCTTGCAGACTGCCATAGAAGCCGCTTTTCTGAGCATATCTTCCGGAATGCCGATCGCGTCGGGCATCTTTCCGCCGTATTTGTTGATGGTCTCAACATATTCCGGAATGACGGAAGAAGCTCCGTGCAGAACGATCGGGAAGCCAGGAAGTCTCTTTTCTACCTCTTCAAGAATGTCGAATCTGAGCTGCGGCTTCTGACCGGGTTTAAATTTATAGGCGCCATGGCTCGTCCCGATTGCAATCGCAAGAGAATCCACGCCCGTTCTTTCAACAAATTCCTGAACCTGCGCCGGGTTCGTATAAGAAGCGTCCTCAGCCGATACGTTGACCGCGTCCTCAATTCCGGCGAGACGGCCAAGCTCTCCTTCTACCGTTACCCCTTTTGCGTGCGCATAATCGACGACCTGTCTTGTGAGCGCGATATTGTCTTCAAACGAATGATGAGAGCCGTCGATCATAACGGACGTAAATCCGCCGTCGATACAGGACTTGCACAGTTCAAACGTATCACCGTGGTCAAGGTGCAGGCAGATCGGAAGTCCCGTTTCAATAATCGCAGCTTCCACAAGCTTCATGAGGTACGTATGATTCGCATATTTTCTGGCGCCCGCGGAAACCTGAAGAATCAAAGGCGCGTTTTCTTCCTTTGCCGCCTCCGTAATTCCCTGGATGATTTCCATGTTGTTGACGTTAAAGGCGCCGATCGCATATCCGCCTTCATAAGCCTTCTTAAACATTTCCTTTGATGTGACCAATGGCATAATGAACATCTCCTTATATCGTAATATAATTTAAATGATACTATTCATATCTTTCTCATTATACAACGGCGCAGGCAAAATGCAAGTTAAAATTACATAACCGAAGCGTGCTCAGTCTGCGCCTCCCGAGACTGCGGTTCTGATCGGAAGGAGATACTGCGTTCCCTGATTCCACGTATTTTTTGCAAAATCGCGCCCACGCAGATAAATAAAACCGTCGTGCAGCTCTACAATATACCCCTGACTTCCATCGACGCTGTATTCATCGAGGTTGTTGTCATTCCATAAATATCCAACGGAGGCGGTATTGATGTATCCGGAGGCCTTGTCTCCGTCAAGCAGGATCGGGCTGCGGGAATGAAATTCCCAGTGCGTATGCCCGGTAAAGAGCAGCACATTCGTATTGCTTTCGATGACGCTGCGGAGCTGCGCTTCCGCCGTGTCTCCGCTAACCCCCCACCAGTCCTGAATTACGGGATTTGACGCTTCCAGAGAACCGGAAACCGTATTTTTCAAAGGCTGATGAAGAAATACGAAAATCGGCTGGTCCGGATCAGCTGCTTTTGCCGCATTCACTTCATTCTGGAACCAGCTGATCTGCGTCTGCGAGAGATATGCGTGTTCCCGCGCCGTTCCGGAAGGCAGAGAGGCCTGGCCTTCTGAGCCGAGCAGAATGAATTTGCAGCCGTTCCTCTGAAAAGAATAGTAAACATGATCGGGAGCCGCTGCTCCGGAAGCGCCCGCCACGGCATTATTTTTAAATCTTGCCGTATATTCGCTGTCCAGCGCCGCCGTGCTGCTCGAAACGCCGTTTGCGTCTTTCCATTCATGATTTCCGATCGCGCAGTACATCGGCAGACTGGAGGAAATATATTGGTTTCGAATGGTATTGAAGACGGACCACGCGCTTTCCGTTCCGTTATCAACGTTATCTCCCACCGTAATGACAGCCGAAGACTGCGTGTTATTTTTGATATAGCTCAATGCGCTGGAAAGGTTTGCGCATTGTATGGTTTTGTCCGCGGCAACATGAATATCGGAAAGAACAGAAAACGTATAAAGCGGATTTGACACGGAGGGCATCGCATCGTGCGCAGGAATTGTAATTGCAGCACATTTTTCCGCATTGTCATTATTATATACCCATAAATGCGTCGCGCCCTGCGGGATCACAAGCCCCTCTGGAACCTCATATGCATAGGTTCCTTCGGCCGTTTTGAGCGCCATTCCAAACGGATCGCTGTATCCGGGAAGCGGGCCCGTACCGGTTCCCCAGAAAAGCGAAAAGCCGGAAATATAACTGGAATCGCTTGCCGTTACCGTAATGGTACCGTCCGCCCAGCCCGGATAAGAATTTTCAAGCTGATAGGAAACGTTAGAAGGCTGCACAGAGCTGTTTTCCGAGGGGCTGATCGTAAAATCGAAGACGGAATAGCCCTGCTTCACATTATAATTTTCGTCGAGCACCGCAGCCGAATAATTGCCGGGCTTCAGCGTTCCGTTTTCCGCCAGAAAATAGGAATCCGCCCGATTGGGTTCCGTATTCCCATTATAGCCGGTGACGCCATTGCTGGCGCCGGAGCCGGGAAGGACCGTCCAAACGGATTCGTTTGCAATTTGGCTGTCCTCCGGCCATGTGATGTGTTTGGTGTCGTTATTAATATACCACCACAGAAGCGACGTGCAGCCGTTGCTGCCGGGCGTTTCCCCACGCCTATATATGGCGACCCAGTCGCCGTCTGCATACGTATCTCCAATCAGATTTACAGTAAACTGCGGTTCATCGATTTCCACAGTGATTCCCGTATCTTCAACGCAGAACGGAATATAATTGCTCTGTGGGATGGCGCTTCCTCCGATATATCCCGTAGTGGGAATCACGTCATAGAAGCTTGCGCCGCCTAAAACCACAGCATGGTAATTCCCGGCCGGCAGCACGATGCTGTCGTCTGTGCCGTTTTGATTATCGTCTCTGTAAAAGATCGTCTTCGTTTCGCTGAAGGCCGTATCGTTGCCGGTAATATCCCTCGTATAACCGGAGACCTCCGCCAAATCCAGCTGATTAAAAGGGATGGTTTCCGACGCGGCTTCTCCTCCGATGTAGACATACTGGAGCGACGGCTGCGTGGCGCTGCGTTCTTGATACTGCGAGCCCGGAGCAAACCCCGCATCGTCTGAATAAATTGCAACCCATGTATTGTTTTTACTGATTCCTCCGTACTGCAGGTCGATCCGTTCTCCCGGGGCAAACACCGATTTGCTCAGGGAAAGGAACGGACCGTCCGGCACAATGTCAAAATAAATGCGTCCGTCGACGTCAAACGGTTCATAATAATCGCTGCCGCCGGAAGTCGTCATGTAAACCGCCACATAGCTTCCCACGGAAAGATTGCCTGCGCCGTCGATTGCGGAGATCTGCCCGTACCTGCTTTCATACAAAGAAGCGGGCTTCCAGTCCGCGCCGACCGTCATAACCGCCGAATCGACATAGCTCCACGTATTAATCGTTTCCGCCGCCCGACAGGCATGTCTCTCCAGAAATTCGAAATCGTGAGCATAATAAATACCGATCCAGTCATTCGGGGTATATCCTGATACTGAAAACGATATCGTGCTGCCGTATTGAAATTCTCTTATCCCATCAGAATTCAGCGTTCCCCCGTTTAATGTAAACGAGCGCGCGGAAGCGCTGCCGGGAGTAAGGCAGACCGCCGCAACAACAAATGCAATAAAAGCAGAAAATAATTTACTTTTTTTCATTTCCATTCCTCCTTACATAATATTTTTTTAATTCATTTTATCATTTATTCATCATAATAAGCCTTCGTTATCTAATCCGCAAGCTTTTTTTTGAATCTTTTTGTTCGCACAAAATACATATTGACAGGCGTCTTTTTTTTGCTATAATTGCACTCGCGTGTTTAGTGAATCTAAACGAAAAGTTTACTTTTGCAAAACATCCCTTTTCGTCTCTTTTCGGAAAAATAATCAGAACGGAGGATTCCGTATGCCGGGCTTCGCAATAGGCAGCAAAATCAGAGAGCTGCGAATCAAAAACGGACTCACGCAGGAGGAGCTTGCGAACAGAAGCGAGCTTTCAAAGGGCTTTATTTCTCAAGTAGAAAGCGAACAGACCTCTCCGTCGATCGCCACGCTTGTAGATATTCTGGAATGTCTCGGCACGAACCTGCGCGATTTTTTCAGCGAGTCCGTCGACGAAAAAATCGTTTTCGGCAAGGAAGATTATTTTACAAGCGAAAACGAGGGACAGGGGCGCAGGATCACATGGGTGATCCCGAACGCGCAGAAGAATAAAATGGAGCCGATCCTTGTTACGCTGTCGGGAGGCGGCCGTTCTGACACGCATGATCCGCATGAAGGCGAAGAATTCGGATATGTGCTGGAGGGCTCTCTCGTCCTGCATCTCGGAGATGCGGTCTATAAAATCCAAAAAGGAGAAAGCTTCTGTTTCGATCCGGAAAAGACGCATTTCATAGAAAATCAAAACGAACGACCAGCAAAATTTTTATGGATTTCCACGCCGCCAAGCTTTTAAGCCTGTTATACAAAAGGAGAACACACAATGTCACAGCATATCATCGATCTATTCAACATCACAAAAAGCTACGGCGACACGGAAGTGATAAAGGACCTGACGCTCTATATCCGGAAAAACGAATTTATTACGCTGCTCGGTCCGAGCGGCTGCGGCAAAACGACTACGCTGAGAATCATCAGCGGATTTGAAAAGCCGGATTCCGGACGCGTTCTGTTTGACAATGTCGATATCACCGACCTCCCTCCTCACAAGAGAAAGGTAAATACCGTATTTCAAAAATATTCCCTGTTTCCGCATATGAACGTTTATGAAAATATTGCATTCGGCCTCCGGATTAAGAAGCTTCCGGAAAAGCAGATTCGGGAAAAGGTCCGGGATGTGCTGGAGCTCGTGGAGCTGAGCGGATTTCAGAAACGGATGCCGGATTCTCTCAGCGGCGGTCAGCAGCAGCGAATCGCAATTGCCAGAGCTATCGTCAACGAGCCGGAGGTGCTTCTGCTAGACGAGCCACTTGGAGCTCTGGATCTGAAGCTCCGGAAGGAAATGCAGTTCGAGCTGAAAGCGATTCAGCAAAAAACGGGAATTACATTTATCTATGTAACCCACGATCAAGAGGAAGCGCTTACGATGTCCGATACGATCGTTGTAATGAACAACGGCGTCATTCAGCAGATCGGCGTTCCATCCGACATTTACAACGAACCGGCCAACGCATTCGTCGCTCAATTTATCGGAGAAAGCAATCTTCTTTCCGGCGTCATGCTCCGCGACTGCTTATGCGAGTTTGCGGGACGCCAGTTTGAATGCGTGGATACAGGCTTCGATAAGGAAGAGGACGTAGACGTCGTCATTCGCCCCGAGGATATCCGCTTCAGCGCCCCGGAAGACGGCATGCTGAGGGGAACCGTCACCAGCACGCTTTTCAAAGGCGTTCATTATGAAATGATCGTTGAGGCGGACGGATTTCGCTGGAAGGTACACAGTACAAAAATGACGCCGCCCGGGACGGAGGTCGGGATGAATATCGCGCCGTTCGACATTCAGATCATGCGGATCCCCTTCAATGTTCTGACCGGCTGGATTCTGCCGAAGAACCAGGTGGATATCGGAAATACGACGCTTGAATACGCGCTTTCCTCCGGCAATCGGTCTGCCGCGGAATTTGAGGATGAAGAAACGGTAAACGTATATGTGCTGCCGCAGGATATCGAAGTGATCCTGCCCGCGGGGGCCACGCCGGCCTCTGGTAAGGAAAAGACCTCCGTTCCGCCGGAGCAGGACGGCAAGACGGCGCCGGAAGACGAGAAAAACGTCTTCGAGGGAGAAGTAGAAACGTTCAAGTATAAAGGCGACGATTTCGAGCTCCAGGTAAAATGCGGCGATATCACGCTCGTCGTCCATACGTACCAAAAAGTCGCAATCGGCCAGAAAATCAAGCTCTATATTCCAAAGGACAAAATAAAAATCAAGAAGAGAGAGGAGATCAGCGAAATTGTCGAAGAGGATCAATAATGCATTAAAATGCGTGCCGGTTTATCTGTGGCTCGTTATTTTCACGGTCGTCCCTCTCCTGATGGTTTTCTTCTACGCGGTCTTTGAAGTCCACGCGGACGGGAGCGTTCATTTTACGATGACGTACCTGAAAGAGGCCGTCACGAATGGCCAATATCTTGACGCGATGCTGCGTTCTCTGGAATATGCTCTGATCAGTACAATAATATGTCTGATTATCGGCTATCCGCTGGCGTTTATTTTGGCAAATATGGAAGAACGTCGAAGAAACTTTGTAGCCGTTTTGTTTCTGCTGCCCATGTGGATGAATTTTCTGATTCGGACGTATGCCCTCGCCTCTCTGATCAACGAGCAGGGAATCATTACAAAATTTTTCCAGAAGCTGGGACTGATCTCCGGAAGCATCACCGGCACAGAGGGCGCAATCATCATCGGAATGGTTTACAACTTCCTGCCCTTCCTGATTCTGCCCGTTTATACTTCGATCCTGAAAGTCGACCGCAGAGTAATCGAGGCCGCACGGGATCTCGGCGCGAATACGCTGACGGTATTTCGCCGAATTCTTCTGCCGCTGACCGTTCCCGGAATCATTTCCGGAATTACTATGGTTTTCGTGCCCTGTATTACAACGTTCGTAATTCCGCAGCTTCTGAACAATAAAGTCTGGACGATCGGAAGCCTGATCGAATTTCAAATCAACGGAAACGCCAACAGCTCCGGAGGCGTAAACAATATGGCCGCCGCAATTTCTTTCATATTAATGATTATTGTCTTTATCTGCATGTCGATCTTCAGCAGGTTCGATAACGACGGTGCGGAGAACGGAGGTTTGCTGTGAAATTTCTGAAGCGTTTCTATCTCGTCATCATACTGCTCTTTTTATACGCCCCGATCTTTGTAATGATCTTGTTTTCCTTTAACAGTGGAAAAACGCGCGCTGATTTTACTGGATTTTCCACGCAATGGTACGTTGAAATGTTCCAAAATAAAGAGATGCTCGTCGCGCTGCGCAACACGCTGCTCGTCGCGTTTTGCGCCTCTGTCATCGCCACGGTGCTCGGTACGTATATCGCTTTTATCATTGCAAAAATGTCCCCTATCAACAAAAGCATTTCCATGAAGCTTTTGAATATCCCGATGCTGAACGCTGAAATCATAACGGGCGTTTCTCTGATGTTTTTCTTCGTATTCCTGTCGTTTTCTCTGGGCTTTACGACGCTGCTGATCGCGCATGTGATTTTCGACGTGCCGTATGTAGTGCTTTCGATCCTGCCAAGGATCCGCCAGATGAACAAAAGCGTTTACGAAGCAGCGTTAGACCTGGGCGCCACTCCGGCGCTTGCGTTCCGCAAGGTGATCCTGCCAGACATTCTGCCCGGCATCTTCTCTGGTGCGCTGCTGGCGTTTACGATGTCATTTGACGACTTTATCATCAGTTATTACACCTCGGGCCCCGGCTTCGTTACGCTTTCGGTATATATTAATACGATGACAAAGCGGGCGGTTCCGCTGACAGTCAATGCACTTTCGACGTTCATCTTCGTCATGGTGTTTATCCTTCTGCTTATCACGAATTTAAGAAATAAAAAAACCACCAAGGAGGTCGCTTGAAATGCGCAAATGTTCTTCCCTTTTTACCCGTATCTTTACGGTCGCGGCAGCCGCCGTCCTGCTGCTTAGCTGCGTTCCCGTAAGCGTCGGCGCCGCTAAGACGAAGCTGTATGTTTTTAACTGCGGAGATTATATTGCGGATACAACAATCGAAAAATTCGAAACGGCATATCCGGAATATGAAGTCGTGTATGAGGTTTTCGACACAAACGAGGCAATGTATCAAAAGCTTGTCAGCAGCAACATTCCGTATGACGTGCTGATTCCGTCCGATTACATGATCGAACGTCTGATCAAGGAAAACCGTCTGAAGGAAATCGATATGACGCAGTTGGAAAATTATCATTATATTGGGGAGGCGTATAAGAATACAAGCTATGATCCCGAAAATAAATATTCCGTTCCGTACATGTGGGGTACGCTCGGCATTCTCTACAATAAAGAAAAGGTCGATGATGTCGTCGACAGCTGGTCCATTCTCTGGAACGAAAAATATAAAGGACAGATTCTGATGCTTGATTCCATGCGCGATTCCATGGCGGTGGCGCTGAAAAAGCTCGGCTACAGCATGAATACGACAAATGAGTCTGAGATTAATGAAGCGGCCCAGGCATTGATCGAGCAGAAACCGCTGGTGGCCGAATACGGCGTCGATATTCTGAAGGACAAAATGATTCAGGGCTCCTATGCGTTTACGGTCGCTTATTCCGGCGACGCGCTGTATATGCAGAATCAAAACGCTGAGCTGAACGGAGGAGAGTCTGTTCTGGAATACGTAATTCCGAAGGAAGGCAGCAATTTCTGGATTGATGCGATGTGCATTCCTACGACAAGCCAGAATACGGAAGGCGCCATGAAATTTATCGATTTTATGTGCTCCACGGAAATCGCATTTGACAACGTCGAATATATCGAATATTCCACGCCGCACACGGAGGCTCTGCAGCAGCTCGGCGACGAATATATCAACAACGCCATTTATAATCCGTCTGCCGAAATTCTGGAAAACTGCGATTCGTTCTATTATCTGGAGCCGGAAGTACAGGAGCTTTACAACAAAGCCTGGGAATCCGTGCGTCTGGCCTCTGCGACGCAGACAGAATCGGATTCCGACGGCGGAAGCTGGAAGCTGATCGCCGGAATCGCTGTGGCGGCCGTCATCATCATCGCAATCATCATTTTCGTTCTGTACAAAAAGAAAATGAACCGCATCAAATACGAAGAGTAAAAGGACGCTCGCTGCAAAAATGCAGGCAAAATTTTTAATGCGGAAGGCATAGCTTTGGGTATGCCTTCCGTTTATTATATCATTTTAAGATCGTTGAAACAAACATCAGGATCTTGCGTACCCTGGTTCTCGGAGATAGATGTTATTATAGTTATTGAAGTACAGCATATGATGTTGCAATTTCTCCCGCTGTCCAGTCGGTTGAAAGATATCCATCCTGCACAAGCAGCAAGGCCGGAACGTAGGTTCCATCTCTAAACAGACTCATGGCAGAAATCGCGCCGACCTGACCTTTTAAGTGTAACGGTACATGGTTGCGAAGTACCTTGACAACGGTTTTGTACAATTGCTTCATAATACTGTCAATTTGATCAACAGTTAACTTTTGTAGGCTTATCATACTGCGGTGCTGCTCTTGTGTGTAAACAGGCATTGTCGGAAATATCGCACCACTTTTCTGCACGACATAGCCTTTTCGAATCATTTCTGCGATAATTTCCCTCTCAAACTCATTTAAATCGCCGAGATCTCTATGCACAATTTTATCATACATTTTCACCCAGTGAATATTGCTGTAAAAATCATTGTGATGAAGATCCGTTCGGCCTGACCAGTCCATAAAATAAAGGCTGATTCCGGTATGCCATTCCTCCGCTTGTATGGCACAGCAATTGAAGCCACCATTTATATTTTCGGCACCCCAAATATATGCATGCTCTCCAAATGCAGTCACAGGCCTTTTACGATTATCGAAGAACTGATTTTCAATTGCACGGTAAGCATCAAATAGGATCATGGTAGCCATATGCCATTTCAAAGAATTGGAAGATATTTGGTTGCCGAAAAAATCGATATTTCTGACTGCACTTTCGTTTTCGTCTATAAATATCCGTAGAGCGGAAGCGATCTCTTTTTGCAGCGGCAATATGCCTGTGGCTTTTTCGCGCTCGAAATCATCCGTCAAAATAATAATATTCGTCTGATAACGTCTGCCGTCTTTTCTGAGAAGCCATGTATCTGTCAGCCTTGCAATATCATTTTCAATATATGGTAAGGATACGCCAATTTGTAAAGCAATTTCGTTTTCTGTCAGGCTGTCATTGTAACACGCCCAAAGAATATTCTGACGGATCTTGTGGCCGTCTAAAAGTTCCCAATATTTATTCGGGCCTTCTCCCATATACATCAAATGCAAATTTTTGGGATTATAACTTTGTTCTCCGTAGCTGCGTTCCATATTCATACCACCCCTTAATATTTTTCGTGATTTAAATAGCAAATATTTTACCATACTTTCGCTGGTCGAAAGCAGTTCCGAAATTTCCGCGCAAGACTTGTTTTCAAAATAATACAGAATTGTTGCACGACGGTACTTTTCAGATAGCAGTGCAAGCTCGCGGCGTAAAAGATAAATATCAGAGTTGTCCTCGCAAATATCTATTAATTCGCTGGAAGAATCTTCGATATTTTCCGTCAGTTCACATTCGCGTATTGTCAATTTTTTCTTGTACCATTGTTTGTAGACATTCCCCGCAACCGACCACATGAAGCCATAAAAGGCACGCTCATCCCGTATATTTCCAGATACTGTTATAAGTTCCAGTAAAATATTCTGTGCCAGATCTTCTGCTTCCTGTTGCGTTGCGGTTCGTGTCATACAATACGATAGTATTGATTTTGATACTTCTGCTATCTTCAGGTCCAGTACATGCTTTTCCAAAATTTCACCTCCTGTCGTTCTTTTCAGAAGCTTCTGTCTATATAGTGGTATGAATTTAGTTTTGGTTAAAAAAACGAATACTTTCTGACAATAGCAAATTTACAGCTTTTGAGGTAAAAAATCAATTATCGCTTCTATAGATAAAATAAAATTAAAATCATCTCCAAACAATGGAGGAAATACGGTCGTGCTCTAAATGACGGCTGACGTATAGCATGACCTGCCGGCATGCGCTCCCCTCCCTTTCACGGCCCGAGTTTTCTCTGTTTTATAGAAAACTGACAATGAAATTGGGAGAGAAGATTTTTTTACTATCCTGCCGTGAGAAAGTAAAAATACAGTGTCGGAGAATAAAAAAAACGATTGGCAAAGTCTTTTTGCCGATCGTCGCTCGCTCTTTCAGGACATTTTTACTAAGCCGCGGCTGGCAAGTAAAAACGGGTGCGCTGTGCACGACCTTCGCATTTCTGCAAACAGGCCGCACCCTTTCCCCAAGGAGTGCGGCCCGTTTTTCTAAGCGTTTGCGCCTCTGATTCGTTTTTTCAGTTGTTCCACGGGATCGGATTTCCTTCACTAAAGTAAGATACGCCCAATTCTCCGCAATCGTTGTTGAAGGCGGCAGCCAGCGCCTCGTAATTTTCCTCGTCAGAAAATTCCCCTCGCTTTGATAGCATCTTATAATACCGGTACTGCAGTTCAGAACGCCGCACGTGCAGAAGCGCCGTTTCGTCGTCCTCTGCGGCGGCAACCGCATCCGCCCACAAGGCGTCCAGCTCCGCCAGCATTTCATCCGTGATCAGTCCCTGGAAAATATCAACCGCATTTGAAACAAGATTAAACTCTCTGTTATGATCCAGCACAAGGCCGTGAAGGATGTCCAGATATTCGCCCACCTTGGCGCCTCCGCCGCCATAATAGGCATTCAGAAATTCCTGCTTATGCTGTTCCAGATCGGTGTAAGGATCCCATAAGAGCTTTGCAAGCAAATAGGACCGCAGCATGCCGAATTCCCCGCTGACGGGATCCTGATAATTGCCCTGAGCAAAAACGCCCTTGATTCCCTTTTCATAGAAATACTGCGCGTTTTTCTGGAGACGCTCCATATTCGGCATGGGGCACAGATATTGCGCAAAATTTGTCGTGTAATCCCATACGTACAAATTAAAGCCTGCTTCCAGCCACTTTTCTATGTTCTCTACCGCGGAAGCATTCGCAGGGCACTCCGTAAGCGCATGCGGCGCGCAGCTGCTGATGCAGTACCGAACAATCACGTTCTCCGCAGGCTTCAGGTTGCGCGGAGGCAGAGCAGAGAATTGATAGGCAAGCGTCTCAAAAATCACATCCGGGAATTCATCCTTCAATTCTTCCGCCACGCGGTTTACAAACCAGATCAGCGTTCCGGAATAGGAACGTTCCTGACGGTTGATCTGTTTGCAGTTTTCGCATGTGCAGTACGACTCAATAACATAGCTGTCGTTCTGAGAAATGGGGACGACCTTTGAATCAGGATTCTCCTTCATCCATTCACGAATCTGATTGACAACGATCTGGAAGACGTCCTCATTGGTAAGGCACAACTGGCTGTACAGGAATTCCGAGGTTCTTTTCCCGTTGATCTCTGAAAAATACTCAGGATGGCTTTCAAAATACTTGTCCACAGGCACCAGCATTTCAAAATTATGCACATGCTGCGGCCCCGCATTTGAAATTCCGCCGCCCCACTCCGGCGAAATCGACCTTCCCAGGGTTCTGTTGAACAGATTAAAGCAGCTGTTCACGCGCTGTTTTACGCTCCATTCCTCATCAAAGGCGCACGCCCAGAAAACATCGCGGAAGGAAAAAGCAGGCCTCTGGCTGTCGCGATAGTCGGCGTCGATCAGGATCGTTTCCAGTTTGGGCACCGTTTCGCAGTCGGGAGCAAAGAAGCGGCAGCCCAGCGACTCCAGAAAACCATACACGCCGTAAAGCGTGCCTCTTCCGCTGCCCCCGGCAATCACAAGGGTAAAATCCTTCATCTGGACGGTGTAACCCTCTTCCCCCATCCAGTCCCAGTCAAAATCGCCGTATACGTCCCGCGCGGTCTGTCCGATTACAATTTCATGCCCGGAGGGCGCGGACGTATCATCCGTAATTTCCAGGGAGCAGCCTGACATCCATTTGATGTATTTTTGCAGCTCGTTTGCCGCCGTCACCTCGGAAGCGGAGGCTTCCGAGGACAGTACGATCTGATATTTACTCATTTCATCTTTTACAAGTAAGTTTCTGCCATTTTCCATATCCGGCAGACTGCTTGGATCTTTACATCCGTTCATCATTCCGCACACTCCAATCAGTATTATCGCTAGAATCCACAAGATATGACGCTTCATGATTTCGATTTTCCTTTTTTTCTGACGACGGCGATTACAACGACCAGCACGACGATGACAGCTGCGCCTGCGGCAATTCCGATGATCAGGCCGGTGTGATCTGATTCGTCAGCGCCCGTTGCCGTCCCTGTGGCTGCAGCCGCCGTCCTGCGCGGTGTCGCCGGCTTGCTGCTTTCAGAGGGTGTTTCCGGAGTCGCTTCCGAGGTTGCTTCTGCCGTCTCGGCCGGCGTGGTCTGCGGCGCCTCTGTCGCGTCGGAAGCTGTGAAGCTTAACGAAACGTTTCTAAAGTCCGCGCTGACGTCTCTGACCGCGACGCCGGCAAAGAAGTTTTCGGCTACCAGACGCGCCTTATCGGTCTTGAAAACCTCGTTGCCCTGGGCGTCCTTCACTGTAGCGGTTTTATAATACGTGAAATCCAGATATTCAAAAATTTCCGTATCAAAATCTTCCTCATATTCTCCCGCGTCTGCCATTTCGACCGTGGCAAGCAGCGCGTCGTTTACATATACTTCCGCCTTTTGCCCATCGTCCTTGATGCGGATCGGCACAAATTTTTGCCAATCGATGCCCTCGATCATAAAGTCGTGATAAACGGAAGAAATTCCCCATGTGCTGTCGCTGTCCTGCGTCTTAATCGACAGCCGGATGCCGCCCTCGATCGGCGACAGCACGATACCCGTCGCACCGATTGACGACATTTCGCCCTGGCCGCCCTTCTCTACGTGGAAATCCCATTCATACAGGGCAAAAATATTACCCGTGCGAAAGCAGACGCCGATGTTCGTGCTCAGGCTGTTCGTTCTCAGATCCGCGGTAAATTCGCTGGGAGACGTAATCTCATCATAAGAAAGAATCGCGTACAATCCGCCCACTTCAATATATTTTCCTTCCTCGTCTTCCTCGATTCGCCCATACGAATTGGCATTAGCGGCCTTCGGCTCCCACCAGGAAGCAAAATCCGCAGTTTCCATCAAATCCGTACCGGCTTCATCTTCTTCGATGCCTCCGGTCTGAACCGTCTCTGCGAAAACGGTTCCCGTACTGATCAAAGCGGCCAGCAGAAGGGCCGCAAACAAAAAGGTCATTTTTTTCATAACAATTCTCCTTTTCTCCTTTTTACTTTATTTTATCCAATATCCTGTTTGTCCCATAGAGTAATATTATCTGATTATTGGAATATCTTTGCATTTAAGCCTTTTTCTGTTGACTTGGTCCGGCAGATTCCATAAAATGAAACGCGAGGTGACGATATGAACAGTGATTCCGTTTATGAAGAAATTCCGTTTGAAGATGCCATGTTTCCCATCCGGCTTCTGCAAAACAAGCGGCTTACGCCCGATACGCCAGAGAAGGAAGCTTTAACATGGCACGAACAAATTGAGATTCTTTACTTTCACTCCGGAAGCGCCGCCGTTACCTGCGGCACGCGCAAATACGTTACGGTCCCGGGTGAAATCTATATTATCAATCCGTATGAAATTCATGACGTTGCCTATTACGGGGGAACGCTGGTATTCGACTGCATTATGGCGGATCCCAGAATTTATCACGGAGCGCAGGACGAGGTCTGTGAGATTAAATACATGTCCCAGATTGAAAACCGCAAAATCTGTTTTAACAATAAAATTTCTTCTTCGGGGGAGCCGGCTGCTATTATCACGGAGCTGCTAAAGGAATACCAGCAAAAGCAGCCGGCATACGAATTAAAAGTCAAAAGCCTGATCCTGAATTTTTTTGCCTGGCTCTTCCGCCACGAAGTCAACGAGAAGCACACGAAAGACGAAATTCTAAGAACGACGCAGAAATTCGACAAACTGAGAAATGCGTTTTCTTATATATACGATCATTACAACGAAGAAATCAATTTGTCCGAGCTGGCCGGGAGCTGCAATTTCAATCTTTCTCATTTCTGCCGGCTGTTCAAGTCCGTAACCGGTCAGACGGCCGTTCAATATATCAACGAGGTCCGTATGCTCAAAGCAGAGCTTCTGCTTCGAACCACGAACCTCGGGGTGGCTGAAATCGCCGGCAGGGTCGGATATACGGATCCCTGCTATTTCAACAGATGCTTTAAACGGTACTTTCACGCAACTCCTTTGGAAATGCGCAGCAAGCCGGATTTATAAGCGAGCCTTCCGTCTCAGCGCTTTCGCCGAAACCGCTGACAGAAGCGCGGCTAAGCAGAGGATCGATACGCTCAGATCTCCGGTGCTGGGATTCGGATCGGCCGGCTCAGGATCTGTGGGCTCAGGATCCGTTGGTTCAGGATCGACCGGATCAGGATCTGCCGGTTCTTCTTCCTCTCCGGAAATTGAAATATTATCGATATCGATAGCGTTCTCCCGCACTCCGAACCCAAGGTAGCAGTCTTCCGCCGCAACGCGGGCACTGTCAGTACGGAAGAGCTCGGTTCCGGACGCATCTTTTACAACGGCGGTCTTATAATATACGCCTTCTAAGTATTCCGGAATTTCCGTTGCGGCGTCCTCCGGGTAGGTTCCCGCGTTAGACAGCTCCACAGTGGCCGCAAGCGCGTCTTCTACGTAAATTTTAACAACGGAGCCGTCGTCCTCAACCTTCAGGTTCGTGAATTCCTTCCAGTCAGGCCTTCCCTCTACCAGAATATCCGCGTATACGCAGCTGATTCCCCAGGGCCCCTCTGCCCTTGTCTTAACCGCAAGGCGGATTCCGTCGATGACGGGATAAACAACGATCCCGGCTGCTCCGATCGAGGAGGTCCCCTCCGTTCCGCCCTTTTCCACATAGAAATCCCATTCATAGAGATTGAACACGTCGCCCGTTCTGATGAAAACGCCCAGCCAGTCCGCCTTCGGCGTTTCCGTTCTGAGATCAACGGAAAATGTATACGGCGCATCTACGGTTTTTGCGGACTGAAGCTCCAGCAGGCCGGACGCGTTCAGGTAGCGGTTTCCTTCTTCTTCCGCAATTACGCTTGCCGCCTCGCCCAGACCATTCTTTTCCACCCAGTCTTTTGAAAAAATTTCTGTGTTGTTGGAAATGGTTCCTACGGTTTCCTCTTCAAAGCTGCCGTCTCCGGTCAGCGCAGCGGCGCTGACGGCGCCCCCCGCGCAGAGCATGCACAGCAGGCACAGGAGCAATCCAACGCAAATTGTTTTCTTCATAGTAAATATGCCTCCCTTTTTTGGAAAATTTAATGAAAATATAATAAACCGGACCGTTACAAAACAGTTAGTTCAATCTTGCCGCGTTATTGCATTATTTTTGCATACTCAGCTTTTCAAAAAGCGTTTCGACGCCGCGGATTACGGCCGGCTCGCTTTCCCTGCAGCACTGCGGCAGATTATACCAATGCGGTGCATTGATTATTTCATAATGTCCGGACAGAATCTCTTTCGTTCCCGCTTCTTTTGCGCACATCGTCTTTCCATACCAGTATTCCATATCGCAGCACAGATAGTCATCCGATTCAAATTCGGAAGCAGGCGCCAAATAGCCGTTCGTACCGTTGGCATGTCCAACAATAAAAACAGAGTCCGGCTCCAGACCGTGTACACCGCAAATGGCCTCCAGGCTGTTTCCGGTCTCACAGAAAATTTCAAACGGCAAAAAAAGAAACGCCGCCCGGTCCGACAATCGGAGCAGCTGTAGCTCCGCAAGCAAAGAATTTTCGCGAGGCGTTCCTCCCCATTCGAGAGTCTCGCACAAAGCCTTTTGATGCCAATAAATTTCCCGGACGATCCGCCTGCTTTCAAACGAATCCTCTGCGGACTCCCGTTTTCCTTCAAAAAAGTCAATTGTTTTTTGCAGGACATCCTTCGGCGGGTATGGCAGCATCGGAATTTTTACTGTACAGGAAGCGAGCTGCGGCGCGCAGACCGAGCCGCCGTCATAATTTTCGAAATTTTCCAAAGCGGATAACACTTTGTCCGCAAGCTCTCCGCCAAGTGCCGCGATCCGCTCGTCATCGCTTAATTCAGCCGGAAGAACGGGATCTGCATCCGCACCTCTGCCCTGCAGGAACAGAAACGGAACGCCAGGATATTTTTCCTGTGCATTCTGCGTGAGCACGGAAGGATAATCCGCCGAAAGATGCATCCCAGAAGAACAGGTTGCATGACAGGACGCCAATACCAGCGCGCCTCTTAAAGAATTTCCCGTATCATAAAAGCCGCAGATTTTTATGCTTCTGTCACAAAGCTCCCGTCCGCGCCGATTTCCCATCAGAGATAGCTCTTCTCCGCGAAGAAATGCGGGACTGCATGGGGATGCGTTTTGAAACGCTTCCCGCACCGTTAAAGCGGCGCGCATTCCAATCTGATCCCACCAATAATAATTGATCGGAAGGTCTCCCAGCACCCCGCTGGCCGGAGCAGAATGCGTATGCGTCGCACAGACCGTAACACAGTCAGGAGTCAGACCATTCCATCTCGCGATGCTTCGCTTCAGACCTAAGGCAATCCGTTTTTCAAAGCCGCATGCGTCAAATACGGCAAGCGCGTACCGAAAGCTTCCGGCGCATATTACAAACGCTTTCACGTACAAAGGATCCCGAACGCCTTCCGCCGGTGTAATTCTTTCTCCGAATCCATCCAGGTAGACCGTCTGAGCATCCGGTGTAATAGCGGACTGCGCGAAACCAAATCTCGTAGGATTTTCAGTTTTCATTGTTGATTCACCTTTAAAATATTCTGATAATATTTCTATATTTTTCAAAATAGACCGAATTAGCCGCATCTCCCCCGTCAACGTTACTGCTCAGAAATACCTCCGGCCGTTCTCCCGTCTTCTGCGCACGCTCCTGCAGTAGTCCGATCACGCGGCAGACGATTTCCTGCAGCAGCGCAGCGCCCATCACCGTGGAAGTAGGTCCGCACCGGACCCCAGAAAGCTCTAGGCAGGCATCGCCCGGTTCGCCGCAGTTATCGATAACGACATCGCAGAGATCACAGAGCTTTAAACCGTCGGCATGTCTGGAAACGCAGCTTGCCGAATGGCTGAGGCTGGTAATGCATACCGTTTTCATATTTCTTTTTCGCGCAGCCTGCGCCATCTCAACGATAACGGGATTTCTTCCCGAATTTGAAAAGAGCAGCATAACATCTCCCGGCGCGATTTCTTTATAATTTTCAAGCAGGAGCTCCGCATATCCCGAAAGACGTTCCAGTTTACTGCTTCGGAACGCGCCTCTGTGAAGCATCAGCGCGTCCTCCAAAATCGGGTATACGCGTACAAGGCCGCCCGCTCTGTAAAAAATTTCCTCTGCAAGCATATGGGAATGCCCCGTTCCAAATGCATACAGCATTCGTCCCTCGGCAAGCGCAGCCGCAATCGTCTCCGCCGCGGCCGCTATATTTTTCTCCTGTGAATCGCGCGCTTTCTTCAGAAGCGCTTCAATTTTATCAATATAATGCATACCATTTCTCCTTCATCGCTGTTCTATCATTCGCTTTGCATAAATCACGGCGGCATATTCCGGAGGCATCTGGGCCTCTTTGATTTCCGCAAGCGGATATTTCAAACGGATCCCCCTGTCAAAGCTGTCTCTTACAAAATGATTGTTTGTCAAAACGCTTCCGTATATTCCGATTAAAGGGCAGCCCTCAGGCGGGTAGTTCATTCTGCCGATCAAGCGGACTCCGCATTCAGCCAGCTTCTGCCCTGCTTTTTCCAAAATGCGGACGGCCTCTTTGCAGCCTCTTTCCGCGCATAAATATACAATTTTGGAAAATTCCGCTACTCTGGCGCGGCTGTTATGCTCCCCGTGAAAGCAGTTGATCAGCTCTCTGGGATGCGATACGCCGTAATAATCCAGCGCAGCCGCGGAAAGCATGCCTCCCGTCTTGGCAATATCCCGATAGCCGAATTGGTCAAACGCATCAAAAATGTATTGAAACGCGGCCACCGCGATATCGTATCCGCTTCCCGTATCGTTAATAGGAAAGCCCCACCCTCCCGCAACGTAAAAGCCGCCGTTCTCGTCGATCGCCGCTCCCATGGAGCCGGTTCCGCTTACGATCAAAGCACCCGCTTTTCCCTGCGTTAATCCATAAAGCGCCATATATACGTCGCTTTTGATATAGATCTCTGTCATGGGACCGAGTGGAAGATGCGTTCTGATTTTCCGGGTAAAATTTTCCGTATGCGGATTGACGCAAATGTCGTCCTGCGCCGGATCGCCGATCGAAACCGCCCGGATTTTCGCATAATCGATATGCAGATCTTCCATAATATATTTGAAATTTGAAAACGCTTTGTCAACGCCGATGTTGTTATAATTGATGCTGGCTCCCTCGGAGCCTGCTATGATCCTGCCTCCGGCATCTACGGCAGATACCCGCGTTTTCGTTCCCCCTCCGTCTACTCCAATAATGATCGAACACATTGCAATCACCTGTCTGTCTTTTCTCAGACTCCAGTATAAACGGCTTCCCTATAAAAGCAGTAGAACAATAATTGTATTTTATTGGATTATATTACGTAGAATTTCGGAGCAAGACGGAAAATCCCCGGATTGTTTTGATCCGGGGATTCTTCATGTCGACGATTTTTCGTTCATCCTGCTTTTCTGAAAGCTCTTTCTCACCGATTCAGATTAGCAGCCGCAGCCACAGTTGTTGTTGTTGGCGCATCCGCAGCCGTCATCGCTGAGAATCGCGAGGATGGCAACGATGAGGATGATCCACCAAAGGCAATCCTGATTTATAAAATCAAAGCAACCACAAGCCATATTTTATGTCCTCCAAATTACTCGTTACATCTATATACTATGCTTCCACCGCGGCGGACGTCACAGCCGAAAGGAAATAAATTTCTTGCCTTCCTGCACTCGTTTGAGGTATTATTTATAAGCCGTCAGACACGGCAATTTGTTTATAGGAGGAAAGCGCATATGCAGCCTATCAAGGGAGCAAGACAAACAGAGCTTATCGTAATGATCGCTTTATTTTCAGCGCTGATCACCGTAATGACCGCATTTATCAAGATACCCACTCCGCTTGGCTATATCCATATCGGCGACGCGTTCATTTTTGCGGCCGCAATGCTGCTTGGTCCGTATGCGGCGATTCCCGCAATGATCGGCTCGGGTTTGGCCGATTTTATAACCGCTTATTTTATGTACATACCGGTAACGATTCTGATCAAAGGACTGATGGGGCTGCTTTCCGGATTTGTGCTCGCGCGCAAGAAGCGTCCCCTACCGTTGAAATTCACGTTTTTTCTGGAAACGGGATTGATTTTTGCCCTGTGTGAACTCATTATGGTCGCCGGCTATTTCGTATTTGAGCTGTTTTTCTATCATTTCGCGGCCGCACTCGGCGCCGTGCCGTTCAATCTCATTCAAGGCGCTGCGGGTATTATCATCGGCCTGGTCCTGATCCCCGTGCTTCAGAAGCTGAACATAAAAAATTATAAAATCAATCGATGAAGACAGGAGAATGTAAAATGAAGTCGCTGCGTCTTGTGCTTTCAAAATCATATGACCCTTGGTTTAATCTGGCGCTGGAGGAGCTTTTATACGATACGATCCCCGAGAACACCGTCATCCTTTACCTATGGCAGAATCAAAATACCGTCGTGATCGGCAAATCGCAGAATGCATGGAAAGAATGCCGCGTGTCGGAGCTGGAAGCAGACGGAGGAAAGCTTGCGCGCCGGCCCTCCGGCGGCGGCGCAGTATTTCATGATCTGGGGAATCTCTGTTACACCTTTCTCGCCTCCTCCGGCCTGTACGACCTGGAAAAACAGCTGAGCGTCATTCTCGCGGCTGTTGGCGAGCAGGGCATCGAAGCCAGGTTTACGGGGAGAAACGATATTACGACATGCGACGGCAGAAAATTTTCCGGGAATGCATTCCGCTTTTCCAGCGGGAAAGGGCTGATGCACGGCACACTGCTTCTGGATACCGATCCCGAGAAAATCGCTCGTTATCTTCAGGTGTCCAAGGCCAAGATGCAGGCGAAGGGAATCGATTCGGTACGCGCGCGCGTCATAAATCTGATTGAACGAAATCCGGCAATTACACCAGAGAGTATGAACGCTTCCTTGAAGAAAGCGTTCCGCGCGCAGTACGGCTCCTGGGATGCGGAGGAGGTTTTCTCCGATGCGGAAATTTCGGGCAGACTGAAGGAGCTGTATGAAAAACAATCCTCCTGGGAATGGCGGCTTGGCGAAACGCCGGAATTCGATATGTCTTTTGAAACGAGGTTTTCCTGGGGAGGCTTTGAGGTTTCTCTTTCTGCCCAAAAAGGGGTGATTCAAGGAATCGAGCTGTACACGGATGCAATGGACGCGGAGCTGGCCGGGCTTTTAAAGGACAGCCTGCGCGGCTGCAGGCTGTCCTTCGATGAAATCAGCGATAAAATAAAGGCTTCCGTGGCTCTGCTTGCCGCGGGCGGAAGCATGCTCGCAGATCCGGCTCAGGTCTCCGGAGATTTATGCGGCTGGTTTGCTGAGATTCTTTGAATTTATTTTTCATTCCATACAGCAGTTCTTGTATTTTTTACCGCTGCCACATGGGCACGGATCGTTGCGGCCGATTTTATGGCTTACTGCCTGGCAGGACTGCCGGTACTCTTTCAAAAGCGTATTTCTTTCTTCCTGCGTCAGGATTCCGTCCCATTCCGGCAGATTGTATAGCCAGTCCGCTTTTGCCTTGTGCATATTTTTATACAGCTCGTTCCATACGATCCTGAGCGTCACGTCGCTGTCGGCCTCCAATTCGTCCACATTGACGGGAGCTTCCAGCGAGGTATTGATTCCGTCGACAAAGCCGCCGAATTCGTCTTCGGAGAGGCCGAGTTCCGCCGCAAGGTCGGACGCCTTTCCGGAAAGCTCCTGCTTCTGTTCGCGCAGAATCTTGGCGTATGCATTTTTTTCTTTTTCGTAATATGCTTCCAGTATTTTCTTTGCGTTGGCGGGATTCGCTTTTTCAATGCTTTCCTGCCATCTTTGATAGAGTCCCATTTCGATTGCCTCCTTATTTTTTTCTGCGTGTTTCGTACATCATCAGCGCCGCTGCGACCGATGCATTTAAAGATTCTACGCCGGCCTCCATACGGATCGTAACGAGCTGATCGCATAATCTCAGCATGCGGGAGGATAGTCCGTTTGCTTCATTTCCAAGCGCGATGGCAAGTTTTCCGGCAAATTCTGTTTCAAATAGATCCTTTCCTCCCCTGGGATGCGCTGCGTAAATTCGAAATCCTGTATGCTTTGCTTCCTCAGCGATCTGTATCAGGTCGCCTCTGCACTGTATGATTTTAATCTTCAGCAGACAGCCCGCAGTGGAACGGACCACCTTCGGGTTATACGCGTCGACGCAGCCTTCGGATGCGATAAGAGCCCGAAATCCGGCTGCCGCCGCCGTTCTGATGACCGTTCCCAGATTTCCCGGATCCCGCAGATCCTCCAAAAGCAGAATATGATCCTCCCTCACCAAAACCTGATGAAGGTCATGCTTTGCAATTTTACAGATCGCGGCGATTCCCTGCGGCGTCATGGTGCCGGAAATTTTCCGAAACAGAGGATCTGATAAAACCGCCGTCGGAATTCCTCCGTTCCCTGCAAGGGAGAAGGCCTCCGATGCCGCAAAGGTCTGAGAAAAAATCAGCTGACGAACGCAGCCGGCCGCCAGCGCTTCCGAAACGGCGCGCCGGCCCTCCATCAAAAAGCACCCGGAGCGCGCCCTTTCCCGTTTTTCGGAGAGCGCGGCGGCATATTTTACAAGATCGTTGTCTTTCGACGTAATAACTTTTTCGTTCATATACGGTCCGATCCAAAAAGAATCCCGGAGTCCGGCGCTTTCTGCAAGCGCTGCCTCAGACCTCGGGACGATGGATTCCTATGTGCTTTTCGGTCAGGGTTTTACCTGGGCGACAAGCTTTGAAAAGCCCGCGCTGTCGTTCACCGCCATGTCCGCCAGAATTTTTCTGTCGAGCGCGATTCCTTTTACCTTCAGGGCGTGCATCAGCGTACTGTAAGACATTCCGTTGCTTCTTGCCGCGGCGTTGATTCTCGTGATCCAGAGCTTTCTGAAGTTACGTTTTTTGTTTCTTCTGTCTCTGTAGGCGTACATCGCAGATTTGATGACGGCCTGATTCGCGGTTTTATATACGGTGCTTTTTCTTCCGAAATACCCCTTTGCAAGCTTTAATACCCTCTTGCGCCTTGCTCTTGTCGCAACTGAATTCTTTACTCTTGACATAACTCAACAACCTCCCTGCTCTTTACGAATACGGCAGCATCTTTTTGATCGTAGCCGCATTGGAATCTGCCGCGTAGGCCGGCATCTTATGGCCCTTCTTGGCTTTCCTGGGTTTGCTGACGAGCCGGTGTCTCCTGCAGGCGTGACTCATTTTCACTTTCCCGTTTGCGCTGATCCTGAATCTTTTTTTCGAGGCGCTGTGTGTCTTTACTTTAGGCATTTAAAAATCCCTGTCCTTTCTGCTGTGTATTCTGTGCGCGCGGCGCTTTTATAATCCGAGCGGTACGTTATATTCTCACTTTGAATTGATAATGACCGTCATTCTTCTTCCTTCGAGCTTCGGTCTTTTTTCCATTACGCCGTATTCCTTCACTGCGTCTGCAAACCTGTCGATCAGTACTTCGCCGTCGCCGGTATGATTCATTTCTCTGCCGCCGAAGCGAACCGTTACTTTGACTTTATCTCCATCCTGTAAAAATCTTACCGCTCCTCTGACCTTGACCTGGAAATCATGCTCCCCAATGCCTAATCCGAGCCGTACTTCTTTGATATTGACAATTTTCTGGTTCTTCCGATTCTCGCGTTCCTTCTTTGCCATATCAAAAACGTATTTGTTATAATCCATAATCTTGCACACCGGCGGCTTGGCCGTAGGCGCGATCATGACCATGTCCAGATTTTTCTGATAGGCAACCTGAAGAGCTTCCTTCGACGACATGATACCGACAATGCTTCCATCGGTATCGATTAACCGGACCTCGTTCTCTTTGATCTCCTCATTCACCATCAATTCGTTTTTGTTTATAAGCCGACACCTCCAAATATTATAAAAAGCGGCGAACCGAGCCTTCGATTCGCCACACCCTGTTCACTCTATATATTTATACCAAATATCCGTCATTATGAAAACGATACGGCTATTTCATATAAAATACATATGCGTGATACCCGCTGATCTCCATCGGCCAAGGTGTGAAGCGAATTGCTTCCTCTTAACGCGCTTTTTTATAGTAGCACGGCCGGACGCCGTTGTCAACAAAAATTTTAGAGACGGAATTGCAGCAATCCGTCCTTTAATTTTCCAGCTCATCCTCAATTCTGAGCAGACGGTTGTATTTTGCAACGCGCTCTCCGCGGCACGGCGCGCCTGTCTTAATAAAGCCTGCGTTCAGTCCGACGGCCAGATCCGCAATCATTGTGTCCTCTGTTTCTCCGCTGCGATGGGATATAATCGTTTTATATCCGTTGGCACGCGCCAATTCCACGGTGGAAATGGTTTCCGAAATCGTTCCGATTTGATTCGGCTTAATTAGAATCGTATTTGCGGCTTTCATTTTGATGCCCTTTTGCAGCCGTTCGGAATTTGTGACGAACAAATCGTCGCCGACTACCCCGTAGAGCCCGAAGCCTTCCAGATCCGCCGTAAGCTTCTGCCAGCCATTCCAATCATCCTCTCCCAAAGGATCCTCAATGGAGAAAATCGGATACCGCGCGCAAAGGTTCACCCAGTTTTTGATCAGCTCTCCCGTGGAAAAACGCACGTTCCGTTTCGGCATCAGATAGCTGTCCTCCGAAATCCATTCGCTTGCCGCAATATCAAGAGAAATCATAAAATCGTCAGGATATTTGTAGCCGGCCAGGTCAACCGCCGTCAGAATCAATTCAATCGCCTCGCTGTCATCCTTCAGATTCGGAGCAAATCCGCCCTCGTCTCCTACGGAGGCCGAGAAGCCGCGTTTTTTGATAATTTCCGCAAGCTTGTGATATACCTCGCAGCATCGTCTGAGCCCCTCGCGGAAAGAAGGCGCATCGATGGGAACAAGCATGAATTCCTGGATATCTATATTATTGGACGCATGCGCTCCGCCGTTGACAATATTCATCATCGGAACGGGAAGCTTCCTGCCCGCAATGCCTCCGATATAGCGGTATACCGGCTGACGGCTGATATAGGCTCCCGCATAAACACAGGCGATGGATACCGCCAGAATCGCATTCGCACCCAAATTGGACTTATCCGCCGTACCGTCGCATTTCAGCATCGCCTCATCGATTTTCCAAAAATCAGTACAGGACAGGCCGCTTAAAATCTTGGAAATAACAGAATTGATGTTATTTACGGCATGCGTGACACCTTTTCCTCCGTAGCGCGAAGGATTATTGTCCCGCAGCTCCAGCGCCTCATATTCCCCCGTAGATGCGCCCGACGGAGAAATCCCGCGGAATTTCAAGCCGGACGACAGCAGCACTTCTGCCTCAACCGTCGGATTTCCGCGAGAATCCAGGATTTCCCGGCCCCGTACATTTTTAATTACAGTATCGCAAGCAAACATGTAGAATAACCACCCTTTGTTAAAATATAACTATATTCTGCCACAAAACACCAATTTTATACTTTTTCGGAACGCACAGAGACTTCTTATCTTGTATGCTTTTGAATAATATGATATTATCATCACAAACCGCTGATCCCGGAGGTATCAAAGCATGAATATATCGTGGAACGAATTTTGCGACAGAGTATACGGCTGCTTTATGGGAAAATGTATTGCAGGCACCGTCGGCGCGCCGTACGAAGGCTATAAAGGCATTATGGACGTTCAATATACGCCGGAGCTGTTCGGACAGGCGCAGTCGCAGTCGGAAACCGTTCCCAACGACGATCTCGACCTGCAGGTGCTCTGGCTGGAAGTCATCGAAAAAACAGGTCCCAATTTTACCTCGGATGATCTTGCGAAAGCGTTTTACGAAAAATGCCCGTATGCTCCGGGAGAATACGCCACCTTCAAAAAAAATTACGAGCTTGGGCTCAGGCCTCCGCTTACAGGCTCCTTTAACAATCACTATTATCTGGAAGGAATGGGCGCTCCCATCCGCGCCGAGATCTGGGCCTGCCTGGCGCCCGGGGAGCCGCTTCTTGCGGCAGAGCTCGCCGGGAAAGACGGCTGTCTCGATCATAAAGGAGAATCCGTCATCGCCGAACAGTATGTCGCCGTTTTGGAAGCCCTTGCTTTTACCGGAAAATACGACATTCAAACGCTCGTCGTGAAGGCGCTCACGTATATCGACGAACGCTCGAAATTTTATCAGATGGCGGGCAGAGTCATCGAGCTGTGCGGCAGCACCAAAGACTGGAAGCAGATCCTCACCCTGATCCTGCGGGATTACGGTCATCCCGACTGCACGAACCTGTACCAGAACATGGGCATCATTCTGATGGCGCTCCTGCTCGGATGCGGGAATTTCATTACCACCGTAATGCTCGCGCTCAACTGCGGCTTCGATACCGACTGCACGTGCGCGACTGTCGGCTCCATCATCGGAATCTGTGAAGGCGCCCGGAATCTGCACCGCAAATATAAATTCGGCGATCAGAAATATGCGCTCGGCGTCAAAACCACGCGGCGTTCGGATCGCGTATTGGACCTGGCCGTGGACATTGCAAGAGCCGCCCTGCTGTTTACCGACAGATATAAAAAGACCGTCATTTCAGGAGCGCCTTCTGGGAAAATGCCCGTCATCGAATCCAAAGCCTCCTTTCCGATCCGTCTCTCCATCCGGTATGAAAATGACGATCCAACCGTCGCGCCCGGCGAGATCAAACGGATCTCGGTTCATCTGGAGCCCGCAATGCGGATGAAGGTCGCCGGCTCCATTCAATTTACCGCGCCGTCAGGCTTCAGTATTCATCCTAAAGAAAAAAAATTTAAGATCGGCATGTTCAATCCCGATTTTACCGTAAATGTCGCCGTATCGAAGGACATTCCCATCCTGATGGAAAAAAATATCATACATTGCACGATAACTCTCGAGAACGGCGATGTCTACCGGCAATCCTTCGGGGTTGTCGGCGCGCAGATCTGGAAGGTCTACGGCCCGTTCTGGGAAAATACGTCCTACGCACCGCCGCCGCGTGCGATGGAATCCTATTATCAATCGCTTCCGGCCGGCAGCAGCGAAAGCGAATCCCTTACGATCCTGCGGCAATTCCACCTGAATATGAAGGCCGACTGGAAAAAGGAATACCTGGAGGAGCAGCTGCTTGGGAACGCCGTTCTTCCGCAGGAGCTGATCGACGATCCGACCTATAAAGGCTTTATTGTATATATTCGGAAAGATAAATTTTCTTTTGAGGACTTCATGTCAAACACAATGCCCTGCGTCGTATATCTGGTGCGCGACGTTTACGCCGAAAGCAACCGTACGGTGAATCTTCAGGTAGGACATTGCGACGTGTTCCGCCTTTGGCAAGACGGAAATCTGCTCGCCTATTCCGACTGCGTGGAACACTGGACGCCGGAAAATATCCACGTGAGAAACGTAGCACTGCACAAGGGCTGCAACAGATTCGTTATAAAAGCCGCCCGTTCTTCGACCGTTTCTGATTTCAGCATGATGTTTACGAAGGACGGACCATGCACGGACATCATAACGGCGCTGGGGAGCGGAAGGCTTTGAAGATCCGGACCAGCACGCATTTGATCATTGCATAAACAGGAACGGACGCGATAATCCCCCACAATCCAAAAAATTCCTGTCCTATAAAAACAACGAGAATGACGGTAATCGGGTGGATTCCGAGGTTTCCTTCAATAATTTTAGGAGAAAGATAATTGTTGTCCAGCTGCTGTACGGCAAGAAACAGAACAAGAACCCAGACCGCTTTTGCCGGCGAGATCATCAGCGCCGTAAAAATCGGCGGCAGCGCTCCGAAAAACGGTCCGAAATAAGGAATCATATTGGAGATTCCTCCGATCGCTCCCAAAAGCACCGCATAAGGAATCCCGATCAGCAGCAGGCCAAACATTTCTATGATACCAATGATCAGGGCCACCAGGATTTGTCCCTGTATAAACTTTGCGGAAATCATGCCCAGCTCGTCCGCGGCAGCGGACAGAGACGGTCTCCACTTATAGGGAAACAGGCCGTAGAATCCGTTTAGGATCGCCGTTTTATCCCGCAGGAAATAGTACGTCAGCACAAAGGAAGATACAATTCCCACCAAAAGATCTGAAAGCTTGCCATAGGAAGAGATCGAGCCAGAGGCGTCGCCAAGCGAGGCGATTTTTTCATCGATCCGATCCGCAAAAGAATTGATCAGCTCGGTCGCTTTGCCGCGCAGCCCCGCGTGCTCCTCTGAGATCAGGCTTTCGGCATAAGCCAGCAGACGCGTTCTGATCTCCTGTGCATTCTCGATGATATCCGCAAGATTGGACGCGATTGCGGGCAAAAGAAACGCGGCAACGGACACCGCGCACAGTAAAAAAACAAGAAACACAAGCGCAACGGCTTTTCCCCGACTTTTTTTCTGCATGAATTTGATACGCTTTTGTACGAAATCCACGGCCGGATTGAGCATGTACGCAAGGAGGATCGCGGCAAACAGAGGAACTAAAATAGCAGACAGCCTTTTGCGTAATACGAGGATCAGAATCCCGACTGCCAGAGCCGGAAGAAGCGGAACCAGTCGATACAAAAGGCTGCTGAAGCGTTTCATTACATCACTTTGTCTACTGCTTTGTTGATGGTTCTGCATATGCCTTTATATGCTTTCCCCGCCTTTTTCTTCATCTGCCTGCATTTGCACGTAAGATCCATTCCGGAAATATATGCCGCACCGCCGCCGATCACGGCGCCGATCAGCATTCCCTTCAAAACAGCCGACATCAGTTTACTGCTCATCATTATCTTCACTCCTTGCAATAATATATTCTTTCCCAAATTCAACACCGTCCCTCATGAAAATTACTTTTCTGCCCTCGATCATATCATTCATAAATCCCCTTGAGAGCTCGAAGCCTTCCAGCGAACCCGTTTCCATATCGAATACCATGTCATGCACCACGCCGAGGTTCTCCCCTTCCTCCGATACGACGCTGCGTCCCATAAACTCGTCCAGATCGCTTTTCTGTTTCAGCTCCTGTTTTCTGGAAAGCTTTTTGACAGAATCACGGCTGTAGACGACACAGACCGTATGATTCAGCTTGAGGATGTCCTCGAGCGCGATAAACCGCTTGACGAACCTTCCCGTAAAGCCGTTTTCGCCTTCCAGCAGAAATCCTTTTACATTGTTTTCCCCATCGTAGAGCGCTTCTCCTACAAACCCGAGCCTTCCCTCATCTTTGAGGCACACAACGGGGACTCCCTTGCAATCAAGAATACGAATCATATAAACCCACCCGAATTTCGCATATTTCCGCAAAATACAGTTGTATATTCCACGGAAAAATGGTTAAATATACTTATAAAATTTTGAGGAGTGTATTTATGCCATCCAATATCGATCTACCATACAGCAACATCGGATTCATTGCTCCCGACATATTATTGCCCAACAAATCGACGGATATGTATCGATGGGCAACCGTAGCATGCGATCAGTATACGTCCGATCCGGAATATTGGCAGGACGTGGAAAATATTACAAAAAACGCGGATTCGACCTATAAGCTGATGCTCCCGGAAATTTATCTGGATTGTCCCGATGCGGATGACAGGATCGCGGAAATCAATCAAAACATGAGAAATTACATACATAAAGATCTTTTTGTGAATTATCGCCGTTCTTTTATACTGACGCGACGCAGTACGCCGTATTCTCCGGTCCGTACCGGCCTTGTCGCCGCTCTGGATCTGGAACGGTACGATTATCACAGCGGAGCAAAAGCGCTGATCCGCGCTACGGAGGGCACCGTTCCGGAGCGCATCCCGCCGCGCATGAAAATACGAAAAAACGCAGTTCTGGAAATGCCGCACATTTTGATTCTGATCGACGATCCCGGCAGAACGGTCATCGAGCCGGCCGCGGAAGCGCTGCTTTCAGGAAGCGGCATACAGCCCGTTTACGACACGGAACTAATGAAAAACGGCGGACATCTAAAGGGGTATCTGATCGATCAGAGCACAGGAGGAGAGCTTTACGCACATATTTTCAAATCCATGGAAGAATTGGCCCGCTCCTCCGGAGGATTCCTGTTCGCTGTGGGAGACGGAAATCACTCCCTTGCATCCGCCAAATGTCATTATGAGGATCTGAAGCGCGCAGGCCTTCCCTGCCGGAACGCAAGATATGCCATGGTAGAAATTGTCAATTTACACGATCAGGGCATTCTGTTCGAACCGATCCACAGAGTTTTGTTTGGAGCAGAGCACGAAAAGCTGACCGCGTTTCTGCAAAGCAGAGGCTGCCGCCTAGAGCGCGGCGACACAAGGTTTCATAATCTCTCATATATTACGGAATCCGGCGAGGGCCGCATAGCGATTCCCAGGGAACTCCACCGGCTCGCAGTCGGCGCGCTGCAGCTTCTCCTGGATGCGTATGTGAGAGAAAACGCGGAATGTAAAATCGATTATATCCATGGTGCGGACGCCGTGCACAAGCTCGGCAGCAGACATGGAAACGTCGGTTTCTATCTCCCCGCAATGGACAAAAATGAGCTTTTCCCAACGGTCTCGCAAAACGGCGCCCTTCCGCGGAAAACGTTTTCAATGGGAGAAGCCTGTGAAAAGCGGTATTATATGGAGTGCCGAATTATTGTTGACAATTGATACCGAATCATCTAACATAACTGCATCATAAACAAAGGAGGATCTCCGGAATGCTGAAAATTACTTTTATGGGCGCGGGAAGCACCGTGTTCGCAAAAAATGTGCTGGGTGACTGTCTCGTATCGCCCGATCTGAAGGGACTGGAAATCGCCCTGTACGACATTGACGGCGAACGCCTTGCAGATTCCAAGGTCATGCTGCAGGCAATCAACAGGAAATATGCAAGCAAGGCGAAAATTAAAACCTATCTCGGTACGGCCAACCGGAAGAAAGCGCTGAGCGGCGCTGATTTTGTCGTGAACGCGATACAGGTCGGCGGATACGAGCCATGTACCGTTACCGATTTTGAAATCCCCAAAAAATATGGACTTCGTCAGACGATTGCAGATACGCTCGGCATTGGCGGCATTTTCCGCGCCCTGCGTACGATTCCCGTCGTGCTGGATTTCATACACGATATGGAGGCCGTCTGCCCGAACGCTTTGTTTATCAACTACACAAACCCCATGGCCATGATTACGGGCGCGATCCAGCGCGTTTCCTCCGTAAAATCCGTAGGGCTCTGCCACAGCGTGCAGGCATGCGTCCCCGGCCTGATGGGCCAGCTCGGTATGGAATATGACGAAACCGTGCAATATAAAATTGCCGGCATCAACCACCAGGCCTGGCTCCTTGAGGTGTCGAAAAACGGAGTGGATCTGTATCCGGAAATCAAAAGACGCTCGCTGGAGCAGGGCGCGCCGGATTATGACCGCGTCCGTCACGAAATGATGCATAAATTCGGCTATTATATCACGGAGTCGAGCGAGCATACGGCGGAATATCTGCCTTATTTTATAAAAAATACACATCCGGAGCTCATAGAGCGCTTCAACATTCCGCTTGACGAATACCCGCGGCGCTGCGTCGCTCAGATTGCGGACTGGAAGCAGAGAAGGGCTTTGCTCGTCTCCGAAAGCAAGCTTGAGCATGTCCGCACACATGAATACGCGTCTTATATCATCGAATCCATGCTTTACAACAGGGTTTATAAACTGGGCGGAAACGTGCTGAATCATGGGTTGATCACAAATTTGCCGCAGGACGCCTGCGTGGAAGTTCCCTGCCTCATAGACGCGTCCGGTATTCAGCCCGTCGTTGTAGGCGATCTTCCGCCTCAGCTGGCTGCGCTCAACAGAACCAATATCAATCCGCAGCTTCTTACGATCGAAGCGGCGCTGACCGGCAAGAAGGAATATATCTACCACGCTGCGATGCTGGATCCGCACACCGCAGCAGAGCTTACCATGGACGAAATCGTGGCAATGTGCGACGAGCTGATCGAAGCGCACGGCAGCTGGCTGCCAGCTTACAAATAATATATGAATATACTAATCACTCTGGATAATCGTTATATCGAGCCGGCGCGCGTGATGCTTTCCTCCCTGCAGCGCAAGAACAGACAAGTCTCTCTGGATGTTTACGTTCTGCATTCCTGCCTGACGGAGGAAAGCATTGCCGCGCTCAAAAACGTATTGAATCCCGAGTTTTGCCGTCTGTACCCAATCTGTGTAAACGACCGGCTTCTCGCATTCGCCCCCACTACGGATCGATATCCGCAGGAAATGTACTACCGGATCTTTGCGGCGCGTTATTTGCCGCAGGAAATCGATCGAATTTTGTATCTGGATCCGGATATCGTTATAAACGGCAGACTCGAGGAGCTGTACAGCACTGATATTGACGGCTATCTGCTTGCCGCCGCTACGCATGTGCGGGAAATTATGCGAAAAATCAACGTACTCCGCCTCGGGATGCATGAGGACGGTACGTATATTAATTCCGGCGTGCTGCTGATGAATCTGAAGCAGCTGCGGGAAGAGCAGGATTACAACAAAGTATTTGAATATATCAAAAAGTATAAAAACATGCTGACGCTTCCCGATCAGGATGTCCTCAGCGGACTGTACTCAGATCGGATACTGCCGATCGACGCCTGCCGCTATAATATGACGGAGCGCTTGTTTACGCTGTACTTTTCTTCCGAGGCCTGGCGCGACATCAACTGGGTGCGGGCAAACTCCGCAATTATTCATTACTGCGGAAGAAATAAGCCCTGGAAAGAAAATTATATCGGAAAGCTGGATGTCTTCTATCGGTTTGCCGTAAAGCATATGAAGGTCTATGAATGGTAATGGGAAAGGAAAAGACGCTTTCTGTTTTTAAATATATCCTTTCCTTTTTGAAATGGACCGCTCTGGGCGCATCGGCGGGCGTGATCGTCGGCCTGGCGGGAGCCGCCTTTGCTTATTGCCTCCAGCTGGTCACGGATTTCCGCACAGCCCATCCCCTGCTGGTTCTTGGACTTCCGCTGGCGGGCCTTCTGATCGTATTTCTTTACCATTCTGCCGGAATCAGGGAAAGCCGCGGTACGAATCTCGTGCTCGCTTCTATCCGGACGGATGAGCCCATCCCGTTTGCAATGGCTCCGCTCATTTTTGCCGGCACCGTACTGACGCATCTGTTTGGAGGCAGCGCCGGACGGGAGGGCGCCGCGCTGCAGCTTGGAGGCAGCATCGCGCAGAATTTAGCGAGGAGGCTTCGCTTAAGCAGCGGCAGTCGGAAGCTTTTGACCATGTGCGGCATGAGCGCCTGCTTTTCCGCCCTTTTCGGTACCCCCATGTCCGCCGCATTTTTCGCAATGGAAGTAATCAGCGTAGGAATCATGCACTATTCGGCGCTCGTCCCGTGTGCGGTCGCATCGGTAACCGCCGCCTATCTTTCAAGGCTTCTGGGAATCGCTCCCGCGCGGTTTTCCGTCAGCGGGATCCCCTCCGAATTTTCCGTTCCGACCATGCTCCGCGTGTTTGCGCTTGCCGCGCTGTGCGCCGGCGTGAGCATTCTGTTCTGCGTCATTTTAAAATATACGTCGGCGTTTTATGCGAGCTGTTTTAAAAACTCGTATCTTCGCGCCGCATGCGGAGGAATCCTCGTTGCGGTCTTTGCGATGATCCTGCGCTCGCAGGATTATCTTGGCGCCGGCACTCAGATCATCGCCCGTGCCTTTGCCGGAGAAGCCGTCCCGCTTGCCTTTCTTCTGAAAATCATATTTACGGCGATCACGCTGGAAGCGGGTTTCAAAGGAGGAGAAATCGTGCCGACCTTTTTTATCGGCGCAACGTTTGGCTGCACGGCGGGAGCACTGCTCGGCCTCAATCCGTCGTTCGCTGCCGCAGTCGGTATGCTCTGTCTTTTCTGCGGCGTTACGAATTGCCCTATTACGACGCTTTTTCTCAGCCTGGAGCTGTTCGGTGCACGGGGACTGCTCTGGTACTTTTTGGCAACCGCCGTCAGTTATATGCTGTCCGGATATTTCAGCCTCTACAGCAAGCAGAAAATCATGTACTCCAAGGTCGCCCCGGAATTTATCGATATCACGGCACATTGACAGAAAGCTGCGCGATTTTCCGCGATTTGACATTTTATAGGTTTTCTTTTAATATTGTACAGATATTTTACTCATAAGGAAGAACCCGAATGGATTTAAGGAGATCAAAACAACCGAAACAGCTGACCGTATTTCTCTGGCTCTGCGTATGGGCCTTCGCGTGTCTCCCGCTCTTTACGGACAAGCTTTTTGACGCCCACGATATCAGCTATCATCTGAACCGGATCGAGGGAATCGCCGCAGCGCTGCGGGATGGTCAGTTTCCCGTTCGGATTCATCCGAATATTTTAAACGATTACGGCTATGCAAATTCGATTTTTTATCCCGAGCTGTTTCTGTACCTTCCGGGAGCGCTCCGGGCGCTTGGTGTCAATTTAAATATTTGTTATAAAATATTGATTGCAGCGCTGAATGCCGGAACCGTTGGGATCGCCTATTACTCCTTCCGGCGGCTTTTTAAAAGCCAGTATGCCGCGTATCTGGGCACCGTTCTGTACGGGCTCTCTTTATATCGCCTGTTGTGTATTTATGTAAGAGGCGCGATCGGAGAAGTGCTGGCCATGATGTTTCTGCCACTGGCCGCGCTTGGCTTGTATGAAATATTCTTTGGGAATCCGCACAAGTGGTATTATCTTGCAATCGCTTTTATCGGGATCCTGCAGTCTCACATCATTACGGCGCAGCTGACGTTGTACGTCTGCCTGTTTGCGGCGCTGATCGCGTTTTCCAAGCTGATCGAGCATAAATGCCGGAGGCTCCTGGCTGCGGTAAAAGCCGCGGTGCTGACGATCCTGGTAAATCTGTGGTTCCTTGTGCCCTTTTTCGACTTTGTCCGCATGGGCGTAAAAATCACAAGCACCGATTTTGTGTATTGGGGCAATACCATCAATCCGCCTTCCGAAATATTTGCGTTTCTTTATCCTGTTACAAAGGGAATGACAACGCGCGAGGATATGCCGCATTCCGTCGGCATCAATCTGTTCTTTTTATTGATGATATTTATCGCTTTCTGTATCAAGAAAAGGAAGCAGACGCTCCTTGGTTACGAGCGGAGGCTGTATTTTCTGGGCAGAATCGGCTTGCTCTTCGGCGGAATTGCGCTGTATATGTCTACCTGCCTGTTTCCGTGGATTCTCTTTAAATATGTTCCCCTGCTGAACCGCATTGCATCCTCCATGCAGTTTCCGTGGCGGCTTCTGTCTGTAGGCTCTGCGGCGATTTGCATTACGGCTGTTGCCGTCTGTCTCATTCTGCGCAGAGATTCAAAAATTCCCGCTAAAATACTTTTTATCGTGGTAACGGCGTTTACCGTTATTACCGCGTCCGTATTGATCGACAATCATATATATAACGCAGCCGTATTCGGCGATCTGTCCCTGAAAGCGCCGCTAGACGATCCAAACTGGGTTTATGACGGGCAGTATTCCCTGAAGGGCACGGATATTGATCGGCTTGCAGAGCGCGGTGAAATCGCAGTATCCGCCAATGAAACGATTCAGTTTTCGGAAATCACACGAAGCGGCGGCACTCTCACGCTGAGCTTCACCGCCGGCTCTCCTGCTTCCGGGGATTATGTAGAGCTTCCGATTTCCTGGTATCCTCACTATGAAACAACGATCGACGGACAAACGGCGGAAAATGAACCGGGAGACAACAATGTGATCCGGGTATACACGGAGGGGCGCAGCGCAGGTACGATCCGCGTAAAATGGAAGGCGCCGGTCCTTTACCGCGTCATGGAATGGATTTCGCTTCTGGCCGCTGTCTGTTATCCTCTGGATCGAAAATACCATTTTACGCGCAGGCTTCTGCGTAAGCGCGGCCAGGCGGTTGCCTGAGGACGGCGGCGAAATTACCGTTTTTTCTTCCGCTTTACAGCAAAGATAATGACAACAATCACAATAACCAGCACCGCTGCGCCGATGCAGAGAGAGAGGATGAGATTACCGTTCGTGCCATTTTCTTGATCCGCCGGTTCCGCAGACGGTTCCGTTATCGGCGCCTTCGTGGGAGTCGCCGCAGATTCATTGTCCTCCGTTTCTCCAGGCACCTCAAACGTCACCGGCTCCACCACCACCGTTTTGGCATCCGTATCAACAACTACCGCGAGATAGCGCCCGCCCTTCAGCGGCGATCTGGAGCCTGCCGATAGCTCCTCCTGGCGCAGGCATCCCACGGATCCGCTTCCCGGATACGTCTCCGTGTTCTCGTATTGATGCGGCACACGCCACTTCAGGATCGGCTGATTTGTCGTTGTGGCCGGATCATACGCCTCGTCTGCTTTGTAGATTTGCACTTCCGTTCTGTTGTTTAAGTCGAAATACCCCATTGTCGTGCCCGTGATCGTCCCGTCCTCCGATACCTCTATGCGAAGCGACGGCTGCGTTTCAGGGATCTCAAACTCCACCGGCTCGCTCAGCAGCGTATCCTTATCGAAATCCACTACGACCGCGTAATAGCTTCCGCTTTTCAGCGGAGCATCCGTCACATATTCATTAACCGTTTCTTCCTTTCGCAGGCACTCGGCCGTTCCCTTACCGTCGGGATAGGTTACATTTGTACTGCACTGATAGGAAATCGGAAATTCCAAAATCACTCCGTTGTTCGCGGCGGGATCGCATGCTTCTCCCTGCTTGTATACCCGGACCTCGCTGCTGCCGCTGAAAAAGCCCTTCGTTGCAAAGGAGACCGTTCCGTCCGCAGCTGCTTCCACCTGAAGGATACGTTCCCACTCTTTGATTTCAAATTCCACCGGATCGGTCAGAAAGCGGCCGTCCCCGACTGCAACTGCGCAGTATTTTCCCGGCTTAAGCGGGGTATTCGCGCCGTCTACCAGCTCGTCCAGTCTTGTCCCCCACATTCCAATGGAGTCTTCCGGATTTGTGACAGTTTCATAAGGATAGGTCTTGCCGGATTCAAAGGTTCCTTCTATTAACATACTAAAAACAGGAGCCGGATCGCTTGGGTTCAGTTGTTGAATCTCATCGCTTTGCTTATAAATACGCAAGGCATCATCATTTATATTCCAATTTCTGTTTTCCACTCCGCGGGTAAAAAATGTAACTGAGCCGTCGCCGTTCACCTGGACCTCAAGATATGGTTTTTCAGCGGCAGTCGGCGGTACGTTCAAAGCAGCAAGTAGAAGGAGCGTTAATGTAAATAAACAGATTTTTTTCAGCATCCAAAGTTCCTCCCATCTTTTTGTTTGTAATTGATGAAGGAATTATACCAGAATAGTGAAAAATATACAAACGAAGTACACCGCCGCTCCCTCCGTATGACAAACTGTGCTTCCGCGTATTTTTACAAAGCGAAATCGATCGGAAAATCACCGTATCCCATACAGCAGCTGATGCCCTTTAGGCTTCGCTTCTGCACGGATAGCACCGCCAAAAGAATACAGAGGCAGGTGTGATACATGCTGTTAATCTTGTAAGTCATACCAAGCACGAGATGCTTCGACTTCATCTCGATCACAAGCTCAGAAGCAATCAGACGGTCCAGCGCCCTTCGCAGGTCCTCTTCTCCGAGCGCAAGCTTGTCCTTTAATTCATTGAAGCTGATGTCGCTCATGGAAATAATGGCGGCGGCTACAGGCAGGCAGTTTTCCTCTGTAAGAGCTTCTAAAATCACCTTGGAAAATGCGAAAACCTCTTTATTTACGGTTTGAAAAAAATCTCTGGTAATAATTGCTCCGAAGCCCGTCCCGCTCAGCAGCGAAACGCCGTTTTCGTTTGAAATATGCGACGGCTCCTCATACATCAGTTCTTTTCCTCTCAGATTCCCGTGCGTAATACCGTGGTGCGCCGCGGCAAAAAGCTTCAGCGCCTCCTCATACGACGCTTTGCTCATTTGCGGACAGGAAGCAACTCTCTGGGTGTTTTTTTCGTAAATATCGTCATAAACAACGTCTTTTCCATAGTAAAGGTAATCGATGCTGACATGAAAATACTCTGCCAGCAGCGGCAGCGTCAGCGTGTCCGGCAGGCACGCGCCGGTCTCCCATTTTGAAACGGCCTGCGGTGAAATATTTAACGCCGATGCAAGCTGTTCCTGGGTGATTTTCTTTTTCTTGCGCAGCTCGATAATGTTTGCGGCAATTGCATGTTCCTTCATACAGATTCATTCCTTTCTTCTTGTCATGGGAGGCCTCCTAAAGCTTATGTTTATTATATTGGAAAAAATCTGATTTTTGTATCACTCTTTGAGCGTTTTCTGCAACCTGCAGTTTCTGGGTTTGTGAAAAAATCAACCAACGGTTGTTTCCGCATTCTGGCAGACAAGATCTGCAATGCGGCAGCGGCCTGCATGCTTCCCTGCAGGATTCTTTACGTCTTTCTCTTCCGATGCGTTATCGTACGCGCAGCATCGTCTATTCTTTGCAGTTCAGCAGATATTGCAGCGTTTCCTCGCCGCGATCGCTTTTATTGTTCCGGATGACGATGTTTTCACAATTGGCGGCAACGATGTCGTACTTTGCATATTCCGCGTTCTCCTGCGGGTGATAGCAGCAGTTTTGAAAACGATTGCCTTCAATTCGAACATTACTCGCCGAGACTACAAAAATACCGCTCCGCGGGATATCAATAAAAAGGTTGTCGTGTATGAAAAGCTTCTCATGCACGCCGGCGGGGTATTCCAAAGAATTGGCGTCATGGCAGGCGTTGAAGATGATCGCGCCCTGGCTTGCGATGCTGTCGATATGCGCGCAATATTCAATGATATTATTCCGGATTTCAACGGCTCTGCACGGCCCCGCCTCCCACCAGACGCGAACGTCCGGAGCAAAGAGCAGTGCGGACAGAGACATTCCATAAAAGTAGCAGTTCTCGATCAGGACGTTATGCGTCTGGACGAGAAAGCCGCGTGCGCGTGTGCTGCGTATGGTGCAGCCATCGATATGCAGAGACGCAAAGTATTGCGCGTTGGCAAGGATGTCGCCGGCCGCAAGTACCCCGGTTTCTTCGCGGAAGACCGCATTGTTTTCCTCGTCGATTGTATCGATCACAAAAGAGCCCTTTCGGAGAAACGTGTCGGAATCATAGACATAAATGGTGTCGCCGGGGATCGCCCATTTTTCGGGAAGCGAATGGGGACCGTAGGGCCTCGGGCAGAACATGGCGACGGTTCTTTTCTTTGAATCCAGCTCGCGAATGCAGGCGGCAATACTGTGAAGGTTCAGCGTATCATCGCCCATATTCTCCATGTGGCAGTTCCTGAGCGTCAGTTTCCCGGCAAGGCCCAGCGCGTGGATGCCGTCGGCGTTCGCCGCCATCAGGCGCGCGGAAGTGTCGGGGACGCGGATGCAAAAATTATCGAAGGTAAAATCTTCGCTGCGCGGGTGAATGGTCGCGCCGAAGCTGGCCGCCGAGTAAATAATAATATTTTTCAGGAGCATGCGGCGGCACGAGACAAATTGAAAAACAGTATTGCCGGATACCTCGTAGCGGAGATTGATTTCATGTCCGATTTTCAGCGCGGGCGAAAGCGCTCCGAGCTGCAGGCGGACGAGATGATCCCCGATGACTTCGTAGGGAAGCCCTACAAGGCGCGTCGTTCTGCGTCCGTCGGGCGCGGTGAACGGCAGACGGACAAGCTCCGTATTGTAGGTGGCCAGCGCATAGTCCGGCGTGCCTTTTTCGTCAAAGCTGTTTGTTGCGCAGAAGTGCTCAAATCCGGTGACGGGAAATTCTTCATAAATTTTCAGGTCGGCAGTGCCATTTTCACGGTCGATCGATGTGACGCGGCCTGCAGCGCCGATGGGATGATCCGTATCAAAGAAGAAATCCTGGAATGACGTGTCCTCACAGTCCGAAAGCTCAAATACGTTATTATTCACCCAAATCGGCGCGGTCGGATCGAAATGTGCCAGGATCGTCGCGCGATTTCCGCGCACTGTCAGATGCTTCGCGCCGCGAATGCGGATCGGCATATGAATATGGTAGTTTCCCTTTTTAAACTGTACGCAGATCTCCGTGCCGTTATCATACGCAAGTCCGTCGAACAAAGCCTGCAGCGCCGCGGCGCAGTCCTCGCCCGTGTCCGGATCAATGCCATAGTCCAGTGTGCAGACGGTTTTTATGGACATCGATAAAACCTCCTCAGAGCTGAAAATTTATCGTATATGGAGCAAAAATGCCGATTCTGTGCATTTTCACAGCAGAAGCAGCTTTAAGCATTATGAAAACGAAATAACCATCCGCACTATATCATAATTCATTCTTTTGTGCAACAGGAGCGCCTCGCCCGGCGTACGGCAGGATTTCCGTTTTTTCATTTTATGCTTTCATTGAGCAAATCCTTTCGATACTCTCTTGGGGACATCCCGCAAAAGCCTTTAAAAACCCGATTAAAGGTTTGCTGACTTTGAAAGCCGCACAGCATCGCAATTTCAAGAATCCCGTTTTTGCTGTCTGACAAAAGTCTTTTCGCATGATCGACACGCAGACGATTCACATATTCATGAAAGCCTATATGCAGCACCTGGTTAAAGATACGGGAAAGATAGAATTTACAGACGCCGAACTCTTTGGATAAAAAAGCTAACGACAGCGGATCATAAAAATGCTCGGAAATATAAATGATCAGATCCGCGACAAGATTTGTTTCCGTCAATCCTCCAGGAACGGCGGTAATTTCCAGCTCCGGCAGCAGTCTCGTCCAAAGAATGCGAAAATACGCTTTGATGAGCTGCATGTCGCTTGCATTATGCAATTCCTTCAGCAGCGAATGAAACATGTAAGCCACATCCGGGTGCAGAGACGGAAGCGCGAAAACCGGAGAACGGACCGCGGCGGAAATCAGTCTTTCGGGGAATCCGCATTCCGAACCATGCCCGCAGATCAGCAGATCAATTTTTGTGCTTTCCGCCGGAGAAAGAGAATGGTAAGCATGAATCGTATTGGGAAATATAACCGCAAACTCCCCCGCATGAATACAGTATTCTTTCAGATTGATCTGGGCGTTCAGCTTACCGCGCTCCACGTAAACCAGCTCCGGGCTGAGATGAAGATGCGGCGGATATTGGAGCTGATCGGTGGAAAACCCATCCAGCAGCTCTGTTCGATGTTCATAAAAAGGTGTTTGCAGCATAATCAGGCTCCCCCTCCGTCATCGTTTCGTTCTTCGGAACATACAGAAATGATCTCATAGCAATATTTGAGTAGTTTTGAAAACTTGATGGTTAGTATTGTATCATTTTTTATGCTATGCTGTCAAACAAGATTCAATGCAAAATGAAATTACTTGGCTAATATGCCGAATAGGAACATGCAGAAAGGAAGAGACTCTATGGGCTATGGGTTGGCAATCATTGGTTACGGCGGAATGGGCGGCTGGCATCATGCCAGTATCCGGGAAAGGCTGCCGGAGATTACGGTAAAAGGCGCCTATGACATCCGTCCGGAGGCACGAAATCGTGCAGAAGAGGAAGGACTGAAGGCGTATCAAAGCCTGGAAGAACTGCTTTCAGACGCTTCGGTTGAAATCGTAACGATTGCGGTGCCGAACAATTTTCATAAGGATTATGCGATCGCTTGCCTGCGTGCGGGCAAAAATGTTGTCTGTGAAAAGCCGGTTACTATGAATGCGAAGGAATTAGAAGAAGTCATCGCGGTTTCCAGGCAAACCGGAAGATTGTTTACCGTTCATCAAAACAGGCGCTGGGATCGCGATTATCGTATCATCAAGAAAATTATAGAGGAAAAAACAATCGGCATCCCTTATTTTATTGAATCAAGGGTTCAGGGATCGCGCGGTTCTCTGCACGGCTGGAGAGGGCATCAGATCAACGGCGGCGGAATGCTGCTGGACTGGGGCGTTCACCTGCTGGATCAGCTGCTTGATCTGCTCCCTGCTAAGGTAGTCAGCGTTTCAGCGCATCTGGATTCTGTTTTTTCCGATGAAGTAGATGACAATCTCAAGGTATTTTTACAGTTTGAAAATAACGTATCCGCATTGGTCGAGGTATCGACTAACTGCTTTATTAACCTTCCGCGCTGGCATCTCTCCTGTACTGACGGCACCGCGGTGGTAGAGGATTGGGAATGTCACGGAAAAATCGTCAAATTGGCGGAAAATGCCGATCAAATGACTTGGGAAGATGAAATCGTTTATACGGCTGCCGGGCCGACCAGAACGATGGCGCCCCGCCCTGTTCATACAACACAGACATTGGAGCTTCCTGAAGTACATCCCGATTGGGCGGAGTATTATCAAAATATCGCCGCCGTATTGGAGCACAAAGACGAACCAATCGTTCGTCCCGAGCAATGTCTGCGTGTTATGAAACTGATCGACACAATTTTTGCCTCCCAAAAGGGTGACGGAGTCGCAAAATGTCTGATATGAATAAAAAGGAGGATATTCGCATGCGTAAAGTTCTGATTTTTCAAGGCGGTTGGGACGGTCATGAACCAAAGGCAGTCTCTGCACGCTTTGCACGGCTGCTGGAGGACAAAGGATATCAGGCGGAGGTGTATGACACACAGGATTGCCTGAAAGAAGCAGAAAGGCTTCTGGAGTACGATCTGATCATTCCCTGCTGGACAATGGGTGAGATTCCGAACGAATATGTTGAAAATATTTCAAGGGCTGTTGCAAAGGGCACCGGGCTTGCGGGCTGTCACGGCGGAATGTGCGATGCCTTTCGGCTGAATACCGAATGGCAGTTTATGACTGGCGGTCAGTGGGTCAGCCATCCCGGCGGGGACGGACAGGAATACATGGTCAATATCTGTGCGGGTTCCAGTCCGATCACCGATGGCTTGGAGGATTTCCCGGTTTGCAGCGAGCATTATTATCTTCATGTCGATCCTGCCATTGAGGTGCTGGCGACCACGCGGTTTCCTCTCGTGCATTACTACCACATTTCAAATAAACCGGTCGACATGCCTGTTGCATGGACAAAATATTGGGGCAACGGCAGAGTTTTTTATTGTTCGCTCGGACATCACGACGATGTTTTTGACAAGTCCCCGAATGCTCAGGAGCTGATGCTCCGCGGAATGCTTTGGGCGGCCGAGGGAAAGGAAGCGGCGGAAAAACGCGGTCTTACGACCGATCGATTTGAAAACAGCGCAAAAATGTATTAAGAAAGCGGAGGGATGATCATGAAGCCGGTAAAAATCGGGATCGTAGGAGTTGGCGCGATCAGTGGAATCTATCTTGAAAATATCACCAAAACATTTCGTGAGATCGAAGTTGCAGGCGTCTGCGATCTGATCCGAGAACGCGCAGAACGCGCGGCAGAGAATTTTCAGATCGCAAAGATTTATGAGGACATGTATGAGCTTTTTGCCGATCCAGAGGTGGATATCGTACTAAACCTAACGCGTCCGTATGAGCATTACGGCGTTACTATGGCGGCTCTTCGCGCTGGTAAGCATGTTTATTCAGAAAAACCGCTTGCCGCCTCCTTGAAGGAGGGTAAGGAGATCATGGCGCTGGCAAAAGAAAAAAATCGAATGGTAGGCGGCGCTCCTGATACTTTCTTAGGCGCAGGGATCCAGACCTGCCGCAAGCTGATCGAAGACGGCTATATCGGAGATCCTATTGGGGCCGCCGGATTTATGATCTGCCACGGCCATGAATCGTGGCATCCGGACCCGGAATTTTATTATAAATACGGCGGCGGTCCGATGTTTGATATGGGGCCCTATTATTTGACCGCCATGGTGAACCTTGTTGGCTGTGTCCGCACGGTTTCTGCAATGACCAGGGCAAGCTTCCCGCGGCGTACCATTACCAGCAATGCGCATTTCGGCGAAATCATTGATGTAGACGTTCCTACTTATATTGCGGGAACAATGCAGTTTGAAAACGGCGCGATCGGAACGCTCTTCACTACCTTCGACGTACACTACAGCGGTCAGGCGCGGCTGGAAATTTATGGATCTGCCGGAACTTTATTTGTGCCGGATCCCAACGGGTTTGGAGGACCGGTGCAGCTGCTTCGTCCGGAGGATGGAGGCATCCGGGAAATTCCGCTTGTTTTCGGTTATTCCCAGAACTGCCGCGCCCTTGGTCTTGCCGATATGGCAAAGGCATTGCAGACCGGAAGGCGCTTCCGTGCAAATTCGGATCAGACTTATCATGTGCTAGAGATCATGGAAGGGTTCCTCCGCAGCGGCGAAGAGAAAAAACCGGTGGAAATTTTGTCTCGCTTCGAAAAAACGCCTTTAATGCCGCACAGCATTATCCCAGGCATTTTGGATTGAATTGCAAGGTCAGAAAATCTGCAATTACCCGGTAACGCTGAAAAGCTACTGATTTACAATCATAACTACCGGCTCAGTGAAGTTGTAAGATAAAGGTAGACACATGGAAAACCACCATGATGTCTACCTTTTGTTTATGTTAAAATATCGTTGGAGTCGGAGCTTCCTGAGATGTCAAAACTGCATTATTAAGCGTAAGAGTATTCGTAACTGCATCGTAAGAGATCGTCCTATCTCCCAGAACATCCGCAGCGTTGTCACCGGTCCCTTCGACAGCGATTCCATTTTTGCTGTCATAAACACTAAAGCCATAATCTTCGGCTGCAAAAGCTATCATTGGCAGCATACAGACCGCACAGCAACATACATATGAGCACACTGAGCCATTGTTTTATTTTCATCACTTTCACCCTTTCGTTATTAATTATTTTTTGTTTACATACAAAAAGGCGCATCCCGCCCATGATAAGATGGGCAGAATACGCCTTCAGATTCAATTAAGTTTTCAGGAGCTATCCATAAAAGGGCAGAGTCAAGCCCCTCTCTACAAATAACATGACATTATTTTACATGAATTCCGTCTGGTTTTCAATGACTTTATAACCAAAATAGCTGTTTTTAAAAGCTATTTTGGAATACCAAATGTCACTACAGCCTTTTTCCTAAAAGATAGGGGCGGTGGTGGATATTCTTCCACCACCGCCTTTCCTGTTCTGTTCCCTTGCTGCTATGCTTTTCTACGTCTGCGCTTAATGCTTAGTGTCGTCAATACAGCGCCGCCGGAAATCAGCATCAGGATGATCCACGGAACGATATGCGAGTTATCGCCGGTTTCCGGGGAGGCAGAATCTTCATCCGTTGGATCAGTGGAATCGGTCGGTTCTGTCGGTTTCTCGGCAACGGTAAATGTGCCCTGAGCCTCACCGTCCGTATAAAGCACGGTGATGGTGTGCTGGCCCGCAGTCAGGGTGTTCAGGTAATCCGGTTTGAGAGTGAGCACTGTGCTGCCGCTCTCTGAGGTGTAATTCTCCGAACTGACAGCATTACCGTCGATCTTAATCCCTGTAAACTTGCTGTACGCGCCGTTGACGATGAAGGTGAGCCCTTCGCTGCTTCCTTTTGTCCATGTACTTCCGTTGCCCTCAACGATGCGATAGTCCCCAAGCAGCGCCAGCAGGGTATTGAGTTTGTCCGCCACCTCTGTGGGCACGAGAGATTTCTCATACTCACTTAATGCGTCGTATTGTTCCTTTGCGGCTTCGATCTGTTCCGCCGCTTCGGTGTCGTCCGGCTTTACGCTTTCCGGCAATTCGCCGATGGCGTCTTCTACATCCTCTACACGCTGGATGACTTCAAGGGCGTCCTCGATCTGCTCAAGCGTTTCTTCAAGCTGACGCTTCTCATCCTCCGTATAGTTGTCTGCATAATCGCTGAGTGCCTGCTCGATATCCCCTTTGGCAGCTTCCAGATCCTCCTTGTCCTCCGGCTTTACATTATCCGGCGTAACATCCTCCACCTTTTGGACATTCTCAGTATCACCAGCCCCAGTCGATTCACTAATTTTATCCAGCAGAGTTTCCGCCTCATCTTTGACGGATGTAAGCGCTTCTTTTTCGCTTTCGGTTAGATTTTCGCCGCCCAGCAACTCTTCGATGTGCTCTATAAACTCCTCAATGGCTTCCTTATCCGACGATTTCACGCTGTCGGGATCGAAGCTGCCGATGCTGTCTGTCACACCGCTGATTTCCTGCTCGATCTCGTCAATCTTTTCAAGCAGATCCTCTGCCGTACCTTTAACGGTTTCCAGATTTTCCTTTTCCGTCTCAGTCAGATTGCCGCCGCCCAGCAACTCTTCGATGTGCTCTATAAACTCCTCAATGGCTTCCTTATC
>ENA-UOIY01000155-UOIY01000155.1-human-gut-metagenome-genome-assembly--contig:-P114-NODE-155-length-113646-cov-84.115713_pt1 | contig 113646 bp, 95 predicted proteins | sample MGYA00242335_ERZ723882 | MGnify/ENA metagenome assembly ERZ723882 | reverse complement strand
GACGGCTGCTGGCGGAGGAGGTCATCCGGACGGAGGAGCGAAACCGCGTCCTGCACTTCTGCATGGACGAAATGAACCCGGACTATCGGGAGGTTTTATATCTCACCTATTTTGAGGATATGAGCTACGCGCAGGCGGCGGAGGTCACGGGAAAAACGGTGAAGCAGATCACCAACATGGTGTATCGCGGAAAAGAAAGCCTGCGAAGGCTGCTGGAACGGGAGGGAATCACAAATGCGGAGTCATGAGGATCGCGTCGCGGAGGCAAAGCGGCGCATCGCCAAAATTGAGCGAGAGAAACGGCGGCGGCGCAATACGGTCACCATGGCTTCCGCTGTGGCGGCGTGCCTTGCGCTGCTCATCGGCGCATCCCTCGCCATGCCCGGCATTGCCGCAAGCATCCAGACCGGCGATTATTCCGGCTTTGAAACGGCGGCAAGCATCTTTCACGGCGGCGCTGCTTTGGGATACATCGTCATCGGGCTGCTGGCGTTTTTACTCGGCGTGTGCGTGACCGTTCTGTGCTTCCGACTGCGGCAGATGAACCGCGAGGACGGACAGGGCAGGGAAAGCGAGGATGCGCATGGAGCTGATTGAGAACCTGCTGCAACTGCTGGTCACGTTCGTGGGCGCGGTGCTTTCGGGTATCGCCTACCGCAAAAGCCGCAGGCAGGCGTATTTTCTGCTACTGTGCTTCTATGGCTGCTTTGCCCTCGGTTCGCTCTACTGGACGCTGTATTTGCTGCTGTTCGATACCACGCCGCGGGTCTTTTATGTGTCGGAATTCGGCTGGGTGGCCAGCCTCATCTTCCTGCGCATTTTGCAAGTAATGCTCGCCACTCAGGACAAGCGCAGCTTCCGCTGCCGCAGGGCGTGGCTCGCGCCTGCGTTCGGCGTGCCGCTGCTGGTGTTTTACTGCACCTTCGGGGACATTCTCTCCAACCTGATCTGGTGCGGCATGATGATATGGCTCTCCTTCTGCGCCATTCGGGGGCTGGTCTACGCCAACGGGCAGACGGATACGGCGCGGAATATGCGGTATTTCCACATAGGGGTACTGTGCTATGTGTTTGCGGAATACCTGCTGTGGACGGTGGGCTGCTTCTGGCCCAACACCTCTCCGGCCAGCCCCACCTTCTGGTGCGATATGCTGCTGACGCTTGCCATTCTGGGGCTGCTGCCCGCCACGAGAAAGGCGGTGGAAGCATGACCTACATCGAAAACATCTTCCTCTGCATGGTATCTCCCCTGCTGGTAGCCGCTCTGTGTATGGGCAGGCGGCAGCTCCGCCTTTTCCTGTTCAGCATTGCCGGGATGGGGGTGTGCCTGCTTTCAGCCTATATCAACACCTTCCTTGCGGCGGTGTGTCAGGCGGACGCCCTTGCCGCCACGGCGGAGATCGCGCCGGTGGTGGAGGAAATGATGAAGCTGCTGCCGCTGGTGTTCTATCTGCTGGTGTTCGAGCCGGAGGGCGATAAAATCAAGGCTGCCGCCATCACGGTTGCCCTGGCCTTCGCCACCTTTGAAAATGTGTGCTATCTCATCCAGAACGGCGCAGACCGCTTCTCCTTCATCTTCTTCCGGGGCTTCGGCACGGGAGCCATGCACGTCCTCTGCGGTCTGATCGTGGGCGGCGGCCTTGCATACACGTGGCGGCGGACGCGGCTGGAGATCGCGGGCACCTGTGGGCTGCTGGGCGCGGCCATCACCCTCCACGCCATCTATAACCTGCTCATCGCCTACGGCGGTGCGGTGCAGTATGTGGCCTACGCCCTGCCGGTGCTGCTGGTGGCGGCGGGAAGATTGTCCGCTTTCAGATTATCGCAGAGGAAATAACCGAATATCCGCCCCCTTGAGAGCTGCTTTTTGGCAGCTCTCAAATTTTTTTGAAAAATTTTGCGTTTTGGGTGAGAGTTTTTTCGATTTTTTGTACCTATATAAGTGAAGGGGTTTTTTAAGCCGCATTTCAAAGAATCCAGAGAGGAGGTTCAAACGATATGTACGATACCGCAAGACGGGTCGCACTCGTCAAGCAGCGGGTGCGGGAAAACACCCGCCGGAGACAGCGGCGCGGCATATATGGACTGAGCGCCGCGTGTATGCTGCTGTTTGCGGTGCTGATGGAGACGGCGGGCGCGGTCGTCGGGCCGGGGCAGACAGCCGCATGGGGCGTGTTCGGCGCGATGCTGCTGCGGAAGGACGCGGGGGGCTATGTACTGGTGGCCGTCGTCTCCTTTGCCGCGGCGGCGGCGATCACCGCGCTGTGCTTCCGGCTCAGAAACAGAGAAAACCGAAAAAAAGGCGGGGCGGACAATACCGAACCGCAGAAACGGGAGGGAAAGACGACATGATGAAACGTTTTTTGGCGCTGGTGCTGTGCCTGTGCATGACGCTCACGCTGCTGCCAACTACGGCGTTTGCAGCGGTGAGCGATTCGCTGGGCAACACACCCGAGGAAAATCAGGCGATTTTGGAGCAGCTCTCCGCCCTGACCGGCGGCAGCAGCGACCAGGTGCTTTCCATGCTGAACGCCTTGGGGCTGCTGGATGAAGACGGCAATTTCAAGGTGGATCAAGCCATCACGCTGGACGGCCAGGTGTTGACACTGGCGGCTGTCATGGAGCTGCTGGAAAATCCCGCCACGGATCTCACCCGCATAGCCGACGTGGATGGGACTCCGGTGGCGCTGGGCGATTTGAAGACCATGATCCAAATCGAACAGGAGCTGCAGCGGATCAAGGACACCTATTTCTCCGGCAGGGAGTTTACCGGGGAATCTCTGGAGAATCTCAATAGCCTGATGGAGCAGCTGGAGCTGCAGGGCATCAGCTTGCAGTATTCCGCCTTTGCCACAAAGCCTGAGGGCGTTGAGACGGTGGATATGAGCGGCATGATGAGCCAAACGCTGGGGACTCTCGCAAACAACAGCTGGAGCTCCGGGACTTTTACTGTATACGGAGGAAAACCGGTCGGCTTTTCCTACCGCATTCAAGAAGGCCAGCTCAGCGAGTATATCACCGGTGTGGAGGTCTCGATAGGCACGACAGGCAGGACGAGTAAGGGCGTCGAGCAAAGCGACGGATCCTACAAGCTGACCTATGACGTAGGCGAAATTTTCAGTTTAGGTGGTCAGAAAATCACTGTCAAGGTTCAAACCAAAGGAAGTAACACGGCCTGGCTCGGGAATTCTTATTCCTATGGTGACCTGCTGGGGATGATTGAATTTTACGATGCGGAAAATCTGGTGTTCCATGACGGTGCCAGCTATGCCGACCACTGTCAGCTCAAGCTAAAAAAGACGGTTGACGACCCCGCAATAAAAACAGAAATGACCGCGCCGAACTATGAGGAAGAACTCAAAAATACAACCGTATTATATGATGATTTGTTTATTCCTTTGCTGGCAGAAAAATACACTGTCGCCAACGGTGCCAACAATCAGGACTTCGTTGCGCTAAGCAATACCATCGGAATTCTGGAGGGCGCCCGCAACTCGGTGCTTCCCAGCGACTCCACCACAAAATTTTATCAGCCATACCAAATCGACGCCAGCATCAAGTTTGACTGGAGTACCGATGTAGCTGCCTATGCTGGCCCTGCGCCGTATGGCTATAATAGTACCACACAACACTATGCCCCGTTCTATCTGACGGAGTACAAGCTCGATGGAACAGCTCTGAATCTCAGCGGCGACAGAACGAAAGCGCTGGACTGTACGATTAACAAGGGCAGTACGGTCAGCATCTCCCTGCAGTCTACCACGCAAAACAGAGGGGATCAGCGGTACTATCTGCCCTTCCGACTGTATATGAAAAGTGTACAGGGCGAAATCCAAAATTCCTGGGCCACCACCAAGAACAGCAACGTCACCGCCAGGTTGGTGGACACGGACGCCCCCACCATTCAAAGCGTCACGGCCCCGGCGGGAACCTATGCCAGCGGACAGCACGTGCCCATCACAGTTACCTTTAGCGAGTTCGTGGATCTTAGAAACGCCCGCGTGACCATCAATGGCAAAGAGTATACCGCCGCTGAGCTTTCCATGAACAACTACGGTGTCACGGCAATGCTCTGGTACCCAGTGCAGGATACGGATGCCACCACGGTCACCGTCAATAGTATGACCGGTGTGGAAGATGTTTTCGGCCATGGTCTGGATACCACACTCTATCAAAGCGACTCGATCAGCGACGTTACGCTGAAGAGCGTCTTGATGCGCAACGCCCCCACCGAGTTGACGGCCACCTACGCCAACGGCAAGGCAGAGTTCACGATGAACGCCAACATGGAGCAGGCCTACAAGACCGTATACAGCAATTATCACACCCCGGCAGGCACAGACCCGAAGGAAGCCCCTTTCCGCCTCGAGCTGAGGTACGACTCCGCGGTTGAACCAATCCATCTGCAGGTCTATCTGGACACAGAGAAGGAAGCCTTCACCATTAGCGACTATGCAATCGCACCCTCTGCTTTCGACCGCACCTATACGGTGACGCTGCAGGCCAACGAGGGCACGAAAGACGCTCCTAACTGGGTAAATGTTCTTCCCCTGACCCGGCAGTTCACGGTGATAAAGAAAGTTTCCGCGAGCACGGTGAACGTCGTCCCGGAAGCGAATGACGCCGCCTATACGATTTCCCTCGCCGAAGCCGCCCGCCCCACGCTTAAGGCCGAGGTTTTGGGGAAAAACGGTGAGCAGGCCACCTACACCACCGGTAAATGGAGCAGCAGTGACTCGCTCATTGCCGCCATCGACGAGAATACCGGCCTTGTTGCCACCACAGGAACCAAGGTGGGAGCCGTCACCTTTACCTTTACGGCGGACAACGGGACTGAGGACCCTGCCGATGATGTGACGGGCGAGTCAAAGCCCTATACCGTGACGGCAGGCGATTCTCTGGCACTGGTGATTCCCGACGGCGCGTCCATCGTGACGCGGGTAAATCAGCCCGCCACCGTGCTGTGGAGCTCCAACGCCGCGCTGATGGCACCGAACAAAGAGTTCAATTACAGGATCGACCTGTATGAGGGCAACTACGCGAATGAGGCGGCGCTGAGCGGCCTCCATCCCGTTGCGACTTATACCGCCGGCAAGGATAAAAACAGCGTGCGGATCCCGGAGAATGTGCTCTCCAAGCTCTCCAGTGAAAATACCCCAGCCTACACGGTATGTGTCTCCATGCCGCACCCCAACGCCGAGGGTGAGAACGTCCGCCTGTCGGCACTTGCCTGGATCATCGTGCAGGCACCACCTGCCACGGCCAAGCTGACACCGCCCCAGAGCATTTACCACAAGGATACCGACGGCACCGTCAATATCAACTGGTCGGTGGAAAACGCCACTGACGGCGCCTCTCAACAGCCCACGCTGACCATTACCCGGGTCACAGAGGACAACAACACCCAAGAGGTGGCCCGTGAGCGCCTATCCGGTACCTCCGGAAGTTTCTCCCTGCCATTACAGCGTGTGAAAGCCGGCAATCTGAAGGACACCTATCAAGTGGTTTTGAGCGTGGAGAATCCTGGTGAGGAATCTCCCAGCACCGACTCCTTCCCCCTGTATGTCTACAATGCCGACGCACTGAAGGTGCAGAACGACGAAGGAAAAACGATTTCTAAGCTGACCATGGACAATACCTCCAAGGTCAGCGGCAGCCTGCCCACCGATACAGCTGAAATTTTGCAGCTGCGCCAGGAGTTGGGGCTGATCGAGTACATAGGCATCAACTATGACGAGTACGGATGGAACTCCTTTAAAGACGGCATCCGGTGGCTCTCCAGCAACAACAATGCCATTTCCGTCAACTACAAGCAGGGCGGACTGTATGAGGACATCAGAAACTTCTCCTTTGATTCCTACCTTCCCGAAACCAAAATGGCGCTGTCCGGCTTGGCCGACGGCACCGCAACCGTCACGGCTACCCATGCCGCCACGGGCATGAGCGCCGCCGTACAGGTGACAGCGAAAACGCTGCAAAATAAGTTCTATCTCTTCCAGCTGACGCCTGCAGCGGAAACTACGCTGCAATACACCGACGGCAAAGGTGTGCCCAAAACGGTCACGACCAACAGTGAAGGCGTGCTGGCGCTTTACGAACCCAACGGAATCGCCAGTGAGGTGTCTCTGCGATCCGGCTCCGGCGCGGATATTTATCTGGGCACCATCTATAAAGAAAATCTGCGTTCCGGCGAGCGGGATGCCACAAAACTGCAGCTTTATCCCTTGAATACCTTCAGCCTTCGGCGAGTCGCCCGGGCATCTGTGACGCTCATCACGCCGGGCGGCGATCCGCTGGCGAACAAGACGGTGACCGTTCGCGGCGGCGTTTATAAAAACGGAGGCTACTGCCAGACAGCTCTGCTGGGCTCCAGGGCAGGAGCACTTGTCAGCGGCATCACCGGCGACACCTATACCACGGATGCGGCGGGAAATATAACCGTCTATCTGGATTCCACCCAGTTCTGGTCGGCCGAAAAGGGCGAGAGCAACACCACGGCGCTTTCCGCTCTGGATCAGCTGGAGTACATTCTGGAGATCAGCGAAATTGACGGCGACAAGTACTATCCGCTGCTGCTGACCGTCAACGGCAAGCTGGGCGTGGACGATGTAATGCGCACCGCAGAGGGCGTTGTCTCTCTGGAGCGCGTGCCGACGGGGGAGGCAAACAAGCCCTTTATTGTGGCGCAAAGCGTTGATTACGGTCTTGCCAACGGTCAGAAGGTGGATGTCCGCAGCTCGACCGGGAAGATCGGCCCTAACAGCAGCTTCAAAACAGCAAGCCTGCACACCACCATGCTCCTCTGGGGCGAGGATATTGCCAACGCGAAGAAGTACCGTCTCAGGTTGGCGGACGAATACGGCGTTCTTCCTGCCGCCCAGAGCAGCAGTACCAAGCAGTATCCCTTCTCATCCATCCCTGTAGCGGAAAACGATCTGACCCTCACCGAGGCCACCATGACAACCTCTGGATGGATCGCCGACGGCAAGGATGTGGGTATGAAAACGCAGCTGAGCCTGAACGGCAGCCTGCTGCAGGAGAAAATAATGCCCTTCCGGGTCGTTGATCTGACCCGAGTGCCCAAGGTGACAGAGGATGACCGCGTCACCGGTATTCTGGCGACGATGGGAGCCTCCAGTGGAGTGAATCAAGTCGACTTTGGCGGAGTGGGCGACAGTAACATTCTCAAGGTGCTGACCGGACGGCTGGATGATCTGAGCGGCCCGGTGGACACTTCCGTGTTCAAAATGATCATCACCCCCAGCGAAGATCCCTCCGTGTTCCGTGCCATGATTTGGGCCGGGTACAACACGCTGGAGATGGAGGACATGGACTATTCCGAGGACGGCGTGGCGTTGGGTGCGAATGTGCTGACGCAGAACCTGGAGGTGGGCGTGCCCGGTACCGGGGATCTGAGCCAAATGGCCCAGGGCACCTATGATCCCAAGGGGGACTACAAAACCAACTCCTTGGCCGACAATGTCACCAGCACGGATCTCAACTTGCAGTTGGAGGGCTTTTACGAAGCGGAGATCCGCTATAACACCGAAAAAAAGGAGTGGGAGGTTTTCACCGTAGGCGGCGGCTTTACCGCCGGCGTTGGCGTGGGCTTCTCCTTCAGCGTGAACGCCATGGCTGGCCCCGTGCCGTTGACGGCAACCTTTGAGCTGGGTGGTGCCATTCAGCTGGATTTCCGTACCGCAGTGCGCTACGGCCAGCAGGGACAGGGCACAGAGCTTGCCTGGAGCGATCCCACAGCCACGGCAGTGAATGACTTTTTGACCACGCTGCGTATCAACGCCTATGTCCACGCGTTTGGCGGCATTGGCTTTGACTATTCGATCGTGGCGCTGAAGATCGGCCTATTCGGCAATTTGGATGTGGACAGTCAGAATAAGTTCCTTTCCCGCACCTATCTTGCCGACGAGACAAAGCGCCAGATCAACGGTCAGGCTCTGGGGATCCAAAGCGAAGTGGGAATCAAATTTGTGGCCAGCTTCCTGTTTATCTCCTACGAGGCGGTGATCGCCTCCGGGACCCTTGGAGCCACCAGGACTTTTAATGACTGGAAAACAATCGACGACTACTGGAATAGCGCCACCAGTGGGCTGAGCCTTGCCTCGCTGCGGATGGCGGCGGCCCAGAGCGGAATGCAGGTGGCTTCTGGAAGTGCAACGCTCCAAAGCCGGGACTATCTGGAGAAATATGCCCGTACCTGGGGTCAGCCCCAGCAGCGGATGATGCTGTTCTCTCTGAACTCCCCCAGTGGGCTGGAAAACATCCAGACCAATGCCAACCCCACATCCTATCCACAGCTCAGCGATGACGGGAAGGTATTGGCCTACATCAACGACGGCAACAGCAGCAGTATTTACGGCAGCCGGGCGCATTTCTCCACCCTCAATGGCGGTGTCTATTCTACCTCCAGCCAAATTGCCGATCCCACAGGGTTCCCCGGCTACGGCGACACGAGCGTTTCTCTGTCCGGCACTGACAGCTTCGCGGCGGCGGCTTGGGTTCGCATGGGCACTGAGCTACCGGGTAAAGATGCCGGTGATCCCGTGACATTGGAAGAGCAAAACCTGCTGATGAACAGCACGGAGATCGTAGCGTCCGTCTATAACGGCTTAACCTGGATCTCCACCCGCCTAACCAACGACGGCACGCCGGATCTGGCCCCAGCCACGGCAGTGGGCGGCAACGGCAAGGCCATCGTGTTCTGGCGCAGCGTCTACACCCCCGATCCCGGTACGCAGGGCAGCAGCAGCCTGCTGAACTTCACTACCAGAGATTGTATCATGTACCGTTGCTATGACAGCACTGACGGCACCTGGAGCGAGGCCAAAATGCTTTATAACGGTGCTACTGGCCGCGTAAAGGCGTTGCAGGCGGCCATGCTGCCCGACGGAACCGCTATGGCGGTTTACTCGCTGGACCGCAGCGAAACCGGAGATACCTCCGCCTACGAGATCGCCTACTGTACCGTGGCTGCTGACGGAACTCCCGGTACAGCCATGCTGGCGACCTGTGACAGCAATCTTGACGAAAACCCCCAGGTCGTTGCAGCCAAATTCGGCAGTGGGGATGACCGATTTGTCATTGGTTGGCACAGTGTCCGAGACGGCAGCAGCGATATTCAGCTGTTGGCTGTGGACGGCAGCGGCACCATGTCCAACAGCTTCCCCGGCTCTCTGTCTGCCCTGACCAGCAGCGGCAACGCCGCCGTGGGCGGAGACTTCCGCTTCGCTTCCCTCAGCGGGGGTCATCGCAGCCTCAATGATCTCACCATCGTCTGGAATGAGACTGTCAATGACGCCAACGGCACGGTAGATCACGGCATTTTGAAGGCGGCCAAGCTGCGCTATGCCGCAAATGCCTACACTCTCTCCGCACCGTTGGAACTGGCAGAGCTGCCGGATCGCACGCTGGCTGACCACTTTGATGCCTATGTCAGCGGCACCAATCAGGTGCAGGCTGCCATTCAGGCCACCCGGTATGACGATGAAAAGCCGGAGGTGATCGGCGGCGTGACCGTTCCGGGTGAGGAAACGATCCTCTATACCGCTACCTCTGATTTTATCACCGATGCGGTGGCAGTGGAACAGATCGGTGTGGATTATGCAACGCTGGCGCTGAACAGCCTGACACCCATTCGCTTTACCATCCGCAACACCGGGCTGAACGATGTGACAAACCTAACGGTCAAGCTTGGCAGCGGGGAAACCGCTACCCTTACGGAAAAACTGCTGCCCAATGAAAGCACCACCCTTACCGTCTGGCACCGTGTTAAGGGTCGCGTGACCGACCCGAGCTATACCATCACCGCCGCCGGCGGCATCAACGAAAACGGCACAGTGTATCTGGATTATCCCGACATTGGCATCTCGCAAATGGAAGTGATTGCGGAGAGCGCCGGCAAGCGCACGGTGCGCATGACCCTCTATAATTCCTCTGCCGCCACGCTGGCCGGCGGAAAGAACCGCGAGGTGAAGCTTGCGTTCTATGCGGATGATCTGCATACCAAGCCTGCAGAGGTAGCCTGCACCACAAACGGCGTATCGGTCAGCGGTAATGAAATCACCGTTTCCAGAGACAGCGCCCTCGCCCGCATCGATCAGGGAACCTTTACACTGGAACTGACCTATGATCTGGGCAAGTATATGACATCCATTGGCAAAACCGAGATCCCCCATGTGGGTACCTATCTGTACGCCGAGGCGTGGGCGGAAGGCCAGATCGGTGGGACGGGAGGCAATCAGCGCCTGCCGGAGTATGACGGCAGTGACAGCGAGGCCAGCGTCCATATGACCGGCGCACTGGCCCGCACCGGAGAGCAGCTGACGATGGATGTGACACAGGGGAACGACGGCAACGGTCACAGCACCGCCGCCATTACCCTGCGCAACAACTGCCTACAGCCTCAGACCAGCGCAGAGCTGGTGGCCACGCTGCTGGATGCTGCCGGGGCCGTTCTGGAAACGAAAAAGACCAGTATTGGCGGTGCCATCTCCGGGGAGACCTTCCGGGCGGAAACCGTCACCTTCTCCCGGCTTGGCACCCGCGTAGTGGTGCGAGCCGCAGTGCCCGGTAATGACCTTCTGACCTTTGAAGGTCTGGCAGTGGGGCTCGGCGATTTTACCGCCAACGGAACGAACTATACCTATACGCTGCAAAATGATAGCGGAGCAGCATCTACGCTAGTCACAGCGGTGTCTGGAAACGGCGAGCCCGTGAGCATCAACGGACAGGCTCTGTCCACCGGCGGCAGCGCAACCGTTGCCATCCCCAACAGCGGCAAAACCAACATTGTCGTGGGAATCGGTGCTAAAACCTACACACTGACGATTCTGCGCAATAGCGGCACAGGCGGCAATGGAGGCGGTGGCGGCAGCGGCTACAGCTACTACACCATCAAGGCAACTGCCGGAACTGGCGGCTCCATTTCTCCCTCCGGCAATGTCAGCGTTCGTGAGGGTGGTGATCAGACCTTCACCATCACCCCGGATAAGGGCTATGCTGTCGCCAACATCAAGATTGACGGCAAGCGCATTGGCGCGGTGAAGTCCTACACCTTTGAGAATGTCCGTAGAGCCCATACCATCGAGGTCATCTTCGTCAAGGGCACTGCCAGCGCCAGCACCGGAGACAGCAGCAATCTTCCGCTGTGGAGCGCCCTCCTGCTGGCAAGCACCATTACGCTGGCCGGCGCCGTCCACTATAAGAGAAAACGCGCACGGTAATCGTCTTATCACACCTTTAAGGCCAACAAACAGCTCAGCTTCCAGGTATTTGCCTGGAGGCTGAGCTGTTTTCTTTTTCACTACAAGAAGCTAATCAATGACATTTTAAGCTGCGCCGCTATCCCGGCGCGGCAAGGAGACAGCATTATGAAAAGAATCACAAGAATCATTCGTCCGATCATCTGCATGGCCGTCCTTCTCTTTGCCATGACCACGGCAGTCATGGACTGCTATCTGAAAGAGACGGGGCCTATCGACATTCCCGGCAGAACGCCTTCCGGCACATCTGCGCCTCAGCCATCAGCGACTCCCGCAGGCGAAGTTATCCCCTCGGCGGACAGGCAAGCAGAGTTGGCGGAAGCCAGAGTGAAGAATCCCGACACCGTGGCATGACTGTATATTCCCGGTGCGGAGGTAGATGACCCCGTGATGCAGGCGGAGGACAACGGCTATTACCTGATATTCCGCGCAAGATTGCGCACCTTGACCGCTCAAATTGAGCATCCATTCCGGCGGGATTGAGCACCCTCGCCGCCGGCGTTGAGTACGTGGAGGATCCTGCCACCCACAAGCGCGTGCCTACGGTGAACCGCGCCCAGTACACCTCCATTTTCGATGATAAGGACTACAAGGCCGCCATCCAGTACGCCGACGCCGCCCAGCGGGTGGTCTACAAGGCCGAGGCTAAAGCAATCAACGAAATTCAGAAGGGCATTCTGGAGATTTCCCAGAAGGAAGAACCTTTTGATGTATTCATCTGCTGCAAGGAGACAGATACCAATGGCCTTCGGACACCGGACAGCGTGCTGGCTACCGATCTCTACCACCAGCTGACACAGGAGGGCCTCAAGGTGTTCTTCTCCCGCATCACGCTGGAGGACAAGTTGGGTACCGCCTACGAGCCGTACATATTCGCCGCACTGAACAGCGCCAAGGTCATGGTGGTGCTGGGCACGAAGCCGGAGTACTTCAACGCCGTGTGGGTGAAAAACGAATGGAGCCGCTATCTGGCGTTGATCCGGGGTGGTGCGAAGAAGGTGCTGATCCCCGCCTACCGCGATATGGATCCCTACGACCTTCCGGAGGAGTTTTCCCATTTGCAGGCGCAGGATATTTTGAGGGATGTTTTGAAGAATGGGCTGGATAAATAGCGAAAAACGAGGATAGGAATATGTGCGGGTATTGACGCTGAGCCGCAATAAAACACACGACAAACTGCTCAGGAAATGCCACTTCTCAAATTTACACGCAAAAGAGCCGGCGCAGGGAATTCCTGCGCCGGCTCTTTGCTATACTCACTTGATCGCCTCGCCAAGCACCTGACGCAGCAGGTCTGTCACGCCCTGTGCGGCCTGAATGGTGGCGATCATCAGCAGGTCGCCGTCCACCTCCGACCAGTTGAGGTCATGTCCCGCGCTGCGGATAAGCTGCGTCAGGAACGCCCGCTGGGTGCGTCCGTTGCCCTCGCGGAAGGGATGCAGGTAGTTGGTGGTGCAGTAAAAATCGGTGATCTCCTCCACGAAGGCGTCATGGGACAAGCCCTTGAAGTAATTCTGCTCCTTCAGTCGGTCAAAAATCAGCTTGGCCTGCGGTTCGATCTCCCCAGCAGGGCAGAAGTCCGTCCCCTTCTTGCTGAGGTTCACCGTGCGGATCTGCCCCGCCCAATCGTACAGGTCAGAGAAAAGAAATTGATGGATCGCCTTGTAGTGGGCAAAATCAAAAACGCCTTCCAGCGGGCATTGTTCCAGCTTGGAGGCGTTGACATAGGTGGCGAGAGCCTCCGCCTCTTGCAGCGCGGCCTCGTCATGGATATGCAGTTTGTTCACCAGCACCGTTGTGCCGGGGTAGCAGTTGTCCTGAATGGGGTCAATGCTGTACGCCATATCATCGTCACCTCTCGGCTGGTTTTGCAAAACGCCGCAGCAGCTCCGCCGTGGTCACCTCGCCCCGCAGCACACGCTGGCACTGCTCCCGCATCTGAGGCGTCACCTGACAGCCCTCCATGCGGACGGAGGCCTCCGCGTTCTTCATGGGAAGCGTATATCGCTTGTCATTGCTCTTGCACATAGAAAAACTCCTCGCGTCATCCGCGAGGAGTCTGGAGCTTGTGGCCGGATTCGAACCGGCGACCTGCTCATTACGAGTGAGCTGCTCTGCCAGCTGAGCCACACAAGCATCTCTATGAGAATCGGCTCCTCGCCGTACTCTGTTTGTTAGTTTACCACACCTGTGGGTCGGAATGCAATAGCCGCCTTATATAGCATCAGCGACCTGCTCATTACGAGTGAGCTGCTCTGCCAGCTGAGCCACACAAGCGCTTCAAGCGTGAGATAGTATACCACACTTTCGCGCCGCCGTCAACAGCTTTTCACCGAAAGGTCATGATAGCATAGCGCAAATTTGTGATTGCATTTTGAAAACCCGCATGGTACGCTTGAACCAACCTGCGGAAAGCAAACGCGCAGACGCCCCTGTCATGTCCGCGCCGCCGAAGGCTCTCGGCAGTCCGGACTGCCTTGCAACGAACAAAAAGGAGACACAGACCATAAAAAACCACTCTCTGCAGCGCTTCGTCTGTCCCGCCGCCTCCCACGAGCCGGCATGACACACAACGACTATTCCCGCCTGCTCCGGCGCATACAGGAGCTGCAAGTACGGAAGGAACGGGTGATCGTGGCCATCGACGGGCGGTGCGGCTCCGGCAAGACCACGCTAGCCGCGCGGCTGCAAAAGGATCTGGATTGCCGCGTTTTCCACATGGACGATTTCTTTCTCCGCCCCCAGCAGCGGACAGCGGAGCGGTTCGCCCAGCCCGGCGAAAACGTGGATCACGAGCGGTTTCTGGAGGAGGTGCTGCTCCCCCTGCGCAGCGGACAGCCCGTCACCTACCGCCCGTTCTCGTGCGCACAGCAGCAGCTGGGCGCGCCGGTGACGGCAGCGCCCTGCCGTCTCGCCATCGTGGAGGGCGCCTACGCCTGTCACCCCGACCTGTGGGTGTATTACGACCTGCGGGTGTTCCTGACCGTCGACCCGGAAACGCAGATGCAGCGCATCGAAGCCCGCAGCGGGGCGGCAAAGGCCGCGCAGTTCCGCGACCGCTGGATCCCCCTTGAGGAGACGTATTTCAGCGCCCTCGACGTGCAGGCGCGGTGCGACATGTGCATCAGCGGATAACGCCAGCTCCCTACCGGGTCGGTGGGTTCGTACCGGAAATAGAAATACACACTGTAATAGCAAAATTGCATCGCAGGAATACCCCGGAAAAAGTTCGAAAAGTGTATCTCCGCCTTTCAAAGGGCAAAATACCGCATTCGCCAAAAGGAGGGAATATCCCCTCCATTCCGGCAGGATTTTACACAAATCCAGTCGCTTCCCGCAACCCGAAGCGCTTTACGATAAGGTGACATAATTCTACACGGCATAATTTCTACAAGGAGTTATCCACAGTTTCCACCACTTTTTCCACACCGGTGCAAATCCCTATTTCACTGGATTTTCCCCTGTGTTGGAAGGAAATGTAAGTCCGAAAACAGGCACTTTCCCCCGCGAAACAGGCGTTATTCAATTTACATAATGTCACATTTCCTCGGACAATGGCAAAACAATACCCCGCGACGATGTCGCGGGGTATTGTCTGTTTGTTATCTGCGTTTTCCGCCGCCGAAGCCGCCTCCGCCAAAGCCACCGCCGCGGCTTCCGCCGCCGCGGGAACCTCCGCCGAAGCCGCCTCCGCCGAAGCCGCCGGGACGGCTGGGACGGCTGGGGCGCGGAGCACTGGGTCTGCTGCCGCCGGGTCGCGGCGCATTAGGCCGGGGCGCGCTGGGGCGCGGAGGCCGGGGCGCACCGCCCATAGGAGGCCGCGGGGGACGCGGCGCGCCGCCATGAGGCGGACGGGGCTGGTGCGGGGGTCTGGGCGGACGGGGCGGCGCATAGCGTCTGCCCCAGAAAACGGGGTAGTACACCGGGCGCACCACATTCACCGGCGCACCCACCACATACCGTCTCCGATAGCGGCTGTACCGCACGGCATCCAGCAGCATCCACACCACGAAGATACCGATGATCAGCATGACCACCGCGCCGATGGACGTACCGTCGGCGGAGGACGCTGCGGGCGCGTCGGGGGCGTACCAGCCGCCGTCACTGCTGCTGCCGGCCGTGTCCAGCCTGGCCTGTGCATAGAACACGTCCGCCTGCCGGAAGAAGGCCGTCACCGCACTGTCGAAATCGCCGCTGTAATAGGTCGTCTCGATGGCCTGACGCAGCTGGTTCTGCTGGGTGTCGGTCATGGCATAGCCCACGTTGTCGCCGCAGTACACCTGCCAGTCGCCGTCCTTCACCAGCAGCAGGATCATGTCGTTGCTGCCCAGTCCCCACGTCTCGCCCAGCTTGGCGGCATAGTCCTGCCCGTCCCAGCCGGCGAGATGGTCGATGGTGGCGACTGCCGTGATGGCGTAGTACTTCCCGTTCCAGCTGCCGTTATAGTCCCGGATCAGCTGCTCCGTCTGGTCGCTCAGCAGATCGGCATCATCGCAGATCCAGTTCTGGTACGCTACGTCCAGCAGCTCCGTGGGCTTGTTGGCGATAAAGCTGTCCTTGCGGCTCCGGCCGATGAACACCGCGCCCACGATGGCGATGACCAGCACCGCCAGCGCCACACCACGTTTTTTGAAAAATTCCATGTAGTTTCCTCCTTTGGAGGTTTATCCCCGCAGCTCCAGCAGCTTCTGCTTCAGTTCGCCCTCGATCTTGCCCAGCTCGACTTCGGCCTCCTTGCGCTTGGCTGCACCCTCCTTCTGGATGTTCAGCACCTCGTCCAGCGTGGAGATCAGCTGCTGGTTGGTGTGCTGCAGCGTCTCGATGTCGATGATGGAGCGCTCCGCTTCCTTGGCAGTGGCGATGGTGCCCATCTTCAGCGTGTCGGCGTTCTTCTTCAGCAGGTCGTTGGTCATCTCCGTCACCGCGTTCTGGGCGGCGGTGGCCTGACGGCTGTGCTCCATGCCCAGCGCCAGCACCATCTGGCTCTTCCACAGAGGGATGGTGTTCACCAGAGAGGACTGGATCTTCTCGATCATCAGCGTGTCGTTGTTCTGCAGCAGGCGGGTCTGGGGACCCATCTGGACGGACACCATGCGGGTCAGCTCCAGATCGTGCAGCTTCTTTTCAAAGCGGTTGCACAGGTTCACCAGATCGTTGTACGCCTGGGCATCCTCGGCCAGACCGGACTGCTCCGCCTTCTTGCGCAGCTCCTCCAGCTCCGTGGAGCGCACCTCGGCCAGCCGCTTCTTGCCGGCCAGGATATACATGGTCAGTTCCTTGTAATACTTCAGGTTCAGCTCATACATCTGGTCGAACATGGCCACGTCCTTCAGCAGCGTGATCTGATGGTTTTCCAGATTCTGGGCGATCTTGTCCACGTTGGCCTCGACCTTGCCGTACTGCGCCTTCATGGTCTCCAGCTTGTTGCCGGCCTTCTTGAACAGGCCGAACAGGCCCTTCTTCTCCTCGTCCTCGCCGAAGCCCTTCAGCTCCACCACCAGACGGCTGAGATCCTCGCCGATCTCGCCCATATCCTTGCTGCGGACGTTGTTCAGCGCGTTCTCGGAGAAGGACGCCACGCTCTTCTGGGCGGCAGCGCCGTATTGCAGCACCTGATTGGTGTCGCGGATGTCGATCTTGTGGGAGAACTCCTCCACCGCCTTCTTTTCCTCGTCGGTCAGCAGCTTGTCGTCCATCTCCACCGGCTCGATCTTCTTTTCCTCCTCCTTGGGAACCTCCGGCGCCTCCGGCGTCAGGGTCAGGGACGGCACCTCCACCGCGGCGGCAGCGGCGGTATCGTCAGGGGTCAACGTCAGCTCGGGCATCATATTCTCGCTCATAGCTCTGATTCCTTTCCGTTATATTCTCTCAAAATATTACAAATTTTGTGGTTTCCCTGCTCACAGCTGCAGCGTGATGCCGCCGTCGGCCTCGCCGCCGTCGCTGCGGATATCCAGCTCCGGCTCCGGGTCGCTGACGGGGTTCTCCTGCGCCGCCTTATGCAGCGCGTCGCCGCCGGTCAGTCCCTCCCGCGCCATCATGTTGTCCAGCACGGTGATGTCCGTGGAGATGTCCATGGCCTGATCGCCGAACAGTCCGTCCAGCTGCTTTTCGAAGGCCAGCACGATGGTGTCCATCATGCCCTCCACCTTCTCCATGGTGCCGGTGATATTCTGCCCGCTGACGCCCTGACGGCTCAGCTCGTCGTAGCTGCGCAGCAGCTTCAGCGTGGTGGGCAGGTAGTAGCTCATGAACTTCCGTATCTGGGGCAGCTTCTCCGGGTGATCCTTCACATAGTCGAAGATCCTGATGCTGACAGCCTCCAGCCGGTCGATCTGGGCGGAGATCTTCTCGTCCTGTATGCTGTCGTTCAGCATCCGCATGGTCTTTACCGCCGCGTCGCCCTCGGCGATCATCTTGTCCAGCTCCACGTTGCCGGTGGACACCGGCTCCTCCGGTATCTCCACCGTCTCCGTCACGTCGCGGCAGAACATCCGGGCAATCAGCGCCACCACAGCGGAGGCCGCCGCCGCCAGCAGGAAGTGCCCCACGGCGTACAGCGGAAACAGCAGCGCATACAGCAGCCACGTTGCCGCCGCCGCGTAAATAGGCGCGGCCGATTTGTGGACGATGGTTTTTGTTTTCAATCCTGTCGCCTCCAGTCCTTGTTTCGTACCCTGTATTATACCGTATTTTTTCTGGTCGGTCAATGAAAAAGGGCGCTGCTGGCAACCTTTTTCTTCAGTTTGCCGAGTAATCCATCCCTGTCATTCCGAGGAGCGAAGCGACGTGGGAATCCGTAATCTTTTAACTGCAAATCTGCGGGAAATGTAAGAATTCTGCATTTTGGAAACGGATTGCCACGCCAGTCCGCGGACTGGCTCGCAATGACAGGCCTTTTCAGCGGCCTCTAAAAAAAGGGCGCTCAGGCGCGCCCTTTTTCTTATTTGTTGTTCAGCTTGCCCAGATAGCGGTAGATGCTGGCCTCGCTGCTGTGCAGCGTCTGCGCCACATGGCTGACGGAGCCCTTCAGCAGGAACACGCCCTTGCGGTTCAGGATGTCCATGATCTCCATCTTTTCATCCTGCGTCAGCCGATCCACCTCCACCGGGTAGTTGGCCACCACCTGCGAGACGATGCTGGCGGTGGCGCCGGCGATGGACGTGGGATAGCCGCTGCGCACCGGCGTCTCCACCGGGTCGTTGCTGTCGGCGATGAGCCGCGTGCCGCTGGGCACGCCGCGCTTTTTGCCGCCGCCGCACAGCTCCATGACCCTCTGGCTCAGCTCCTCGTAGCGGCTGGCGTCAAAGTTGATGCACAGCAGGCCGCTCAGCTCCCCGTGCCGTCCCTTGATGAACATGGAGTTGGAGCACATGGTCTTGCCCGTGGCGGACACGGACTCGAAGTTCAGCACATAGTTCTGCGTCTCATACAGATTGCCCGCCACGAATTCCAGCATCTTGTTGCTCAGGGGCGAGCCGATGTGCCGCCCCGTCAGCTCACCGTTGGCGATGGCGATGATCCGGTTGGAGTCGTCCTCCAGCTCGTGGAGGGCGATCTCGTAATCGGGGCCCAGAACGTGCCCCAGAAAGTCTACGATCAGTGTGTATTGCCGTATCAGCTCCGCATCCATGGCAAGTCTCCTTTTCTCTGTTTATCGGTTCACGCCTGCTGCTCCGCCTGCGCCGCCAGCTTCGCCTTCTCCTCGTCCTCCAGCACGCGGTAGGCCACCTTGCCCACCAGCGTCTTGGGCAGCTCGTCCCGGAACTCGATGTCGTAGGGCATGGCGTACTTGGCCACATGCTTGCGGCAGTAGTCCAGCAGCTCTCGCTTGGTATTGTCATCGGCGGGAACGCCGGGCTTGAGCATCACAAAGGCTTTCACCTTCTGCATCTTATAGGGGTCGGGCACGCCGATGACGCAGCTCATCTGCACGTCCTCGTGGGCGTCCAGAATGTTCTCCAGCTGACCGGGGTACACGTTGTAGCCGGAGGTGATGATCATGCGCTTGGCGCGTCCCTTGAAGTAGATGAAGCCCTGCTCGTCCATGCTGCCCAGATCGCCGGTGTATACCCATGTCATGCCGTCGGCATGCTTGCGCAGGGTGTGCGCCGTCTCCTCGGGGTTGTTCATGTACTCCTTCATGACGGTGGGGCCGGCCAGCAGGATCTCGCCCTCCTCGCCGTAGGGCAGCTCCTCATCGGTGTCAGGCTTGACGATCTTGATGTAGGTATCGGGGAAGGGCAGGCCGATGGAGCCCTCCTTGTAGATGTTGGTAGGCGTCAGGCAGCAGGCCGTCACCGTCTCGGTGGTGCCGTAGCCCTCCCGCACCTGAATGACCGCGTGGTGGTCATACAGGAACTTGTCGAACTTCTTCTTCAGCTCGATGGACAGGCTGTCGCCGCCGGAGAACACACCCTTCAGGCTGCTGAGGTCGGCGCCGTCCATGCTGGGCAGGCGCAGCAGCGCCTCGTACAGCGTGGGCACACCAGCGATGAAGTTGCACTTGTACTTGACGATCTGCTTGGCGTAGCTCTTGGCGGTGAACCGGGGGATCAGGATGCACCGGCCGCCCTGAGACAGCATGGAGTGGACGCACACACCCAGGCCGAAGCCGTGGAACAGGGGCATGGCCGCCAGCATCTTGTCGCCGGGGCGGAACATGGGGTTGGTGGCGATGATCTGCTGCCCCAGCGCGTTGAAGTTGCCGTTGGTCAGCACGATGCCCTTGGTGGTACCGGTGGTGCCGCCGGAGTACAATATCACGGCGGGATCGTCATAGCCACGCTCCACCCGGTAGTTCTTGTAGAAGCAGTAGCGGGACATGTCCATGAATTCCTTCCAGCGGATCACGGGCGCGTCCTCAGGGATCTTCTGGATCTTCCGCCCCTCGGTGAGCATATAGCCCGCCCGGATGGTGCGGCTGAGGGCGTCCTTCACGGAGGCGATGATGATGTTGATGATGCCGGTGTTCTGGCGGATATGCTCGAACTTGTCGTAGAACTGATCCAGCGTGATGGCCGTGGTGGATTCGGAGGCGTTAAGATAGAACTCGATCTCCTTCTCCGCCGACAGGGGGTGGATCATATTGGCGATGCCGCCCACCAGATTCACCGCGTAGAACATATAGATGGCCTGCGGGCAGTTGGGCATGGCGATGGTGACCTTGTCGCCGGGGCGCACGCCCAGCGTTTTCAGGCTCTTGGCGCACTTTTCGATCTCCTGCACCATCTTGCGGTAGGTGGTGGATTTGCCCATGAAATCAAAGGCGATGTTGTTGGGGTACATATCCGCCATGCGCTCCACGGCCTCGAACATGCTGCCCCGGAAATAGTCCAGGTGCATGGGCACGTCGCCCATATAGTCCTTCCACGGGGTCTTTACTTCACTCATATTGTACCTCCTCGTTCATGGGCTTTTCCAGCTCCTCCGGGTGTGTCAGCAGATATTCCAGCAGCCGCACGGACTTGGAATAGTAGTAGCCGTCCGCCAGCCGCTCGTCAATGGTCAGTCCCAGCTCCAGCGTCTCGCGCATGGACACGCTGCCGTCCTCGTTGATAAACGGGGATTTCTTTTTCTCGCCGATGATGCAGAACAGCGAGCAGGTGCCCCAGTTGGTCAGGTGGTGATAGCCGCACTTGAGCTTGATGGAGCCCAGATTGGAGATGACCACGGAGCTGTAATAGGGGTCGGTGGCGATAAGGTCGGACGGCACCCAGCCGTGGCGATCCAGGAACATCAGGAACCGCACGATGGCCTTGCCCATCCACCGGGGCATCTTGTTGAACATATCCATGCCCGCGGTGGAGGCATCCACCTTGTCGCTGCGGCACTCCGTCACCTGCTGGCGGATGTAGGCGTGTACGTCCTCCACCGTGTCCTCCTCCCTGCCGTGCAGGAAGGCCAGTGCCTCGGCGCCCTTGTCGGAGAACTGCTTCTTCACCACAAAGGCCGCCGACACCTCGTTGCGCTGATAGAAATTGCTGTTGACGATGAACCGGTTCAGCTTGGGGCGCAGGGTGATGGTCTTTTCCAGCGCCGCCACCACCAGATGGAACATGGTGTAGGGGAAGTCCTTCTCCTCCGCGTTCTTTTTGGCCAGATACGCGTTCATAGCCGTCAGGTCTACCTTGACGGAGATATACGCCTCGTTGTCGCACCGGTTGGGGTAGATGATGCCGGTGATGAAATGCAGGGAGTCCAGCTCCCGCAGCAGGCGGCCGTCCTTCCGGTCGCCCCGCCGCTTCTTATAGGTTTCCATGTGTTTCTCCTGTGTATCTAATATTATTTTACACTTTTTACAAGTATATCTAATATGCCATATTACGTTGACAAGGCAACACGGCACCCTTTAATCGCTTATTATAACAGCCCCTTTTCTAAATTGCTACCCCTAATTTCTCACTTTACAGAAACCGCACAAAAATGTAAGGCAGCGCCCTGCGCCTCTCCCCTGTCATTCCGAGCCAGTGACCGTATCACCGGCGCGGGGATCCGTCCGCCAAAAAGCGGATCGCAGCGCTGGCGGGACGTTGAGGACGCCGTCCCCTACGGATCGTTCACCCCACAAAAACATGCGGCGTTCCGGATGGGTGCCGCGCGGAAAGCAGCGGGAGGGGCACCGCCCCTCCCTCCTCCTGTTTTCGATCCTGCGCTTACCCGCGCCGCCGGTTGATCAGCCGGAACACCGTGGACACCAGCAGGATGCCCACCGCCAGCGAGCCGGCGATGCCCACCGTTTCCAGTCCCTTGCCCACGGCGGTCATCATCTCGCCATCCAGCCCCAGGCTCATGGTGTAGTACACACCTGCGCCCGGCAGCATGGGCAGCGTGGCAATGACCAGATAGGGCGTGGCCGGGCATTTCCGCAGGCGCGCCATGACCTCGGCATACAGCGCCGCAAACACGGCGGCAAACAGGTTGGCGGCGTATACATCGAAGCCCAGTGCGCGCCACAGCAGATACAGCATCCACGCCGCCACGCCGCCGGCCACGCACAGCACCATGCCGCGCCCGTGGACGTTGAACAGGATGCAGAAGCCGCAGCAGCCGATAAACACCGCGATGGCCTGCGCCCACGCCGGCCAGCTCACCGTGGCGGAGGCGGTCTGCCCGTACAGCCCCGCCGTCAGGTGCCACGCCGCCGCCGTGCCCAGCGCGATAGCCAGCGCCGTAAGGAACACCTGCACGATGCGGAAGATACCGGAGTTGGTGTCGCCGTAGATGATGTCCCGCATGGAGTTGGTGATGAGAAGTCCCGGCACAAGGATCATCAATGTGCCGATGATGGCCGCATCCGGGCTGTTCAGCCAGCCCAGCCCCGCCGCGGCGTAGGCCGGCAGCGCCATCAGACACGAGGCCAGTATGGTGCTGAAGAAGGGGTTGGCCTCCTGCTTGTCCATAAAGCGGGTCACCACTCCGATAACAAGTCCCATCAGCCCCGCCCACAGGCAGTCCAGCAGGGTGCCGCCGAACACGAGGCAGAAGCCCAGACCCACCAGCAGATTCCCCAGATAGACCGCGGCTGCGGAGTAGCTCCGCCGCGCCGCCAGCGTCTGCTCCAGCCACGACATAGCCGTGTCCACCTCCGGCCTTTCCGCGCAGATGCAGCGGCTCAGCTCGTTGAGCTTTTCCAGCTTCTCCAGATCGTTGCCGTGGAAGCCGATGCGCCGCATGAGCATCAGCGGCTTGCCATTGGCCGCCTCCAGACTGACGGACACGCAGTTGGGGATGGCGAACACCTCGCACTCCACGCCGTAGGCGCGGAGAATGCGGTGGATGGTGTCCTCCACCCGGAACGTCTCCGCCCCGGACATGGCCAGATGATATCCCATAGTGACCGCCAGGTCGGTCAACAGATAGTAGTCCATACACGTTTCCTGCATTTCATCCAAGATCGGCGGCTCCCACCGCCACGACCGACAGTATAGGCAGGGAGACGGCAATTGTCAACATGCGCGCTGTGGGGAGAATGTACAAATTTTGCGCGGCGCAGGGGCAGGATCACGGGCACGTTTCTCCGCGCTCGGCTCCGGCGTGCTGAATCGCGCCGTCCGCGCATAGAATGGCACCAAAATCAGAAAGGAGCCTGTGCTATGAGAAAGGTGAAGATCTTCCTGCTGCGGCGGTGGTATGTGATGGGCGGCGCGGCGCTGCTGGCCGCCGCCGCGATCTTTTACGTCGTGAATTATCCGGCCTCCGTCAGCGCGGCAGCCGCCGCACGGCAGCTGCCCATCTACTCCGTGGAGCGCAGCCAGAAGGTGTGCTCCATCAGCTTCGACGCGGCGTGGGGTGATGCAAAGGTGCGGCAGCTCAGCATCTGAACTGCCGCACCTTATTTCATATCATGCTTCGTTTCGGGAATTCAGCTCATAGGTGCACAGATAGAACAGGAACGACGTCATCTGGTACCGGCTGATGTGGGTGTCATAGGCCGCCAGCAGCTCGCCCAGCTCGCTGTCGCGGGTGGTGATGTCCGTCTGGTCGCACCAGAGCATGGCTCTGACGGTCTCGACGCTGAGCCGGGGATTTTCCCGCATGGCCTGCCGCGCCAGCTCCTGATCTACACGGGTGTCGACGCCGGACATGGCGGCGTAGCGATAGATCAGCAGGCAGGCCGTCTGGTAATCCATATCGTCGTCATAGGCCGTATGCAGATCGCCCTGACGGAGCAGCCCCGTTTGATACGCCCAGCACACGGCGTCGTAGTAGGGGCAGGCGGAGCCGTTGAATGTCTCGTTTTCATAGTCGGGCGGCAGGGCGGTGTTGTCCGTCTCCGGCCTTTGGGAGATGCGGTACAGCACATCCACGAATTCGCCCACCTTTGCCGCGGCCTTTCCGCCAAAGGTGTTCGGCGTTTCCGGGTCTATATATCCGTTGCGGTACATATAGAGGACGCTGGCCTGGTTGAAAATGCCCGTGATGTCCGTAAACACCACCGTATCCTCCAGCGTGCCGCCGCTGGACGCCTTGCCGAAAACATGGGCGTAGTAGTCACTGTTGACGATGTTGCTGGACATCTGGAACTTATTGTCCACATACAGCCGGTAGGCCTCCAGCTGCTCGTCAGAAATAACGATGCTCTCGTCGGCGGGGATCACTGCCTCCGTGCCGGCGTCATAGCGGAAGGATTTCGTCAGGAAGGACTTGTCCGACAGCACCGCCATATGTACGCCGTTGGACAGCACGTCGGTGCCCGCCAGCAGCCGGGAGTCGTAGTCCACGCCGAACAGGTTCAGCAGCGTGGGCAGGATGTCCGCCGTGGAGCAGTACTCGTCCACCACGATGTTCTCGGACAGGCCGGGCACATAGCAGATGAAGCTGTTGCGGTACTTCTCAAAGGTAAGATCCATCTCCCGCCCTGCCAGCTCGTTGTACTCGTCCTCCGTCAGGCCGTAGGGGTAGTGGTCGTTGGTCAGCACGATACAGGTCTTATCGGCCACGCCCGCCTGCTCCAGCCGCTGCAGCAGATAGGTCAGCGCGTTTTCCAGCTCCAGATTGCAGGCGATATACGCCTTCACCGGCTCGGAATAGGGCAGATCCTTCACCGCGTCGTGGTTCTTGGCGCTCATGGCGTTGTCCCAGTTGTACTGATAGTGGCCGCTGAAGGTCATGTAATAGGCGTGGAAGGGCTCCCTGCTGCTGAGGTAGTCGTCCACGGAGGCCTCCATCATCTCCAGATCGGAGGAGGGCCAGTCGATCTTTATATCCAGCCCGGAGTCCGCCGCCTTGAAGGTATAGCCCATGTTGGCGTGGGTGATGTTCCGGTTGTAGAAATCGCCGATGTAGTCGTGATAGCCCCAGGTCTGGTAGCCCTTTTCCTTCAGAGCATTGCCCAGGCAGAAGGGCAGATAGTTGGTGCCCGCCACGTTGAAGCTGGAATCCGTCTTGGTGCGGGACATGTCGGGATACAGCCCCATGCACATGGTGTACTCGCCGTTGGTGGTGACGGACTGGAACGTGCCGTAGTAGTTTTCAAAGACGATGCCCGTGTGGGACAGCTTGTACAGGGTGGGCGTCAGCTCCTCGCTGATGAACCAGGGGCAGAAGCTCTCGGCACAGATGGTGATCAGGTTGTAGTCCTGCAAAAGCCCGGTGTAGTTGTTCTTCCGGGTGGGGACCACCTGCGCCAAGTATTCGTCCGTGGTTTTGCGCATGGCATCATCCGCAGACTCCGCCAGCTTTGCAAAGTCGATGCTCTCGATCACATTGTAGGAATTGCTGCTGTAGAGCCGTCTGGTGTCTGTACCCAGCGAGGACGGCGTGATGATGACGCTGCCGCTGCTGCCAAAGACCATGTAGCGAAGCTCCTGCACGGTGGTGGCCAGCATGCCCACGCTCTTATAGCTGCTATCGGTAGAGGTGTTCACGTTGGTGAAGGTCTTGTAGACGGAGAACGATTTACCCCGCCCAGCGTACATAATGCCCATCGTAGCCAGCAGCAGCGTCAGCAGGATGCCCAGCGTGGCCAGCGCCTGCCTCCACCTGAGCCGCACGGTCAGCACCCGGAGCCTGCGCAGAGCAAGGCAGAGGATCGTCACGATCAGCGGCACCAGCAGCAGAAGGATGGGAACGATGTTCTTGCCGATGCTGTACAGGATCTGCGAGTCGAAATTGGTGATGACGTTCCCGCCCATGCTCACCTGACTGATGGGCATGAAGTTGCCGAAAATGGCGTGGTACATCAGCTGCACCTCGGCAAACAGCACCTGCACGGCGACCAGAAGCACGCCCACGATCTGCCGGGCGATCTTGGGCAGGTGCGTGGTCAGCAGCGTGCAGACCGTGCCGCCCAGCAGTCCGAACAGCACCAGATAGACCGCCCGCCTGTCCAGCGAGCGATAGACGCACAGGTGCAGGCACAGCTCCACATAGACGCTGGCGCCGCAGAACAGCAGCAAGCTGCGGAGCCATTCCTGCCACAGGCCGCGGCGCGGGGCTGGCACCGCAGCAGATGTCTCATGGGGTGCCTGGGTTTGATTCGCTATCTCATTGGGTTTTGTCTTCAGCATATATGTCTCCTGCCGCAGGCCTCCCTCAGGGGAAGGCCTGCGAAATCTGTCAAAATATTGGCGCGGGGCATATCATACTGTAAATGTAAAGAAATTGCAATGATTTCTGTAAAAATTAAAGAAAGGTTCATAGTTGTTCTTTGGTCGCTTCCGGCGGCAAGCGGAACGAACCGGCCTGCCGATGGCGGCAGCAAAACAAAAAATTTGGTCATACCATTGATTTATGAGAAAACTCCGTGTAAAATAGCAGTTAAGACCTGTGACGCCCCCCCTTGCGGCAGAACAGAAAGGATAAGGAATAATCGCCATGCATATTGAAAAAATTCAGCAGAACACCACGCCGCGCGTACCGGAGCTTATCATGCAGGCGCTGGTCAAGGCCATCGAGGACGGACATATCCGCGTGGGAGAGGAGCTGCCCTCCGAGCGCGATCTGGCCGAGATGCTGGGCGTCGGGCGCGGCTCTCTGCGGGAGTGTCTGGCGATTTTGGAATTCCTGGGCGCCATCGACGGGCGCGGCAACCGAAAGGTGCTGCTGCGGGACGCGGATTATATCCAGAAGGCGCGCACCTGGATCGAGTGCTCCAACGAAATGGGCGGCACAGAGCCCTTCAACGAGTTCCGCCGGGTGATCGAGGTGGGCATCGTAGGTCTGGCCTGCGAGCGCGCCACCGAGGAGGACATGGCCGCGCTCGACGTAGCGGTGACGCATCTGGACGAGGATCCCTCCAATTATATGTACGACGTGGAGTTCCACGATGCGCTGGCGGTGGCCAGCCACAACTCCATGCTGGCCTCCACCATCCATCTGGTCAACAACCTGATCGCGGATGTGCGCATCCGCTTCTGGGATCTGCCCAGCTATCACGAGCAGACCCAGCAGTCCCATCACGCCATTTATGAGGCGGTCAAGGATCGGGACGCCGCCAGAGCGCAGCGGGAGATGATCCGGCATCTGAACATCGTCTCGCAATTTGCGCAGAACTACCCCGCCCGCGACCGGGGCGACGAGGAAGCGCCCGTACCGGAGCAGACGTAAAATGCAGATCATACCAACACAGACGGAGGGCACACCTTTCAGGTGCGCCCTCCGCTTGCTTTTGGTCAAAACAGGTAAAGTACACAGCTATTATACATATTATACAACTTTTGACTGCAAATTTCGGCTTTTTCCCCGGATTGACGGAAGCGGCGAATTGTGGTATTTTGGTATCGTGGTTGGATGGTAATACCAAAATACCACAAAGAGGAGAGAACCCCCAATTCCCCAAAGTAAGGAGGACGCGTATGAAAAAGTTGGCGGCAATGGTGCTGGCGTGTCTGATGCTGGCAGGCGTTTTATCAGGCTGCGCCGGTACCGCAAACAACGAGGATGTGGAGTATCGCTGGAAAATGGCGTTGAACTCCACGGAGGGCGACAACGCCTATGATACGGGCGTACTGTTCGCCCAGAAGATCAAAGAACTGACGAACGGCCGCGTGCGGGTGGACCTGTACGGCGGCGCACAGCTGGGTACCACGGCTGAGGTGCTGGAGGGCATGTACGCCGGCGTAGCCGACGTCATGTGCGAATCCATCGGCACTCTGGCCACCTTCACCCCCCTGGCCAACATCGAGGCCATGCCCTACATGTTCAGCAGCTACGACCACTTCATGAACGTGTGGTACAGTGACCTGGGACAGGAGATCAAGGACGCCGTGGGCGATGACGCGGGCTTCAAGCTGATGGGAGCCTCCTATCGCGGTCCCCGCGTGGTGTGCGCCACGAAGGAGCTGAAAACCATTGCGGATTTCAAGGGCTTCAAGCTCCGGGCACCCAATCTGGAGATGTATCTGAAAACATGGCAGTGGGCGGGCGCCAACCCCACGCCGGTGCCCATGAACGAGGTCTACACCGCCCTGCAGCAAAAGACGGTGGACGGGCAGGAAAACCCCGTGGTGGACTCCGTGAACTACGCCTTTGACGAGGTGTGCAGCTACTGGATCAAGACGAACCATGTGTATGGTTGCAACGTCATCATCATGGATAAGGACTACTTCGAGAGCCTGCCGGCCGACATTCAGGCGGCGGTGCTGGAGGCAGCCGAATTTGCCGGCCGCGCCATCAGCGAGCAGCAGGCGGACAAGGACGCCGTGGCCTGGCAGGAGCTGGAGGACGAGGGCAAGACCATCATCGAGGTGGACAACGCCGCCTTCGCCGAGCACTTTAAGGATTTCGCCTCCACCAACTATCCGGATTTCGCCGACTGGGTGGAGCGTATCGCCGCCATGGATCCCGCTAATGGGTAAGGAAGGAGGAAAACAGCTATGATCAAAGCGTATTCCAAGTTTCTGGACATTCTGGAGAAGATCCAACGGATCATCCTGACGGTGTCTGTGCCGGCCATGGTGCTGATCATGTTCTATCAGGTGGTCATGCGGTATGTGTTCCACAACTCCCCTGCGTGGAGTGAGGAGCTGGTGCGGTACCTGTTCATCTTCAATGTGATGATGGCGGCCGCCATCGCCGTGCGGCGCAACAGCCATTTGCAGATCGACGTGCTGCTCAATGCACTGAAGCCCCACATGCGCAAGATCTTCACGATCTGCGCCACCGCGGTGGGCACGGTGTTTCTGGTGTATCTGTTCATCCTCTCCCTTGAGCTGGTGCGCAGCGGTATGCCCAACACCTCTGCCGGACTGGGTCTGCCCATGTCCGTGCCCTACACCTGCGTGCCTATCGGAACGGCGCTGATGGTGCTGACCTCCGTGGAGGTCATTCTGAAGAACATACAGGAGCTGGCTGACGAAAAGAAAGGAGGTACCGCCGCATGAACGCAGGATTGCTCGTATTCATTCTGCTGCTGGCGCTGTCCTTTTTGGGCATCCCCATCTTTGTAGCACTGGGTATCGGTACGCTGGTGGCGCTGAACATGGCGGATCTGCCGCTGCTGGTGCTGCCGCAGAAGCTGTTTGCCGGCATGAACTCCTCTTCCCTGCTGGCTATCCCCTTTTTCATCCTGGCGGGCAACCTCATGTCCCGCAGCATCACCGGTAAGCTCATCGACGTGGCCAACGCGCTGATCGGGCGCATCAAGGGCAGTCTGGCTCTGGTGACGGTGGTGGCCTCCGCCCTGTTCGGCGCTATCTCCGGCTCCGGCGTAGCCACGGCCTCCGCCATCGGCGGATTGACGATCCCCGCCATGAAGAAGGAGGGCTATCCCGCTCCCTTCGCCGTGGCCGTGTCGTCCATTTCCTCCATTCTGGGCCCCATTATCCCGCCGTCCATCACGCTGATCGTGTATGCCTCCATCACCAACGTGTCGGTGTCCAAGCTGTTCATCGGCTCGGTGATCCCCGGCCTGATGCTGGTGCTCTGCCTGATGGGATATGCGCTGGTGTACGGCAAGCGGTATAACCTGCCCGCCCACGAGAAGATGCCCGCCAAGGAGGTCGCCAAGACCTTCAAGAGCGGTATCTGGGCGCTGCTGATGCCCGTCATCATTCTGGGCGGTATCTTCGGCGGTATCTTTACCGCTACCGAGGCCGCTGCCGTAGCGGTGGTGTACGCACTGGTGGTGAGCCTGTTCATCTACAAGGACACCAAGTGGAGCGAGCTGCCCAACTCCTTCGTGGAGGCCTCCGTCTCCACCGCCACCATCATGGTGATGGTGGGACTGTCCAAGGCCTCCAGCTATGTGGTGGTCACCTCCGGCCTGCCGGCGCTGCTGCTGGATACCTTCTCCAGCCTGACGGAGAGCCGCGTGCTGATCCTGCTGCTGCTGAATCTGCTGTTCCTGATCATCGGTATGCTGATGGAGGCCAACGCAGCCATCATCATGATGACGCCCATCCTGATGCCGCTGCTGACGCTGTATGGCATCAACCCCCTGATGTTCGGCATTGTGATGAGCTTCAACCTCTGCATCGGTCTGGTGACGCCGCCGGTGGGTCTGTGCCTGCTGCTGAGCAATCAGATCGGCGAGACGAGCCTTTCCAAATCTCTGAAGGCGCTGATGCCCCTGCTGCTCATCAGCATTGTGGTGCTGCTGCTGATCACCTATGTGGATCCGCTGACCACATGGCTGCCGTCCCTGCTGAAGAAATAACAAGTCTTATTCTTTCCCCCTCAAATTCCAAACGCGCCTCGCCCCGGCTGACGGGGCGGGGCCGCGGGCGGACGGTGAGGGGTGAACACGTTGAAATATGATAAGGAGATGTGACACATGAAGATCGGTTTTCTGGGTCTGGGCGTTATGGGACTTCCCATGGCGAAGAACCTGCTGAAGAAGAGCGGCTGTAAGGTTCTGGGCTACGATGTGGCGCGGAATCGTCTGGATGAGTTCGCCGCCGCCGGCGGCACGCCGGTGACAGAGCAGATCCAGATCTATACGGACTGCGATGTCATCATGCAGATCCTGCCCACCCACGCCATCATCCGCCAGTCGGTGGAGGCCGCCGTGAAGTACGGCAAGAAGGGCAATATCATCATCGACCTCAGCTCCACCGCGCCCGACATTATCCGGGAGCTGTATCAGGAGGTCAAGGACGCCGGCATGTCCCTGCTGGATTCGCCCATCAGCGGCGGCAATCCCATGGCTATTGCCGGTACGCTGGCCATCATGACCGGCGGCGACAGGGAGGCCTTCGACAAGGTCAAGCCCCTGCTGGAGTGCATGGGACACCCCGTCTACACCGGCGGCAGCGGCAGCGGCAGCGTCACCAAGCTGGTGAATAACATGGTGGCCGGCGCGTACATGGTGGTCATCGCCGAGGCGTATGCCTTCGCCGCCAAAGCGGGCATCGACCTGCAGACCACCTTCGAGGCCACCCGCGGCGGCTTTGCCGGCGGCCCCGTATACGAAAACAAGGTGCCCAAGCTCATCAAGCGCGATTACGAGCCGGGCGCCCGCGTAGCCGTTCACCGCAAGGATATCCTGAACGCCAAGCACTTCGCCCACCACATGGGCGTGGACACGCCCATGACGGACGTGGTGCTGCGGGTCATGGACTGGATGAACGACAACGGACACATCGACGAGGATCAGATCGCCATGGTCAAGTACTACGAGGACAAGATGGACGTGACCGTGGGCGAGGAAAAATGACGCCATGGAGCGGCATCCTATCCGCGTGACCCTGCTGGCCAACGCCGGTGTGCTGCTCCAGTACCGGGGCACTTCCCTGCTGCTGGACGGCGTATTCGGCAAGAACGGCAATCCCTTCAGCGTGCTGCCCGGCGGCTGCTGGGATGCCCTGCTCCGGGAGGAGCCGCCCTTTGAGCATCTGGACTACCTGCTGTTCAGCCACTATCACCCCGACCACTTCGCGCCAAGGATGGTGCAGGAGCTGCTGGAGCACCGGGCGGTCAAGGGGCTGTTCTATCCGGAGGACAGTGCGCCGGAGGTGCGCGGGCTCAGCGATTGGCTGCGGCAGTGGGGCGTGCCCTGCGTGCTGCTGTCCCGCCGGACGGATCGGGCGGCCATACAGATCGAGCCGGATATCTCCGTGCAGGCGTTCATGGTGCCCCATCTGGGCGAGGAATACCGGGACGTGCCCCATGTGTGCTACCTGCTGCGCTTTGATGAACGGCGGGTGCTGTTCACAGCGGACAGCGATTATCTGCACGAGGACTTCTTGCGGCTGGCGGACACGCCGCTGGATGCGGTGTTCCTCAATCCGCTGTTTTATCAGGCGTACTATGACAGACGTCTGTTTCACGGGCATTTTGATACAGATACGCTGTGCGTCTACCACGTTCCCTTCCGGGAGGACGACCGGATGCACATGCGGGATATGGCATGGCGGATGCCGCGCGCGGCGGCGGAGGAGCATCTCCGCGTGCTGCCGCTGACGGAACCCATGCAGCAGATAGAACTCTGACACAAAAGGAGGTCGGAACCAATGAATGACATTCTGGAGATGGCGCAGGGAAATCTGACGCGGGTCATCGCCGTGCGGCTGCGCCCCGGCACGGATGTGCTGGCGGGGCTGACGGAGGCCTGCCGCCGCGCCAATATCAACAACGGCGTGATCCTCAGCGCCATCGGCAGCCTGGACGGCGTGGCCTACTGCAACCCCGTGGAGCTGCCGGACAAGAAGGCCGGCTACGGCTACGGCGAGGTGCTGCACCTGACCGGCCCCATCGAGCTGACCGCCGGCAGCGGCATCATCTGCCACGATGACCAGGGCAACACGAACCTGCATGTTCACATGAGCCTCAGCGATCGGTACGGCAACGCCCACGGCGGACATCTGGTGGAGGGCACAAAGGTGCTGCTGACTGTGGACGTGGTCATTGCCGAGATCGGCGGTCTGGTCATGGGAAGAAAATTTGATGAAGAACTGGAAGTACCCCTGTTCGCGCCGAAGCAGGCGTGACGGGCGGATAATAGAAAGGTGTGAGAACATTGGCTGAAAAGAAAAAGGAAATGTACAGCAAAGAGCAGCTTTTGGAGTTCTATCGCACGATGGTGCGCATCCGTACCTTCGAGGAGAAGGCCGCCGAGTGCTTCACCAAGGGCATGCTGGCAGGCAACATCCATCTGAGCATCGGTCAGGAGGCCGCTGAGGCCGGCGCGTTCGCCGCCATCGGCCCGCAGGATTATTTCACCTCCACCCACCGCGGCCACGGCCATGCCATCGCCCGCGGCGCAGACCCCAAGCTGGCCATGGCTGAGCTGTTCGGCAAGAAGACCGGCTACTGCAAGGGCAAGGGCGGCTCCATGCACATTGCGGACATGGAGAAGATGAACCATCTGGGCGCCAACGGCATCGTGGGCGGCGGCCAGCCCATCTCCGCGGGAAGCGCACTGGCCTCCAAGATCCTGGGCGACGGTGCTGTGACCGTTGGCTGCTTCGGCGACGGCGCCACCAACGAGGGCAGCTTCCACGAGTCCCTGAACATGGCCGCTGCATGGCAGCTACCCATGGTGTGGTTCATTGAGAACAACTGCTACGGTGTGTCCACCGAGATCCACCGGGTCACCAACACGCCCCATCTGGCCACCCGTGCCGAGGCCTACGGCGTGCCCTACGCCCTCGTGGACGGCACGAACCCCACGGAGGTCTATGAGGCCATGCAGAAGGCCATGGATCACGCCCGCAGCGGCAAGGGCCCCTATCTGGTGGAGGCCACCGTGTATCGCTATCAGGGTCACTACTGCGGCGACCCCGCCGTGTACCGCCCCAAGGAGTACATGGAGCACGCGCTGGAGAACGACGGCATCGCCAAGCTGGGCAAGCGCCTGCTGACGCTGGGCGCCACGCAGCAGGAGCTGGACGAGATCACCGCAGCGGCGGACGCCGAGATGACCGAGGCCGTCCGGTTCGCGGACGAGTCCGAATATCCCGATCCCGCCACGGTGCTGGACGATATGTATGTGAGCGACAATGAAAGGTGTGTGGCACGATGAAAAAGATCACTGTCAGTAAGGCCATCGGCGAGGCGCTGCACGAGGAGATGCTCCGCGACAAGAACGTCTTTATTATGGGCGAGGATATGGCCGTTATGGGCAACGTGTTTGCCATTACCAAGGGTTTTCTGGAGGAGTTCGGCCCCAACCGGGTCATCGACACACCCATTTCCGAGGAGGGCTTCGTGGGTATGGCCGTAGGCGCAGCCATGCGCGGCCTGCGCCCCGTGGTGGAGCTGATGTATGACGACTTCGCCACCGAGTGTGCCGACCCCCTGTTCAACCAGGCGGCCAAGATCCGCTACATGACCGGCGGCCAGTGCAACGTGCCTATGGTGCTTCGTGCTCCCATGGGCGCCGGACGCCGCAACGCCGGTCAGCACTCCCAGTCTCTGGAGAACTTCTTCTGCCACTTCCCCGGCCTGAAGGTGGTGGCTCCCTGCTCCGCCGCAGACGCCAAGGGCCTTTTGAAGACCGCCATCCGGGACGACGATCCCGTTATCTTCCTGGAGCACAAGCTGCTGTACGCCAAGAAGGAGGAGATCCCCGAGGAGGAGTACACCATTCCTCTGGGACAGGCCGCTGTCAAGCGCGAGGGCAAGGACATCTCCATCATCACCTGGAGCCGCGAGGTGAACTTCGCCATGGAAGCCGCCGCCAAGCTGGCCGAGCAGGGCATCGAGGCCGAGGTGCTGGATCTGCGGACGCTGGTGCCGCTGGATTGGGATGCCATTGTCAAGACCGTTTCCAAGACCCACAACGCCATCATCGTCTCCGAGGAGGTCAAGCGCGGCAGCTTCGCCGGCGAGCTTTCCGCCCAGATCGGCGAGGAGCTGTTCGACGAGCTGGACGCCCCCGTGGAGCGCGTGTGCGGTCTGAATATCTGCTCCCCCTTCAGCCCCGTGCTGGAGGACAAGAACTTCCCCCATCCGGAGGATATCGTGGCCGCGGTCAAGCGCGTGCTGAACAAGTAAGGAGGGAGAATCATGGCTTTTGAAGTATTGATGCCCCAGCTGGGTCTGACCATGGAGGAGGGCACCGTCTCCCAGTGGGTCAAGCATGAGGGCGAGGCGGTGAAGACCGGCGACGTACTGCTGGAGATCACCACCGACAAGCTGACCAACGAGGTCACCAGCGAGCACGACGGCGTGCTGCTGAAGATCGTGGCGCAGGAGGGCGAGGATGTGCCCGTCAAGGGGCTGCTGTGCTATGTGGGACAGCCCGGCGAGGCCGTGGGCGGTGCGCCCGCCGCAGCACCCGCTGCTGCACCCGCAGCCGCACCTGCCCCCGCCGCGGCAGCCGCTCCCGCTGCCGCACCTGTGGCTGCCGCTGCCGGCGGCGCACGCGTGCGCATTTCCCCGCTGGCGCGTAAGACCGCTGCCAAGCTGGGCGTGGACGTGACAAAGCTGACCGGCACCGGTCCCAGCGGCCGTATCCGTCAGCAGGATGTGCTGGCCGCCGCCAGCGCGCCGCAGGCCGCCGCAGCCCCCGCTCCCGCAGCCGCAGCCGCACCCGCTCCCGCCGCCAAGCCTGTCAGCAAGACGGGTCTTGAGCTGATGGAGGGCGATACCGTTGCCAAGCTGGCCGGTATGCGCAAGGTGGTGGCGCAGCGTATGCTGCAGTCCCACACCGAGATCCCACCCGTCACCCAGAACACCAAGGTGGACGTGACAGAGCTGATGAAGTTCCGCAAGATGCTCATGGCCGAGACGGGCAACAAGTACTCCGTCAACGACCTGATCCTCAAGGCCACCGCCAAGTGCCTGCGGCAGCACCCGGAGGTGCTGGTGAGCCTGGACGGCGACCAGGTCATCCAGCGTGCCCACGTGAATCTGGGCATGGCAGTGGCGCTGGACGCGGGGCTGATCGTCCCCGTCATCCGCGACGCCGACCGGCTGGGGCTGGACGCGCTGTCCGCCGCCGCCAAGGATCTGGCCTCCCGCGCCAAGAACAACAAGCTGACGCCGGACGAGTACAGGGGCTCCACCTTCTCCGTGTCCAATCTGGGCATGTTCGGCATCGAGACGTTCACCCCCATCGTCAACCAGCCGGACGCCGCCATTCTGGGCGTGTGCGCCGTGCAGGACGAGCTGGTGATGGATGACGAGGGCAATATCTCCAAGCATCAGGTCATGCGCCTGTCCTTCACCTATGACCATCGCCTGATCGACGGCGCGGTGGCCGCCAAGTTCGTGATGGCGCTCCGCGATCTGCTGGAGAAGCCCATGAGCATCATCCTGTAAACAGGGAGGATACAAAAATGGCTTTTGAACTGAAGATGCCCCAGCTGGGTCTGACCATGGAGGAGGGCACCCTCTCCAAGTGGATCAAGCACGAGGGCGATACCGTAAAGGCCGGCGACGTGGTGGCAGAGATCACCACGGACAAGCTGACCAACGAGCTGACCAGCGAGCAGGACGGCGTGCTGCTGAAGATCGTGGCGCAGGAAGGCGACGACGTGCCCGTGAAGGGTACGCTGGCGTGGATCGGACAGCCCGGCGAGGCTGTCCCCGGTGCGGTGCCCGCCGCTGTGGCGGCGGCTGTGCCGCAGGCTCCTGCCGCTCCCGCTGCTCCCGCCGCAGGCGGCAAGAAGTCCGTCATCGTCATCGGCGGCGGCCCCGGCGGTTATGTGGCTGCCATCCGCGCGGCGCAGCTGGGCGCAGACGTGACCGTTATCGAAAAGCAGTATCTGGGCGGCACCTGCCTGAACGTGGGCTGCATCCCCACCAAGTGCCTGCTGCACTCCGCCGAGCTGGTGGAGCAGATCAAGACCCAGGGCAAGGACATCGGCGTAGAGGTCGAGGGCGTGAAGGTCAACTTCCCCCAGGTCATCGCCCACAAGAACGCCATCAGCAAGCAGCTGACCAGCGGCGTAGCCGGCCTTTTGAAGCTGAACAAGGTCAAGAAGGTGGACGGCACCGCCAAGTTCACCGGCGAAAAGCAGCTGGAGCTCACCAAGCCCGACGGCAGCAAGGAGAGCATGACCGCCGATGCCATCATCGTGGCTACCGGCTCCGTCAATGCCCAGCCGCCTATCCCCGGTCTGAAGGAGAACCCCAACTGCATCGACTCCACCGGCGCTCTGTCCCTGGAGAAGCTGCCTGCGACCATGGTGGTCATCGGCGGCGGCGTGATCGGCCTGGAGCTGGCCTGCGCCTATGCAGCCTTCGGCACGAAGATCACCGTGGTGGAGGCCATGGATCACATGCTGCCTATGCTGGACGGCGATCTGACCAAGATCGGCGTGGCGCACATGAAGAAGATGGGCATGGAGTTCCATCTGGAGTGCCCGGTGCAGTCCGTGGAGGACAGCCCCGTGGGCGCGAAGGTTGTCTGCAAGGATAAGTCCGGCAACACCGTCAGCTTTGAGGCGGAGAAGGTGCTGGTGGCCATCGGCCGCAAGGCCAACACCGCCGCGCTGGATCTGGCCGCCGGCAAGATCGACAACGATAAGGGTCGTATTCTGGTCAACGACAAGATGGAGACCAACGTCCCCGGCGTATACGCCATCGGCGACTGCGTGTTCGGTCACGCACAGCTGGCGCACACCGCCTCCGCCATGGGCGAGGTGGCGTCGGAGAACATCTGCGGCCACGAGGCGCACTACTGCGAGAAGACCAACCCCACGTGCGTGTATATGGAGCCGGAGGCGGCCTCCGTTGGCCTGACCGAGGAGCAGTGCAAGGCGCAGGGCATTGCCTACAAGGTGGGCAAATTCCCCATGAGCGCCAACGGCAAGGCGCTGATCCTCAACGGCGGCGAGGGTCTGGTGAAGATCATCGCCGGCGCCGAGTACGGCGAGATCCTGGGCATGCACATCATCGGGCCGCGTGCCACCGATCTGATCGCCGAGGGCGCGCTGGCTATCGAGGGGGAGATGACGCTGGACGAGATCATCGACACCATCCACTCCCACCCCACCGTTACCGAGACCATGCGCGAGGCGGCGCTGAACGCCGAAAAGCGCGCCATCCACACCAAGAACTGATTTCGTTACACTTCTCTTCCCTCCGGGAGCTTCTCTCTCACTCCCGGAGGGATCCTTTTCCCAACAGGAGGACATATGATGCAACACGCTGTACGCTATATGGAGACTCACTCCCAGAACCCGTACTACAACCTCGCCTTTGAGGAGTATGTGCTGACGCATCGCACCGAGGGCGACTACCTGCTGCTGTGGCAGAATGACAACACCATCGTGGTGGGGCAGAACCAGAACACCGAGGCGGAGATCAACCGTCCCTTTGTGGAGGAGCATCACATCAACGTGGTGCGCCGCAGCACCGGCGGCGGCGCCGTCTACCACGATCTGGGCAACCTGAATTACTCCTTCATCACCGACGCCGGGGATAAGGAGAGCATCAGCATAGCGCGCTTCACCCACCCGGTTGTCGAGGCGCTGAAGGGTCTGGGTCTGCAGGCGGAGGCCTCCGGCCGAAACGATATTCTGGTGGAGGGGCGCAAGGTCTCCGGCACGGCGCAGCGACTGTGCGGGAACCGCATCCTGCACCACGGCACGCTGCTGTTCGATGCCAATCCCGATATGGTCGCCGGCGCCCTGCAGGTGGATCCGGAGAAGTTCCGCTCCAAGAGCACAAAGTCCGTCCGCAGCCGTATCGGCAATATCCGCAGCTTCCTGAAGCAGGATATGGATATGCCCGCGTTTTGGGCGTATCTGAAGGATACTCTGGCCGGCAGCGGCATGGTGTTTGACGCGCTGACGCCGCAGGAGCTGGGAGAGGTGGAAAAGCGCAAGGCCGAAAAGTACGACACGTGGGAGTGGAACTACGGCCGCTCTCCGAAGTTTGATATGACCGGCAAGCGCTGCTGGGATGGCGGCTGCCTGGAGGTCGGCGTCTCCGTTGCCCACGGCGTGATCACCGATGTGCGCTTCCACGGCGATTTTCTGGCGGTCTGCAGCGTGGAGCCGCTGGTGGAGGCGCTGCGCGGCGTCCCCTTCCGCCGGGAGGACGTGCGCCGCGTGCTGGACAGCCAGCCGATGTCCGAGCTGTTCGGCGGCATCACGGAGGAGCAGGTGCTGGACACAATGTTCGGCAGCTGAACGGCTCCCGGAGCGCCTTCCGCTTGGAATAAAGCGGGTCGCAGGTCTTCCTGACGGCGCATCATTCCGACCGGTTTTGCCATTTTATGGTAAAAAGCACGGCAAACAAAGTGCGGCAGTTCTCCGTGAACTGCCGCACTTTTGCATCACCGTGGGGCAACGAGGACACCCAGACGCTGATCGATATTCTGGCGCAATACGACGTCAAGACCACATTTTTCGTGGTGGGCGACTGGGCGGAGAAGTATCCGGAATCCGTCAAGGCGCTCCACGACGCAGGGCACGAGGTCATGAGCCACTCCAACCACCACGACCACTACAACAGCCTGTCCACGCAGCAGATCATCGACGACGTGACCGCCAGCAACCAGCGCATCAGCGCCTCCACCGGCGTAACGCCCTCGTTGATCCGCTGCCCCTACGGGGAGTACGACGACCACGTCATCGCCGCCATCCGCTCCATGGGCATGGAACCCATCCAGTGGGATGTGGACTCCCTGGACTGGAAGGACTACGACGCGGAGACGATATGCAAGCGGGTGACTTCCAAGGTGCAGCCGGGGAGCATCGTGCTGTTCCACAATGCCGCGCTGCACACGCCGGAGGCGCTGCCCACCATCCTCAGCTGTCTTATCAACGACGGCTACACCGTTGTGCCCATCAGCCAGCTGATCCTCGATGCGCCCTACACCATCGACCACACCGGGCGGCAATTCCCGGTGGAGCATGCGGGGTAAGCGAAAGCCCCCTGTCTGCCGCGGTTAGCTGTCGGCATCCGCGGCACTCCGCAGGGCGCAGGGCAGTACACAGGCATATAGAGAAGCCCTCCGGCGCAGCCGGAGGGCTTCTGTTTGCATTATGGTTCCTGCTTTACGCCTTTATGGCAGGAAGCACCTGAAAATCACCATGGACGTCCTGTATGGCATCGCCATACTGCTTGAAGTACTCCAGGATCAGGTCGGACATCTCCGTGCCGATCTCCCGCACCATCGGGCAGCCTACATAGCAATCGTATCCGCCGGTTCCGCTGGCGCGGTAGCTGTTCAGGCAGATGGTGAACACATCGTCCGGCGCAACCGGCTTCCCAGCCACCGTCATCCGGATCACTCGCTGTCCCACCGGCTGGGAGATGTCGTAGGTGTAGGACACGCCTGCGTAATAGTCATAGTTGTAATGCTCCACCTTCGGCTCCAGGAAGCAGTCGGAAACGCGCAGCGTCCCGTCATCGTTCCGGGTGAAATACTCCGCGCTGCGTTCCAGTGCCTGCCGCAGAACAGCCCCCGTGATCTGCAATACAGAGAGCGTGTTGGTGTAGGGATATGCGATCAACAGGTCGCGCCGCCGCACCACCTGCGGCAGCCCCGCCACATCGTTGGCGAGACTGGATGCGGAAAGCTGCGCGCCGGTCGCCCAAAGCTGCACCGCATTGAACAGATCCGCAAGGCCGCTTCCCTCCGCCGCCATCCGCAACGGCGTATCCGGCAGCAGCGGCTTGGGCAGGTGACCCACCACCTGATCCAGCCAATCCTGCGCGCCGTGTTCCATACCGGCGAACTCCTCCAGCCACTCCCGCCGGCAGGTGCCGGCCGCGGGGACGGTTTCGCTTGTAAAGCGCTTTTCTCCTTCGACGACTGCCGCTTCAATGCGCAGGAACTCCTGTCCCCGGTCGGTGGGCTGCACCACAAAGGTGCCGCACACCGTCTGTCCGTGGACGGTCATGTGCTGGTGCCCGGTGAGCAGGATGTCAAAATCCAGCTCCTGACACAGCCGGTAGGCCACGTTCTCGTGGGTGGCGGACAGCACACGGCCTGTGGCCAGATCCCGCTCGAAGCCTCCGTGATAGATACACAGCGTCACGTCCACCTGATCTCTCAGCTCATCCAGCGCCGCACGCGCGGCAGGAATGGGATCGCTGATGGTAACGCCGGACAGGTGCTCCGGCCGCTCCCAGATGTTCACATAGTCGGTAACGATGCCGACAATGCCGATCCGCAGCCCGTTTTCCAGCGTGTGGATCCGGGCAGGGAAGCGAACGCCCGCCCCGTCCCACCGGACATTCTGGCAAACGCAGCGGGCGCGGAGGGTGTCGAGATAGCTGTCCAGATACGCCATGCCGTAGTTGAAATCATGATTTCCCAGCGTCACATAGTCATAGCCGCAGCGGTTCATCATTTCCGCAAACCGACCGGCATTGCCCAGCGTATCGTGGCAGAAGGCACCCAGCGGTGAGCCCTGCAGAATGTCGCCGCCGTCGATGACCAGCGTGTTGCCGTCTTTCCGGAATTGGCTGGCGCATTTGAACAGCCCCATGTCCCGCTCCTCCCGGCTGCGGTAGTCGGTGGGGTAGATATATCCGTGAAGGTCAGAGGTGAAATAAATGGTGAATCTTTTTGCTTCCATGGCTCACCCCCGTGCCAGCTTGACGCGGATCCGGGACGAGATCCATTCGATGATCAGCACCAGCACGATCAGCCCCAGCAGGATAGCGCCCACCTCGTTCCAGCGGTAAGAGCTCATGGCGAAGATCAGCGGGGCGCCGATACCGCCGGCGCCGACCAGACCCAGCACCGTGGCATCACGCAGGTTCATGTCGAAGCGGTAGATGATGGTAGATGTAAAATCCGCCGTCAGCTGCGGCAGGATACCGTAGCGGATCTTCTGGAACGTGGTGCAGCCCGCAGCGTCCAGCGATTCCAGAATGCGCTTGTCCAGATCCTCGATGCTCTCAATGAACATCTTGGACACCATGCCGATAGAGCACAGCGACATGGTGAGCAGACCCGCAAAGGGGCCGGGGCCGGTGACGCGGATAAACATCAGGCCATAGACGAAAGCCGGAATGGTGCGGATGGCGGCGATGAGGATTCGCCCCACCAGCGCCAGCGGCCTTGGCACCAGATTGCTGGCAGAGATGAACGACAGGGGCAGCGAGATCACCGCGCCCACGATGGTGCCCAGAAAGGCGATGCAAAACGTCTCCAGCAGCAGGTAGGGCACGCCGTTGGTGCCCAGCGTGAACAGCAGCTTGCCGGAGGGGTGAAAAATGCCGGAAATGATGTTCCCCGCCACCTCCAGCCCGTTGCTGGTGGGGTTGCTGGTCTGCACGGCCGTACCCGACCAGGCCAGCAGGCAGGCCACGATGAACGCCGCCAGCAGCTGCCACAGCCAGGTTTTCGGCGCAGAGGCATAGGCTTTTTGAATTCTCTGTTCCATAATGTGCCTCCTTACGTCAAGCGCTTGCGCAGCCAGTGGCTGATGCCCTCAATGACCATAACGGTCAAAAACAGGACGATCAGGATCATGCCGAGACTGTCATATTCCCGCCAGCCGATCTTTTCATTCATGATAAGACCCAGGCCGCCTGCGCCCACATAGCCCAGGATCGACGCATAGCGCACATTGCCCTCCAGGCAGAACAGGGATACGGACAGATACGTAGGCAGCACCTGCGGGAACACCGCCGTAGTAAAGGCCTGCAGCCGCGTGGCGCCCAGCGCCTCCATCGCCTCGTAGGGCCCCATGTCCACCGTTTCGATGATCTCGAAAAGCTGCTTGCCCACATAGGCGAAGGTGAACACCGCGATGGCGCAGGTACCGGCCATGGTGCCCAGACCGAAGATATAGGTGGCGATCAGCGCGCACACCAGCGTGGGCAGCGTCCGCACCAGGCTGAGGAACAGCCGGACAATGAACACCACCACGCGATTTGTCACAATATTGCTGGCGGCAGCGATAGCGAAGGGGATCGCCAGCACCGCGCCCACGAAGGAGCCCAGGAAGGACATCTTGACGGTGTCCCACAGCGGCTGCCAGATCTTGGCCAGATACCCGGTGTTTGGCGGGAACATGGCCGTGAGAATGTCAAAGAATTTGCCGCCCTTTTTCACCAGCACCGCAAAGTCGAAGCCGGTGATATGGACAGACAGCGCCCCCAGCGCCAGCACGATCAGGATGACCAGCGGCGCACGGCTGCGCTTTTCCTCCACCACCGTTCCGTTGGGCAGCGTGTAGCGGCGGGGCTTGAACAGACGGTCGTACAGGTTCATACGGCTTCCTCCGCCTGTGCGTCATCCCCGTAGATGGCATCCAGTACCTTCTGATCCACATTTGCAGAGGGGCCGTCATAGACGATCCTGCCGGCGCGGATACCGATAATGCGGTCTGCGTACTCCAACGCCAGCTCCACATGATGGATGTTCAGCAGGATGGAGATGCCCAGCTCCTGATTGATGCGCACAAAGTCCTGCATCACCTGCTTGGCGGTGACCGGATCAAGGGCGGCCACCGGCTCGTCAGCCAGAATGATACGGGGATCCTGCGTCAGCGTGCGAGCCAGCGCCACACGCTGCTGCTGACCGCCGGACAGCTGGTCGGCGCGCATATAGGCCTTATCCAGGATCCCCACCTTGTCCAGCGACTCCAGCGCCTTGATTTTGTCCTCCTTCCGGAAGGTGCCCAGCAGCACCCTCCAGAACGGCATGTCCGGCACGCAGGCGGACAGCACGTTCTTGATGACGGTGGTTCGTGTCACCAGATTGAAGGACTGGAACACCATGCCGATGCCCCGGCGGAAGCGGCGCAGGCTCTTGCCTGACAGTGTGCTGACATCGGTGCCGTTTACCGTCAGCGTGCCGGCGGTGATCTGGTGCATCCGGTTCACCGACCGCAGCAGCGTGGACTTACCGGCGCCGGAGCGTCCGATAATGGCCACGAACTCGCCGTCCTGAATGGTCAGGTTCACGTCGTCCAGACCCACCGTTCCGTTGGGGTATACCTTGGATACATGGTCGAAAATGATCATACGGTCTCCTCTTTTCGTGAAATAAAAACGCGGGGAGGACAGCGGAAGGTTTGATCCTTACAGTCCTCCCCGCGCTTGGGAAAGTGCTTTAGTTAGCGGCAGTCAGCTCCTGAACGAGCTTCTGCGCGGCGCGCTCGTTGTCGTAGTCGGAAGCCTGTGCCACCTGATAGCCGTTGTGGCTGTAGATCTTGATGACTTCCTTACCGGCATCGGTGTTGCCGATGTTGATGAACGCCTGCTGCAGGGCGGCGATCAGGTCGGCATCCATGATCTCGGAGTTCTTGCTGACGGAGATGGTGTCGTTGTAGATGGGGGCAGTGACGCCGATCACGCCGGTCTCCTCCCAGATGGAGCCCTCACGGCTGAACTCGGTGTTCCAACGCTCCGCATAGTCGCGGCGGGCATCGGCATAGGTCACCAGCACGTCCACCTGGCCGGAGGCCAGACGGGCAAAGGCGCTGGCATAGGAATCAGACTGCACGGCGCTCTTCAGATCGGAGATGCCCTTGCCGTAATGATCCTGCAGCCACAGGGCGGGATAGATGTAACCGGCGGGAGAAGAGGTGCCCATGATGCTCCAGTTGGCGCTGTCCAGATCCTCCCAGGTCAGCTCCTCACCGGCGTTGACCTTCTTCACCAGCTCCTGACCCTTGTCAGAGGGGCCGGCGATGAACAGGGCGCGGTAGGACACGGCCTGCTTGTCGGAAGCCTCGGTGGGCTGACCGTCGTTCCAGTCCTTGGCATTGTCGGAATCCTTGCTCAGACCGTCGCGGGTAGCGGTCAGAATGACCTCAGCGCCGTCATCGTACAGCACATAGGTGCCGCCGGGGATCAAGCCCACATCGATGGTACCGGCCTCCAGGCCTTCGCCCACCGCCTCGTAGGTGGTGCCGACAGTGATCTCCACATCGCCCACTTCGTAGCCCAGCTTGGCCAGCTCGTCCTTCAGCATTTGCTTCAGGGGCTCGGTAGCGGTGATGATCTCCTCAGGCTCGCGGGAAGGCACGAAAGCGACCTTCAGCGTCTCGATCTTCTTGGCGCCGTCGGTATCGTCGGTGCCTTCGGTATTGGCCTTGTCGCCGCAGCCTGCCAGCAGGCCCAGCGCCATGACCAGCGCCAACAGAAGCGCAATGATCTTTTTCATCTTTTTTCCTCCATAGTTGTCTTGTTGTTCCTGCGTACCGGCCACTCCCGCCGGACGCCTCCACAGTGCGGCACAGAAAAAGCGTGCCACACCGATGCTCAGTATAGCACACCTTCCCGGAGAAAGTTTTTCTGTTTTGGTAAAAAAAGTAATATCTTGTCAGCGATCCTTTCTGGCGAAGTAAAAAGCCACCAGCTCCTCGAACGCCAGGATCACATGTCCGAAGAAGGTGTTGGGCAGGCTCCCCGCCAGTGTTTGCCTGGAACCGTCCACCACGAACACGATGTCCGACATCTGCGCCAGAGTAGAATCGCTCCGCTTGGTAAAGGTGACGATCTTATGGCCGTTCTGCCGGGCATTGCGCACATCGTTCAGCACCGGGCTGGTCTCTCCGCTCTGGCTGACGGCAAACATTACCGGGGGCGCATCCTGACCGTCCTGCAGATGGTGCGCATCCCGGAACAGCATATAATCGTAGAAATGCACGTTATTGAATACCATAAAGCCGCAGATGGACAGCCGCTGGGCGATATAGGAGCCGACGATGTTGGAAAATCCCTCCCCTGTGGTGAACAGCTTGGCTGTGCGGGAACGATCCATCAGCTCGCAGAACTCTGTGATGAGCGACTCGGAATAGTTATCGATGAGATTCTTCAGCGGCTCGCTGTCGCGGGTTTCCCCGTGGGAGTCGAACTGACGGCTGAGGTAATAGTACAGCTCGCTGTATCCGTCAAACCCAAGCCGCTTGCACATTTTGACGATGGAGGTGGGGGAAAGGAAGTTCTCGCTGGCGATCTGCTGGATGCCAACGCGCTTTTCGCCCCGCTCAATATGGGCGGTGATGCTGGTGATCACCTTTTTCTCGTCCTCGGAAAGCAAATTTGTCAACAGAAAATAGCCGTCGCCCACAGCTCATTCCTCCTTGCCGCGCTTTTGTGTTCAGTCCTTTCCCACATTATAGCAAACCGCGGGGCATCTTGCAATACGGTGCGAAAGAGGCATCGCTTATTTTGCCCCGCATTTCCCGCGGCTGCGGAATATAAAAGCCCGCCGCATAATGCGGCAGGCTTTCAGTCTGCCAAAAAAGCCTGTCATTGCGAGCCAGTCCGCGCCGCGAAGCAAGTGCCCTTGGGGTACAGACTGGCGTGGCAATCCGTTTCCAAACCGCATAATTCCTGCACTTTTCCGCAGATTCCCAGCTAAAAGGTTACGGATTCCCACACCAGTGACATCGGTCACTGGTTCGGAATGACAGGGGCGTGGGTTTATCGACACGCTGAAAGCCCGCCGCATTATGCGGCGGGCTTTGTGCGCTATAATATCAGTCGATGTTCTTGAGCTTGGCGCAGCGCTCCGTCTCCACCTGCAGCACCGAGGCCACGGTGTGGCGGCCGAAGTCGTCCAGCTGGGCATACTGCGTCAGCAGCTTCTCGGTATCGTCGGTCAGATAGAAGGCCGCGTCGTCGGCCATGGCCTTGATGCCCAGGAGCTTGCATATCTTCATGACAGTATCGAAAGAGGAGCCGCCCACGCCGTTATGGAGGGCGCTGTTAATGGTGGACAGGGGTACGCCTACTGCAAAGGCAAACTGCCGCACGCTCCGGTACTGCCGCGCGATCTCCTCGCGCACGATGGTCGTCAGATTATCCATGATTCGTCCTCCGCTTCACTTAAATATATTATTCAGGGTTTTCCTATTATTTCCAATTACAGGCAATTGTATTATAACACCCTTTCGCCGCTTCGACAACCGGAAATCTGTTATTTAATAAAAAATTTAATTTTTCCCCGCCGTCCGAAAAATTTCCGGCGCAAATTACCCTTTCCTTCTCCGGGAAAGCATGGTACAATGCACCTATGAGGTGTCGTTTTCTATGAGTGACAAGAAGAAATTCCCCCGCACCGGCTTCGGCCGCCTGGCCGGCGACATGGTGCGGCGCTATTATACCCACGACGTGGCGCGGGACAGCGCGGCGCTGACCTATTACCTGCTGTTCGCCATATTCCCGCTGCTGATCTTCATCAGCACGCTGCTGGGCCTTCTGGAGCTGGACGGCGCGTATATCGCCTCCGTGCTGGAGCCGCTGCTGCCGGCGGACGTGCTGAATGTGCTGCAATCGTATCTGGACTACGTGTCCGCCAACCAGAGCCGGCAGCTGCTGTGGTTCAGTCTGGTATTCTCCATCTGGTTCCCCATGCGGGCGGCGGGCTGCCTGATGCACTCGGTGCGCAAGGCCTTCGGCTGCGGCGCGCCGGAGAGCATGTGGCGCAGCCAGCTGCGCATCCTGCTGTTCACCGTGTGCCTGATCCTCAGCATCGCCATCACGCTGGTGCTGGTGGTGGTAGGCCGCACAGTGCTGGAATTCGCCGGGCGGATCATCACCGTGTCGGAGGCGTTCATCACCGCGTGGAGCTATCTGCGCTTTGTGGCGCTGGCGCTGGTGATGACCGTGCTGCTGGTGCTGCTGTATATGCTCTCGCAGGGGCGGCGGCGTCCGCTGCGGGAGGTGCTGCCCGGCGTGGGCAGCTCGCTGGCGGCGTGGCTGGTACTGAGCATGGCCTTTTCCTATTATGTGGAGCATGTGGGACAATATTCCGTGCTGTACGGCTCCATCGCCACGGTGATCGTGGTGCTGCTGTGGCTGTACATGTCGGGGCAGATACTGGTACTGGGTGCGGAGTTCTCCGCCGCCCTCATTGACAGAGAGACGACCGCCGCCCCGTTGGGCGAGGAGGAGGACAAATGAAGATCATCATCGTAGGCTGCGGCAAGGTGGGCTATGCCATCGCCCAGCAGCTGACGCAGGAGAAGCACGACATCACGCTGGTGGACGACGAGGCCGCTCACCTGAGCCGGGCGGACAACACGCTGGACGCCATGTGCATCCACGGCAACGGCGCGTCCATCAGCGTGCTGATGGAGGCCGGGGCGCGGGAGGCCGATCTGGTCATCGCCGTCACCGGCGTGGACGAGACGAATCTGGTGTGCAGCCTGATCGCCAAAAGCGTGGGCGCGCAGCACACCATCGCCCGGGTGCGGAACCCGGAATACCGCCGGGACGCGGACATGCTCAAGCGGGAGATCGGGCTGGACATGGTCATCAACCCCGATCTGGCGGCAGCGGAGGAGATCGCGCGGATCCTCAGCTTCCCGGCGGCCATCTCCGTGGAGCCGTTTGCCGGCGGGCGCATCGACATGATCGGCTTCCAGATGAACCCGGACGACACCATCCTCGGCCGCACCCTCAGCGACTTTCACCGGGAGCGGGTGGCGGAGGTGCTGATCTGCGCGGCGCAGCGGGGCGACGAGTTCCTCATCCCCAACGGCGCCTTTGTGCCGCAGGCGGATGACCGGCTGTATATGGTGGGCAGCAAGACGGAGCTGCACAAGATGCTCAAGCACATGGGGCGCAGCCTGCAGCGGGTGAAGGACGTGTCGATCTTAGGCGGCAGCCGCATCAGCATGTATCTCAGCTGGGAGCTGGCGCGGGCCGGCACACGGGTACACATTGTGGAGCAGGATCACGACAAGTGCCTGCGCCTGTCCCAGGAGCTGCCGGACGCCATGATCATCGAGGGCGACGGCACGGACAACGACATGATCCGGTCGGAGAATCTGTTCGGCGCGGACGGCTTCGTGGCGCTGACCGGGCGGGACGAGGAGAACCTGCTGATGGCGCTGGCGGCACGCCGCGCCGGGGTGAAAAAGGTGCTGGCCAAGATGACCCGCCCCAACTACATGGATCTGGTGCAGGAGACGGGGCTGGGCAGCATCATCAGTCCCAAGGACATCATCGCCAACCAGATCACCCGCTACGTCCGGGCGCTGGCCAACTCGCAAGGCATGGCGGTGGAGTCGCTGTACAAGCTGCTGGGCGGCAAGGTGGAGGCGCTGGAGTTCACCGCGAAAAACGACGGCTACGGCATCCTGCACACGCCGCTGATGAAGCTGCCCCTGCGCCACGGCGTGCTGCTGGCGGCCATCGTGCGGGAGGGGCGCATCATCATCCCCGGCGGCATGACCACCATCGAGCCGGGGGATCACGTGCTGGTGGTGACCAACGTCATGGGTCTGACGGACTTGAAGCATATTCTGGCGTAAGCGCCGCGTAAAAAAAGAACCGCCCGCAGGCGGTTCTTTTTTTGTGGGATTGGTTACTGAACCTTGGTGCTGTTAATGGTGACGGACAGATACTGAGCAGACATGTTGTTTTTGTTTGCCCACAGCTTGGAGCCGGTGTTCTTACCATCAGCGAAACCAGATGCAACCGTCGACCCGTTAATCACGACAGTGAAGTTATTGTGCTTGCCATAGTTCGCCTCACCGATTTCAATAGCCGCCTTACCAGCAGTACCATTGTTGCGATCATTGAATACACAATTGTTTACTGTCAGATTTGTTGTCTTTTCTTCACCGAAAAGCAGGATGGCCTTGCCGTTGGTGTTGAAGGTGCAACCCTCAAAGGTCACGTCCGTGCCGCCCCATGTCCAGATGGAATACTGGTTGACCATGTCGTTCTCAAAGACGCAGTCGATGAAGGTGGCCTTGCCGTACAGGGTCAGCTTGCCCTTAATAATGCAGTTCTTGTAGGTCAGCTCATTGCAGACAACGCCGTCAAAGTCGCCTTCACCCGCCTGAATGGTCATGCTTTCAAAGGTAAAGGTAGAACCGCGCTGGTAGTTCAGCTGGCCGCCCTCTGCACTGACAGCATTTGTGATAACATCTACAGTCTGGCTGCCATCGCCGACGAAGGTGACGTCACGGCTCTTGTCGCCCTCATTGGCAATGCCGTTGTCGAGGGTGATGGTTTGACCCGAAGCAATAGAAATGTTTACCTTCTTATCGGTAGCATTCGTGATTGCATCGTTTGCCTGCTGCTGATTAGAAACGATTACGGGATAAGTAGCATCCTTATCATACTTCTCGTCGAAGCTGTCGCTTTCATAGGTATACTGCGTAGCCACCACATTGATACCCAGATTGATTACAGGAGCCTTTGCGACAGCGGCATCATAGTTGGCCTCGTTGCCCACGGATTTGGGCATCCAGACGACCAGAGTGACGATCTTTTCGCTGGCATCACCCGAAGTGGGGTTTTCTTTACCCACCGGCACCAGATGATTCTCTTTCATGTAGCCGGCGCTCAATACATCATTATCTTTCTCAGTAGCCGCAGCAACCAGCTTGTCACGACCCAGATTGCTCTGATCGCCGTCAATCACAGCAAATCTGATGGAGTTGGACAGCTTGAACTCATCGCCGTAAACATTGGTGCTGCCCGTTTCGCTGGCAATATTGATACCCAGCTTGTACTTGAGTGCCAGAGTACCGGCGTTGCTGATCTTCAGCACCACATACTCCACGTGACCCGGCTCCCAAAGAGCTTCAGCATCGAAAACTTCCGTCTCCTTCGTGACAGCTGCAAACCCATCGTCCGTAGTAGGAGTTCCGTCTGGTATATAAGTATTCTTGTATGCCAGCTCGATGTCCAGATTACCCGCTTGGATCTTGTTCACGCCGGTGGACGCAGTATCGGTAAACCATGCGAACGTCGTCCCAGCCAGCATGACCACACACATGACCAGTGCCATAACGCTGGTCAGCAGTGCGCGCTTTGTCGCTCTTTTGTTGTTCATTGTTTGTGAACCCTCCTAAATTAAAATTTCCGCGTCCACACGTCCACTTCTTCCCCCACCGGGGGAAGAATCGAGCGCCTATAGGCGCTCGGACACATATTCACGGTTTATGGGTCAAGTATAGCATCCCATTCCCGCGTCTGCAATCGTTTTCAGCGCAAAATTTTATTTTTGGCATAACGCACAAATCAGACGCCCATTTATTGCCGTTTTGACAAAATTTCGCAAGGCAGAGAACGGATTCCCACGCCAGTGACACGGTCACTGGCGCGGAATAACAGCGCTTTGCGCTGTATGGGGCGGACAGTCCGTCCGCCCCAAAGCGGGACGTCGAGGACGCCGTCCCCTACATACGGTTTATTGCCAGCGCTACGCGGCGGGACACATGGGTCCCGCCCTACAGGATCATTGCGTCCCCCACATGTACACGCGGCTGTCTACACCCTCTCATACGCCCGGCGGGGCGTGCCGTCGGCTACGGTGATGACCCCCGTGTACACGAACCCGGCGCGCTCCAGGCAGCGCTGCATGGGGCGGTTGGCCTCGTGGGTGTCCGCCCGCAGGTGGGGGATGCGCCCCCACGCCCAGTCCACCGCGTCGGACAGCACGCCGCTGTGGGTGCCGTCGCTGCCCAGCCGGTGCAGCGTGCCATAGGGCGTCCCGCCGTCCAGCCACGCGCCGTCGATGACCTGATAGGTGGGGTCGTCCCCGATGATGAAGGCGAACACGGCGTACACGCCGCCCGCGTCCTCCATCACATACAGCTGTCCGGCGGCCACGTCCGCCCGCAGCAGCTCCTCGGAGGGATAGCCGTTGACCCACTGGACGGCGTTGCCCCGGCTGCGCATGAACCGCCGGGCGCTGTCGTAGATGTCCAGTGCCCTCCTGATGTCCGTATATTCCGCTTTTCGTATCATGTCAGTTTTTCAGGCTTTGCAGCGGCGCGGGGATGCGCCCGCCCCGTGCTATGAAGTCGGCGGAGGACGCCTCGTGCACCGGCATGACCGGCGCGCTGCCCAGCAGACCGCCCATCTCCACGGTGTCACCCACGTCCGCGCCCTCCACGGGGATCACGCGCACGGCGGTGGTCTTGCTGTTGACCATGCCCACGGCGGCCTCGTCCGCGATGATGGCGGAGATCGTCTCCGCCGTGGTGCTGCCGGGCACGGCGATCATATCCAGTCCCACGGAGCACACGCAGGTCATGGCCTCCAGCTTGTCGATGGTCAGGGTGCCGTCCAGCGCGGCGGCGATCATGCCCTCGTCCTCGGACACGGGGATAAACGCGCCGGACAGACCGCCCACGTGACTGCTGGCCATAACGCCGCCCTTCTTCACGGCGTCGTTCAGCAGCGCCAGCGCCGCAGTGGTGCCGTGGGTACCGCAGACGGCCAGACCCATCTCCTCCAGAATGCGCGCCACGCTGTCGCCCACCGCCGGGGTGGGAGCCAGCGACAGATCCACGATGCCGAAGGGCACATCCAGCCGGCGGCTGGCCTCGGACGCCACCATCTGACCCATGCGGGTGATCTGGAAGGCGGTCTTTTTGATGGTCTCCGCTACCACGTCGAAGGGCTGTCCCTTGCACTGCTGCAGGGCGTGGTACACCACACCGGGGCCGGACACGCCCACGTTGATGACGGTGTCGGCCTCGCCCACGCCGTGGAACGCGCCCGCCATGAAGGGGTTGTCCTCCACGGCGTTGCAGAACACCACCAGCTTGGCGCAGCCCAGACCGTCCTGTTGGCGGGTCAGGTGCGCCGTCTCCTTGATGATGCGTCCCATCTGCGCCACGGCATCCATGTTGATACCGGCCTTTGTGCTGCCCACGTTGACGCTGGAGCACACCAGCTCCGTCTGCGCCAGCGCCTGGGGAATCGATGCCAGCAGCCGCCGGTCACCGGTGGTGAAGCCCTTCTGCACCAGCGCGGAATAGCCGCCGATAAAGTTGACGCCGCAGGTCTTGGCGGCTCTGTCCAGCGTCAGCGCCAGCGGGACGAAGTCCTCGCCTTTGCAGGCCGCGCCCGCGATGGCCATAGGCGTGACGGAGATGCGCTTGTTGACGATGGGGATGCCAAACTCGCTCTCGATCTCGCAGCCGGTCTGCACCAGCTTCTCGGCGCGGGAGCAGATCTTGTCGTAGATCTTGTCGCAGCAGCGGCGCATGTCCTCATCGGCGCAGTCCAGCAGGGAGATGCCCATGGTGATGGTGCGGATGTCCAGATGCTGCTTGTCCACCATGGCGATGGTGTCGAATATGTTTTGCAGACTCAGCATGGCGGCACCTCTTTACAGCTTGTGCATGGCGTCGAAGATGTCCTCCCGCTGGATGCGGATGGACAGCCCCCGGCTCTCGCCGTACTCCTTCAGGCTGGCGCGCAGCGTGTCAAAGGGCGCCCTGCACTCCGCCAGATCCACCACCATCATCATGGTGAAGTAGCCCTCCATGATGGTCTGGCTGATGTCCAGCACATTGATGCGGTTGTCCGCCAGCGTGTTGCACACCCCGGCGATGATGCCCACCTGATCCTTACCCACAACGGTGACGATCGCTTTCATAACTATATACTCCTTTCAGGTCGTTTTTGTTTTAGCGCCCTCCTGCCGATGGCAAACCGACGACGGCGTATCGGGTATACGTCGAGGAGGCTTGACGATGGCAGGGCGCAGGAGGCGCGGTTTTCTACTCCAGCTCATCCAGTGTCAGCGAATAGCTTGGCAAAAAATGCTCCCGGAAATAGTCCAGCTCCGGCAGGCGCATGGCGTCCATGGCGGCGGCGGTCTGGGCGGCGGCCTGACGGAACTCGTTGTTGCCGGCCTTCAGCTCCTCGATGCATTTGATGTGCGCGGACAGCTTGTCCGCCGCCTTGACCAGCTCCTCCACCTCCGGATCGGCCGGGTGCAGCGCGTCCTCGTAGGCAGGGCGCAGCTCCGGGGGCAGCATGTCCAGCAGCTTCTGCTCCGCCACCTGCTCCACAGCCTTGTACGCCTGACGGATGGCGGGGTTGTAATATTTGATAGGTGTGGGCATGTCGCCGGTGAGGATCTCCCCGGCGTCGTGGTACAGCGCAGCCACGGCCACCGCACCGGCGTCCACCTGTCCGCCGAATTTCTCGTTGCGCAGCACCGCCAGCGCGTGCGCCAGCACCGCCACCTGATGGCTGTGCTCCTGGATGTTCTCGGTATAGCTGTTGCGCATCAGCGCCCAGCGCTGGATGAAGCGCATGCGGTTGATATAGGCGAAAAAGTGATTCATGTTATGTCAACTCCCCTACCAGCATATCGCCGTCAGTTCCTGTTATCTTCACGTTGAGAACTTTGTTATGTAAATCTTCCCCCCGCACACCAGTTTCGCAATAGTTGGGGGCGTGACCGGTGTAATAGCCGTCCTTCTCCTGCTCGAACAGCACCGGATACACCTGCCCCACGCAGCCCTCCAGATACGCCCGGTGCATCTGCGATGCCACCTCTGCGGCGCGGGCGGCGCGGCGCTCCTTCACGGCGGCGCTGAGCTGCTCCATGGCAGCGGCCTTGGTGCCGGGGCGGATGGAGTAGGGGAAGATGTGCATGGCGGCGAAGCCACACTTCTCGATAAAGGCCAGCGTCCGGGCGAATTCCTCCTCCGTCTCGCCGGGAAAGCCGCAGATCAGGTCGGTGGTCACGGCGGGGCGGTCGAAATAGGCGTTCAGCAGCGTGACGGACTGGTAAAACCGCGCCGTGTCGTATTTGCGGTTCATGCGGCGCAGCGTCTCGTCGCAGCCGGATTGCAGGGACAGGTGGAAGTGCGGGCACAGGTTGGGCAGCTTCGATGCCCGGCGGCAGAAGTCCTCCGTGATGGTGCGTGGCTCCAGACTGCCCAGCCGCAGGCGCATATCCCCGGCGGCGGCGGACACCGCCTCCAGCAGGTCGATGAGCGTCTCGCCGGTTTTCAGGTCGTGTCCCCAGCTGGATATCTCGATGCCGGTGAACACCAGCTCCCGATAGCCCTCCTGCCGCAGCTGCGCCGTCTGCTCCACGGCGACGGCCTTGGGCAGCGAACGGACGCCGCCCCGGGCGTAGGGGATGATGCAGTAGGTGCAGAAGTTCACGCAGCCGTCCTCCACCTTCAGCATGGCGCGGGTACGCTCCGCCATGCCGCCGGCGGGCAGCACCTCGAAGTCCCGGCGGCGCAGGGCGTCGTCCAGCAGGGTCAGGGGCTGCTTCTCCCCCGCCGCCTGCTCGAATAAGTCCAGAAACGCCATGCGGTCGCCGGTGCCGGCGATCAGGTCGATGTCCAGCCCGGCGGCCTCGTCGGGATGGGTCTGGACATAGCAGCCGCAGGCGGCCACCACCGCGGCAGGGTTCCGCTTTTTGCAGCGGCGGATCATCTGGCGGGACTTCTTGTCGCTGACGGCGGTGACGGAGCAGGTGTTGACGATATAGCCGTCGGCCTCCTCCTCGAAGGGCACCAACTCATGTCCCCGGCGCAGCAGCTCCTGCTCCATGGCCTGCGTTTCATATTGGTTGACCTTGCAGCCCAAGGTGTAGATCGCAACACGCATCTTGCACTTTCCTTTTATCTATCGTATAATAATGTTTCACGGCGGTATGCTTCCGCCGGATGTATCGGTATATTATACTTCATTTCACCGGGTCTGACAAGTACCGGCTTAGGAAAACAGGAGGCCTCCCATGATCTATCTCGACAATGCCGCCACCACGCCGGTGCCCCGCGCCGTGGCCGATGCCATGTATCAGGTGCTGACGGAGCAGTTCGGCAACCCCTCCTCCCAGTATCCCATGGGCGTGGAGATGAAAGCCGCCGTGGAGCGCTGGCGCGCCGTCATCGCCGGGGCGCTGGGCTGCAAGGCGGAAAGCCTGTATTTCACCTCCTGCGGCACGGAGAGCGACAACTGGGCGATACAGGCCGCCCTGTGGCAGAACCGGCACAAGGGCAAGCACATCATCACCACCGCCGTGGAGCACAGCGCCGTGCTGGAGCCGTGCAGATGGCTGGCGCAGCAGGGCTATGAGATCACCTGCCTGAAGCCGGGGCGGGACGGGAATATCACTGTGGAGCAGGTGGCCGCCGCCCTGCGGGAGGACACGGCGCTGGTGTCCATGATGCTGGTGAACAACGAGACGGGCTGCGTGTTCCCGGTGCGGGAGACGGCGGCGCTGCTGCGGGAGAAGAACTCCCCCGCCCTGCTGCACTGCGACGCGGTGCAGGGCTTCATGAAGGTGGACTGCGACCCGGAGGGCTGGGGCGTGGATATGATGAGCCTGTCCGCCCACAAGCTGGGCGGGCCCAAGGGGATCGGCGCGCTGTACATCGGCGGACGGATGCGGAATCCCCGCCCCCTGCTGCCCGGCGGCGGACAGGAGCGCGGCCTGCGCTCCGGTACGGAGGCCACGGCGCAGATCGCCGGATTCGCCAAGGCCGTGGAGCTGCGGCAGGAGCACTATGAGGAAAAGCTGGCGCACATGGCGGCGCTGAAGGAATACTGCCGGACAAAGCTGCTGGACATGGGCGGCGTTGTGCCGGTGGGCAGCGGTACCGCGCCCCACATTCTGGCGGTGTCGCTGGTGGGCTACCCCAGCAGCAACATCGTCACCGAGCTGGGCGCGCAGGGGATCTGCATTTCCGCCGGCTCCGCCTGCCATCAGGGGAAGGCCAGCCATGTGGTGTCCGCCCTGGGGCTGGACAAGAAAACGGCGGCGGGCGTGATCCGCATCTCCTTCTCCCCCGACAATACGAACGAGGACGTGGACGCCCTGTGCGCGGCGCTGAAGGCGCACCGGGATTCCCGGTTCCCCATGCTGTGATATCCGAGGTGAAATATGTTTCAGGCATTGAAGCGCGATAAGGCGTTTTACAGCTATCTGGTGCGGCTGACCGCACCCATCGCCCTGCAGAATCTCATCACGTTTTCGCTGGGTCTGATCGACACGCTGATGGTCAGTCAGCTGGGCAACAACGAAATGGCGGCGGTAACGGCGGCCAACGTGCCGGTGTTCCTGCTGATTTCCATCGTATTCGGCGTGCAGTCCGGCGTGGGCATCCTCATCAGCCAGTACTGGGGCAAGCGCGACCTGAAGAGCATCAGCCGCGCCATCGGCGTGGCGTCGTTCCTGGGTGCGGCGCTGGCGCTGGTGGTGGCCGTGGTGCTGTTCCTCTGGCCGGTGCAGATCATGGATCTCATGAGCAACAAGCACCACCTGTCCCTGCTGGGCGCGCCGTACCTGCGGGTCATCGGCTTTTCCTATGTGTTCAACATGCTGTCGTCCATCTACGTCAGCGCCCAGCGCAGCGTGGAGAATTCCAGCTTCGGCATGAAGCTGTTCGGCATGTCCACTATTCTCAACACCGGCATGAACTATCTGCTGATCTTCGGCAAGTGCGGCTTCCCCATGCTGGGCGTGGAGGGCGCAGCCATCGCCACGCTGCTCAGCCGCGTGGCGGAGTTCGTTGTCTGCCTGATCTGCGCCCTGCGCAGCCGGGTCATCCCGCTGGATTGGAAGGCGCTGGCGCGTCCCGGCGGCGAGATGCTGCGCCGGTTCGTGAAATACTCCTCCCCTGTGCTGGTGAACGAGCTGTTCTGGGGTCTGGGCAACAGCCTGCTGACGGTCATTCTGGGTCACACGGTCATCTCCGTGGAGTTCCTGGCGGCCAACGCCGTTATGGGCAACCTGAACCGGCTGTTCCTGGTGGTCTGCTTCGGCCTGGGCGCAGCCACCGCCGTTATCATCGGCAAGGCCATCGGCGAGGGGCAAAGCCGGGAGGAGCTGATGGCGCTGTCACGGACGCTGTCGTGGGTGACGATCCTTGTGGGCGTTGTGCTGGCTGTGGTGGCACTGGCGCTGGTGCCCCTGCTGTTCCAACCGGTGATCTTCCCGCTGTTCAAGCTGGAAGGGCTCAGCGCACATCTAGCCACCACGCTGGCGGTGACAGGCTTCGCCTGCATCCCCTTCCACGCCTATTCCATCTCCGCCGTCACCGGTATCCTCCGGGCGGGCGGCGACGTGTTCTGGTCCACAGCGCTGGATCTGGGTCCCCAGTGGCTGATCGCACTGCCGCTGACGGCGCTTTTAGGTCTGGTGCTGAACGCCGACCCGTGGTTCGTGCCGCTGGCGATACAGGCCGAGAGCTTTGTCAAGTGCCCCATCTGCCTGTGGCGCATCCGGTCGGAGAAGTGGATCCATGACGTAACGCTGCCGGAGGGTCAGTCATGAGCGGTCTGTTCGTCTGTCCCCTGTGCGGCGGCGCACTGGAACGGCAGGGCGGCAGCTATCTGTGCCCCAACGGGCACTGCCACGATGTGGCCAAAGAGGGCTACACCTACCTGCTGCCGGTAAACCGGCGGCACTCCAAGGCGCCCGGCGACGACAAGGCCATGACCGCGGCACGGCACGCCTTTCTGGAAAAGGGCTACTATGCCCCGCTGCGTGAGAAATTATGTCAACTTGCTGTGGAGCTGACCGGCGATGCCCCTGCGGTGCTGGACAACGGCTGCGGCGAGGGCTACTACACCGCCGGTATCTATCAGGCGCTGTGCGCGGCGGGCAAAGCGCCCCGCATGGCCGGTATCGACATCTCCAAGCCCATCCTCCGGCTGGCTGCCAGGCGGGAAAAGAGCATTGACTTCGCCGTGGCGTCCTCCTACCGTCTGCCGGTGGCGGACAGCAGCATCGACCTGCTGGTGAACTGCTTCTCCCCGCTGGCCATTGAGGAATTCCGCCGGGTGCTGCGTCCGGGTGGCTGCTTTGTGTATGTGGTGCCCGGCGCCATGCACCTGTGGGAAATGAAGCAGGTGCTCTACGAGCACCCCTACCCCAACGAGGTGAAGGAGACGCCCTACGAGGGCTTCCGGTACCTGCGCATCGACCATGTATCCGGCATGCTGCATCTGGACTGCCCGGAGGACATTCAGGCGCTGTTCGGCATGACACCCTATTGCTGGAAAACGCCCCGAGCGGGCAAGGAAGCATTATGTAAACTCAAAGAGCTGGACTGCCGTATGGCGTTCGACATCCATGTATTTCAACGGGAGGGGGACTGACCATGGACTATGTGACTGAACCGCGCCGCCTGCGCCGGCGGCGCAGACCCGCGCCGCTGCTGCTGCTGATACTGGCGGCGGTGGTCGTTATGGGCCTGCTGGCAGCGGTAGTGCTGTCCCTGCGGGACAGACGCAGCCAGCCGAAGCCGGAAGCGGATCCCCACGCCGGGCAGGTGTACGTCAACGACGGCGCCAACATGGTCTGGCTGACACCCCATGAGGGCTTCCCCGTCAGCGCCCTGCCGCAGGAGGACTTCCGCCGGGACGAAAACGAGGACGGCACCCCCGGCCAGCGCGTCCGGTACATCGGCGCGGACTACGCCACCCGCTGGGGCGTGGACGTGTCCAACTATCAGGGCACCATCGACTGGGCGGCGCTGAAGGCGCAGGGCGTGGAGTTCGCCTATCTGCGCATCGGCCTGCGGGGCTACGGCGAGGCGGGCACCCTGTACCCTGACCGCTCCTTTGTCCGCTACTATGAGGGCGCACAGGCCGCCGGCATCGACGTGGGCGTGTATATGTTCTCTCAGGCCACCACGCCGCTGGAGGCCGCCGAGGAGGCGCTGTATGTGCAGCAGCTTCTGGACGGGCGGGAGCTGCAGCTGCCGGTGTACTACGACTGGGAGCCGGTTTTGCAGGAGGATTCCCGCACGCTGGACAGCAGCCGTCTGCTGCTGACCGCGCAGGCGCGGGTATTCTGCGAGCTGATGGAAAAGGCCGGCTACGACGCCGGCGTGTACATGAACCGCCAACAGGGGTATTACCGTTACGACCTGAAAACCCTGTCCCCCTATAAGCTGTGGATCGCCGACTACGGCGACTGGCCGGACTTCTACTACCGCTTCGACGTATGGCAGTACGCAGCGGACGGGCGGCTGGACGGCGTCAGCGAGATCCTGGATCTGAACGTGGAATTCGTGCCTGTAGGCTGACATAAAAAGAACCGGCTCCCGCCGGTTCTTTGAGACTGTCGAAAAAAGCCTGTCATTGCGAGCCAGTGCGCACACTGGCGTGGCAATCCGTTTCTAAAACGCATAAATTCTGCGTTTTTCGCAGATTTCTGTCTAAAAAGATACGGATTCCCACGTCGCTTCGCTCCTCGGAATGACAGGGGTGAGGTTTATCGACACGCTGAAAGAACCGGCTCCCGCCGGTTCTTTTTTGTGTCTGTAGGGGCGGACGACTCTGTCCGCCCTGCTTCCTTTCATTCCGATCCAGCGCGGCGCTGCCGCGCTGACGGGACGTCGAGGACGCCGTCCCCTACACAGGTTTATTGCCAGCGCTTCGCGGCGGGGCGATGTGGGTATCGCCCCCCTACGAAAGGACAGGCGAGCGTGTCCGCATAACGGATGTAGGGGACGGCGTCCTCGACGTCCCTCATAACGCGACAACCAAAAGACCGGCTTTCGCCGGTCTTTTGGTTTACATAATTCAGTTCTTCTTCCCGTGCTGCGCCTTCATGCGCCGCTCGTGGTTGAGAATGGTCTTGCGGATGCGCAGGTTCTTGGGCGTGACCTCCAGCAGTTCGTCGTCCGCCAGAAATTCCAGGCACTGCTCCAGACTCAGCTTCCGGGGCGGCACAAGGCGCAGGGCGTCGTCGCTGCCGGCGGCGCGGGTGTTGGTCAGCTGCTTTTTCTTGCAGACGTTCACCACGATGTCCTCCTGCTTGGGGCTGACGCCCACCACCATGCCCTCATACACGTCCACGTTGGCGCCGATAAACAGCACACCGCGCTCCTGCGCGTTGAACAGGCCGTAGGTGATGGATTCGCCCGTCTCACTGGCCACCAGCGAGCCGGTGTTGCGGCGGGTCAGCTCACCCTTATAGGGCGCGTAGCTGTCAAACACGCTGGCCATGATGCCCTCGCCGCGGGTATCGGTCAGGAACTCGTTGCGGTAGCCGAACAGTCCGCGGCTGGGAACAAGGAACTCGATCTTCATGCGGCTGCCGATGGGGGTCATCTCCTGCATGTCGGCCTTGCGGGTGCCCAGCTTTTCGATGACGGCGCCCACGCTCTCCGCGGGGACATCCACCACCAGACGCTCGATAGGCTCGCATCTCTTGCCGTCGATGGTCTGGTACAGCACGCGCGGGGGCGATACCTGGAACTCATACCCCTCCCGGCGCATAGTCTCGATCAGGATGGACAGGCTCATTTCGCCGCGTCCCGCCACATTGAAGGCGTCCATGGCGCCCTCGATCTCGCTGACCCGCAGGGACACGTCCTTCAGTGTCTCGCGGAACAGCCGGTCGCGCAGCTGGCGGCTGGTGACGAACTTGCCCTCCCGCCCGGCAAAGGGACTGTCGTTGACGGAGAAGGTCATCTCCACCGTGGGGGCGCTGATCTTCACGAAGGGCAGCGGCTCCACGCAGTCGGGAGCACAAATGGTGTCGCCGATAGTGATGTCGCCGATGCCGCTGAGGGCGATGATGTTGCCCGCCGTGGCCTCGGTGATGGGCACCTTACCCAGCCCGGCGAACTCGTACATGCTGACGGCCTTGGCTTTCTTGGCCGGGGCGTCGGGATCGTGGTAGTTGCACACGGCGATCTCCTGATTCTGCTTCAGCACGCCCCGCTCGATGCGGCCGATGGCGATACGTCCCACAAAGTCATTGTAGTCGATGGAGCTGACCAGCATCTGGAAGGGCTGGTCAAGGTCGGCCTCCGGCGCGGGGATATAATCCAGAATGGTGTCGAACAGCGGCTTCAGATCGGTGCCCACCACGTCGGGGGAATAGCTGGCGGTGCCGTTGCGGGCGGAGCAGAACAGCATGGGGCTGTCCAGCTGCTCGTCGGTGGCGTCCAGATCCAGCAGCAGCTCCAGCACCTCGTCGATGACCTCGTGGATGCGCTGGTCAGGCCGGTCGATCTTGTTGATGACCACGATGACGCGATGACCCAGCTCCAGCGCCCGGCTCAGCACGAACCGCGTCTGGGGCATGGGGCCCTCGGCGGCGTCCACCAGCAGGATGACGCCGTTGACCATCTTCAGGATACGCTCCACCTCGCCGCCGAAGTCGGCGTGACCCGGCGTGTCCACGATGTTGATCTTGGTGTCGCCGTACTGGATGGCGGTGTTCTTGGCCAGAATAGTGATGCCGCGCTCCCGCTCCAGGTCGTTGGAGTCCATGACGCGCTCCACCGTCTCCTGATTCTCGCGGTATACGCCGCCCTGCTTGAGCATCTGATCCACCAGCGTTGTCTTGCCGTGGTCGACGTGGGCGATAATGGCTACGTTTCTCAATTTTTCGTTCTGCAAAGGTAAAACCCCTTTCTCTTGGGCAAATTCATTAACCTACGTATTATATGCCCACAAACGCCCGATTGCAAGAGCTTTCGCCAACTTTTTTCCCATCTCCGCGTTGACAAACACCCCTGCTTGGGGTACAATACCAGTTGCGCATGCCTCAGTAGCTCAGTTGTATAGAGCGATCGCCTCCTAAAAATCGAATCGTTCGAATCCTGGAGCTCTGCAAAATTGAATATTTTCTGTATAAGCCCCCGTAGCTCAGTTGGATAGAGCGGTCGCCTCCTAAGGACAGGGACATCAATTACCAATGGCACCAATTCCCCTACAATTTCACAATATGCGTCTGTAGCTCAGCTGGATAGAGCGTCCGCCTCCTAAGCGGAAGGCCAGCGGTTCGAATCCGCTCAGGCGTACCAAAAACGCTGTGATCTCAACGGATCGCGGCGTTTTTTCGCTTTTGAGTGCGTTGTTTCAATGGCAGCGGCAGCACTCGAAATTCAGCCGCTGCATCTTGTTTGGCACCACTTTTTCATATCGAACCGGTTTTTGTATTTTTCGCCGTTTGGCACCACCTTGGCACCATGGCACAAATCAGTCATTTGCAACCCTGGTTCGATATGAGCGATGTGAGCGCACTCAAGAGTTCGGGGGACTGCTGGAGCTGTACGATGATACTCTGCACGTCCAATGCAGTCTGTGGTTCATCAGGCGCTTTCACACTGCGCAGATCTGGGTTTGCGTAAAACGCACTTTCAAACTTCTGTGCATTGACCTTGCGGTCTTCATCAAGAATGTGCGCATAGACCTTTGTGACCATATCGGCCTGTGAATGCCCTGTGTCGCCCTGTGTGGCTTTGATGTCGCCGTGATTAAGTTTCAGCTTATAAGTCGTGCTGGAATGACGGAGAGAATGAAACACCACATTAGGGAGCTTAGCATCCCGTTTCAATCTCCGGAAAGCATTGGAAATAACTGTTTCCTCGCAGGGACGTCCATTTGGCAGTGCTACAACGAGATTGTAGTCGAGGTATTCATCACCCAGAAACTCTTTTTGCTTATCCTGCGAATCCTTCCACTCCCGCAAAATGTAAGCCACTGTTTTGGGCATCCACACCTTACGAACACTGCTTTCCGTTTTAGGCGTTTTCAGCACGATCACCGTGCTGGCATTTTCCAAGTACATGGTTCGAGGGAATTTTTTGATGATTTCTTCTTCGCCCAAAACAGCAAGCGAGGATTCCTTCACACGAGCCAGCTCTTTTTCCACGCACAGATAAGCATTGTCATTGGCAATATCCGCGTCGGAAATGTGAATGTTGTCCCAGGTCAGGCCAACGATTTCTCCGATTCGCAGCGAGCAGGCAAATGACAGGTTGATAGCAACATAGAGTCGGCCATCCTTGCATTCATCCAACGCTTTTCGAATCGTTGCTGCATCCCAAATCTCACGGGACTTACGCTTGACCTTCGGCAGAGTTGTGTTATCGAACGGGTTCTTTGCGACGATGTCCCAACGTACAGCCTGTTTGAAAGCACATCGAAGGAGTTTATTGATACGCTCAATATTGGCAGGTGTCATGTACTCCGTTTTGCTGTATCGGTTCTTAAAAACATGGCATTTTGTCCTTTGCAATGTTGTAATAAACCGATCCGCTGTGATGGTAGTTACGTCCTGCATCAGTGTGTCGCCAAGCAGCGGGGCAATATAGTTGCGGATCAACCCCGTATTGGCTTCATAGGTGCTGGGGCTCCATTTTTTCACCCCATACAAGCTCACAAAGTCATCGAGAAAGGCGGAAACGGTCGTCTTATTGGGTGATATAAAGGTGCGGTTGCCTTGTTTATATTCAATCTCTGCCTTGCGGTGTTTTGCTTCCGCTTCCGTATTAAAGGACTCCCATTTCTGTTTCTTTTCTCCGCATTCATTGAAATAGTAATAAACGACATGATATTTGCCTCTACGTCTTTTGATAGATGCCATAATAAACCTCCTACAGCGTCTGTTTATCCAGCCAATCATCAAAGGACACTTTGGAAACCCTGATGGAAGAACCGATCCGCACCATCTTGAACACGCCGGAGTGGACAAGGTTGTATGCAGCAGTTCTCCCGATACCAAGAATTTTTGCGATTTCCTCAACGGTGTATGTCCGCTTTCCGCCAAGGCTTTTGTTGGTGTCTCCGTGGTCAATACTCATAGCAGCCTCCCTTCTGTGACCACAGCGCCATGCTTCAAAGGAATTGTAGCATGGTGCTGTGATACGCGCAAAAAATTGATATGGAATTATATCAGTGGAGGAAGCTCCTATTCTTGGCAACGGATGGGAGCTTCCTCTACCAATACACCTTCAGATGCATCTATTTCAAATTCATCTAAGGAAAAATCTCAAGCAAAACAGGCGGCTGGTGGCTGCCAGCCTCACGGGAATCTCACCCCGGCCCATGCTGATGGGTGCGCCGCACGATGCTTTGAGGGCGTCCAATGCGGGAGTATCATTAAAGGTGCCGGTGGTCGTGGCCAACAGAGTGCCGCTCTGTTTCGGAATAGCGTCTATTTCGCTCCCTCCCCATGGGAAGATCATGGCGGGCGCTGTTCTCTGGCTCACACCGGCACGAACGTACCTGTCTGCTCTATTCCTGCCGCAATCGCAGCTCTTTTCAATGTGCAACATCGGCTCCTGATCAGCCTGCATCAGCCATCAAGTCTTTGATGGCTGATGCACACTCATGAAGAGGAAACCGCGGCGGCGATGCGGAAAGGAAAACACACCGCCGCCGCGAAACAGGGGGAGGCTATGCGATTCGCATGATGTCAAATTTCAGGATGCTCTCGATCAGCTTTATCTCAAGTTGACCGCGCACCGCTTCATCCACGAAGTAGTAGAGGTTCCCTGCGGCGTCGTAGAAGCATCGTGTAGACAGGCGGCGTATGTAGCCCTCATAACGCTTCAGAATGCAGCATATGGCGGCTTCATCGCCCTGAGATGCCGCGTGGATCACCGAAAACGGGAGCAGTGTCTTATTGCGGACACGCTTCGTATGTAAGAGATTAGTCATCGTCATCCTCCATTCGTTTTCTGAGTTCAGCAAGAGTATCTGTCCGTCGATGCTGGACTGTCCGCCGCGCCATGTCCAGCAGCTCCCCGATCTCACGGTCACTCATATCCATGAAGTAGGACAGCAGGATCACGTCGCGCTTCTCCCGCAGGAGCTTGGCCAGCGCCGCCGCAAGGCGGTCATCGTTGACGGGGATGCGGTATCCGCACACTTCAAACTCCACGGGGTGAACGTCCTCGGAGCAAAGCTTCGCAAGAAGCTCCGGGGGCAACTCCGAAAAGTTACACTCCCGCGCTCTGCGGCGCACCTCTGACCGCTGCATATCCGCGTTTTCCTGACGCAGTATCTTCTTGCAATAGCTGTCGAATATGTGCCGGACGCTCTCTTTCTGATTCCAGGGAAGCTTCAAAGCGTCATCCTCCTTTGCTGCCGGGAAAGGGTTCTCTCTTTCCTTCTTACTAAATACTCCGTTTGAAGTGAGCCGTTTTGGCCAACTTTTTGAAAAATTTTTCAAAAAATTTTTCTTCGCATTTTTCACGGTGTTGTTTCCTCCATTCCGTCATTTTGAAAAAATCGCAAATGACGGAAACGGAGGGCCCCGGCAGCGAGGGAAAAACGACAGCTTTCGACATAGAAAAAGCGCACAGCCAACACAAAGTTGGTTGTGCGCTTTCTTTCTGCTATGGCAGCAGCGGAGGCGCGATGCGCCTCCGCTGCTGCCATTAGAGATGATGCAGAGAAAGTATTGTGATCAGGTTTCCTTGCGCTTGCGGAGCCATGCGGCGGAGCCGAGGAGGCTCACAGCGCCCATGGCAAAGTAGATGGCAACGCCGGGATCACCGGTGCGACTGGACTGCACCGCACCGCTGCCGCTCAAGGTAAAGGAGCCGGTGGCCACCTTAGCGGCGTTTTCGATCTTCACCGTATGTTTGCCGCTGCGCAGGGTCTTGAGATAGTCCGCCGTCAGCGTCACGTCGCTGCCGGACACGGTGTAGTAGCGGCTGTCGAGCTTCTTTCCGTCCACAAATACGCCCGTGATGCTGCCCGGCTCCAGATCGGTGGTAAAGGTGTGGCCGCCGGTGTAGGCGGAGCCGCTGCCGGAGCTGTGCTTGGCATCCATGGCAGTCAAAGCCGCGGCAATGGCTGTGATCTTCTCCAGCTGTGCACCGGTCAGATAGTCCCTCTGCTCTGCCGTCAGCGCGTTGTAGGCTTTTTGCGCGGACTTGGCGGCCTCCCGCTCCGCAGTGGTCAGCCTATCCGCATCGGGCAGCGCATCGATCTGTGCCCTGACATCGTCAATGGCGCGGAAGCCCTTGATCGCATCCTCCAGCTTTTTCAGCTTCGATGCATCGACCTTGGCCTGCTGATCCTTGCTCAGGGCATCAAGAGCACTGCGCGCTGCGGCGGCAGCCCCGGCGATCTTCTGATAGCTTGCGTAGGTCACGGCGGCGGCCTCGGGCAGCTGGGAGATCAGCTCTGTCACATAGTCCGCGCCGGCGTTGGCATTGACCACCCGCAGCACATACCATGTGCCGTCACTCTCCTGCGTGTTGCCGGCCTGATTGTTCATGGTGGGCCACGCCCGTGCGCCGCAGCCCACATAGATCGTGTCGCCCGCCTTCACGGGGATGCTCTCCGTGCGCTTATAGAAGCTGAAGCCCTCGGTGTTGCCTGTGACCTTCTCGTTGAGGAAGATCTTGGTAAGGAAGTTCTTATTGCTGGCGGTGGGGGTAAGGCGGAGGTCAGCACTTTCGCCCTCGATGGTCAGGGTGTACTCGTACAGCCCACCGGCCTCGCCGGGGGTGAAGGCGCTTGCCAGCTTACCGCCCTGAATCTCCAGCGCCTTTATGGTGGTATCGCTGTTGCCCCAGGTGCCGCCCAAATCGGCGCCCAGACCCTCGCGGGTGTACATGACGCGGATGACATCGCCGTCCGCCAGCTTGCCGTTGGCCACGGTGAAGGCCGCGAAGCCCTCGTTGGTGAACCAGTCGTTCAGCGTGCCCATCCAACCGGACTGCGGGCCGCCGTCAAACTGACCCAGCGTCTGGTCGCCCGCAGTGATGGAGGAGATGTAGTTGCTGTCCGCACCGGCCTGCTTACACCCGTTTCCCTCCAGGGCGGCCACGATGCAGGACATCATGGTGCTGTCGGCGGTCAGAGCGACCTCATCGTCCACCGCAACGTCGTACCAGAATCTCTTTCCGTTAGGCCACATATCTTCAGTGAAGGTGGTATTCTCCACGATGACCCGCACCTTGCCGTAGTTTCCGGCGGCCTCCTGCATGGCCACCGCAGCGGCCTGATAGAGCCGATCAATGGCTGCGGCGGAGCTGGCGGCGTTGATGTTCTTCACGCCCTCGTCATAGGCTTCCTTCGCCTTGCTGCCCAGGCTGTCATACAGCGTCTTCAGGCGGGAGAGAGCGGCCTGGCGCACCGCCAGCAGCGTGTCGACGGACTGCTCCTCATAGGCCTGCTTGCTGATGGTCTTGAGCTTGATGTCCATGGTACTGCCATCGGCGGCATCGGCAGGCACCACATACTCCAGCAGGTAGTAGTCCGGATAGTCGCCCAGGGTCTGATGCTTGGCGAGCTCCCAGGTCTTGCCGCCGTCCAGCGAGCCCACCAGCCAATACTTCTCATCGGTGTGGTTGGGCATATAGCGGCGGATGAATATATGATCCCCCGCCTTCGCCATCAGCTCGGCGCCCTGGGGCGTCTGCTTTTCGCTGCCCAGGTTGGAGACGATGACCTTGCCGTCCAGATTCGGCCGCACGCGCCAGGTAATGCAGGGCCAGCCCATGTAGGCGTTGCCGCCGGGGCCGGACCAGGAGGGCAGCGTACCCTCCACCGTGACCTTCACCGTGACCTTCGCCACGGCCTTCAGCTCATCGGCGTTGATCTTGGCCACCTCGTCCAGCCGCTTGAGCTCATTGGCGGACAGCAGCTTCCGCTGGTAGCCGTTCAGGGCGGCGTAGGTGGTCTGGATATCCTGCACCAGCCGCTTGTGGTCGTCGGCGTTCAGGTCGTTCAGGTCGCCGGGCAGATAGTTCAGGTTCTTCCGCAGGCCGGCGATGACGGACGCGTGGTCGATGGCCGCCTTGCCCAGCTTCTTCAGCTGGGCAAAGTCCACATCAAAGCCGCCCATCAGCAGCGTCAGGTCGGTGGCCTCGTCCAGATGCGCCGTCAGCGCGTCGTACTGAGCCTTGAACGCGGCGTAGCCCTCCGCCGTAAAGTCATAATCGTGGAAGCCGTCGAAATACGCCTTGGCCTCGGCGGCCTTTTCGGCGCGGTACTGCTTCAGCAGCGCGGCGGTATCGTCTGCCTCCGCCACATAGACCATCGCATAGTCGCCGCCGTAGAGGGAGTAATACTCGCCCAGCGTCACCTCGTTATACACGCTGGTAAAGGTCAGCTTGTCCGGCGTCACATTGAATATGGCCACCGTGTACCACCCCGGCTGGGTGAACACATACTGCAAGCTTCCGTCCTCACCGGTGACGGCGGCGGTCTTGTAGATGGGCTGCCCCAGCGTTTCCGTCTCGGAGGGCGCGCTGATGAACAGGGTGATGCCCGCGGGGCTCCTGCTCTGACCCAGGCTGTTGACATCCGCGCAGGTCACGGCGGCGGAAACGCTCACCTTGTCGCCCACCTTCGCCCTGGCGGGGGCGGTCATGTGGATCTGGGCAATGCTGCTCTGATACTCGCTGGCATTCGACGCAAAGCCGGTAAATATCTGGGTGGAGTCGTAGCCGCTGGAGGCCTCATGCCGGCTCATAGGCGTCGCCACGCGCACCAGGCGCACCTGATCGCCCTGATGCAGCTGGGTGGTGTCCAGTCCCCGCTCCAGCATACTCAGCGAGGTAAAGCCGTAGCTCTCGCCGTTGACAAACACGGCAAGGTAGGGATCCGTGTCGCAGGTGTTTTGGGTGCTGTTGGGCAGCTCGTTGAGCTCCCGTCTGTCCCACCGGATGCCGGCGGCCTTGACCGCGCCGGTCAGCGTGGTGCTGCCGCCGGGCAGGGTCAGGGCGCTGTTTGCATACAGCTCTGTGCCGCTCTCCCGGATCGAGGGGTACAGGGCGGAAAAGTTGTTGATGTAGGTAAAGGACACCGTCACATCCACGCGGCTGGTCAGCTGCCGCCGGGCGGTTTTCAGCGCGTCGATATGCGCTTCAAAATAGGTATACTCACCGGCCTCATTGCGCTCGCCATATCCGTAGAAGCCCCGCAGCATGAGATAATCCTCATAGGAGCCGGCGGTGCCCGGTGTATAAGCCATATCCGCCTTCAGGGCGGCGTAGGCCGCGGTATAGGCCTTCCAGCTCTCCGGCGTGTAGTCGCCCTCCTTCAGCTTGGCGGGGTCATACTGGGTCAGCAGTGTCCGCGCCTCGGCCTTATGCGCCTCATAATAGGCCATAAGCTCCTTGTACGTCTCCGCAAACACCAGACGCTGCGGCGCCTGAGCCAGCCGGTCAACCTCCGCCTGCGCGGCGGCCTTGTTGCTGTCCGTGGGGACGCCGTTTTCGTCATACAGCGTTTTCAGCAGCGCTTCGCCCGCCGCTATATCCCGCCGGAATGCCGCCAGAGAGGCCGCGGTGGTGTTCTCCGCTGTGACCTCCTTCAAATAAGCAGCATTCCCAACACGGATTTTTCTGTTTGAGATATTCTTGCCATCCCATACCCAGTCGCCTGTGACCGTCTCGTACAGCGCCGTGGCGTTGACCCGGTCGGTGGGGATCAGCTTGGCGATGGCGGCCTGCAGGGCGGCGGCCGCGGCGTCCAGCTTCGCCTGGGAATCGGCGGTATCTAAAGCATCCTTCGCCCTGGTCAGCACCTTCTGATACTCCTTCCAGAAGCTGCCGTCCCAGCCGACATTCTTATCGTTGAGGATGGTGTCCGCCGCCTTGCCGTTATAGCGGTCGCCGGAGGTATAATACTTCCCATCCTCCGCCTTGGGCGCGGCGTCGATGGCGGCCTGCAGGGCGGTTCTGTCCAGCGGGGTCGGCTCGCCGAATTGCAGCAGCAGCACGCTGCGGGGATTACCCTTGCCGTAGCCGGGGCAATCACCGGTCTTCAGTATAGAAGGATCCGTATGCACCTCCAGCAGGCGGAACGCCACGGTGGGGTCAAACTTCACGCTGGAGGAGCTGAAAAGTCCATTGAAAGTACTTGCCTTCATCGCGGCCAGGTCGCTGTTCTGTAGGGTAAATGGCTCCGCCTCATATACCGTGAAGCCGTACGAGTTCTGCCAGTATTCTGCCGGACGGTTGCAACCGTTGTCTTTCAGACATTCCTCCTTGGAGCTGTAGCCATTTATTTTCAGCATCTCCTCGACGCTTTTGTAGCCATCGTAGGCCCTAAGGTCTTCCATTACGGCGTCAAGGGAATTGTACCAATCGGTGCTGTCCAAATACGCCTGAGAAGCATAGGATGTGTAATTTTCCGCATGGAAAAGATTGCCCGCCACGACAAACTCGTCGCTCTGCAGGGTCACGGAGAACTGCGTGGCATCGGCGGGCAGCTTTGCCAGATAGACATTGGTGGCCGAGCCGTAGACGGAGCCGGTGATCCGCTCCAGGGTAGCGCCCGCAACCACCGGGGCGTTTTCATCCTCCACCGGCGCGGAGCCCGCCTTGATCTCCAAAATCAGGCCGTAAAAGGCCTTAGCGCCATCCGTAAAATCCATATAAGCGGTTTTCTTGGCGGTCGTATCGATGACATCCGTGATGGCCTTGCCGTCCTCGAGTGTAAACACAGGACCCTTCGCTGTATCCGTATTCGTTACATCAACAACATACGCGTATCTACTTCTTAGCAGAAGACTCAAAGGAAGATTCTGCTTTTGCTTTATTGGGAAAGGTCTCCCCCATGTGTGATCAGCGATATACCAAATATTCGAGTCTTTTGCTTCGAATTGCACTTTCTGGGTGCTCTCGTAAATGGATGCCCTGTATATGGGGAAGGTCGCACTGTCGTTGCGTCCTCCGCCTGTATATCCCGTGATCGGCGTTTTTTCCACCGCCACGGCCTGCCCGTCCGCCTTCAGAACGAAGGGCGCATCCTCCGCCGCAAAGGCGCTGGTTTCTGTCTGCTTACCTGCACGTTCATCCTGCTGCTCTCCGGCGGTCTGGGCTTCCGGCTCCACAACAGCAGGAACGTCCGGGGAAGCCGTGTCCTCCACAGCAAAGGCGCTGACCGGCAGCAGCGAGACTGCCATCACCAGCGCCATCAGGAATGATACGATTCTCTTTTTCATTCCGTTTTCTTCCTTTCTTCTTTGTTCTCCCACGCGCCCCGCGCTGCACCCCCTGCGGGGCGAAATTCGGAGGGCGCGGGGGCGTGTGATCTTCTCTCTATCTAAAAAGGCCTTCGCCTTGGATTTTTGAGGAAGGTGGGAGGGGCGGCTTAGACCCCGTCCCCCTTATGGAAAGCTGACAGTCTCCGTTCAGACCGTCATGGCTTGACAAGGGTAACTCAGCAGGATACCTCCTGCTCGGCGGCTTCTGCCGCTTTCTCGACTTCGCACTGGCGGGCAGCGGCATCACGAGCCCCCTTTTTTTCCTGCTCCAGCCGCTTTTTCTCTTCCAGCCGTGATTGCTGCGCCGCATGACTGGCTGCGGCCTTGGCGCGTTTCGCCTTCTTCTTGCGCGCGGATTCCTCGTAGAACAGCGGCTCCTGCACGGCCTTTTCCCGCTTGTAGCGTGCGGTGTCTTTCAACTTAGGCTCTTTCGCCGGTGGCCGCAGACGTGCCATCTCCAGTGCCGCGTCCCAGCTTCCGAAGTGCTCCTCGATAAACGCGCCGCCGTCTACCTCGCAGGGTGCTGGGCTGTGGCGCAGGGTGCGGGCACACCGGGCCAGATACAGCGCCAGCTCTCGCAGGGGCGTGTCCGCGTGCTTTTCGGCAAAGGCCGCGTCCCGCGCCGCCAACGCGTCCTTAGTGCGCTGGGCGATCTGCCGGTCGCGCCAGCTCTCAACATCAAAATGCTGGTTGGGGTTGAGATGGCTCATGGACATACTCCTCCCTATGGTGATGTGGCGGTAAGAAAAAACGCTGACGAATCTCGTCAGCGTACACTCCTACCCTCGTCACAACGAAGAAGCGCCGCTGCAAACAAGTTCTCTTTCGTGTAATTCTACTGCCCTCGCGCCACAAAACCGTTGTGTTCCAGCGGTTTCCCCGTACACGACCTACCTTCTCAGGACTCGCGTCCCAATGGCGGGTATTGCCCAGCGGCTCAAAGCCGTTTCGGTCGTTTCCTTGCGCTCACAGTGCCGTCCGCAGTGGGTTTTGACCCATGTTCCTTTTAGGCTGTACCCTGACGAAAAACCGTCTTTACAACGCACAGCCACACGACGTCACAGAACTCAGCTGTATGAAATTCTCGGTTCTTTTGAACTGTTTTTTCGCAAAGTAACATACTTTGCGAAAACGCGCGGGACGCCTTGTGCTGCAAGGCATTCCAGATTTATGCCAGAAAAAATTCGAAAATTAGAACTCGTTGTTGACACGGAAAAACGGCTGGTATATACTGTTATTCGGTTGAAATTGGGAAGTTTTCGCAAAGTATGTTACTTTGCGAAAATTTTTGTGCCATTTTTTGGATAAAGGACGCCGAACGGCGTCCTTTTTTACGTTATTCCCTTGAGAAAGCCTATCCCTTCCACGGCCTTGCGCTTGTAGTCCATAGACGAGTGAACGTACAGCCGCAGGGTAGTGCGGACGTCGGCGTGGCCCAGAAGCTCACTGACGCTTTTCACGTCCACCCCGCGCTCCACACACCGCGTGGCGTAGCTGTGCCGCAGGCAATGGAAATTCCGATACCGCACACCGCAGCGCTCCAACAACACCTTATAGCGGTACTGCATCGCCCGCGGGTCGGGGACGATCTCCCCGCCGGTCAGCAGGTAGCTGTCCGGCTGCTTTGTCTCTGGCTTCAGCATCCGCAGCATCTCTTTCGGAATGGGTATCCAGCGTTCGGAATTTTCCGTTTTCGGTGGCTGCACCGTCAGGCACGTCCCGCCGCCTATCTGCGCGATACGCTCCACCGTCCGCTGGATGTGCAGCAGTCCCGCGCCGACGTCCACGTCCTGCCATTGCAGGCCGCACAGCTCTCCCAGCCGCAATCCGGTGTAGGCTGTCAGCAGCACGCCAACTCCCGTCCTGTCCGGACGGCGCAGGATGACCTGTCCCATCTGCTTCAGTTCCGGCTCGGTGAATACCTCCACAGCCTTCTGCCGCACCTTCGGCAGCGTCACATCCTCGCCGTAACCCACGCCGGCCATACCTACGATCCGCAGCAGAAGGCCACCGATTTCTCGCACCAGCTTGGGCGAATAGTCCTCCTGTAACTGCTGGATGTAGTCGTTGATCTCCGCCGCCGTCAGTTCCGCTGCCACGCACTCGCCCAGCGCCGGCAGAATGTGGCATTGGATGTTGCGGCGGTAGCACGCCAGCGTGGAGGGCTTTACGCTCCCCTCCATATCCTCTAAAAAGATAGCGGATAGCCGTTCCACCGTGGCGTCCCTGCGGACGTATTTCCTGCGTTCTCCCATTTTTTCAAGCACCTTTCCGTCCCCCATAGGTGCCCTGACTTCATGCAAAAAGCGCCGGCAAATGCCGACGCTTCTCTCGTGTAAACGGGCGCGAAGCCCCCGTTCATGCAGCTCGGTTTCAGGCGTGTGCATTGTGACGCTTACCGGCGCGACCTGACTTATCTCCTGCCTCAGAGGAGCCTCACAGTGACCTGTTCGCGGGGACTTTGACCCACATTCCAACTTTCACCGAAACGCCGCAGCGTTTCAGACCGGTAAGCCTATTCACTTTTCGGGGGCTACGGGTGCTATTATGATGAACACCCCGTCGTTTTGCAAGAGGGATTTTGTTTCGCGGAAGGATACATTTTTGCGGCGTCGTTTGTTCGTTCCCGCAAAGCCGTATGGGAACTGCGTTCTTGTCTGCGCCGCATTACGAGTTCTCATGCTTTCGCCGCGAAAGTTGAACGTTTATGTATTCCCGTTCTCCGCCACCCACGTCCGCACATAGTCCACGAACAGACGGGTGGAGTTGGAAAGTGCCTTCTTGTCCTTGACACCGATGCCGATGGTACGGTAGAAATGCAGCGGCGCATGGCAGACCTTGATGGGCGTGGGGCTGTGGCGCACCATCAGCTCCGGCAGCAGGCTGATGCCCAGGCCCTCCGACACCATGGCGAGGATGGTCCGATCCTCTCGGGCGATGTACTTCACGTTGGGGCGGATGCCCATCTCGTCAAACGCCGCCATGATCTCGTAGTCGTCGCCCTCCTCCAGCTGGATGAACGGCTCCTCCGCCAGCGCGGACACGGGGAACGGGTCACGGTCGGCGTAGGGGTGGTCGCAGGGGACGATGACCTGCAATTCATCACGGTGCAGAGCGTAGGTCTGCAAGCGCTTCACCGACGGCAGCCGCAGGAAACCGCAGTCCACCGTGCCGTTGACGATCCAGCCCTCGATCTGGTCGTAGAAGTCGCCGGTGACGACTTCAAATTCGATGTTGGGATATACCTTCCCGAAGCTCTTGAGGATGCGGGGCAGCCACTGGGCAGATACGCTGGAGAAGGTGGCGATCTTCACAAGGCCGCTGTCCATGTCCTTCAGCCCCTCCACCGTCTGCATCAGGGAGTGGTGGGCGGCGCACAGCTTTTCGATCTTGGGCAGCACTGCCCGTCCGTCCGCCGTCAGCACCACGCCGCCGCGGTTGCGGCTCAACAGCTTCACGCCCAGCTCGTTTTCCAGCGAGTTGATGGCGTGGCTGATGCCGGACTGGGTGAAGCTCATAGCCTCCGCCGCCTTGGAGAAGCTGCCGCAGGAGACCGTTTTCAGAAAGACCTGATATTTGGAAATACTCATAGCGCACCTCATTTCGAGGAGCATTATACTATACAAGTCCTCATGTTTTCAATAACAAAGATGCGCTTCACAAACACTATTCGACCTGCTATGATGAAGTCACGGTTCAGCCAACCATACTTTTACTTTTCCATGAGGATCTACCTCAAAATAACACCGGCAGCGTGTGGGTAACGCCGCCGGTGTTGTTTTATTCACCGAATTTCTGTTCCTCGTCGTGGATGAACATAATGAGAAAACTGACGGTCAGCAGCCCGCAGGACAGCCAGATCGTCCCCGCGCCCCAATGGAGCGTGGCTATGCTGCCGACACCCGCGCCCAGCGCGAACAGCAGCACCACGCCGAAATACGTCAGCGCCTGGTGGAGTATTTCCTTATCCCTCGTATGGAAGTAGGCGCACAGCGCCTCCGTTCCGCTGCGCATATTGCCAATGCACATGGTGCTGGCGTAGGCGTGACCCCGCACCTTGCGGAAGGTCTGCACCTGCATGGCGCACACGAAGGACACCACGGCGTTGGCGGTGGTGTTCAGCGTTTCCGGCAGGAAGCCCACCGCCGCCAGCAGCACGATCTCCGCCAGAATGATAAGCTGCCGCCAGTGTACCTTCTCCATCCGCTTGAAGTGCCGGTGGACGCACTCCGCGATGTAGATACCCAGCAGGAACGCCAGCACGGGGACTAAGTATCGCAGCGCCTGTCCCCAGTCTCCCTCGAATAGATGCGTACTCAGCAGCACGATATTGCCGGTCTGGGCGTTGGCAAACACCTTGCCCCGGCAGCAGTAGGTATAGGCGTCCTGCAGGCCGCCGGATAGGATGATGAAAAAGGCTGTCAGCATGGAGTCGGACATCTGCCCGTGATGCTTTTGCAGGAAAGTCATGTGCGATGCCGCCTCACTTTGCCACCGGTGCGTCCGGCCAGTAGATGACGTAGCACTCCTGCATCTCACCCATATAGAAGAAGATGTTTTCGCCCATCTCGATGTGCTCGCCGAAGGTCAGATCAGGCACGAACAGCCGTCCGCTGGTGCGCTTGGGCCCCTTGATGGTAAAGCCCTCCGCCGTGGGATGCTGCCGCAGCTCGTTGGCCGCTTCCTCCAGTCCGGGGAAGTGCAGCGTCCGTTCCAGCTCTGCCAGCTGTGTCGCGCCGTTGATATAGACCAGGTGATTTTCGTCCTTGAACCAGTTGATACGCATGATACGTCCTCCTTGGTGGTGATGGGGATAGTATAGCATATCGTATGAAATTTGTCACGCGATTGAAAAGCGGCAGGTGCGCGGATTGCACACCTGCCGTTTTTTGGGTATTCTGTTGCGCGGACGGCGTAACTTTTTCGTAAATCAGCATCATTTACGAAGGATGTCGCTCCATCTGGCTGAGTTTATTATGCCCAGGAGGGACACAAAAATGCCACAGGTCAACGGAGATAACCTGCTGCACAAACAGATCGTCAAACGCACCATCGAGGCCCTGCAAGCGCAGGACGAGGCTTTTGCGATAGAATACGAAACCGCCAGCGACGCCGACCTCATCGCCTATGTACGTCAGTGCGTCGATGTGTCCTATACGCCCGCACCCTGCGAGGTAGTCGGCGGCGCATACATCGCCCAGCGCTTCGGTAACTGGTCCGCTGCGCTGAAGGCCGCAGAGCTGCCTTCACAGTACAAGCCGCCGCGGGAGCATCACTATCCCCGCTACGAGCAGGAGTACCAGCGGCAGGAGGTGCAGCTCTTGCAGGAACGAAAAGCGAAACGGCAGGCCAAGGCCGATCTCGTCGCTCAACGCAAGAACCGCGACAAGGCCCGCGCCGCCGCCAACGCCGCGAAGAAGAATGAGAAAAAATGACGGGTGTATCGACTGATACACCCGTCATTTTTATGTTTCCGCTGTCACTTGGTGAGCAGGCCGCCCACCAGCGCAAAGTAGTCCGGCGCTTTGCCATCCCTGCCCCACAGCATGGGCAGGTGGAAGTAGTGCTGCAAACAGCCCTCCACATCGCCGCCCAGCGCCTCGATGGAGTAGCGCAGCAGCTCCGGTCTGCCGCAGGGATGTCCCTGTACCTTTTCGCACGTCTCGCACTGGTCGCAGGTGCCCGCCAGCAGCATCTGGCTCCCCGCCGTTTCCCGCTCCCACCGCTGGAGCAATTCACGATACAGACGCTTTTCCTGCTTCAACGCCGCCACCGCTTCATCCAACGGCTGCTCCGGCACATCCGCCTGTAAGATGCGGGCATACAGCCGTAGTCCCCTGTAGCTCTGCCAAATGGTCATGGGGTCAAAATCGAAAGGTGGGCACGTCCAGCGGGTATTGAAGCTGCCGCACTGCTGGCAGAAGGGCAGGAACTTTTCCACACGGACAAAGCGTGTCACGAATTCTTCTGCGCTTGTCTCCGCCGTCATTTCGCGGACATGGTATTGGAACGCCATCTCAGACACCTCCTTGGCTCAATGCCGACAGTATAGCACACGACATGATCTTTGTCATCTCGCGTCATGGGCAGCGGAGATCTGTTTTGTGGTCAGTTCTGTCGGATGCAGCAGCACCAGCGACTTGTGCTGCCCCTCTGCGTAGGCCAACGCTCTATCCTCCGCACTGCTTGTGGCCGGTATGTCCGTATCGTAGACGCACAGCACCACATCGGCGAGGTCGATGATCTTCTTGTAGGCTTGGAGCTGCGCGTCCGGTGCGCCGACCTCGCACACGGCGGAAATGTAGGTGCATTTCTCCAACACATCAAAGTAACGCTCCCGCAAGTAAGGAGCCCACTTGGTAGCCTGCTCCTCATGGGGTGTATAGCACAGCAGCATCAGATCGTGGTCAGTCGTCCGCAGACCGTTGACGATCTCAGCGGCGTACAGTCCCACACCACAGTCACAGGCCACAAGGAACTGCGACACACCATTCTGGCGCAGCACCATGATCTGCTGCGACAATTCGATTTTCAGTTTTCGGCAACGGTCATCTTCCTCGTCAAAGCCCCACGGAAATCGTAGGGGATGCTGCCCGATAATCGCACAGCGTATCGGTTTGTCCATTTCCATCGTTCACCTTGTCTGCAACAATATATCTTTGTCTTATTAGGAAAGCATTTGATTGTTTTAGATTATACTATTGTCACCATCTCGTGTCAAACGCTTTCTATTTCAGACAGAAAGTGGCGTGGAGAAACAGTATAATTTACCCATACCACGAAAGGCAAGGACATTCCGCATGAGTAAAACTGTTTCGTTCAAAAACAATGACCGCTTTATCCAAATCGGCATTGCCATCGTGACCCTCCGCAAGCTGCGTGGAATGTCGCAGGAAAAGCTGGCGGAGAAAGCTGGTATCAGCCGTTCACTTCTGAGCGTCATCGAAGCGCCCGGAACGGCACACAACTTCACGCTGGATGTGTTCTTCGATATTGCGGATGCACTGGAAGTTGATCCTGCTGATCTCATCAGCGCGTCTATGATCCCCGACAAGATGCTGAAAGGCCGGAAGTCTTAAACATGAAAAAAGCAGGGCAGAGGAATTTCCTCTGCCCTCTATTCATCTGTGTACCACACCGGCCTCGCGGCAGTCTCGAAGCCAGTCCGGTGGGATATCGCCACGCCGCCTGTGCCGGAGGCGCAATGCACCACCAGCAGGCGGCCCAGCCAGTCGCGGCCTGCGGCGATGCCGACGTGTTCATCCTCCGGATAGAACAGCAAGTCCCCCGGCTGTACTTCGTCCCACTCTATGTCCACGCAGTTGGCGTGCTGCTCCATAGCCCCGCCGCCCTGCCCAATTACATATTCGCCGCCGCTGGCGTTGTAAAACGCCCAATCCACGAAGCCGGAACAGTCAAGACCGTAGGGCTGCTCCGTGCCGGTGCTGTCGCTGCCCTCGGCTGTGACCTCCGTCAGCTCGCCCCAACGGTCGTCCCAGCCCACCACCAGCGATTTGCCGCCCCAAAAGTAGTCCACCTTGTCCACCAGCGCCAGCGCATAAGTCACTACCATGCGCCGTTCCATGGAGAGATCGTCCGGCAATCGCTCCCACACCTCCATAGCTTCGCCGGTGGGCTCCATAGTGTGACTGTCCGCGAGAACACCAGCCGGTGACAGCGCCGCCGCAACCGCCATCACCGGCAACGCCAGCAGCAGGAACAGCACCACACCGCCGCCCGCCGCGGCTATCGCCTTGATACCGGCGCGGATGGCCTTGCCTGCCGCCTGTGCCATCTGCTCCAGCCGCTGCCCCGCTTTGCGGGCGGCGGCTTTCGTCTGCTGGAGCATCTGCCGCTGGGCGGCGCGCTGGGCGTGCTGCTTTGCCTGCTGTTGAGCAGCGGTCATGGCAGTGCGTGGTGTCTCTGCTGCCGTGGTACTCTGCGCTGCGGCGGTCTGCTCCGCTGACCGCCACATATCCCGCTGGCGCACCTGCGCCGCCGTTGTCTCCTGCCGCTGCCGCACCTTTTGGGCGCGGTATTTGTGCAGGACGTACTTCCGCTGAAGCTGCCGCGTGGCACGGAAGGTCAGACGGGCGGTATCCGCCGTCCCCTGCTGTGCCTGCTCCGTGGCGTACTCCACCGGCTGACGCTGGTGCTGGGTCTGCCGTTCCTGCTTCTGCTGGGCGTAGTGCCGCTGCAAGATACGAACCGCCGTGCGGGGTATGGCGTTCTTCTGCCGCGTTTTCGGCTGCTCCATGGCGGCGCGGGTCTTGACGTCACGCATTTTGTTCCCCCGGCTTGGTGGTCATCAGACGGTACAGCTCCGTATCGCGGGGCAGCTCATTGATGAAAGGCACAAGACAAGAGCCGACCTTGATCAGTCCGTGGCCTGCCGGGGCGTCGCTGACGTAATCCATCTGCGCGTCGCTGGCATCCAGCAGCTTGGCCAGCTCAGCACGGTCGGTAGGTGCCTGATTCAGCAGCACCAGAAATTCGCTGTTGGCAAACATCAGCCGCGCCGTATCGGACAGCAGGCACTCCTCCACGTTCTGCGTAATGCCGGTGAGGGTGGCGTAGTATTTGCGGAACCGCTTCCAGCACTTATACAGGAACTCGCTGGAATAGTTGTTGATAGCACTCTTGCCGCCCACGCCGGGACTGGCAAAAAACAGATAGATCTCGTCAATATAGACGTGGGTATACCGCCCCTGCTGCCGGTTGCGAATGACGCGGTTCAGAATGCTGTCCAGCATCACCAGCAGGCCGATGGGCTTGAGGTTTTCACCCAAGTCCTGAATGTCGTAGCAGATGATACGGTTGCGGGTGTCGATATTGGTCTGATGGGCGAACACGTTAAGGCTGCCGGTGGTGAACAGCTCCAGCGCCAGCGCAATTTCATGGGCAACCGGCTCCTTCTGCCGCATGAAGTCATCGTAGAGGTCTTTCAGCGTGGGCGGTTCGCCCTCGTATTTGCGGATGTACTTGCGGTAGATGTTGGCGGTACAGCGGTCGATGATGGACTTCTCCTTTGCGCCGATCTCGCCCGCGCCCATGAGCTGTTCACACAGAGACATGATGAATTCGCTTTTCAGCACCAGCGGATTGCGCCCGTCGCCGTACTCCTTGGAGATGTCCAGCGCGTTGACATAGCTGCCGTTGGAGGCAGAGATGGTAATCACCTCGCCGCCCAAGGCGCGGATCAGCGGGCCATACTCCCGCTCGGGGTCTACCACAATAATATCGTGGTCAGTATTCAGCCCCACGAAGCCGATCTCCTGCTTGGCCATCATGGACTTACCGCTGCCGGACACACCCATATAAAGGCCGTGTCCGTTGAGCATCGCGTCGCGGTTACAGATGATGAGGTTGCGGGACACAGCGTTGACGCCGTAGTACAGGCCACCGGTGTCCATAATCTCCTGCGTCTTGAAGGGCAGCAGCACGGCGGTACTCTCCGTGGTCAGCGTCCGCATAGCGTCGATACGCCGCAGACCATAGGGCAGCACCGTGTTCAGCGCGTCCTCCTGCTGGTGCTTCATAGCGGCAAACTGACAGCCGTGGGAACGGCCAATGGCGGACAGCGCCTCCGTGTCCTGCTCCAACTGCTCCTCGTTGTCGGCAAGGTGGGTCAGCGTGACCAGCGCGTACATCATCCGCTGGTCACGGGCGGTGAGATCGTCTAAGAACTCCCGTGTCTCCTTCCGCATCTGCTCCAGATCGTAGGGGATGTTGGCGGAGAAATTGTTGTGGTGGTTCTGCCGCTGCTGCCAGCGGGTGATGTCGCTCTCCACCGCCATGATGCGCCGGTGCATCTCCGACACAGCCTTGTCTGTGGCCACCGGCACAATGTCGATAGACAGCATCATGTTTCGGGGGTAGTCCATCAGCTCGGTGATCATTGTGTCCTTGATGAAGCTGGCGTACTCCCGCAGGAACAGGGTGCGGCCCACGCGCTCGTCCACGGCGTAGTGGTCGTGGAAGAATTGCAGCGTCTCCGGCGCGATGGCGTCGCGGAAGTCGTGGCCGCGCCGCTGGGCGGTTTGCAGGTCGAAGGCGAAGTCCGTCTCCTGTCCCACCCGGAAAAAGTCATGGAACAGGCGCAGGCGCTCGTTGAGGGTGATTTCCCGTATGCCGGAATCCATGCGGCCGAGGCCAGCGGTCAGGTCAGTTCCCACGCGGGCGAAGAAGGTGCGAGCCTCCTCGATACTGTGCTTGGCAACGGACACGGTGATGTACTTCTCCTGCACCAGATTGTTGCTGCCGCTGGCCTTGTCCAGCAGAATGTCGTTGTACTCGCGGCGCATATAGTCGCGGCCATCCTGCCGGTAGGCCATCAGGAGATTCCTACTGAACTCCTGCCGGTTGAGCTGGCGGTTCACCAGCGTCAGCTTAATGCCTGCGTCTATGGGCAGGCTGTTGAGAACGCCGCAGTAGCCCAGAAACAGCTCCATTTGCTTTTCCGGCGAGGCCACGGCGTAATTGATGTCAAAAAAGCGCCAGGTCTTGGAAAACCTGCCGCTCACACGAAAGATACCGTCTTTATAGATGTGCTTGATGGGGATGGACTGCTGCACACTGCGGGGAATGCGGAAAGCGTCCCGTTCTGTGCTGCGGTCCTTGAATAGTTTTCTCACTTCTTGTCCTCCTCCCAAAGGTCGTATAGGTAATTCTCGCTGTGCCACAGACGCCGACCGGCCAGCAGAAAGTTGGTCTTGCACCACGCCCACAGGAATTGCTCCAGCGTCAGGCCGTTGTAGTGGAAGAAGCCTGCCGCCGCCATAGGCGCAGCGCCCACGATGCACAGCCAGCCCAGCGTCTCACGGTCTAATACGCCCCGCAGGGCGAAGTACAGTCCCACCGCCGTCCCCACCGCCAGCAGCGAACAAATAAGCTGCCGCGCTGTCAGGCCGAAATAGACGGTTTCCTTGTAGCTGCGTATCTCTTTGTTGATTTTGATTTCCATGTGTTTCCTCCTTTTGGGCAAAAGAAAAGCACCGGAAACCGGTGCTTTTCGGATGATTTTTTCACAAATTTTGATTGGCTAGGCTGTGTACTCATTTGCACTTATTCTTCACTTTGAACCCCAAAGTCACATCCCGGCATAAACCACTCTCGGCAGCAGCTTTCAAAAATCCCACTGTAATTCTTAATCATTTCTCCTAGCCGCGAGACACTGGACACTTGTGCATAACGATAGGCGTTTATAGATTCATCTGAAAACGGTTCGCGATAGAGTGTTCCCAACTCCCAATTTTTTGAATAACCTAGTACATGCTGTGTAAAGCGTACGCACTCATCCAAAAGACATCCATTTTCGCTCATGGCTTGGAGTTGTTCTCTTATTCGTTGCAGACCGGCCCATACTGGCTGTCCTTTAAGCACATCATATGTCAAATAATGTTGAACAAATCTTCTTCCATGCTTCACTATATCATCATCGCTCATATACTTAGTATCTTCTATATCAGCTATCATTTCATGGAACATAGAATAGATTTTTGCCCTTTTACCATACCATTGTAATGCAGAAATATCATCCCTACTAATAGTATTGCTTAGCGGAATGCTTATCGTAACACTTTTTTGCTTTTTGAAATCCGGATGATTAGCATACAATACTTTCCGAATATAATCGTTTAGGCATATATGATATGCAGTTTTTCCGATAAGGTCTACCAGTACGAGCAGCACTGGGAAAGCACTCCCCATTCTTTCTGCCAGATTTAATTCAGCAACTTCTAATTGAAATTTAGCCACAGGAATACTCGTTCCTTCGAACTTGTATTCGCCTATATGCAGATGTTCAGTTCCCTTTACCTGCAAAAACAAATGCTCACCAAGAGTTACACAATTTCCGTCTTCATAATCAAACAACTCAACATCAAGATCTATACCATAATCTGGGTACATCGGTCTCGAAACCCACTCAGATGGAATAACCTCATTTTGAATATACCGTACAGCTTTTTCTCCAATAATATGATTTTCTGTCATCAGCTTTCCGTTTGGCATATGTAGCCCCCATCTCATCTGTTATAACACGATCCGAAATAATGCGGTTTATGCGTTAAGTATATCATTCTCAATAGCCGAGTTCAATTGGATTTTCACATCACCCCTCACATCCCAAACATCTCCCGCACCACGCGGTCGGCACCCTTCACCAGTCCTACTAACACCAGCATATTGAAGATCACCTCGCCCAGATAGCCCCATACCTGCGTGACTACCGAGCCGCCGCCCAGCACTACCGTGTCGCTGGCGGCGAAGGCCGAGAACACGATACAGGCCAGCACGATCACCGCGCCCTCCAGACACACACCCATATAGCTTTTGAGAAAGGCACGTCCCATCTGGGACGTGCCTTCTCCCGCAAAGGACGCCAGCGCCACCGGCGACAACGCGGCATATAAATAGAGCTTGAAGAAACGGCCATATACGGTGAGGATCATCAAAAACGCCAGCACCGTAATAAGCAGACAGCCCAGCAGCGTTACCAGCCACAGCGGGATGCTGGCGAGGAAGCCCACGTCCTCGATAGCAGTCGCCATCTCCGCAGGCAGCGACACAGCCGCTCCGTCGATACCGCCCACACTGCCGGCAGCGGTGGAGATGATACCGGCACAGACCGCGAAGATGTCCACCATCAGGTCGATGCCGTAGGTGACAGCCAACTTTGCCATGACGAAGTAGATAAAATGCCGCAAAACGTGTTCAGGCCGCTGAAAATCCCGGAAACTGGCACTGCTGCGAAAGATGCCAATAGCCAGAAACAGCACCAACAAACCGTAACCAATACCCTGCATAGCTCCGTTGACGGTCTGGATCGTCTGCCATATCGTGCCGCCCTTAAACGCCTGCGGCGATTGGGACAGCAGCGACCACATCTCCGTTAGCTTGTCGTTCCATACACCAAAGGCATAGTTGAGATTGTCAATGATCCAGTTGTTGTCCATGGCTTACACCGCGCCGATCAGCGTCAAGATCTCCTTGGCGAAGGTAATAAGCAAGCCACCAAACAGACACAGCAGCCCCTGCGTCCGCTGGCTGGCGTCGTGGCTCTGGATGCTCATGCCCACCTGCACGATGCCCCAGCCGAGAATGATGATGCCAATGGCCTTGATGACCGAAAAGATGAAGTCGGACAGGTTATTAACGATGGTAAGCGGATCACCGCCAGTGGCGTAGGCTGGCACAAAACAGCAGAGAGTGAGTCCCGCGCCTGCACACACGGCTCTTACAATGGTGTTAGGTTTCTTCATTTTCATATTCGTCCTCCAAAAATGTATAGTCGTCCAATGTGCGAAATTCATAAGGCAGGTCGGGCAGCGTGTAGTCCGGTACAGGCGGGTTGTGGATGTAAGGCTTCGCCCGACCATCCGCTGTGCGGCGCACATTGGGGTGTTTCTTGATGTCGTACTTTTTATCCCGCACCGGCTTTTCGCCGCGAATGAACAGCAGCGCATCATTGGTGGGTAGCATCCGTATTTCGTCAGGGGTCATCAGATCGCGTCCGGTCTGCTGGAAATTCACAGAGCTTGACCCGCTGCGTCCCTTCGTCTGTCCGCGTGTGCGGGTATGTACCGGTTCCTTTCCCAGCAGCTTTGAGACAAACTCCAGCGATGTCGGCTCGTTGCCGCCGCCGAGAAACAGGAGGGTATCACAGTTGCCGATGATACCCTCCCACTCGTCCTTATACAGTGCCTTTATGCTCTGAATATTCTGTACGATGATGTTGATGCCGATATTATAGCTGCGGCAGGTAGCCAACACCTTGGGATAGCTGTCCGGCTGGGCAACGTTGGCCCACTCGTCCTGTATCACGCGCACCGGCACGGGCAGCCGCCCGTTATACCGCTCGTCCGCCCGCAGATAGAGCTGTTGAAAGCACTGGGTCAGCAGCATACTGACCAGATAGTTCATGCTGCCGTCGTTGACGGGAATAACGCAAAAGATCGCGCGCTTACGCTCACCCATCGAAGCAAAATCCATCTCATCGGTCTGCATCATGGCGGCATACTGCGGAAAGATAAACGCTGCCAGACGCACCGATGCCGTCACAAGAATGCTTTTTGCGGTCTTGCCCGCCGCCTGCTTGTAAACCTTGTATTCCCGCACGGCGATATGTGACGGGTCGCGCTCCTCCAAAGTTTGGAACAGCAGATCCAGTGGACTTTGGTACTGTTCGTCCTCCTCCATGACCCGCGCACATTCCAGCATGAACATCAGCATTTCAAAATTCTGCTCCTCCACAGGTGCCTCATAGAGCAGATACAGCATCAGCGCAGAGTCCAGCGCAATCTCCGCCTTTTCCCAAAACGGATCGTTGGATACGCCCTTGGGCGGTGTGGTGTTTTTCACCAGATTGTCCATGAGCTTCAGCACATCCGGGTCGTCCCGAATGTAGGTAAAGGGGTTATAGCCGTCCGATTGCCGGGGATGGATGAGGTCAAATACCTTAATGTCGTATCCCTCGTCCTTCAGAAGATACCCGGTGCTGCGAAGCATCTCGCCCTTGGGGTCAACGATCAAATAGGAGCAGTTGACGCTCATAATACCGGGCTTGCAGAAAAATCGCGTCTTGCCGGAGCCGCTGCCGCCCACCACCAAAATATTGAGGTTGCGCTGGTGCTTATAGCCGTCCAGCCCTATGGAAACGTGCTTTGTCAGGATAACGTTTTTACCGTTTGAATCGGCATACTGCTTGTTCAGTTCACGAGCGCTGCCCCATTTGGCCGAGCCGTATTCCTCACCTGGGCGACGGTTCTCGTGGTCAGAATAGTAGAGCGTCACCGCCAGGCCATAGCATACCAACGCGCCCAGGATGCACCTCGGCGTATACGCTGTCCACCGCAGCAGGTCGGGCCGCCCCAGCAGTAGGCCAAAACGCTCCATGAGCGCAAATAGATCTGTTCCCGCTTCATAAGAACAGGCCAACACCATCGCCATGTAAATGACCGGCACAGCGAGAACAGCCCATACCACAGGGTTTATCTTTTTCATGGCGTTTCCCTCTCGCAGTACACCACATACCGCTGCTTGCCGCCGCTGGCATAGGGATGGCAGGTAATGATCGTCAGCAGGTCGCGGTTCGGTTTAATTTTGATTTTCTCTACCTCGTGGGGCTGGATGATCTGGATGTCGGCCACCGTGTAGGTCAGCGTCTTCCATAGATTTGTCAGCGTAATGGTATCGCCCACCGCCAAACGGTCGATGTGCCGAAAATAATCCGCGCCTTTCCAACCTCGGTGTCCGGCAATGACGCAGTTGGTGCTATTGCCACCGATGGGCGCGGAGGTGTTGCCCAGCACTGCCGCGCCTGCGGCAAGGTGAGCGTCGGATGCGCCTAAGTAGACAGGCATGGTCAGCTCCATAGCGGGTATCTCTAAGACGCCTATGATCTCATCCTCGATGCCGTAGGCGGTCAGGTCGGCGGCGGGTTCTTCGCAGGCTTCGAGGTCAACGAGGTTACACTGCTTTTCGGCATAGATACGCTGGTTGTACTCCCGTAAGGCTGCCAGCAGTTCGGGGTACTTCTGTTCCGGCTTCCGTTCTTCGAGAAAATTCTGCACGGCCTCATCCGTGTTGGCTTGCAGCCTGTACCCTGTAACCACCGGCCACAGCATGACGCAGATACCCGCCACAGCCAACAACGTCGCCAGTACAAGGGATGTCTTACGCATGGCGCACCCTCCTTACCAAAAAGTAAGCACCACCGATTACCGCCACCGCGCCAAGGCCGATACCAAGGCCAATGAGGTAGTGCTGCGTCCACGAGGATTCCGCTGGCTTTTCTGCGGCGGCAGTCGCTTCCTGTTCCGGCACATACGGCACACGATACCCTCGCACTATCAATCGGTGGGTATTGACCCCGAACGGGGTGCAGGTCACCAACGTTACATAGTCCTTGCCATCCTCAATTTGGAGCAGATGTGTGTCCGTGGGTAATACCGTATTGATGGCGTCTACCCTGTATGCCAGCGTATCACCCAGCACATGGATATAAAATGTATCGCCCTCTGTAAGCTGGTCAATGTCCGAAAATAGCTTGGAACTCGCCAGCCCACTGTGCGCTGACAGCACTGCGTGGGTGCTGCTGCCGCCTACCGGCAGAGATGTGCCGACCACATGGCCAACTGACTTTTCCAGCGTGTCCGCGTCCGTGCCGTGCTGCACCGGCAGATATACGTTGATTTTGGGGATGTCTACATAGGCCATGGCGCCGCCCACCGTGAGTTGTTCGTCATACACCAAGGGAGGGGCATCTGCCCCTCCCTCTGCAATGGCTGCGCCGGACAGCATGGCGTTGTACTGCTCTGCGGCTTCCCGCTGGGTGGTCAGCTCGGCATCGTCAGTGTCTTTGATGGCGGCGGTGTAGGCGGTTTCTACATCGGAGTGGTACTTTTCATTCAAGAGTTCTCCCACCAATGGGTAAAACAGAAGCCCCAACGCCACAACACCGCAAGCCGCCGCCAGTAGCCAGCGCTTCACTGCTCGTCCTTGTGCTTGCGGCTACGGATTACGATAAACGCTGCCGCGCCCAGCAGTGCCACGCCGCCGATGGTGAACATCCACGTGCCGTAACCGCCGGTCTTGGGCAGGTCGAAGCCGGGGTTGTTGACCACGGTCAGCGGCACAATGGCGTTGCCGTCCGTCATGCCGGCATCCTTGCCGTTGACGGTGGCGGAGGCGGTCAGCAGCTTCGCGCCGCACTTCTCGCAAGCGCCGTTTTCCTTGGTGGTGATGACGATCTTGACCGCTTCCTTCAGCAAAATGTATCCCTTGTCCGTGGCAGTTTCGGTCAGGCTGTAGGTGTCATCCTCCAGTCCCTTCACCACCACATGACCCTGCGCGTTGGGGACAAAGGTGGTGGCGTCCGCTTTCTTGGCGGCAAAGCCCTTGGCGTAGTACACGCCATCCTTCTGCTCCGCGATGATATAGCAGTCGTCAGTATCGTTGTGCAGCCGGAACTTCACGTTCCGCACATTGCCGCCGTTGTCAGAAAACTGCTTGAGAACGTCAATGCCGTAGGTGTACACATGGCAGCAGTCCTTGAGGGTATCAAAGTAGGTGTTGTTCGTTCTGCGCCACGTCAGCACGACCTCGTTGGGATTGTCGGTATCGCCCATCTTGGCGTCGGCGGTCAGGGTGGCAGCGTAGGTAATCCGCATGGTGCAGTCGCTATACCCGCGCTTGACGCTGTCGGTATACACGGTGGCCGCCTCGTTGATCTCGCTCAGACCAGCCTCGGTCATGCGGATGGTCATGGTGTTAGCAGCGGCATCATAGGCCACGGTGAACTTGCCGGAATCCTCACCCCAGGTAGTGATCTTGTCGGTGCAGCCAGCATCGCGGAAAAACTCGATAACCACATCGTTCTTGTTGTAGCGGATGCCCTTGGACATGGTATCAACATAAGTATATTCGCTGAGAGAAGACGCCTTGGAGGTGATGGTGGGCAGTGTGCTGATGACCTGGTAGTCCACGGTGTCGCCCACGGAGGAGGTGGCGGTGTGGGCGTAACCATCGGTAGTGTCGGTCAGGCTGCCAGTGTTCTTGCCGGTGGAGTTCTTTGCTTCACGCACGGTCTTATCCAGTGTAGGATTGCCGGTCTGATTTTTCGGGTAAACCGTAACGTCATAGTTCCATGCCGCACCGTCAATGGTGGTCATAGGCAGGGATACGAAGAAAGGATTGCAGGTGGAGGTGACATTTTCAGGGACGCGAGTCTCCACAACGAGATACAAGCCCTGCTCCATATTGGAAGCAGAAGTGTGGCCGGTGGCATCCGTTTCGGGCATAGCCACGCCGCCGTTCTTCACGGCGGTTTCCAGTGCATTTTTCACGGTGGTGGCATTGGCAGTCAGCGCGGTGGACAGCTTGTTGTTGAGCATATCGCTGGTAAAGTAGCTGATGCCGCCCGCGGTCTTGTGAGCGTCTGCGGCAGTCAGGCCGATGGCAGACAGCACGGCGGTGCTGCGACCATTGTTGTCGAAGCCATACAGCACACCCACCTGCCGCTGACCATCCACCAATTCATTGTTCATGGCGATGTCGGCCACGCGGAGGTATGTGAACTCTACGCCCTGAATGGCGTACTTGCTCAGCTTGTCGATAACTGCGTCGTCATGCAGGCCGGTGGAAACATAGGACTCCGCGTCCCACGCGCCATCGTTGCCGGCCTTGGTGATGTCGTACTTGTAGATGCTCAGGGATGCTTTCTTGCCGGGGTCGATGGTAGGCTCTGCGAACGCTGTGGTGATGAGGCTCAGAGCCATGATAGCGGCCATGAGCATGGCCAATACGCGATGGATCTTTTTCATTTGGTTTTCTCCTTCGTAAAATCAGATTTTTTGAAAAAATAGACACCCATGCCAAGCATGAGTGTTGCGAACAGAATATAGGTTGTAAATCCCGTACCGCCTGTGAACGGTAGGGCAAATCCCGCATTGTTGCAGGCGGTGATGGTAATATCTCGGTTATTGCTGTCCAGCGTTCCCGTGAACAACGGCTCGGTCGGCAGCGTGTAGCCTGCTGGGGCCTTGGTCTCCGTCACACGGTACTGTGCACCGGTTTTGAGGTCGCTCCACTTGGCGCTGCCGGTCTTGTCGGTGGTGATCCGACTGACCTCCGTCCATGTCTTGCCATCCATGGAGGTCTCCAACACCAGCTCCGCACCAGCAAGCGGACTGCCCGTCGCATCCACCTTGCAGACGCTGATACTCCCTTTTTCTTCCACAATTTTGGCCTTAAAATGAATGTACGCCCACACGGGGTCGGGCAATGAGGTCAACGCGGCACACGCCTGATAATTGCTGCCGTTGCTGGGCTCCAGCAGCACGGACTCTGTGCCCTCCACATCCAGCGAGTAGCCGTAGTCGCTGCTGATATAGCCGTTCAGCTGCGCCGCTGCGTCCTTTGTGGCCGTCACGGTCAGCGTGTTCCAGCTCTGATTGACCGTCACGCCGCTGATATTAGTGCTGAAGTAGTACTGCGACAGCACACCATTGGTATCGGTGGCTGTACCCACATACTGACTGCCGTCCCATGTCAGCGTAATGGCATTAGCGCCCGAAAGCTGATTGCGGTACTTCACCGCAAAGCTGGGGATCTTGCCGTGGTTCATAATGCGGTCAATAATGATGTTGTACGCCACCGCCACGTCGTCGCCCGCATAGTGGAACAGGTTGGCGCAGGTGGTGTCGTACAGCGTGTAGGGGTACACCGGGCTGCGATAGCCGCACACGAACTCCCACACCACCGCCTGCGTCGCCAGCTGCGCGCAGTCCGGGTGCATATTGAAGCCGTAATTGCCGCCGTAGCCGTAGGCCATGGCCAGCGTCACGGCATACCGCTGATTCCACGTCAGGTCGCTCCATGACGTGGAGGAATACTGCAAATCGCCGCTGGCCGAGCGCACCTCCGGCTCCATGCAGTAGGCCGGGACAGTCTCCCCGGTGTCGTTCCGGGTGAAATACTTGAGCTTGTTGCTGGTGTACGGCCCCCACTGGGACACAGGCGTCTTGTCCTCGTGGTAGCGATACTCGTTGCCGCTGCTGACGGTGCCTGTGACCGTGGCGGCGTGGGCGGTCACAACGGACAGCCCCATGACAGCCACCAGCAGGCACACAAGTGTCAGCAGCTTGGGAATGGTTTTCTTCATAGCGTTCCTTTCCCCCAACGCAAAAGGCCGGCAGCATACGCTGTCGGCCTTTCGGTCGGGTGTTCAGTTGGGTTATCCGTACAGCACCACCACGATATATTCGTCCGATGCCGCGTCGTAGCGGACGGTGCAGTTGAATCGCGCATACGCGCTGACCGTCTCTGCGCCGTCCATGGCGGCGAGGCAGGCGAAGGTGGCATCTACATTGCCACGCACCGTGGCGGTCAGTGCCGCCTGTCCACCGTTCTCCGCCAGCCATGCCACGCTGTCCGCCGTGCCGGGGAAGTAGCTGGAGTTGGCGGCGGTCATACTGGTGTCGATGGTCACGCCGTACTGCGCTCTTGCGTACTCGTTGCCCGCTTGAATGGCCTCCGCGATGGAGTAGATGTTCCCGCTGGCGGCAGGCTTCGGCGCAGGTTCGGGGGTAACTTCTGGCACTGTCTGTTCCCGTTCCTCTGCCGGTGTCGGTGCAGGTGCCGGTGTGGGTGCGGGAGCCGGTTTATCCTCCGGCACAGGCGTGGGTGTCGCCGGCTCTTCCGATGCAGTGGGCGGTGCCGTTTCAGCGGGTGCAGGCTGTTTTTCCGCGGCTTTATCCACATTCTCCGCACCCGCCCGCTCGACAGGCTGCAACGCATCCGCACTGTCCTCGGTTTTGCTGTTTTCTTCCACCGTCTGCGATGGCAGTAACGCGGTCGCCACTTCTGCCGTATCATCGGCTTTCTGCGCCGAGGTCAGTTCTGTCTTTGCGGAAATCGGTGTCTGTGTCTTGCCCGATGCTTGCGCTGCACAGCCTGCCATGATCGCCATGCAAAGGATCAGAGCCACGCAGAAAATTGTTCGTTTCATTGTAACATCATCCCTTCGTTTTAAGATACTCCCATTATGTGGTCATAAATATCTGCCGTCAAATTTTTGCTCATCTCTCTACGTTCTGCTCCTGTTTCTTTTCCTGCTGCTGCGGTGCAAGGCCGCGCTGGATGGCGGCGCGCTGCGCGGAAAAGGTCTGCTGGAAATCAGCAATAACCCCCATTCTGTCACGTGCTTCCAGTCCGTCAAACATTTCCACAAGCCCTACGGGCTTAGGTCTGTCGCAGGGAACGCCATAGCTGCGGCAAAGCATATAGCTGACGCTATCCGCACTCAGCGCGCAGGACTCACGGCTGTAATAGGGGAAGTTCCCATGATCATGAATACCCGCATGGACGATCTCGCGGCTCAAGGCGCGAAACGCCGCGCTGTCTGTGATATACCCGCTGACAATGATCTGCTGTTGGCTGGGGTCATACAGTGCGTCCTGCCCACGGGCGTCACCGGTCACAACGGGGACGGGCGACACCGTCAGAAGCTGGTACAGTGCCTTGCTCATGGCGTCGCTGTTGCCCGTAAGCTGATTTTTCACCATTTGACCGCGGCCTGCGGTCTGGGAGATGTCGAACACACGCCCTACCTTGTAGCCGCGGTACTGCCGCCCGTCCCTGACGTAGGTATCGCCCACGCGGATCTTCATACCCACCTCCTCCCGCATGACGTTGCGGTTCAGGCCATTCCAGCCCTTCACGCTGTTGAACACCGTCACCTCGGGGTTCTGTTCCATCGCCAGCAGCACATTGGACGCGCTGAAACGAGGGTTGTCCGCCTGTACATCCAAATAGTGCAGGAATGCGCCGGTACTCTCCGTCACACGCAGTGCGGCGGCGTCATTCATCTCGTTAAGGCTGTCGCGCTCATCTGCCTTCCGCTGCTTCCACTCCTCGGTCTGCTGCTCCTTCTGCCGGATCAATTCACTCAAATTTGCCATAATAATCTCCTATCTTTGTTCATGCTCCGGCGCGGCAATGGTTCTTGCCTGCCGCGCCATCTGTTCGGATACCTTCTTCAGCTCCAGCATTTTCGCCCGCACGGATGGCTTATCCATCTCGGTAGACGTTCTGGCACCATTCCCGCGCTCTCTGAAGCTGCTCTCTGACCGAGCGCGGGGATTCGCTTTTTTTGCGGTGTCATCCTCCCGTACCGGCGCAGGATAGCCCATCCGCTCAAAGATGCGGTTGATCTGTCGGGCGTCCTTGGCTTTCGCCATGATCTCCACTGTGCCGGTTTTCTCCACCCGATTGATAATGGGATAGAACAAAACACCGTACCGCTTGCTCTCCATTTGGAAGCCCCGCAGATCCTCCTGCTTGACGGAGAATATGGCCAGCTCCTCGCCGTCCTGGATCAGCCGCTTTAGTCCCGTCTTGCCGGATAACTTAGGGTTGTCCTTGGCTACTGCCACCAGCAGAGCCGCCAGGTTCTTTGCACCCAACCCCGCCAGCTTAACAGCACTCTCCGTGATCTGGATGCTCTCCCGCACCACCATATCGGCGGTTTCACCGTTGGTACTCACGCTTTTGCGCCTCCTTTCTCACTTCTTCCCGCCGTTCCGCCTCGGCTTGCTGCACCTGCCGGGATACCAAAGGCACATCCTCCAGTATCCTGCGGCACAGGGCAAGCTCCCTTCGCTTTTCCCGCAGGGCGGCGGTCTGGCGGTCGATCTCTGCACTGCACTGTGTTTTGTACGCCTCATCTTCTGCATCTCTTCTTTCCCGATATAGTGGTTTTCTCTGCTGCTCACCGTCGTATATCTCCCGTTCAAGGGCGATGATCCGCTGCTCCAAATCCTCCGCCGTGGTCATGCCGTTCGCCCACAGATACCGAAACTGCCGATCATAGCGTTCCAGTCGGATGACCTCCTGCCGCACGGAAAAAGGGACACGCCGGAAGTTCTTCTTCCGATGCGTCCCTCGCAGCAGGTACAGGTATCTGAGATAAAGTGCCTGAAACCCCGTGATCTTCTTTTTCGGCCCGGCAGGGTGCTTTCCTCTGACGCGGTAGCGCTTACCCGTGCGTGTCATGGCAGGCGCGGTCTGTGCGCCGCCCTCCCGCTGACCGGCCAGCCGTCTGCGGATGTCCTGCTCCGTGTACCCGTCGCCCAGGCTATCCAGCCGGATCGCCCGCTTGCCGCCCGGCGGCAGCACGGTCACATATTTGCGGTCGGGTCGATTCCGTACCACATACCCTTCCCGCCGCAAAAGCATCAGAAACGTCTCGTATGTGTATGCTTCTCCGATGAGGCGGTCAATATCGGCACGAATGATGCTGCGGATGGTGGGCTTGCCGGTGTTCTCCGCTTTCCATTCGGCGTAGTGTTTCCCCTTGCCCTGCGGCGCGATTACAGACAGGTCGTTTTCCCGGCACAGGATGTCGGATGCGCTTCGCACTTCAAAATAATAGCTGCCGGGACTGCTATGATATTTCTTACCGTCCACAAACGACACAGAGTTCACCACCACATGATTGTGAAGATGCGCTTTATCCAAGTGCGTACCAATGACCGCCTCATACCGCTTGCCAAACAGCCTCTCGGCAAATTCCACGCCGATACGGTGTGCCTGTTCCGGCGTTACCTCCCCGGGCGCAAAGGATTGGATGAAATGATACCCCACCACGCCGCCCAGCTTGCCGAATCGCCGCTTCGTGGCCTGCATCTCTGCAAAGGCGGTCTCACAACTATCGCAGTTGATGGCAGACGTAAAGAACAGCTGTTCCGTTTTCTCTGGATTTGCGGCATAAGTAATACCCGTATCCAGCGTAGTCTTTTCTCCGTTGACAGCATAGTTTACCCGCTTATCCAGTCGGTCACGGATGGCGATGATCTTCGTGATGGCCATATCAGAGTTCTTTCACCGCCTGCCAGAGCATCCCCTGCACCATCTTGATATGCGCTATGTCCTCCATACGGACAAAGCCGCTGGCATTGGCGACCTTGGCGATTTGGTTGATGTTTACGGCCACGCCGGACATCTGGTGCAGCAGCTCCGTCAGCTCGCCGGGCGGACGGGGACGTAGTTCCGCGCCCACAATAAGCCTGCGGATCACCGGCTCCATTTTCAGGCCGGTATCCATGGAGAGCTGCTTCAAATGTGCGTACTCTGCGCTATTCAGCCGCAGAGAGACGCGCTTTGCAATTTCTCTCATGTGTTCTACTCCTTCCGTTTTTTTATGGGGGTTTAGGGGGCTTTGCCCCTTAACAAGCGCGTTTTGCTGTCAAAATGCTATGCTTGCCAGGACAGCGGCGCTCTGCGCCGCGTCCTGCAATACCTGCCGAAGAAAGAAATCAGCGGGCTTCGCCGCGCTGCGCGTCACGCCGACACCGCAGCAGATCATTATAGTCCTTCCCCCGCACCGAAGGTCTGTCAATGACCTCGTATCCTCTCAGCAGTTCCTTCAACACCGCCGCTGCTTTCCGTCCCGGCTCATCATTGTCCAGACACAGCACAATGCGGGTAATATGGGGTGCGGCCTTCAAATACCGCGAAAGCGCCGGTGGCAGCTGCCGATCCTCCTTCCCGACACCTCCCAGCGACAGTGTGTTTGCCTTGCGCCAGTCCCTCCCCTGCTGCTTCAGCAGCGTCAGGTAGGAAAGGGCATCAATGGCGCTTTCAAAAACGCACAGGGTAGGGCTGTCCCCCGGTGTCATCGGCACTGCGAAGGAATACCGCTTGTCGCTGCCGGCCACCTCGCCCACAAAACGCTTGTCTTGCAGCGTCCCCCGCTGCATGGCGTAGGCCGGTCTGTCACCGGCAAAGCCTACGAACACGCAGTTGTGATGCTGTGCCGATTCATAGAGCAGGCCGTGTTTGATGCAGTGGTTGATGATCTCCGGGTCGATACCGCGCCCACGCAAGTATGAAAAAACACGCCGGTTGTCGGCGTGTCTGGGCGGCAGGGAAAATGATTTTGTCGGGCGGGCTTTCCGGCGCGGCGGTTCTGCCAAAGGTACGCCGCCAGCGCTCAGGATGCGCTGCACAGCATCCGGCAGCGACAGCTTCCGCACAGTGGTCAGATAGTCCAGCGCACTGCTGCCGCCAACACCCCGTGACCACCAGTACCATTCCCCGTTGGAGATTTTCAGGCTGTCATGGCTTTTGGTTGCATAAGCATTGCCGCCCACGCTGACCAGTTCATCCGGTTCACAGCACCGCAGATAGGTCAGCAGATCCATCTCACGGGCGCGGGCTAACTGCTCTGGCGGGATAAACGGCATAGAACATCACCTCCTTTTTCCGTGGTCATCTCCTGTTTTGCGTCTGTTGAAATAGGCAGAGCTAAAGGCAGCGGGCTGCAATATAGCCCACTGCCTTTAGCTGTTTGGCTGCTTTGATATTAAATGCTGGCCGCAGTCAAGGCATTATCGCCTGCCTTAAAATTGCATTGCTTCGCTATCCTCCAGACCGTGCTGGAAGAACATGATATAGTAGATGGGGATATAGATGATTTTCCCCTTCGTAGAGACTGTTCGCTCATTGGACACAACAAAGGCTTTCTGAATATGATAGTCTTCATTCTTCACGAAGTTATTCAGCGCACTGTGGATGGTATAGTCCTTACCGGACTTTACTTCAATGGGGACGGCGGATAAGGTGGCATAATCGTCGATGAGGAAATCTACTTCACCTTTGTGGCGATTATCATAATAGAACAGTTCGTAACCATGCGCGATAAGCTCGCTGGCTACGACGCTTTCATAGACGGAGCCGAGATTAATGCTGGCTTCATCGTCCAGCACAGCTCGGATGTTATTGCCATAAAGGATGCCGGTCAGGACGCCCACATCATTCAGGTATAGCTTCAGCAGGTTTTTCCCCGTGGACTCGACCAGAGGGAATACTGGGTTAGAGATAGCCTGAACATTGAGGGCAATGCCTGCACTGATCAGATACTCGAACTCGTCTTGATAATCTGCGAAGGTCTTCCCCTTCTTATCTTCTATGCTCTGTGCTACGACACGTTTTTTCTTATTCTCCATGTTGGAGGGAATCAGGTCATAGATACGGCGGATCTTCAGCTTGCGCTCCTCGTCATACTTGGATGCGTCGGCGGCATAGTAATCATGAATCTCCTGTTGAATCTCACGGACGAACTGAATGTTGTGATTTTCCAGATAGGAATTGACCGCATCCGGCAGACCGCCGACCAACAGATACTTTCGGAAGTAGTCCATCATCTTATTGTGGGTCGGCTCGTCCAGGGCTTCCAGTCGTTCAAACTTCTTCCGCATGGCAGACACGGCAAACTCGTTCAGCCCGTTGGCATAGAGGAATTCCTCGAAGTCCAGAGGGAACATCCGAACTTTACGGATGCTTCCCATGGGGATCGATGTTGTCTGCGACAGAGTCACCCCCAACAGGGAGCCGCTGGCAATATAAGTGAATCGATCATCTTGGGACAGAAACTTCAGCAGCGTCAGCAGATGAGGATATGCCTGGATCTCGTCGATAAAGATCAGTGTGTCATCTTTCTGCTTCATCTTGCTGCCTTCCAGCATACTGACTTGTAGGTAGAAGTCTTCGACGGTTTTCGTTTCGGCGAATAGCCGAGGGCCGATGGAGTCCTCCACCATATTGATCTCGATGAAGTTTTCAAACAGTTTATGTCCAACATGTCGGATGATATAGGTTTTTCCGACCTGACGCGCACCGTCTATCAGAAGAATTTTCTTTGAATCGCTTTGCAGATGGTCTTCAATAAGAGATTCGATTTTCCGAAACAGCATCGTCGCCCCTCCTTGTTCTGACTTTTCAACCGTAGTATACACCGCAAAGAGCAACTTTTCAATATAATTGTGTCGAAGCTGTTGGCACTTTTCAAAGACACAGATGATGAGGTTCTCCCTGATTCGTCGTCATGCCCCTTGTGACAAAACCACACTTTTCCAAATAGGGAACTTTCTGCATTAGTGAGCGCCCGTTTTGTTCCCTATTTTTATTTTGTGAAAAAGGGAACTTCCGTGCAGAAGTTTCCTTTCCCGGCTGCGCGCCCCGCAAGCATACGCAGCACGATCACCATGCGCACCATACCAAAGTCTACGGTTGCTGTCAAACTATTTCACCTTGCCAGTCCTGCCCGCATACGGTGCGCGTAGTTTTCCACGCTGTACCGCCGCATATAGGCGTTCTCACTGGGCGCGGCGCTGTCCAGGTCAATGCCCTCCAGCCGGTAATCATCGGGCCGCAGCACCTCCTCCACTGGGATCACGCGAACACGCGCCCTGCTTTTCCACTCGCCGCCGAAGATGCCGCCCACGCTGTGAAAGCCCCGATCACCGCACACCCACAGCAGCCGCTTGCCTGCCGGTATGTTGCCCAAAGGCTGTTTGAGAACGACTACGGAACGCGGCTCTGCGCCGGCCACACGGTAATAACCGGTCTGCTCCGCCTTCTCGTATGTACGTATCAGCTTCTCGAATTTCCACTGCGGCTCAATATAAAGAAAGCTCTCCTGGTATCCCATACTGACCTACCTTTCTAACTCTGTCGTTTTTCTTGTCGGAGACTGCTGGCTATTATCCGGTGCTTCCGTTTCGGCTACGACCTCCGGCTCACGCTTGTCCATATTCAACAGGGCGTTCAGCTCCTCCAACCGCGCCAGCTTTGTTTGCAGCTCCTCCTCACGCGGAAATGGCTTCAACACCTCCACCTTCGCCGTTTCCAGCTGGTTATGCAGATCACTCAGCTTTTCCCGGCAAGCCTGCTCCTTGAGAGGCAGCGATTCCAGCAGATTATCCATGCGCTGGATATTGCCGAACACATCGGTACCCAGCGTCACCACATGGCGTAGCTGCCCGATCATGGTCAGCCGGTACTCCTGTGAAAAGCTGTCAAAGGACAATTCCAGCGTCAGGCCGCGGTAAAAGCCGATCTGCATCGCCTCCGGCGTCAGCATATTCTGGCACAGCACCAGCAGCTCCGCGCCTGCCGCCTTTTTCTCGGTGTAGACCTTACCCGCCAGCGTCATGGGCGAAAACCCGTCCTCATTAGGCGCGGTGTGCACCTTGACTGCGGCAATATCCGCGCCGTACCCGGCGAGACGTTCCTGCGTCTCCGCGATGGATTTGGGGAACGTTTTGCTGATGGCGTCCTCCATGCTGTATCGCTGGCTTAGGTGACTGCTTTTCAGCAGCTTCAGCTTCGTCACTTCGATATCCAAATCCATTTTCTCTTTAATGAGCGGGTTGCCGCTGGCCAGCGCTTTGATCTCCGCATAGGAAAGTGCCTGATCGTCCACGTCCTCAGCAGAGCGCACCGGCGACTTGCTGGTCATGATCTGTGCGATGAATTTCTGCTTTCGCTCCACCAGTTGGTAGAGGTAAGCGTCGAATGTACCCTCGGTGACGTAGCTGTAAATATCCACCTCGGCATTTTCGTTGCCCTGCCGGATGATGCGTCCCTCCCGCTGTTGGAGATCTGCGGGACGCCACGGGCAGTCCAAATGGTGCAATGCCACCAGCTTCTGCTGGCAGTTGGTTCCGGCTCCCATGCGCTGTGTGCTGCCCAGCAGCACCCGCACCTGACCGGCGCGCACCTTGGCGAACAGGTCTTTTTTCTGCGCCTCCGTCTTAGCGTCATGGATATAGACGATCTCGTTTTCCGGCACGCCCATTTCCACCAGCTTACTGCGGATGTCGTCATAGACACTGAAAACACCCTCGCCCTTGGGCGTGGACAGGTCACAGAAGATCATCTGCGTGGAGTGCTTTTCCGCCGTGCGCCGCCAGATGTCAAATACTGTCTCCGCGCACTTGACCGCTTTGCTCTCCGGGTCGGCGGGCAGCATGGGATTGATGAGCCGCTGGTCTAATGCCAGCTTCCGGCCATCGTTGGTGATCAGCAGCATATTGTCCACGCTGCTGTCCACCTGCTTGTTGCGTACCTGCTCGGCACGCTCCGCCAGTGATGCCACCATCTCCTTTTGATACTCGGACGGCTTCAGGGCGATGTTGTGGTAGTGTGCCTCCGGCACGGGCAGGTTCAGCATATCCGCCGTTTGGATGTCCGCCACATTTTTGAATACAGAGATCAGCTCCGGCAGGTTGTTGAACTTGGAAAAGCAAGTCTTGGCGCGGTAACCTGTCCCCTCCGGGGCAAGCTCGATAGCCGTGACCGTTTCACCGTAGTTGGCAGCCCATGCGTCAAAATGCTGGAAGCCTTGCTCCTGCAATGCTCCCATTTGCAAGTACCTCTGGATGGTGTATAGCTCCACCATGCTGTTAGAGATAGGCGTACCGGTGGCGAACACCACACCGCGCCCGCCTGTAATCTCGTCTAAGTACCGGCACTTCATGAAAAGGTCGCTGGATTTCTGCGCCTCGGTCTGCGCGATACCGCTGACGTTCCGCATTTTGGTGTAGAGAAACAAATTTTTATAGTAATGGCTCTCGTCGATAAACAGCCGGTCAACGCCCAGTTCCTCAAATGTGACCACATCATCCTTCCGGCTCTGGTCGTTCAGCTTGTCCAGCTTATTCTGCAAGCCTTTGCGGGTCTTTTCCATCTGCTTGATGGTGAAGTTCTCCGCCTTGTCCGCTTTTGCCTCCCGGATGCCCAGGATGATCTCGTCCATCTGCTGCTCCAAAATGGCACGCTGCCGCTGGATACTGACGGGTATCTTCTCAAGCTGACTGTGTCCGATGATGACGGCGTCGTAGTCGCCGGTGGCGATGCGCCCGCAAAAACGCTTGCGGTTCTTTGTCTCGAAATCCTTTTTGGTCGCCACCAGCACGTTGGCGGCAGGATAGAGCTGCAAGAACTCGCTGGCCCACTGCTCCGTCAGGTGGTTCGGCACCACAAAGAGAGATTTCTGACACAGACCCAACCGCTTGGATTCCATCGCCGCCGCCACCATCTCGAACGTCTTCCCTGCCCCCACTACGTGTGCAAGCAGCGTGTTGCCGCCATAGAGGATGTGGGCGATGGCGTTCACCTGATGCTTCCGCAGGGTGATCTCTGGATTCATGCCGCTGAAATTGATGTGGCTGCCATCATATTCACGGGGCCGGTTGCTGTTGAACAGGATATTGTACGCCTTGCAGATCTTCTCCCGCCGCTCCGGGTCTTTCCATATCCATTCGGCAAACGCTTCCTTTAGAAGCTCCTGCTTGCCCTGTGCAATGGCGGTCTCCTTTTTGTTGAGCACCGCCACGCGCCGCCCGTCTGCATCATACTGATAGTCGAAAATGCGGACGTCTTTCAGGTTCAGGCTGCTTTCGATGATCTCATAGGCACTGGCCCGCAGCGTGCCATAGGTGTTGAAAGCCTTGATATTGCTCTTATCCTTGCTCTTGCCCTCGATGCGCCACTCGCCGGTGATCTGGGAGTAATGTACCTTGATATCCCACCGTGCACGGCGGGGCGTGTCCAGCGTCTCAAAGATGAACTGCCGGACATACGCCGGATCCAGCCATGTGGCACCCAGCCGCACGGAGATCTCACTGGCGGTCAAGTCCACGGGCTGCACCTTCTCCAATGCCTCCACATTGGGAAGGTACTGCGGCTCTGTTTCCGCTTTTGCCCGCACCTCCGCCAGCTTCCGGCGCACATTGCCGGACAGGTACTCGTCGGCGGGCAGGTATTTCTCGCCGCCCCTTTCCCCGTAATCAGGGTTCAGAAAGACGACGCCCTGCAAGTCCGCGAACAGGGTATCCTCGTCCTTGCCGGTGAGCTGCCCCATATACGTCATATCTACGCGGGCTTTCTCCCCGATGGACAGGGCCAGTGCCTCCACCGCCGTATCTACTCTTTCGGCAGGCCGGTGGCTGCGGACGGTGCGTTTGGTGAACAGGTCGGCTTTCCGCTTCAGGCCACCCTCCTCATCCAGCACCTCCAGCGAACACAGCAGGAAATAGGAGCTATCCTGGTCAAAGGCGATGGCGTTGCCGCGAGAATTGATAAGCCCGTAGTCGTGGGTAAAGCGGTCATAGAGGTCGTTCAGCTTTGCTTGCTGCTGGCGTATCATGCCATCCGGATAGTCCTCTGTCTGGTACTCCAGCAGCGTCCGCACACAGTCCCGCAGCTCAACCATGCCACGAATACGGCTCTCGGCAGTCTTGGACACCTCCACCGGGTTCATGCGGCTGTCCTCACGGTAATAGAGCTTATCGTTCACCAGCGTATAGGAAAAATTGCGGACGGTGGGATCTGCCGCGATGGATTGATCTTCTCCCTCCAGCTCCTCCGCCCGGTCGTAGGCATTGATCTCACCGTGGATATTCTGCACGGCGTTGGCAAGGAGGCTGTCCAGCGGCTGCTCCGGAAACGGCGCACAGGTGGGCTCCGGGCCATACGGTCCCGATACCATTTTCATCTCGCCCAGCACCATATCCTGGTGGTCGATGAAATAACGGTTCATGGTGATACCGTCGTCATTCGTCCCCAACTGCACCCAGTCTGGCTCAATGTCCACCATGCGGTCACGCTTTTGCAGGAACAGGATGTCCGATACCACTTCCGTACCCGCTGCCGCCTTGAAGGTATCGTTGGGCAGACGAATCGCGCCCAACAGCTCCGCCCGCTGGGCAATGTACTTCCGCACGTTAGAGGTGCGTTTGTCCATGGTGTAGCTGGAGGTAACGAACGTCACCACGCCGCCCGGCCTCACCTTATCCAGCGTCTTGGCGAAAAAATACTCATGGATGGACAGATTCAGCCGGTCATAACGGCGATCCTGCACCTTGAACTGACCAAAGGGAACGTTGCCCACAGCCACGTCAAAGAAGTTGTCGGGGAAGTCCATCTTTTCATAGCCGCGAACGGAAATACTGCTGCGTGGGTACAACTGACGGGAAATGCGTCCTGAAACGTCATCCAGCTCCACGCCGTAGACCTTGCTCTCCGCCATGCCCTCCGGCAGCATACCGAGGAAATGACCGACGCCGCAGGCAGGCTCCAGCACGTTGCCCTGCCGGAAGCCCATCTGCCCCAGCGCGGCGTAGATGCTGCGGATCACCACAGGCGGTGTGTAGAAGGCGGTCAGCGTGGATTCCCGCGCCGCGGCGTACTCTGTTTCGGACAGCAGGCTTTTCAATTCCTCATACCGGCTGTGCTTGGGATCGAAGCAGTCCGCCAGACCGCCCCAGCCCACATATTTGGCCAGCACCTCCTGCTCCTCCGCCGTGGCGGCGCGATTCTCCGCCTCCACCCGCTTCAAAAGTCGTATCGCCGCCACATTGTTGGCATACCGCTGACTGGGTGGTGCTGCGCCCAGGGCATCGTCGGTGATACGGTAGTTGACGCCGCCCGCGAACAGCGGGGCGGCGGCCTCCAGCCTCTCTTTTTTTCTCGGCAGGTGAGGGACAGGCGGCATCGCCGCCTGTCCCTGCGGTGCTTCCTCCTCCCTCTGCTGTACCTGCGGCAGCGGGGATATTTCTTGCTCCTGTGCCGGTTCTGCCGCAGGTGTAGGCTCTTCCGTGGGTACTTCTTCCTGCTCTGGCTCCGGCAACTCTTGGTCATGCCGGTGGTTGAACAAACTAAATATGCCGTTGACATATTCCGAAAGCTGCTCCTTCGCCTGCTGGCAGGAATCATAGTGCCGGTCGCCCTCGTCCATGCCATCCAGATAGACAGTCAGGGCGTCCAGCATTTCCGCCGCTTTTGCCTTATCCGCCAACTGCTCCTCAATGACGGGAACGGCGTCATAGTAGTCCACACCCTTGGGGTACGGTCTCGGCACATCGTCCGGTGCGTCGGAAAAACCGAAATATATCGACCGCGCCAACTGCTTCCGCTCATACTGCGGAATCGCGGCAATGGCGTCCTCGCCGGGGAAACACTTCTGCGCGATAAGTCTTTCATACTCCTTGACCACATTGGGGATGGTCAGCGTGACCTCACCATACCGCTTACCGGCATATTCCCGCTGATAGGTCAGTCCCTTAGAACTTCTCGTATAGTCATACCCGTCGCGCACGCCGCCGCTGTACTCTCCAAAACGGCTTTTGATGAATTTCTGCTGCTCCTCCTTCGTGTGGGGATAACAGAAAAAGGCATACACGTCCAAGCGGCTGTCCACAGACTCCGCCAGGAAGAACTGGTCTATCTCATCCTGTGTGATGAACATTTTGCACCGGCGCAGGAAATCCGGCTGCACAGAAAAGCTGCGCTCCGGCAGATCAATTCCGTCCAGCACCACACCGATCCGGTGTGTATTATACTCAGACAGTCGAAAGCGCATGATGCTGCGATCCTGTTCATAGGCACTCAAAAAAGCATGGTATTCCTCAGCCAAAGCCGCAAGGCCGCCCTCGCTCTTGGCAAAGGCCACCATATCCTTGTCCAGCTCCGGATAGCCCTTGTGCTGGTCATAGAGGGCCAGCGTCTGAGGGAACAGGCCCTGTGCGCGGCCCTCTTGGGTCAAATCGCGAGCGGTCATCAGCAGGGCGTCACCCATCTCAAGCAGCACCTTGTCCTGCGCCTGCTCCAGCTCTAACGCCGAAAGATATGTTCCGGCTTCCAGCAGCTCCAGTATCCGCGCCGACGCCTGCTCCCACGTCACCGTGGTGCGGCTGTGGCCGGTGCGGATGCTGTCGCCCTGCGCCAGATGGATACCGTCCTCCATGAACCACACAGCATATTTTTGACCTTCATATTCAATACCGCGTCCGTTCTCCGTGCCGAATTCACGGTGCAGGAAAGCAATACATTCCGCTTCCGGACGCTGGCGCATATAGAACACCGCGATTCGTTCCGCGCTGCCGCGGCTGTTGCCCGCCGTATACAGCGTCTGGTCGATAACCGCCTGCGGCACCGGGCGGGTAGGGAACAGCTCACCCGTTCGCTGCGTCTCCGGCACTTCATAGACCGCCGTGCCGCCGCCCATGCCAAAGAGGGACATTTGCTCCTCCATCACCGGCGCGTTCTGCAAGCCCAGCTTGATCTTATACGCGCCGCGCTCAATGAGGTTCTCGGTCATTTCCGTGACCACGCCCCACGAAAAAACGGACTCCGCTGTGCGGGAGAGATAGCTGCCCTCCCACATCAAGAGCCCGTCCTGCTGGGCGTGGTAGCCCACCCGCACTTTATCCGTACCGGCCAGGACTTCCACCCATATATCGTTGTAGCTGTTTTTCAGGAATTCCGTGCGGCTCGTCATATCCCTGTTGGCCTGGAAATACGCAAAGATCTCCTGCCGCGTATGCTTGCGCCCGCCGTCGTCCAGCAAAATCGCTTCTATGAGGTGTTCATCCAAAAACGCCGGAAGCTCTGTGCTACCGGCGTTTTCATCTGTGTCGTTCAGTTGTAGATCAGGTCGTTCAGCACCGTTTCCTCCGCGCTGTGCTTCAGATTGTTCATCAGCCCCGTCCAACGCTGGGGATCGGCGGCTTTCAGTTCCTCCGTCACGCCCTCGGTTTTTGCCATCTGCGCCACGGCCTGCGTCACCATCCGCTGCGCTGTCTCCTCGATCTCCGCCAGATGCGCCGCCAGCTGACCGCTGGTCTTGAGGTTCGTATACAGCACTCTCCGATGCTCCTTGAGATACTGCCTCCGCAGCTCCGCGTACCTGCCCAGATGCGCCTCCGCCTCTTGGGGCAGCAGCAAGTTCGGCAGGCGATAGCCCTCCTGCGCTCTGTATGTCACTTCCATGTTCCGCGCTCCTTTCTTTCTTGGCGTTATTCTGCTCTTTGACAGCATCATAGTCGATTTGTGCATCCTTTGCAAAAAATTGCTCTCGCCGCGCCTGCATCACCGTGCGGCTAATTTCCCGCAGACCCATCTCCGCAATATCGCTGGTGGCAATGCCCAATGCATTGATCGTTGTGGGGGTATCAAAAGAATAAATACCCTCAAAATCCTCCGGCAGTATGTAGGCTGCGGCAGGCAGAGAAAGCCGGGTCAGCAGCATATAGGCAACGCTGCTTTGCAGCGCCCGCCTGTATGTGACCTCTACATTCAGTGCGTCCAGCTCCTCCAGCATACTGCCGCCGCGACAGTCCAGCAGATCCCGCAGGTAGTCCTGCACATTGTCCGCCACGGCGTTGCGGCTGGCGGACAGTATGGCGTCCGGCAATGTGTCCTTTTCGGCCAACGTACCGAAGGTAGCCTCCAGTGTCTCTATGACCCGTTCCGTATAGCCCGCTTCCATTGACCAGATGGGAACAGGCCGTGAGACGGGCGTGGTGTGGGTATCCGTGATGTCAAAGTAGTGCTTCAGCTGTCCCTTGCCGTAGGCTTCATCCATGACAGCAATGCCGGTAGCGCCCGTATTGACCCACCGGCCAAACTGCCGATTCCACTTTTCCAGCTCCAGCACCGCCGTGGCGTCAGGTCGCTGGGCATAGATCAGGACTTGCTCGTCGAACGGACATTTATAGTTATAGCAGGCCGAGCGCAGAAAGCCCGTCCAGCTCTCATAATCGCCGGTCAGTCTTGTCAGTGTGCGGCTATATAACTCCGTGATAAATTGAAATTTACTTGCCAAGGCATTGCCTCCTTCCTCAAAAATGTTGGGAGCATTGGTTTTCGACTACCGTGCTTCGCCCCGTTCTTTCAGCCTTTGCAGTCCCTTCAAAAAGTTCGGCACCTCCTGAAAGCCCACAGCATCCACATAGTAAGCATTTCTCTTGCTGCCACGCTTGACTACGATCACATCGCTCTCCGATAGGGAGCGCATTCGCTGGCAGAAAGGCCGCGTGTCCGCATTGTGCTTTTGGTATAGCTTATCCAGCGTCATGTTGGGGGCCAACACCCCGGCAAAGGCTTTGCGGTAATGGGCAGCGCGCAGCTTGCCTTTGGCACGCTCATAGCGCATAAAGGCGTAGTCCACCTTGGCCACGTTGTCGATCTGATATATCTCATAGCAGCCCGCGTCCGCTGGCTGCTGTGTTGGATCAAGCGGCTCATACACCGTGCCTGCCCGCTGCGCTACCTCCGCAAACTCACAAATATGATAGACATTGCTGCCGACCAATGTGTGGTAGTCGTCGATATAGGTGCAGGGCCTTAGGTCAACTTCTTCGCATCATAGCTCACCTTTCTTCACCCCGTTCCTTTTTCAGCGCAGTACGGCTTTGCTCCCGTTGTACCCGCCGCTCCTTTTGCTCCTGATACTCGCCGCTTGCCCGCTCACAGAAATCCTCGATCATGGACGCGCGGCCTACGCCGTAATGACCCCAAAAGTAATTGGGCGGGCCATCTCCGTCGTTCTTACAGTTACGCTGCCAGGTAGCAAACGGGGCAGGTGCCTTCGGGTATTCGCCCAAAACAAATTCGGCGTTTCCCACACGCACCCGCGCTGTGATCTTATAGTCTGCGTTGATGATCTTACCAACAACATAGCTGCCGCGTTCTAGCTCCAAGGTGTAGCTGCCGTTCTGTGCCTGCTGCGCCTTCACCGGCATGGCAGGCACACCGCAGACCAGATCCGGCTGCATGACAAACTGTGACTTCGCGCCCATCAGTTCCTTCGGAAGCGCCGATACCGTCAGATACATTTTTGTTTCCCCTAAGACCTCATACCGCAGCAGGAAATCGTCCACCGGATAGTAGATGCTCATAACAGGGTCTTTGATATGGCCCTTTGCTATGATCGCGTTCACATATCTGGCATTGTCCAAATACCACTGCGGGTCTGCCCCCGGCAGGCTCCAGCCGAACATGGAACCGGCGCTCATGGCGGCCTCCTGTATGTCAGAAATGCCGCGCCGCCGGTTATGCGCTTGGGCAATGTTTCGGTTTTCCTCCCGATTTCCGGTGTCCCACTCAGAAGCATAGTATCCACGCTCACCCTTCTTGAGAATGATAAGCTGCCCCGTAGATGGTATCGTGGAGAGACAGAAATCGGGCAATTCAGTTCTTCTCATCATGGGCCTCCTCATCGTCCCTGCTCCTGTTGACGTCTCCGGTGCCAGCCCTCCAGCAGCTTGATGATGACCTCCTCCATCTGCTTGGGTGTATAGTTAGCGGGAAAATACTTTTGCAGGCGGTCGTTCCGCAGCGTCACCTTCCGCTCCAGCGGCTTTTCCTCCCGCATAATGAGGTCGATGATGTTGGTTTCCAGCTTCCCCTCCGCGCTGATCTGCTTGAGCCGCTGGGCCTGATCCACGGAGGGCGATACCTCGTCCCGCTCCATGAGGAACTGGAGGTAGGTCTGTTCCTTCTCGGTCAGGTGGGAGATGTAGTCGGCTGCCGGAACGAATTTCAGCTTTCCGGTATCTACCGCCTCCATCAGCGGCGGAATCAGGTTTGTCAGGCGGATATAGCGTTGGATTGCAGTTACGTTGTCCTCCGCTTGTTCAGCCAAAATCTTTACAGATGTCATGCGATTTAACTTCTCTCCATTTTGGAGAGAAGTTAAATCCGTTCGCGCGCCCTGCCGTTTCATGGCATCCAGCTTCAGCTTATACGCCTTTGCTTTCTCGCTGGGCAGCAGGTTTTCCCGGTTGATGTTGTAGTCCACCACCAGAATATCCGCGTCCTCGTCACTGTAATCCCGCACGATGACCGGGCGGGTGTCCAGCCCCACCACCTTGGCGCAGTAGTCGCGCCGATGACCGGAGATGATCTCATACCCGCCCTCGCTGCGGGGACGGACGATCAGCGGCTCGGCAATGCCGGTGCGCTCGATACTGTCCATCAGCCGCACCAGATCGGCGCTGGGCCGGTCTACGGAGTACGGCTGCCGCGCATAGGGGAATACCTGCTCCGCCGGCACGATCTGCACCCGCTCCTGTCGGTCAGCACTTCTCTCTGCGTCTGTTTTGAACAAGTCATCGTACCGGGTCAGTTCTATGCCGTTTAATTTGCGAGCCAAGCTGCAACACCTCCTTTGTCAGCGCGGCATACGCCTGTGCCGCTTTTCCCTCTGGGTCATGCTCATAAATGCTGGTTCCCATGACGCTGATCTCCGCCACGCGGATCGAACGGGGTATCTCGCTGGCGAATACCCGGCTGCCGTAGTTCCTGCGCAGCTGCTCACTAATTTCCTTAGCCAGCGTGGTACGGCTGTCCATCATGGTCAGCAGGATACCGTCCACCGTCAGATGGGGATTGATCTGCCGTTTGACGCGGGCAATGGTACGCATGAGCTGTTCCAGCCCCTTGGCGGCCAGATACTGCCCCTGCACCGGAATGATAACCCCATCCGCCGCAGTCAGTGCGTTGATGGTCAGCATTCCCAGCGAGGGCATACAGTCGATGATGGCGTAGTCATAGGCCGATGCCGCCGTGGACAGATACTGCCGCAGCACCGTTTCCCGGCTCATGATGTTTACCAGCGTTACCTCCAGCCCCGATAGCTCAATATTGGCGGGGACAAGATCGACGCCGGACGCATGGTGCAGGATCCCCTCGCCGGGTGCGATGGGTTCCTCGTTGACGGTCTTTGTCATCAGGTCGGCCAGTGTGGGAGAAAGCTCGTCCGGCTGCCGCCAGCCCAGCATTTGGGTGAGATTGCCCTGGGCGTCGGCGTCCACCAACAGGACTTTCTTGCCCTGCTGGGCAAGGCCGACACCCAAGCTGGCAGCTGTGGTGGTTTTCCCCACGCCGCCCTTCTGATTTGCCAGTGCGATGGTTTTCAAAAGCACACCTCCTCATTCGTGCAACAAAAAAAGAGCCTTCCGGCTCTTGTGCTTCACTGTCGTTCTATTTTTAAGTGGGAATAAATCGCGTTTCTACATATTTTTCTTGACTTAACGTTTTACAAGAGCTAAACTGTCAATGAGGTGATCCACATGAAACGCAAAGTCGAAGCGCAGCTTATAGCGTGGAAAAACAAGTCCTCTGAGCGTCAGCCCTTATTGGTCAACGGGGCCAGACAGGTAGGCAAAACATATATCCTTCGCAAATTCGGCGAGGAACAATTCAAGAACGTGGTCTATGTCAACCTGGAGACGAATCTGACCATCGCCTCCTACTTCAACGATAATATTGCCCCTGAGCGTCTGCTGCGCTATTTGGAAGCCTCCACCGGCGAACGCATTATCGCAGGAGAAACGCTTATCTTCTTTGATGAGATTCAGTCCTGTGAACGTGCGCTGACATCACTGAAGTATTTTTGTGAGGAAACTCCGGAATTTCACATTGCAGCGGCGGGCAGCCTATTGGGTGTCGCCATCAACAGACAGCACTATTCTTTCCCTGTGGGAAAGGTCGAAACGATTACCATGTATCCTCTGGATTTTGAGGAATACCTATGGGCTCGTGGTAAGGAGTTCCTTGCTTCTGAAATACGTTCCGCCTTTGAAACGATGATCGCCCTGCCTGACGCGCTCCACACGGAGGCGACTGAGCTGTATCGTGAGTATCTGCTGATCGGCGGTATGCCCGCCAGCATCAACGCCTTTCTCAGAAGCGGCAGCTTTTTGGATGTCTCTCTGGTGCAGAATGAAATACTGGACAACTACATCGCAGATATGGCTAAGTACGCCACTAACACCGACAGCGTGAAGATCCGCGCCTGCTACAATTCCATTCCAGCGCAGTTGGCAAAGGACAACCGCAAGTTCCAGTACAAGGTCGTACAAAAAGGCGGCAGTGCCTCCCTGTTCGGTGCATCCATCGAATGGCTGTATCTGGCGGGGGTCGTGCTGAAATGTCAGCGCATCAGTCAGGCATTTGAACCCATCTCTGTATATGCGGACTTGTCGGCTTTTAAGCTATACATGGGAGACGTGGGCCTTTTGACCGCAAAGTCCGGGCTTTCCCAGCAGACCGTTTTATCCGGCGAGGGGAACACTTTCATGGGCGCTGTCACGGAAAACTATGTGGCGCAGCAGTTGGCCGCAAATGGGCATGACCTCTACTATTGGGAAAGCAACAACACCGCCGAACTGGATTTCGTTCTGCAAAGTGGAAATCAAGTCATGGCCATTGAGGTCAAGAAGGGCGAACACGTCCGTTCCCGCAGTCTCAATCTGTTCATCGGCACCTATCATCCCTCCTGTGCGATACGCCTGTTCCTTAAGAACTTCGGGGAAAAGGACGGCCTGAAATCTGTCCCTCTGTACGCAGCCTTCTGCATTTGACGCTCATCCAAACCAAATCATTACGAAAATAGCTGTTCGGCAATTTGTGCCGGACAGCTACTTCTCTACCCGCTCCCACCACTGAGATCATGGCCCACCATCAGCGCGTAGTGGTTATCCATGGTCAACGGCGCGTTATACAGCGCGGTCAGCAGATATGGCTTCACATGGTGCACATCGGTAGTATTTTCCCTGATCCGATCCAGTACATACAGCAGATGTGCGCCGGTCAGCTTCAGCAGCCTTGAACGCACCACCTCCGTTGGCAGTTCCTCTCCTGCCACGCGGATGGTGGGCTTTGTGGAACACATGGTATCCAGCATCAGCCCCACCAGTTCATCCAGCCGACCGCGGTCAACTTCGGTGTAACCGACGAGATAATCGTAGTCCACATTGGCCATGATCTGCTCCCTGCAACTATCTCTCCGTTCCAACTCATTCTCCTGCGTAGTCTTACTCTCTTGAGGGAAGGAAGGGAAGGATTTTGTAAGATCCGTGTTTAATTCTTCTTTACTTTGTTCTTGTATATTTAATTGTGCGGGATTTTCCTGTTCAGGTTTTCCCAAGACAGGTTTTACCTGTTCAGGAAAATCCCGTTTAGGTGCGTCACCGGTATTTTCCGCCTGAACGGGATTTTCCCGTTTAGGTGGCTCCAGCTCTCTGGGCTGCTCCAGAATGGTATATTCGATGCCGCCCAGCGTACCGTCTGCGTGGCGTTCCCGCGCCCGCACAATGTACCCAGCGCCCTCCAGCTCCCGCACCGTGGCACAGATGCTGTCCACACCATCCTTGCAGATGCGGGCCAGCCCCTTGGTGGTGTAGTCCCAATCCTCCGGCAGCGACAGCATCAGGGACAGCAGCCCCTTGGCCTTTAGCGAAAGCGACTTATCCCGCAGATGGTAATTTGACATGACGGTGTAGTTCCGCGTTTTCTCCACCCTGAATACAGCCATGGGCGTTCCTCCTCCCTTAAAAATATATTTTACAAGTTAAAAAGAATAACCTCACTCAAATCAAAAGAAATTCCGGTTGATGAAATGAGCGAGGTTTGATATAATCAAGAACGATATTCAGCAAAGTTGTTTATTACTTCAACTAATGAAAATATTTGCTGGCACAATACAACACTGATGCTTTAGCTATAATGTAACATTAGTACAACATATCGAAGTGGGTGAAAATATGATCAATAAAGTTTTTAACTGGATAATCGAAAACCGAGAATGGGTTTTTAGTGGTATTGGCGTTACATTCTTTCTTGGAATAATCACTTTTTTTCGTAAAATTTTCTGTAGAAAGTCAGATGATGAAAAGCATATTAAAATCGTACAAAAAAGTGAAGGACAGAATAGCACTCAAATTGGCATACAAAGCCACAATTACTTTAAAGGAGGCAAAAATGGGAGATAATACCACCATTACGCAAAAGGCTGCGATTGGCTCGGATACCATACAAATTGGCACTCAAAATAACAATTATTATAATGGCCTAACACCCACTCAAGCAAGCCAATTGGCAATAAACCTTTTCATGGATAACTTTCCCAAACTTCAGGAAGCAGCAATGAAAACTGTTCAGGAAAGAGTCAATGAGCTTATTCGGGAAATCGTTTCTAAGATTGAAAAGAATCATGCAGGAGATTACTCCGCTTTCTCAATGCCAGATATGCAATATATTCTAGTTGAAGCCGAAAAGGGATATGCACGTAAAGGGACACCCGAATTATGCTCCATATTAAGTTCCTTGATTGCAGATCGCACAGCATGCACTGAAAACAGTTATTTAGAAACGGTCTTGGATAAGGCCATTGAAGTTGCACCTTCCTTATTGCCCATGCATCTCGATTATTTGAGCTTGATTTTCCTGTATAAGAGTGTGCGCTTTGGTGATATATCTACATTAGATGATTTAGCGAACCGTTATTGTGAAATACATAGCATTTTCCATGCTCCGAACAACAAAAACTCAATCCCTTACTTTGATATGTTGGGGTTGCTTACAATTTCGTTAGGCAATGGGGATAAAGTTTTGAGCCAAATGTATGGTTTCAATCAACAAGAGGTTGCTCAAGTTCTTCCCACTGAATATACTATAATCCCAGGTGATTATATACTTACTCCTGTCGGTATCGTTCTTGCAATATTCAATGCCCATTCCAAATGGTATCGTCAGTTTAATCTTTCAACATGGATTCATGAATAGCAATGGAACTGTATAACATATTGGCTTCTCCGGCAAATTAGATGCTTGCTTGTTTTTGATGAAATAATTAGCACTTAAAAAATTCACTATATCGTACTACTCTCGTATAATGCACATCCCAAAAGCCATATATGTCTCAAGAGGAAACCCGCTTCCGCCGGTTTCCTCTTGCTTGTTGTCAAATTTCAGAGTTAAATTGTTCCAAAGCACCTTTGGATTGTCGGTCGTTGCCCATAATTCTGTCTAATATTTGTCTAATAACAGCCCCGATTTTGGCACCAAATTTGCCAATATCAGGCAATACTGCCGAATACCCTGCAACAGGCAGTTCGATAAAAAATCCTGTATTCATGCGGGTTTGCGGACATTTTGAAGCACGGCGTACTACACGGCACGACCCGAATGTTATAACTCCTAAGCGACAGGCCACTGGTTCGAACCCAGCCGGGGGTGCCAAAAATGACCGCTGTAAGCCGTTTTTCGATGGTTTACAGCGTTTTTTGTTATCATTCCCCCAGAGCATTCTTGCCGCTCCGCCGGAACGATTTTATACATTTTCCGCTGTATGCCTGCTAATTGGCTTCGAACTATTTTTCCGGCCTTGCTAATAAAAAACGCCGATTTGCTAATACGATTTTCCCGCCCTATTTTTCGGATGGGGCCGATGCCAGCAATGCAGCCAGTGTGTTGGCCAGTTCCGGCGACTTGCGAAGCTGTTCCACAAGGCTTTCAAGATCCAGGGTCGCAGGCTCCGATTTTGCCGGTTCCTCCGGCGGACGGACGTTGCGAAGATCAGGCTTGGCATAGAAGGCAGTCTCGAATTTCTGAGCATTGACCTTTCTATCCTCGTCCAGAATGTGTGCATACACGCTGGTGATCATGTCGATCTGAGCGTGTCCAGTACACTTATAGCGCACACGCCGGCAAAAGCGAACCATCCTACCACGCCGCACGCTTCCCTATTTCACCGTTGCCTTAA
>ENA-UOIY01000154-UOIY01000154.1-human-gut-metagenome-genome-assembly--contig:-P114-NODE-154-length-113937-cov-34.557964_pt1 | contig 113937 bp, 95 predicted proteins | sample MGYA00242335_ERZ723882 | MGnify/ENA metagenome assembly ERZ723882 | reverse complement strand
TGTTTGCCATGGCAAACGCCCTCCCCCCCTTGGCTTGCTCTGTCCTTCATTTTACCCCTTTGCCTTCCCGCCGTCCGTCGAATTTTGACGAACCGATAAAAAATACGCTCGAAAACAAATTTGCCTTATCCATGCGGATTGAAATAGAAAAGAGAAACTTGAAAAAATGTTTGACATATTGACATAAATGTGATATAGTAACAAACTGCGTTGTAATCTCCAATGGATTACAACCATATCTTGGCGTCTTATAATTTCATACACCATATGTAGTGTATATGACGTATATATGAACTATTACGGGTGGAATTATAACACGGATTCGTACAGTGTGCAATAGGTTTGCGGACAAGCTTCCGGAAGCGGCGGCCGCGGGAAAAAAGCATGAGGTGATTATCAATATGGTGCATTCGGTAATGTACGGTCAGAACGAGAGGAAAAGCTATTCAAAGATTCAGGAAATTCTCGAGATGCCGAATCTGATAGCCGTTCAGAAAAGCTCCTATAAGCAGTTCCTGGACGAAGGTCTGAAAGAAGTTTTCAAGGATATTTCCCCAATCACCGATTACTCGGGAAATCTAATGTTGGAATTCGTAGATTATTATCTCGAAAATAAGACAAATTATTCAATCGAAGAGTGTAAAGAAAGAGATGCGACCTATGCGTCTCCCCTGAAAGTACGTGTACGTGTTGTGGATAAAGAAACGGGCCTGATGAAAGAGGATGTAATTTATTTCGGAGAATTTCCTCTCATGACCGATAACGGCACCTTTATCATGAACGGCGCGGAGCGGGTAATCGTCAGCCAGCTCGTTCGCTCACCCGGCGCCTATTTTGAAAAAAACTACGATAAGACAAAAGGAAAATACATTACCGCATCCACGCTGATCCCCAACAGAGGCGCATGGCTGGAAACGGAAATCGATTTCAGCGACGTAATTTATGTCAGGATAGACAGAAACAGAAAAATACCTGCCACAATCCTGCTCCGCGCCTTCGGGTTCAGCGACGACGCGAGCATATTGAATCTTTTTTCCGTATCCAGAGACGAGCTTGCACCCGAATACGCGGACGAAAACGACGACAGCATCGTTGACGAGCGTCTGCTGAACACGCTGCAGAAGGACGCCACGCAAAATACGGACGAGGCATTGATTGAGATCTACAAAAAGCTTCGCCCGGGCGAGCCGGCTCTCGTGGAAAACGCGCGCTCGCTTTTGTATGGCATGTTTTTTGACGCAAAAAGATATGATCTTGCCAAGGTCGGCCGATATAAATTCAACAAGAAGCTTTCGCTTTCCTCTCAGATTGCGGGAAAAACGCTCGCGGCCGACGTAATCGACACGGCTACCGGAGAAATCCTTGCAAAAGCCGGCGAAACCGTATCCGAGGAAAAAGCGCTCGAGATCCAGAACAGCGGCATAAATACGGTAATCATCAACACGCCGTACCGCCCGGTCAAAATCATCGGAAACAACACCGTCGATATCACGAAATACGTGACGTTTGACGTCAAGGAATACGGCATTACCGAAAAAGTAAATTTTACGGTTCTCAGTGAAATTCTCGAAAAAGCAGAGGGCGACGAGGACGTTTTAAAGAAGGAAATTAAAGATCGCGCCAATGAATTGCAGCCTAAGCATTTGACGCTTGACGATATTCTGGCGTCGTTCAGCTATATTTTAAATCTCCAGTATGATCTGGGCGCTACCGATGATATTGACCATCTCGGCAACAGAAGAATCCGGTCGGTAGGAGAGCTTCTGCAAAACCAGTTCCGAATCGGGCTGTCCAGAATGGAACGGATTGTACGGGAACGTATGGCGATGCAGGAGAAAGACGTCATCACGCCGCAGGCGCTGATCAACACGCGGCCCGTGACGGCGGCGATTAAGGAGTTTTTCGGATCCAGCCAGCTTTCTCAATTTATGGATCAGACGAACCCCCTCGCCGAGCTGGCAAACAAAAGAAGACTCAGCGCGCTCGGCCCGGGAGGCCTTAATCGGGAACGCGCCACCTTTGACGTCCGCGACGTGCATTATTCTCATTACGGACGAATGTGTCCGATAGAAACACCGGAAGGTCCAAACATCGGTTTGATCGGCTCGCTAAGTACATATGCGAGAATCAACGAATACGGATTCATTGAGGCTCCATATAGAAAATACGATCCCAAAACAAAAACCGTTACGGACCAGATCGACTATCTCATGGCGGATGAGGAAGACAAGTATATCGTTGCGCAGGCGAACGAGCCGCTGGACGAGGAAGGCCATTTTGTCAACCGGAAGGTCGTCTGCCGTTATCGCGACGAGTTTATAGAGATCGAAAGCGACCGCGTTCATTATATGGACGTATCGCCCAAGCAGGTCGTTTCCGTCGCTGCGGCAATGATTCCGTTCCTGGAAAACGACGACGCCAGCCGCGCTCTGATGGGCTCGAACATGCAGCGTCAGGCTGTACCGCTGCTTTGCGCAGAATCGCCGATTGTTGCAACGGGAATAGAATATAAAGCGGCAAAGGACTCGGGCGCCGTCGTACTTGCGAAGCATTCCGGTACCGTTAAAGACGTAACCGGTAAATATATCACGATCGTACGCGAAGACGGTACGGAGGACAAATACAATCTGCTGAAATACCTGCGCTCCAACCAGGGGACCTGTATCAACCAGAGACCGGTCGTGACCTTTGGGCAGAGCGTGAACGAAGGAGACGTCATTGCAGACGGTCCATCCACGGACAAAGGCGAAATCGCACTCGGGCGCAATGCGCTGATCGGCTTCATGACATGGGAAGGCTATAACTACGAAGACGCCGTACTGATCAGCGAGAAGCTGGTGAAGGAAGACATTTACACCTCGATCCATATCGAGGAATACGAATGCGAGGCCAGGGATACCAAGCTCGGTCCGGAAGAAATCACCGCCGAGATCCCGCACGTCGGAGAAGACGCGCTTCGGATGCTTGATCCGAACGGCGTCGTTATCGTAGGTTCCGAGGTTCATGCCGGCGACATCCTGGTCGGTAAAGTAACGCCGAAGGGCGAAACCGAGCTGACCGCGGAAGAACGGCTGCTGCGCGCGATTTTCGGAGAAAAATCAAGAGACGTTCGGGATACGTCGCTCAAGGTACCGCACGGAGAATCGGGAATCGTCGTCGACGTCAAAGAATTTACCAGAGAAAACGACGACGAGCTGGCGCCCGGCGTCAACCGCATGGTTCGCGTTTACATCGCGCAGAAGAGAAAGCTCTCGGTAGGAGATAAAATGGCGGGACGCCACGGAAACAAAGGCGTTATTTCCAGAATTTTACCGGAAGAGGATATGCCGTTCCTGCCGGACGGTACTCCGCTTGAAATCGTATTGAACCCGCTCGGCGTTCCGTCGCGAATGAATATCGGGCAGGTGCTCGAGGTCCATCTGGGATACGCGGCAAAAGCGCTTGGCTGGAAAATTGCCACGCCTGTATTTGACGGTGCTTCCGAACACGACATCATAGAAACGTTGAAACTTGCCGGCAAAAGCCCGGACGGAAAGACGATCCTGTACGACGGACGCACGGGAGAACCCTTTGATAACCCCGTTACGGTAGGTTATATGTATTACCTCAAGCTGCACCATCTTGTCGACGACAAAATCCATGCGCGTTCTACGGGACCGTACTCGCTCGTAACACAGCAGCCGCTGGGCGGAAAAGCGCAATTCGGCGGTCAGCGGTTCGGAGAGATGGAGGTCTGGGCGCTGGAGGCATATGGCGCGGCGTATACGCTCCAGGAAATTCTGACGATTAAGTCGGACGATACGATCGGACGCGTTAAGACGTACGAGGCGATCGTCAAGGGCGAGAACGTTCCGGAGCCGGGCATCCCCGAATCCTTCAAGGTTCTTGTAAAAGAGCTCCAGAGCCTGGCGCTTGACGTACGGATCTTCATGGAAGACAATACGGAAATCCCGCTTAAGGAAGCGGAAGAGGATTATATCAAAAATCCGGATAAATACAGAACGAAAAAAGACGTATATAATCCGGACTTCCAGAATTTTACGGATGAATCTGGAGAAATCTTCATGTCCGGCGATATGGACTCGCAGGACGACGTTCTTCATGACGACGAATTTGAAGATGCCGCCGATGCGGAAATAGAAGATTTCGAGGAAGGAGAAGCAAATCTCGACGCAGATGTGTTCGACGCCATTTCGGATGATACCGATCTGGAATAATTCGGAGTAAGGAGCGTGCAGTTAGAAATGATAGATTTTAATAATTTCGATTCCATACAGATCGGGCTGGCCTCGCCGGAGACGATACTCAAATGGTCTCACGGAGAGGTAAAAAAGCCCGAAACCATTAACTACAGGACGCTGAAGCCCGAAAAGGACGGATTGTTCTGCGAAAGGATTTTCGGACCGACAAAGGATGGAGAATGCCACTGCGGCAAATACAAAAAGAACCGCTACAGGGGGATCGTATGCGATAAATGCGGCGTGGAGGTTACGAGCTCTAAGGTGCGGCGTACCCGCATGGGGCATATCGAGCTTGCCGCTCCGGTGTCACATATCTGGTTTTTCCGGGGAATCCCGAGCAGAATGGGTTTGATTCTGGATATGGCGCCTCGCGCGCTTGAGAAGGTTCTTTATTTTGCGGCATACGTCGTAATCGATCCGGGCACGACCGCCCTTGCCTATAAACAGGTATTGACCGAGAGAGAATACAGAGAAGCGATCGAAACGTACGGCTATCAGCGTTTCCAGGCGCAGATGGGCGCCGAAGCGATCCAGAAGCTGCTGCATGACGTTAACCTCGACGAGCTTTCCGAGGAACTCCGGGCGGAAGTCGATCGGCTTACGGAAAACGAAAAGGAAAAAGGCGGCCAGACGGTCAGTCAGAAAAAAATGCGCCTGATCAAGAGGCTGGAGGTAGTCGAGGCCTTTCGCCAGTCCCATAATAAACCGGAATGGATGATTCTTTCCGTGATTCCTGTCATTCCTCCGGATCTGCGCCCTATGGTGCAGCTGGATGGCGGCAGGTTTGCCACCTCGGATCTGAACGATCTTTACCGGCGCGTTATCAACAGAAATAACAGATTAAGAAGGCTCCAGGAGCTCCGGGCGCCTGATATCATCGTCCGAAATGAAAAGAGAATGCTTCAGGAGGCCGTAGACGCCCTTCTGGACAACGGACGCAGAGGCAGACCTGTAACGGGCCCCAATACGCGGCCTCTGAAATCGCTATCCGATATGCTGCGCGGAAAGCAGGGCAGATTCCGTCAGAATCTGCTGGGAAAACGCGTCGATTACTCCGGCCGAAGCGTTATCGTCGTAGGACCGGAGCTGAAGATCTATCAGTGCGGCCTTCCGAAAGAAATGGCGCTCGAGCTGTTTAAGCCGTTTGTAATGAGAAAGCTCGTCAATGATGGGAAAGCGCAGAATATCAAGAGCGCGCGGAAAATGGTAGATCGCGTGCGGCCGGAGGTCTGGGATATTCTGGAGGATATTATCAAAGAGCATCCCGTTTTGCTGAACAGAGCGCCGACGCTTCACCGGCTGGGAATTCAAGCGTTTGAGCCTGTGCTCGTGGAGGGCCGCGCGCTGCGTCTTCATCCGCTTGTTTGTACGGCGTACAATGCGGACTTTGACGGAGACCAGATGGCCGTCCATGTTCCTCTGTCTGCAGAAGCGCAGGCCGAGGCCAGAATCCTTATGCTGTCTGCAAACAATCTGCTTGCACCGAAAGACGGCAAGCCGATCACGGTTCCCACGCAGGATATGGTTCTGGGCAGCTACTACCTGACGCTCGAGAAAAATAAAGATTATACGAACGCTCCCGTGTTCGCGTCGTATGACGAGGCGAAAATGGCGTACGATACAGGCAGAATCGATCTTCACACCGCCATTATCGTAAGACGGTTCGGCGAGTTTGAGGGCCGCCCGATTACGCAGCGGCTCAACACGACGATCGGAAAGCTGATTTTCAACGACGCCATCCCGCAGGATCTCGGCTTTGTTGACCGGACAAAGCGGGAAAACGTGCTTTCGCTTGAAATTGATAAGCTCGTAAAGAAGAGCACGCTCGGGGAAATCCTCGACAAATGCATCAAGGTTCACGGTCTTACGGAAACGGCCGTCGTACTCGACAAAATCAAAGCGCTGGGTTATAAATACTCTACAAAGGGCGCGATTACCGTAGGAATCGAGGATATTATCGTTCCGCCGGAGAAACAGCAGCTCATCGAAGAAACCGATAAGCTTGTTGACAAAATCGTGAAGCAGTACAGAAGAGGCCTGATCACGGAGGAGGAGCGCTATAACAACGTCATTAAAGCGTGGACTGAAACGATTGAAAAGCTCACTGCAATCCTGAAGAAGAACATGGGCGAATACAATCCTATTAACATGATGAGCGACTCCGGAGCCCGAGGCAACATCAACCAGATCAAACAGCTCGCCGGAATGCGCGGACTGATGACGGATACCTCGGGAAAATCGATTGAAATCCCGATCAAGGCAAATTTCCGTGAGGGACTTGACGTTCTGGAGTTTTTCATTTCCAGCCACGGCACCAGAAAGACGCTTTCGGATACGGCTCTGAGAACGGCCGACTCCGGTTATCTGACAAGGCGTCTTGTTGACGTCAGCCAGGAAGTCATTATCCGGGAACGCGACTGCGGCACGGAGGACTATATCGAAATTTCCGCTATTGAAAACAGCGATGCAAAAGAGCAGGGGCCAATCGTTCCGCTGGAAGCACGGATTTCCGGACGTTACCCCGCGGAAGAAATCAGAGATCCCAAAACGGGCGAGCTGCTTGCGGATCGCGACACGCTGATTACAGAAGAGCTTGCCGAAAAAATCGTAGCCGCCGGATACACCAGCGTCAAGATCCGTTCGGTACTGACCTGCCGCTGCCAGCACGGCGTCTGCGCAAAATGCTACGGCTCGAATCTCGCAACGAACGAGGAATGCAACGTTGGAGACGCGGTCGGAATCATTGCGGCACAGTCGATCGGAGAGCCCGGTACGCAGCTTACCATGCGTACGTTCCACACGGGCGGCGTCGCAACGGCAGACGACATTACACAAGGTCTCCCGAGAGTAGAGGAACTGTTCGAAGCTAGGAAGCCGAAAGGAAATGCTACGATATCCGAGCTCGACGGCGTCGTTTCGATCGGAGAATCCGGTAAAAAGAAAGAAGTAACCGTAACGGCTGAGGACGGAACCTCCGCATCCTATACGTTTGTAACGGGAACGAATCTCCGGGTACAGGAGGGCGATACCGTCCGGAAGGGCGACATGCTGGTCGGCGGATCGATCAATCCGCATGATATTCTGCGTATCGTAGGCATTACAGGCGTACAGAACTATATTATCGAAGAGGTACAAAAGGTATATAATATGCAGGGCGTTAAAATCAACGACCGTCATATCGAAGTCATTGTGCGGCAAATGCTCCGCAAGGTAAAAATCGATGACGCCGGAGACACGACGCTTCTGCCCGGCAGCATGGTCGACCTTTCTGTCTTTAATGCCGAAAACGAGAAAATGAGAGAGGAAGGGAAAAAGGAAGCTGTTGGAAGCAGAGCGCTCCTCGGAATTACAAAAGCGTCTCTTGCCACGGAATCGTTCCTTTCTGCCGCGTCCTTCCAGGAAACAACGCGCGTCCTTACCGAAGCCGCGATCAAGAGCAAGCGCGATCCGCTTCTCGGCCTGAAGGAAAATGTCATTATCGGAAAACTCATTCCGGCCGGTACAGGTATGAGCCGCTACAAAGATATTGATATTGAGGTAGAGGCGCTCCAAAGAAAGCCGGGAGAAGAATTGCCGTATCAGGGAGGAGAAAAGGCGGCGCGTGTATATGCTTCGGGAGAAGAACTGTTTCAGGATGAATCCGGAGAGCAGGATGCCGCGGAGCATACGGTTCTAGTGCGTGACGCGGAGGATAAGACGTATTTTGACACAATCGACGGCGATATTTATCTGGACGATGACAATGATCCCGACGATGAGACGTAAAATTCCCCAAAACAGTGTTGACAAGCTTACAGCACTGATGTAGAATAACAAGGCTTATGCGATTTGGACGAATGATTCGTTCAAATCGTGTTTGCGTGTTATACAATGAATCTGAACGGAGGTGAAAGAGAAATGCCGACATTTAACCAATTGGTTCGGAAAGGCCGACAGACGATCGAGAAAAAATCCACTTCTCCCGCGCTGCAGAAGGGTTTCAACAGCTTGACCAAAAGAAGCACTGACATCAGCAGCCCTCAGAAAAGAGGCGTATGCTCCGTCGTGAGAACGGTCACGCCGAAAAAACCGAATTCCGCTTTGAGAAAGATTGCAAGAGTTCGTCTTACGAACGGCATGGAAGTGACCGCGTATATTCCCGGTATTGGACATAATCTGCAGGAGCACAGCGTTGTTCTGATCAGAGGCGGAAGAGTCAAGGACCTGCCGGGCGTCAGATACCATATCATCAGAGGCACGCTCGATACGGCCGGTGTAAATAACCGGATGCAGGGCAGATCAAAATATGGTGCAAAAGTACCGAAAGCTGCGAAAAAATAATATTTTACCGGATCGCCGGTGATTCATATAGATTTTTCATCTTACAGCGTGATATATCTTATGAACGGTGCCGGCATGAACTGCTTCGAAAGAGAAGCAGAGTACCAGATGATTATTTATCATTAAAAGGAGGGAAGTTAAATGCCTAGAAAGGGATATATTGCGAAGCGAGAGGTTCTGCCTGACCCGATCTACAACGATCAGGTCGTAACGAAGCTTATTAACAATATCATGCTCGACGGCAAAAAAGGCGTCGCCCAGAGAATTTGCTATGATGCGTTTGATATCATACGAGAGAAAACGGGCAAAGAACCGCTCGAGGTTTTCAAGGAAGCGCTCAATAATATTATGCCCCAGCTGGAAGTCAAGGCCAGGCGTGTAGGCGGTGCTACGTACCAGGTTCCGATGGAGGTCCGTCCGGAACGCCGTCAGGCGCTCGGACTGAGATGGATCGTAGCTTTCGCACGGAAGAGAAGCGAAAGAACGATGGCGGAACGTCTGGCAGCGGAGCTGCTGGATGCGCTCAACAATGCAGGCGGGGCAGTCAGAAGAAAAGAAGACATGCACAAAATGGCGGAAGCAAACCGTGCTTTTGCCCATTATCGCTGGTAATTTCTACCTGCCGTACGATTGGCCTTAAGAGGCGCCGGCCTTGCAGAGACCACGCGTACGAGCGGCGGCGCGCCGCCTGAGGGAAGGTTAGTTTTAAACGAAGGAATGGAGAAAATAATGCCTAGAAAGTTTAGTTTGGAGAATACCAGAAATATAGGAATTATGGCTCATATTGACGCCGGCAAGACGACGACGACAGAAAGAATCCTGTTCTATACCGGGCGGACACACAAGATCGGAGAGGTTCACGACGGAGCAGCGACCATGGATTATATGGTTCAGGAGCAGGAAAGGGGAATCACAATCACTTCGGCCGCCACGACCGCGCAGTGGAAGAATACGAGGATTAACATCATCGATACTCCCGGGCACGTGGATTTTACCGTCGAGGTGGAGCGTTCGCTGCGTGTCCTTGACGGAAGCGTCACGCTGTTCTGCGCGAAAGGCGGTGTGGAACCCCAGTCTGAAACGGTTTGGAGGCAGGCCGACAAGTATGGTGTTCCCCGCATGGGCTATGTAAACAAAATGGATATTATGGGCGCCGATTTCTTCCGCTGTGTGGATATGATTCGGAACCGGCTGGGAGCAAACGCCGTTCCCATTCAGCTGCCGATCGGCAAGGAGGATTCGTTTACCGGAATCATCGATCTGGTAAACATGGACGCGCATATCTATAAGGATGAGCTGGGCACGAAAGTCGATATCGAGCCGATCCCTGCCGATATGGCGGAGCTTGCGGCGGAATACCGCGAACAGCTTCTTGAGGCTGTTGCGGATCAGGACGACGAAGTGATGGCCAAATATCTCGAGGGTGAGGAAATTACGGTGGAAGAGCTCAAAAGAGTAATCCGGAAGGCGACGATCGCTGTAAAAATGATTCCGGTCCTCTGCGGATCTTCCTACAGGAACAAAGGTGTTCAGCAGCTGCTGGATGCAATTGTGGACTATATGCCTGCGCCCACGGATATTCCTTCCATTAAAGGTGTCATACCGGGAACGGAGACGGAAGAATTCCGCCATTCCAGTGACGAAGAGCCGTTTTCGGCGCTCGCGTTTAAAATTGTGACGGATCCTTTCGTGGGTAAGCTTTGCTTCTTCCGCGTATATTCCGGTACTCTTGAGGCCGGCTCCTACGTGTATAACGCGACGAAGGGCAAAAAAGAACGAATCGGCCGAATCGTGCAGATGCACGCGAACCACAGAGAAGAGATTTCCAGCGTCTATGCCGGAGATATTGCGGCTGCGGTCGGGCTGAAGGACACGACTACGGGAGACACGCTTTGCGATGAGACACAGCCCATCGTACTGGAAACGATGGAATTCCCTGAGCCGGTTATCTCGGTAGCGGTTGAACCGAAAACGAAGGCCGGGCAGGAGAAAATGAGCATAGCGCTTCAGAAGCTCTCCGAGGAGGATCCTACCTTCAAAGTCCGTACCGATCACGAAACGGGGCAGACGATTATATCCGGAATGGGAGAGCTGCATCTTGAGATCATCGTAGACAGACTGCTGCGAGAGTTCAAGGTGGAGGCAAACGTAGGCAATCCGCAGGTTGCGTATAAAGAAGGAATCCGCAAGGCGGTACGCCAGGAAGGAAAATTCGTCCGTCAGTCCGGAGGCCGCGGCCAGTACGGTCACTGCGTTATCGAAGTGGAACCGCTTGAAAGAGGCAAGGGCTATGAGTTTGTCAACAAGATCGTGGGCGGCGTAATTCCGAAGGAATATATCGGCCCTGTTGATCAGGGAATCCAGGAAGCGCTCCAGAGCGGGATTCTCGGCGGTTATCCCGTCGTAGACGTCAAGGTAACGCTTGTAGACGGTTCTTATCATGAGGTCGACTCTTCGGAAATGGCCTTTAAGATCGCCGGCTCCATGGCTATTAAGGAAGCCTGCAAAAAGGCGGATCCGGTTCTGCTTGAGCCTATCATGAAGGTAAGCGTAAACGTACCGGAGGAATATCTCGGAGACATCATTGGTTCTATCAGTTCCAAACGCGGCAAGATTGAAGGAATGGAAGACGTTGCGGGCAATAAAGTTATTTCGGCGCTGTGTCCGCTGGCGGAAATGTTCGGATATACGACTTCGCTTCGCTCCATCACGCAGGGAAGAGGTTCGTTCATTATGGAACCAAGTCATTATGAGGAAGTTCCGAAGAGCGTACAGGAAGCGGTTATCAAGCAGAGAAACGCCGAGAACGCCTGATTCGGGCCGAAATTTATACTTGCAAAACAAGGGGAAAAAGTGTAATATACCATAAGGACACGTTTTTTCTCATATTGATTAGGATATCTATTTAAGGAGGATTTAAAAATGGCAAAAGCTAAGTTCGTAAGAACAAAACCACACGTAAATATTGGTACAATCGGTCACGTTGACCATGGCAAGACGACATTGACCGCTGCCATTACAAAAGTGCTTTCTCTGAAGGGCGATGCAGTCGCAAAAGCATATGACGAAATTGACGGCGCTCCCGAGGAGAAGGCCAGAGGAATCACGATCAATACGGCGCATGTTGAGTATGAAACGGACAAGAGACACTATGCGCACGTTGACTGCCCTGGCCACGCCGACTATGTTAAGAACATGATCACCGGCGCAGCTCAGATGGATGGTGCAATCCTGCTCGTATCCGGTCCGGATGGCCCGCAGGCGCAGACGAGAGAGCATATCCTTCTTGCACGTCAGGTCGGTGTTCCTTACATTGTAGTATTCATGAACAAATGTGATATGATCGATCCGGGCGACGAGGAGCTTCTTGACCTTGCCGAAATGGAAATCAGAGAGCTGCTCAGCTCTTATGAGTTCCCGGGCGACGAGATCCCGATTATCAGAGGCTCTGCGCTCAAGGCGCTGGAAAGCACCTCCGAGGATCCGAATGCTCCGGAATATGAGTGCATCAACGCGCTGATGGATGCCGTTGACAGCTACATTCCTACACCGGAAAGACCGATCGACAAGCCGTTCCTGATGCCTGTTGAAGACGTATTTACGATCACCGGACGCGGTACGGTTGCGACGGGCCGTCTTGAAAGAGGCGTAATTAAAGTAGGCGATCCCGCGGAGATCGTAGGACTCAGCGAGGAAAAGAAGAACACGGTTGTTACGGGCGTTGAAATGTTCAGAAAGCAGCTGGATCAGGCGGAAGCCGGAGATAACATCGGCGTTCTGTTAAGAGGTATTCAGAGAACCGAAGTGGAAAGAGGCCAGGTTCTTGTTAAACCGGGAACGATTCACCCGCACACACACTTCAAGGGTCAGGTTTACGTACTGACGAAGGAAGAGGGCGGACGTCACTCACCGTTCTTCAGCAACTACAGACCGCAGTTCTATTTCAGAACGACGGACGTTACCGGCGTTATTACGCTTCCCGAGGGTACCGAGATGGTAATGCCGGGAGACCATATCGATATGGACGTTAAGCTGATCACGCCGATCGCAATGGAGGAAGGTCTGCGCTTCGCGATCCGTGAGGGTGGCAGAACGGTAGGAGCCGGTACGGTTTCCAAGATTATTGAATAAAAATTTACGCTCGCTGCTTCCCTTTGAGGAGCACGTGGAAACGTCAGCCGCCTCGCCTTGTCTTTTCGACAGGGGCGAGGCGGTTTTTTGCGCGCCGAAGCGTACAAAAAAGACTGTCTTTGAGCGGAGACAGTCTTTTTCGATAACAGGATGTATTGCAGACAGGCGTCCGGCTTATTGAGCGATGCCGAGATCGTCCTGCATATGAGCGATACACTCGGGACAAATATTTCTGCCCTTATAGTTCACAACGTTTGTGGCGCTTCCGCAGAAAATACAGGAGGGCTCATATTTTCTGAGCACAACCATATTGTTGTCGGTAAATATTTCAAGAGAATCCTTATATGAAATATTCAGCGTCCTTCTGAGCTCGATGGGGAGTACGACGCGTCCCAGCTCATCAACTTTTCTTACAATACCTGTGGATTTCATTTTTTCATACACTCCTTTATGTTCGACATCATTCGAATGAATGTGAAAATATAATACTACATAAATGGGATAAAGTCAAATATTTGGGAAATATTTCCCGGAAAATTTATGGGGCTCGAAAAAAGCGGACATACCCTAAAAAAACGTGCATATAATAGTAAAAACGCAATGCTTCCGTTTCGGAGGGGGGTCCGCACCATGTTAAATATTATTTGGGTACTTCTGTTTCTGGCGGGATTGATCACAGGAATTTTAACCGGGAGAATCAACGAAGTCGCGCAAAGCATTCTGACCTCCGCAGATGAGGCCGTTAAATTTTCGATCGGTCTGCTCGGCGTGGTGGCGCTTTGGTGTGGTTTGATACAAATCCTTGAGGATGCAGGCGGCGTGCGCGCCGCGTCGAAGCTTCTGCGGCCGCTGATTACAAAGCTTTTCCCGGGCACGGCCGGAAACGAAAAGGCGCAGTCCAGTATTATAACAAATATTACCGCAAATTTTTTCGGGCTCGGCAACGGCGCGACACCCTCGGGGATCGAAGCGGTTGGGGAAATGAAAAACAATATAAAAGACGTCTGTCTGTTTCTCGTGATCAACGCGGCCGGAATCCAGCTGATTCCCTCTACGGTCATTGCCATGCGTTCCGAGCTCGGAGCGTCGGATCCTGCGGATATCCTTTTGCCCACCTGGATTGTCTCGCTGATTTCTTTGGCATCCGCCCTGCTGATTTATTTCATTTACAGCAAAATTTATTACGGACTTCGGTCCGCAAAACGAAAATAAAAAGGAGCGTCAGAAATGGTCTACATATTGCCTGTATTTATCCTGCTGATTCTTGCAGTCGGCTTCATAAAGGGAGTCCCTTGCTTTGACAGCTTTGTGAAGGGTGCGCAGAATGGTGCGATGACAATCGTACGTCTGGTCCCGGCGCTGATCGGACTGATCGTTGCCATCGGAGTATTCCGCGCATCCGGCGCGCTGGAAATGATTGTCGAATTTTGCCGCCCGTTTATGGAAAAAATCGGCGCCGACAGCGAAATTTTACCGCTTGTGCTGATTCGGCCGGTCTCCGGAAGCGCCTCTCTTGCAACGCTGCGGGACATCATTGCAGAATGCGGCGCAGACTCCCACGCCGCGCGTGCGGCCTGCGTCATGATGGGATCGACGGAAACGATTTTTTACACGATGGCGGTATATACGGAGCGTACAAAAATACGCCGGCTGCCCGGCGTACTGCCTGCAGCGCTGGCGTCTAACCTGATTTCCGCCGTGGCCGCAGGGATTGTGTGTTCGTTCCTATGATAAATCATTCGGATTTCATGGTTGCTTTAACAGGCATCCCGCTTTCCGCATCAAAATAATAGAGCCAGTAGCCGTTGTAATTCCGATTATAGCTGCACGGCGGTTTTCTTTTTGCCGTTAACCATCTGGAGCATTCCCGGATCGTACGCGTCGTACCGGAGGAGGCCTGCTGCGGCGCCCGTCCGGATCTGCCGCTGCGTCCGCGGGCAGAGGCGGCGGAATTTGGCGCAGCGTTCTGCGCGTTCCAGCCGGGCAGGCCGATGATCGTAAACCTTCTTCCATTTTCGGGATCCGTATATTCTCCCCGAAGGACATGCCCCGCGATCTGGACGGCATAATAGGACATTTTTAAAAAGGTATCGGTATACGGCGCATTTCCTGTGCCGTTCATACGGGAAAACAAATCGTATTGCACGTTGAAATAACGCAGCATTTTATCGAGCTCCTGAATATTTTTGATGGAATCGGCGCTGTCCGTGCGATTATCGTATATGTACCATTTATAAAAGGAGTTGGTCGTTTCAAACGGATCGAATTCCTGGCCGCGAAAGGCGGGGCGGGCTGCGTCGCCGGGCTGCTGCTGATTTGCCTGCTGCTGCGGCCGTCCCGACTGCTGAGCGGGCTGCCGCGGGGCAGTCGAGGCCTGTATGGCGGCCGATGCCTGGATGGACGCTTCCGGCTGGGCGTCCGCTTCCGTCTTTTCCGAAGGCTTCTTTTCCAGAACAGAATAGAAAAGCGTGCGCCCGTTTGCCGATACGACTGCATACTGATCGGGGCCAATGCTTTCCGCGCCTGCTGCGGGCAAAGAGGCGTCGATGAAAAGACGCGCCTTTGGCGCCAGGCGGATTCTTCCGATTAAGATAGACTGCTCGTCGATGTAGCTGGAAGCGCTTAAATGAATTTCTACCGTTCCCTGCACGCCGAGCGCCGCCGCCGCATCCCGGCTGAGACTGCATTGCATGGAATAAGACGCGCGCCGGGGATATTTTGTCACACAGACATAACCAAGCGATTTATCCACATCCGTTTTACCGGCGACAGCCGGAATAAAATAATAATATCCGTCCTTCATGGATGATAGCCTCCGTCCTGTTTTCACTTAAATATCTATGCCGCGCTCACCGATGAAATTACAAATTTATTCCTCTGCGGGCGGACAAAACGTGATTTTCCATTGAATTTTATCAGGCGGACGTGTATAATAATTCATTGGGAGTCATTTTTATATACTCCGAAATACAGAAGCTATTTTTAATACAGGAGGTCTGAGGAAAGAATGTACGCAATCGGAAATGATCATACCGCTGTTGCGCTCAAGCAGATCATTAAAGAACATCTCGAGGCAAAAGGGATCGAGGTCCGGGATTTTGGAACGGATTCTACGACGGCAAGCAATTATGCGGCAAAAGCAGAGGAAGTTGCAAACGCGGTGGCATCCGGGGAGTGCGAACGCGGAATCCTGATCTGCGGAACGGGCGTCGGAATCTCGATCGCAGCAAACAAAGTCAACGGGATCAGAGCAGCCTGCTGTTCGGAGCCGTTTTCAGCAAAGCTTTCCAAGCTTCATAATAATTCCAATATTCTTTGCTTCGGCGCACGCGTCGTCGGCTCTGAGCTCGCAAAAATGATTGTAGACGAATGGGTGAACGCGGAATACGAGGGAGGCAGGCATCAGCCGCGGGTAGACTTTATATCCGAAATCGAAAAGCGGAATTGATGCATCGGGGCGTTAATAATTGCTTCGGCAGTTAACTGTATAAATACGTAATATTGACGATATGGAGGAGATCAAATCATGGACAAGCGCAAAGAGCTTGATTTACAGAAAAAAGCGACGCAGATCAGAAAATACATTATAGAAGAAGTATTTTCTGCCAAATCCGGACATCCGGGCGGATCCCTGTCGTGCACGGATATATTGACCGTGTTATATTTTGACGAAATGAACGTCGATCCGAAAAATCCGAAAAGCCCTGACCGGGACCGTTTCGTGCTTTCCAAAGGGCACTGCGCTCCGGCGCTTTATGCGACGCTCGCCGTAAGAGGCTTCTTCCCGGAGAAAGATCTGTATACGTTCCGTAAGGCGGACAGTTATCTGGAGGGCCATCCCAGCATGCGCTATGTACCCGGCGTGGACATGTCGACCGGCTCGCTCGGGCAGGGGATTTCCACGGCCGTCGGAATGGCGCTTGCCGGAAAAATTGACCAGAAGGATTACAGAGTGTACTCCATTTTAGGAGACGGAGAGCTGGAGGAAGGCCAGGTATGGGAGGCTTCCATGGCGGCCGCGCATTATAAGCTGGATAATCTCACGGCCTTCGTGGACTATAACGGCCTGCAGATCGACGGAAAGATCACGGATGTCATGAATCCCGAACCGATTGCCGACAAATTCGCGGCTTTTGGATGGAACGTAATTACCGTAGACGGTCACAGCTATAAGCAGATCGAGGACGCCATTGAAACGGCCAAGACGGTTAAGGGAAAGCCTACGATGGTGATCTGCAACTGTACGAAGGGCAAGGGCGTTTCCTTCATGGAGAATAACTATTCCTGGCACGGCACGGCGCCGAACCAGGAGCAGAGGGACAAGGCGATCGAAGAGCTTGACGCCCTGATGGCCAAAATTGATAAAGAAATCGCAGAGGAGGCTTAAGAACATGGGTAAGGTAGCAACAAGAGAGGCTTACGGAGCAGCATTGGCACAATATGGCGCGGATGAAAGGATCATCGTTCTTGACGCCGACTTATCGAAATCGACGAAAACAGATACCTTCAAAAAGGTATATCCCGAAAGACATTTCAATATGGGCATCGCGGAGGCGAATATGATGTGCGTCGCAGCGGGACTTGCGACGACGGGAAAAATCGTTTTCGCCAGCACGTTTGCGATTTTTGCATCGGAACGTGCCTGCGAACAGATTCGGAATTCCATTTGCTATCCGAAGCTGAACGTCAAAGTATGCGCAACGCACGCAGGACTTACGGTAGGCGAGGACGGTGCTTCCCATCAGTGCCTGGAGGATCTGGCGGTCATGCGGGCGCTCCCGAACATGATCGTGCTCAGTCCCTGCGATGAAATCGAAACGAAGCTTGCGATAAAGGCTGCGATCGACCACGATGGACCGGTCTACGTCCGCCTTGGCAGGCTTGCCGTAGAAGCCGTACACAACCCGGAAACCTTCCGCTTCGAGATCGGAAAGGGCGTCCAGGTCAAAGAAGGCGGCGATCTTACGATCGTAGCCACCGGTCTGATGGTGCAGGAATCTCTGAAGGCTGCGGAAATTCTGGCAGCAAAGGGTGTTTCTGCAAGAGTCATCGATATGCACACGGTAAAGCCCATTGACACCGAAATTCTTGTCAAAGCGGCGAAAGAGACGGGCTTCATCGTAACGGTGGAAGAACACAACATTACCGGAGGACTTGGCGGCGCGGTCTGCGAGGCGCTTTCCCAAAATTATCCCTGCAGGGTAAAACTCATCGGCGTAGAAGAAAAATTCGGAAAATCCGGAACGCCGGCGGCTCTGCTGGAAAAATACGGCCTGACGGCTGAAGCGATCGCCGAAAAGATCCTGCTTGCGAAGGAGGAAAAATAATATGGCAAGAAAGAAAATTTCAATGGACGGGAATACAGCCGCCGCACACGTCAGCTATGCGTTTACGGAAGTAGCGAGTATTTACCCGATCACGCCGTCCAGCGTAATGGCTGAGCTGACGGACTCCTGGTCCGCGACGGGCCTGAAAAACATTTTCGGGGATCAAGTAAAAGTGATCGAAATGCAGTCTGAGGCGGGCGCGGCCGGCACTGTACACGGCAGCCTTGCAGCCGGTGCGCTTACGACGACGTATACGGCCTCTCAGGGCCTGCTGCTGATGATCCCAAACATGTATAAGATCGCCGGAGAGCTGCTTCCGTGCGTCATTCATGTGTCCGCAAGATGCGTCGCATCGCACGCGCTGAATATTTTCGGCGATCATTCCGACGTCTATGCCTGCCGTCAGACGGGCTTTGCCATGATGGCGTGCACCAATCCGCAGGAGGTTATGGATCTTGGCGCCGTCGCCCATCTTTCCGCAATCAAGGGAAGAGTTCCGTTCCTGAATTTCTTCGACGGCTTCCGGACTTCTCACGAGATTCAGAAGATCGAAGCCTGGGATTACGACGAGCTGGCTTCGATGATCGACCAGGATGCGCTTGCTGCCTTCCGCGCCAGAGCGCTGAATCCCGAGCATCCGGTACTGCGCGGAAGCGCGGAAAACGGCGATATTTTCTTCCAGCACAGAGAAGCCTGCAATAAATATTATGAAGCGCTTCCTGCGATCGTGGAAGACTATATGAACCAAATCAACGCCAGGATCGGAACGGATTATAAACTGTTCAATTATTACGGCGCGCCGGATGCCGACCGCGTCATCATCGCAATGGGCTCCATCTGCGACGTAGCCGAAGAGGTGATCGACTATCTGTGCGCCCAGGGCGAGAAGGTCGGGCTCGTTAAGGTTCGTCTTTACAGGCCCTTCCGTGCGGACAAGCTGGTGGAAGCGATCCCCGCTACGGCGAAAAAGATCGCCGTACTGGATCGGACGAAGGAACCCGGCTCGCTCGGAGAGCCGCTTTACCTTGACGTAGTAGCCGCGCTTGCATCAAAAGGCGTTTCCGCAAAGGTCGTTGGAGGACGTTACGGCCTGGGCTCAAAGGATACGCCTCCGCAGAGCATTTTCGCAGTATATGAGAACCTTAAGGCGGAGGAACCGAAAGCGAACTTTACCATCGGAATCGTAGACGACGTTACCAATCATTCGCTGGAGGAAAAGCCCGCTCCGGATACGGCTCCGCAGGGAACGATCAGCTGCAAGTTCTGGGGACTTGGCGGAGACGGAACGGTCGGCGCCAATAAAAACTCCATCAAAATCATCGGCGATCACACGGATAAATTTATTCAGGCGTACTTCCAGTACGACTCGAAGAAAACAGGCGGCGTTACCATATCGCACCTGCGCTTCGGAGATAAGCCGATCAAATCTTCCTATTATATAACAAAGGCAGACTTTGTGGCATGTCATAATCCGTCCTATATGGTAAAAGGCTATAAAATCGTAAACGATGTCAAGCCGGGCGGAACATTCCTGCTGAACTGCCAGTGGACCCCCGCAGAGGTGGAAAAGCATCTGCCAGCGGAGGCCAAAAAATACATTGCGGAGAATCATATTAAATTCTATACCGTGAACGCCATCGACAAGGCCAGAGAAATCGGTATGGGCAAACGGACGAACACGATTCTGCAATCGGCTTTCTTCGCTCTTGCCAACATCATGCCGATCGATAAAGCGGTAGAATATATGAAAGCCGCTGCGAAAAAATCTTATTTGAAGAAGGGCGAAACCGTCGTCGAGATGAACTATAAAGCAATTGACGCCGGCGTAGATGCGATTGTTAAAATCGACGTTCCGGAAGCGTGGAAAACGCTCTCGGCCGTTGCTGAAGAGCAGGAGGTCAAAAGCAGCCGCCCCGAAATGGTAAAATTCGTAAAAGAAGTGCTCCGCCCGGTCGGCATGATGCAGGGAGATTCTCTGCCGGTATCCGTATTTGAGGACCGCGCAGACGGAACCTTCCCGCAGGGCTCTTCCGCCTTTGAAAAACGCGGCGTTGCGGTCGACGTTCCGGAATGGCTGCCGGAAAACTGCATTCAGTGCAACCAGTGCGCATATGTCTGCCCGCATGCTACGATCCGTCCGTTTGCAATGGATTCCAAGGAAGCCGAAGCGGCCCCGGCGGCAATGAAAAAAGTTCCGATGAAGGGCAAGGGCTGCGAGGAATATCAGTTTGCCATGACGATCAGCCCGCTTGACTGTATGGGCTGCGGACTTTGCGTCAACGTCTGTCCGGCGAAAGAAAAAGCGCTGCGGATGGTGCCGCAGGAGTCGCAGGCAGAGCAGCAGGAGGTATTCGATTACGCCGTTGCAAACGTTACAAAGAAACCCACCTCTTTCAGCGATTTTTCGGTAAAGGGAAGTCAGTTCAATCAGCCGCTTCTTGAATTCTCGGGATCCTGCGCAGGCTGTGCGGAAACATCATATGCCCGCCTGATCACGCAGCTGTTCGGGGAACGCATGTATATTTCGAACGCCACGGGATGCTCTTCGATTTGGGGCGGCTCGGCGCCTGCTACGCCGTACACCATCAACCGCATCTCGGGACACGGACCTGCCTGGGCGAACAGCCTCTTTGAAGATAACGCGGAGCACGGTCTGGGAATGTTCCTGGGACAAAAGGCCATTCGCGACAGACTCATCGCCTGCGTGGAGCGGATCGCGGAAAGAACGGATTCCGAAGAGCTCAAAGCGCTTTGCACGGCGTTCCTCGATACGAAGGACGACGGCCAGGCAAACGCGGCGGCGTCCGAAAAGCTGATTGCAAAGCTGGAAGCCATTGATTGCGATTGTGAGGAGCGCAAAGAAATTCTTGCGCACAAAGAATATCTTGCCAAAAAATCCGTGTGGATCTTCGGCGGCGACGGCTGGGCGTACGACATTGGCTTCGGCGGCTTGGATCACGTCATTGCTTCGGGAGAAGACGTCAATATCATGGTATTTGATACCGAGGTTTATTCCAATACGGGCGGTCAGGCCTCAAAAGCAAGCCAGCTTGGCCAGGTCGCGCAGTTTGCTGCGGCCGGTAAATCGATCGGAAAGAAAAACCTTGCCGAAATCGCAATGTCCTACGGCTATGTTTATGTCGCACAGATTGCGATGGGCGCCGATATGAATCAGACCATCAAAGCGCTGACGGAGGCAGAGGCTTATCATGGACCTTCCATCGTCATCGGCTATGCACCGTGTGAGATGCATGGCGTAAAAGGCGGTATGACGAATTGCCAGTCCGAAATGAAGAAAGCTGTCGCGGCCGGATATTGGCAGACCTTCCGCTTCAATCCTGCGCTGAAGGCAGAGGGGAAAAATCCGCTGACGATCGACTGCAAGGCTCCTACGGAAAGCTACATCGCGTTCATCGAGAGCGAAACGCGCTACAGCCGCCTGAAGCAGGCCTTCCCGGAAAGGGCGGAAAAGCTCTTTGCGGAGGCGGCCGAGGAAGCCAAGGCGCGGTATGAGCGTCTGCTGAAGCTGAAAACACTTTACGAGGTTCAGTAAGAAGAAGCAAAACTTTTTCCGCTATCTGAATGAAACGGACAACGCAGCCGGTTTCTGTTATACAGCAGAATCCGGCTGTTTTTTTTTGTAAAACGATTGAAGCTCCTACCGGCGGCGTGATATAATTCACGCAAATCTACAAAAAAGAATTGGGAGGAAAATATGGAACTGTTTCAGAAGGCGAAAGCCGTATTTGTCCCGGGGCTTGCAGATCAAAAAAATGTCCTGGGTGCATTTCGCAAGAATTTTCACACGAAGGGCGAACAAAAAACGGAACTGATCATTGCCGCTCATACGTTTTACAGAGTGTATTTGAACGGAGCTTGGCTGGGAACCGGCCCTGCGACTGCGCCGTTTGGTTATCTGAAGGCGGACCGCTATGACCTGACGGAGCTGATCCGACCGGAGGCAGCGGAAAATCAGCTCGCAATAGAGGTAATCGGTTATATTCCGGAGCAGAATTTTGCCACAAACGAAACATCCTGTCTGATTGCGGAGGTCCGCTCCGGAGACGATGTCCTCTGCGCTACGGACGGGAGCTGGGAATGCGGAGTGTTGCGTCAGAAGGACTGCTTCGTGGAGACACTGTCATTCGGCAGGCGCGTCCCGCTGGAGGCATATTCGCTGGATGCTTCCTATACCGCCTGGAGAATCGGCACGATTCCGGACGGCACGGCATGCGAGGAGCTCGTGACGGATCGAGTGATTCTGGAGCGAGGCGTCTGTGCTCCGGATACGTCCATTCTCCGGACGCTTCGAATGACGGGCATATACAGTATGAATCAGAAGCCGTATGACGGACGCGAACGAAGCTGGTGGGAAACCGACGAATATATCGCGCGCTGCGGCGGTGCACAGCTCAGCCGGCCCTCCGTTGACTGTCTGTCTCTTGAGGACTGCGCCTTTGACGGGGAAAGCGAGGAAGCCCCGGACGGAAAAGGAAATCAAAACTGCCGCATTTTCAATTATCATAAGCCCGCAGCGCTGGAATTTAAACTGGAGGCCGCAGAGACCGGATTCATTGGAATAGAATTTTTCTCGGAAGAACCGGTTGTGATCGATATTACCTGGAATGACTATCTGGATGACAGGGGCAGGCTTCCGGTGCGGGCGGACAGCGTGAACCGTGTGATCCGCCTGAAAACGCAAGGAGGGAGCTTTCAATTTGAAAGCATGGAGCCGCATTATGTAAAATATATCAAAGTCATCGTACGGGGCGGCGGAACAGTCGAATTGAAAAATTTGTATTTGCGTACTTACCGCTTTCCGGATCCGTGCGCGGCGGAATTTGTATGCAGCGATATGGCGCTGAACCGGATTTACGACAGCGCGCGGAGGACGCTTTTGACAAATATGCTCGGCTTTTTCTTTGACTCTCCCGAGCGCGAGCGCGGCGGCTGGGCAGGAGACAGTTACTGGACGGGACGCGCGGCCTTTCTAATGCTTTCGGATACTACCGTAGAGCGGGCCATGCTTTTCGACTTCCTCCTCTCCGGAGATTCTCAGATGCTTGAGGGCTCTTTCCCTTCCTGCTGCAGCGGCAATCTGAAAAACGATCCGGTTATCATGTACTCCTGGAATCTGTTCGTATTGCTGGAGCTGACGGATTATTGCCGCAGAACGGGAGACGAAGCGCTGAAGACCGCCTATCGCGCAAGAGTAGAAACGTTTATGAAGGCCTCTCGCGCTTTGAAAAACGAACTGGGGGTGTTGGAAAATATTCCGGGATCGATGTTTATCGACTGGTCCGTATCGAATGACGCGCCGTATACGCAGCCGATCTGCACGGCGGCCAATGCGCTTTACGCAATGGTAGCGGAGCGTCTTGCAGAGCTGTACGGCAGAGAGGATTACCGCGCGGAAGCGGAACAAATCCGTTCGGTTTTCCGGGGCGTATACAAAGAGCTCAAAACGACAAAAAACGATCTGTTTACGATGTATCCTTTCCTGGCGGATTCTATGACGCTGGAAAACGGAAGGCTGCGCGGAAACGGCGTCTACAGTGAAGCTGCACAGTATTATTATTTCTGGACGGGGCTTCTGACACGGGAATCCGCGCCGGAGCTGTGGCAGATCTTAAAAGAGCAATTTGGCCCTGCACCGGCCAAATACCGCGGAACGGCTCATTTAAAGGTTGCAAACTGCGGCGTGTTCTTTGGGCATATGCTTCGCTTCGAGCTGCTTGGCCGTTTCGGTGAAACGCAGCTGCTGGAGAAGGAGATGAAGGCCTTCTGCGGCTATATGGCGGATCAGGATCCGGGCACCTTCTGGGAGACAATGAGCGGGGAGGACAGCAGAAATCACGGTTTTGGCGCGCATTTTGGCGCACAGCTGGTACAGAATTTCCTGGGGGCGGAGATACCGGATCGAATCCGGAAGCGCATTCGCTTCGCACCGCAGCCCGGAACGCTGAAATGGGCCAAGGGAAGCTTCCGAAACGAAGACGGGAGGTTCTGCGCGGCCTGGAACAGAAATCGGGACGGCTTTGAATTGCACATATCCGTTCCGTCCGGATATACGGCGGAGGTAGTCTTGCCGGAAGCGTTTTGTGCATACGAAGAAATGACTGTGAACGGAGCCTGCCGGCCCTTTGCAAGGCGGCTTCAGGGCGAAGGACGGCTGGACGTACGGCTGGCGCGTTCCTGAAAAAAAGCGGCGCTTCGGTTTCGAAGCGCCGCGCCGGTTTTTCCGATCGCCTGCCGCGATTACAGCCCGAAATGGTTTATCAGCTTGGAAATAGCTCCGTGCTCCATGAGAACCGTACCGCGCTCTTTTAAAAGCGGCAGAAAAGATTCCGCGGGAAGATACGTCGCATTATAGTCGATTACCAGGGCCTCGAGACGGTTCAGCATATTCAGGTTTTTGCTGTTGGGCTTGAGGACAAGGTAGTAAGCGCCTCTGTAAGTATACAGGGAAGAGGCGATCGTTTTAAAGGCTTTGTTTCTGGAGAAGAACTCCAGCATATCGTTGAACTCCGGAAAAATCAGGACATCCCAGTCGGAGAGGATAGAATGCTTTCTCGCCGGCTGAATGAATTTAATCGGAGAGGCGTTGCTCCCTGAAGCCTGATTCTGCTTTCCCTGCTTCTTTCCGGAAGTGTGCTGCTGCGCCACCTTCTGATTCCTGTTCTGAACGCGGATCTTATGAAACAGACTCCGGAAGGCCTCGGGGGGGATATTGGCCATGTCAAACGTCGTGGATTCCTGCTGCTCAGGGGAAGCGGAATCCGCATGGTCTTCTTCGTCTTCCTCCTCTTCGTCCTCGTCCTCCTCGTCGTATTCTTCCTCATCGTATTCGTCGGCGTCCGCGGAATCCTCCTCTTCCTCTTCTTCAGAATCGTCCTCCTGCTCCTGTCCTGCGGAAACGGATTCCTGACTGCTTATGTTCTCGCTGCGGACGCTTTTGGCCGCGTTTCTTAAAATTTTATTGAATCGATTTAGAAGCTCTTCATTCTCGTCGTCATAATAAAAATTGTCTTCATAATCCTCGTCGATATCGTGGGAGATCATGAGAATCAGCCCGCCTTTTCCATCCGGCTTGTTTACAACATTCAGCTGGCGGTCTTCAAATTCATGGCCAAATTCTATATTTGCATGATCAATAGCGTCCCAGATTAATTTGTCGAGGTCGTGCGTTCCTTCTTTTAATGCGGATACTTCCAGATTGCGGGAAGCCAGGTCTTTGCTGCTGATATATATGTTGATCGCATTATCGGCGATTCGTTCTATTTTCATATTACATGCCCCCTTTCAAAGACCACTTATATTATACTTGAAAATTTTCAAAATGAGAAGAGTAAAATAAAACCATCAAATGTTTGACACGGTCCGCAAATTATAGTAGAGTAAAAAAATGAACGTTAAGAGTTAAGGGTGATTTATGCATGTCTGATTTATTTAAACGGATCAAATGGAGTACATTGCTGTCCGCCGTTCTCACGCTGGTAATCGGAATTTTTTTGCTGGCGCGGCCTGATGCCGCCGTGGTGACGATCAGCCTGATCGTAGGCTGGATGCTTCTGATCAGCGGAGTGGTCTCCGCGGTGCTGTTTTTTGCCGGAAAAACCTTCGGATTTGCCTATCTGAATATCATTCTGGGCGTGATCGGAATTGCGCTCGGACTGTGGATCGTAATTGATCCTGCCTTTATCGCGAATTTTATCATGGTACTGCTCGGTATTTTGATGCTGGTACACGGGGCGGTAGATCTCCAGTCCTCTTTTGAGCTCAAAAAAATCGGAGGCCGCAGATGGGGGCTCGATATGGTGTTTGCACTTATCACGATGGCGCTTGGCGTACTGGTGATCTTCCTCCATTTTAAAGCGGCGGAGCTGATCATGGTTTTGTGCGGGATCAGCCTGATTCTGGACTCCGTTACGGATTTTATTATTGTGATCCGCCTGGCGCGCGCGCAGCGGGCGGCCCGGAAGCTGGAGCAATAATTATTTGCCGCTGTAGGCCTGATAGTGCAGCTTGATTTTTTCGAATGTGATCGGACTCAGATCATGCTCGATTTTGCATGCGTCCGCATATGCGGTTTCCTCGGGGACGCCGAGCTTCAGCAGCATATGCGCGATGATCTCGTGGCGTTCATAAATGCTTTCCGCGATCTTTTGGCCCTTCTCTGTCAGTGTAATATCGTTGCCGGCGTCGATTTCGATATAGCCGTTTTCGCGGAGATCCCGCATCATGATGCTTACGGACGGCTTGGAAAAGCCGAGCTCCCGCGCGACGTCCACGGAACGGCAGCCCCCGGTCCGCTTCCGGATCATCAGAATTGCTTCGAGGTAGTTTTCTCCTGATTCATGTATATTTATCATTTTGTATCTTCCTCCTCTGCTGTAAGCTCCGCATAGGAAAAGCGGAGCACTTTCTTCAGGTCTTCCGGAGAGAGCTCCACCTGATGGCCGATTTTTCCGGCGCTGAAAAGGATCGTGCTTTGTTTTTCTGCGGAGGCATGCAGAAATGTGGGGAACGGCTTCTTCATTCCGATCGGCGAACAGCCTCCGTGTACATAGCCCGTAAGCGGAAGGAGTTCCTTTTGCGGAATCATATGAACGCTTTTTTCTCCCGCGGCTGCGGCGGCCTTTTTCAGATCGAGCTCGCAGCAGACGGGAATTACGAATACATAATACTTTTGAGATTTTCCTTCTGTTACAAGCGTTTTATAGACTGCCTCGCACGGCTTTCCGATGCTTTCTGCAACGTCCTTCCCGCTCAGAGCGCCGCCTTCATAGGTATACCGGCCGTAATTGATTCTGTTTTTGTCTAAAATCCGCATCACGTTTGTTTTAAGCTCCATGCGTTTCGGCCCTTTCCTGCTGATTCTGGTATACCTTAGCAGTATATCACGAATCATACGGAATTACATTAAAATTTTTGAAAACGTGACCTTTTATATAGAAAACGCCCCATAGGGCGTTTAAAAGATAAATCTAATCTTCGCTGTCCTCGGCCACCAGAGAGGTGAGATCCTCCGTTTTCGGCATCTGCCGCATGGTTCCCTCGTAAAGGAAGGAGATTGGAACGTTCAGGGCTTCGGCGAAAAAAACGACTTCAATATCAGAAAGCGCTCTGCGGCCCGTTTCGATGCGACTGAGGGAGGAACGCTTCATCATCAGCCCTTTTACCTGCAGTCTGGCAATCAGCATATCCTGGGACATTTTCGGATGGGCTTTGTCGTATTTCCCGTCGCGTACATACCGGATCCATTTTCCGCAGATATTAACTTTGCTTTTTTTGGCATTGTTTTCGCTGATTTTTCTGCCCATTTTGATCCCTTCTGTCTTTTGTCGATATTATGCACAAAAAACGGGTGAAAATTGTGCGAATTAAGCACATGTGAAAAATTTCCACGAATTTTTTTGAAAAACGTGTTATGAAGAAGGGAAAAGCTTTTGATTTTATGTTATACTATGGCAATAAAATACCTACGGAGCTCCTGATGCGCCACATTAAGCTGAAATCTGAAACTTCAAACCGGCTGCGTACCTCCGCACTGCTGCTTGCCTGCTTTGCAGTGCCCTGCGCGATTTTGCTTCTCGTATATTGGGGCTACGGGATTGCGCCGTTTGGCGAGAAATCGCTTTTGATTATGGATATGTCGGCGCAGTATTCGGAATTTTTTTGCGGGCTGAAGAACATCGGCGCGCAAAACGGCGGGATTTTGTTTTCCTGGTCGAAGGTTTTTGGAAGCAATTACGCGGGGGTTTTCGCATATTATTTAGCCAGTCCGCTTTCTTTCCTGACGCTGCTTTGCCCGAACGAGGCGATGCCCGTGGGCCTTGCGTATCTGACCGTGCTGAAGATCGGCCTCTGCGGCCTGACCTTTGGAATCCTGTTGAACGAGCTGCAGAAAAAGGCGCGCGTCTCCGGTGCACATCTGTGCTCGAATCGGATCTGGATTGCGGTGTTTTCCGTCTTTTATGCGCTGATGTCGTATAACATAGTATATTCGATGTGCCTGATGTGGCTGGACGCCGTAATCTGGCTTCCGATCGTGATCCTCGGAATCGAGAAAATCACGGACGGCGGAACGCCAGTTCTGCTTGGCGTCTCGTACACGGTTCTGTTTCTTTCCACATATTACATTTCATACATGGTCGGCCTTTTTTCCTGTATTTATTTCCTGTTTGCGCTGATCCGGAAAAAAGGGAACGGCCTGCGCGGCGTTCTTGCGGCCTGCGGGAAATTCGTCGGCAGCGCGGCCGCGGCGGCCTGCGCGGGCGCATGGCTTCTGCTTCCGACATTGTATTCGCTATTTGAGGGGAAAATCGGCGGCGCGTCTTCCTCGGCCGGCAGCGCGAATCTGTACGAATTTTCTGACGTGCTGAAAAAGTTTTTTCTGGGAACGTATGACAGCATTACAAATAGCGGCGCGCCGTTTTTTTATTGTGGGATTATTGTTTTCGCATTTTACTTTGCTTTTTATTTCACAAAAACGATTTCGCGCACGGAAAAAATAATGACGGCTGCCATCACGGTGTTCCTGGGGATCAGTACATATTTTTACAAATTGGATCTTATGTGGCATGTTTTTCAAAAGCCGAATTGGTTTCCGTATCGCTATTCGTTTATTTTGACATTTTTTATAATTTTTACTGCTGCTAAGGCGTTTCTCCGATTCCGGGAGGTGCCGTATGCGGTGTACCCCGTATTTTTCCTGCTTGCGGCGGGCTTTTACCTGTATGTGAAGAACCTGCCGCAGGGCGGCGTGGGCGAGGAATCGTTCCGCTGGAGCGTTCTCTTTCTGCTGGTGAACGCGTGTCTTGTTTTTGCTGCGGTGATTTTGCGCCGCGTTCGTCCGAACCGCGTCGGAAACAGCGTGCTCCTGCTTCTGCTGCTCTTTGCGTCGGCTGGAGAGGCGTATGCAAACGCGCGGCTGCTGACGGAGGGCCTGGACCGCGCGCACGGATATGAATCGTATGAGAAGTACCGCCAATACAAGCTGCTGACGCAGGAGCTGACGGAGCAGGCCAACCTCCGGGCCGATGGAACGTTCTACCGGATGGGAGCGGATTTCCAGAGGAATTTCAATGAGGCGATTGGCCTCGGTTATGCGGGAATCAGCCATTACAGCTCTTCCTACAACAAAAACATCAATTCGTTCCTCTATAAAATGGGGCTGGCACAGATTTATTTCTGGAGCTCGTATGCGGGCTCTACTACGGTGACCGACACGCTTTTTTCCGTTCGGTATGTGATGAGTGATCCGGAAATCTCCCGGCTGGACGACGATGGTAAAATTATTTCCTGGTGCAGCGTCCCGTATTCCCATTATATTACTGCCGCGCAGGTAGATACGGCTGTTTTGTATGAAAACCCGTATGTATTGCCGCCGTGCTTTGCTGTCAGCTCCCGGCTGAAGGATTTTGCATGGCAGGCAAACGGGGTGGAATCGCAGAATCATCTGCTCAACTGCATGCTGGATACGGACGCATCTTACTTTATAAAATTAAGCGAGGATTCGTACGGCGCGGTCTCTCTGGAGAAGGACGCCGCGTTCATTGAATATACCGTTACGGCGCCGGAATCGGGGCCGCTATACGCTTATTTTCCGAAAAACGGAAACGCCGTGAGCAGAATGAGTATAAACGGCGGCTATGAAATTCGCTTGTACACGGGAGAAACGGACTGCATACAATATCTTGGAAGTTATACCGCGGGAGAACAGGTGCGGATCAGAATTTACGGGAGCCGCCTTGAAACAAGCGGAAACACATTTTACCAGCTGGATCTGGCGCGTTTCTCGGAGGCGGCCGCCGCTCTGGGGGAGGGCTCGCTCCAGATTTCGGAGTGGTCCTCGGGATATCTGAAGGGCAGCGCAGAGCTGTCGGAAGACGGCGTGATGTTTACAAGTCTTGTGTATGATCCGGCGTGGCGGGTTTTGGTGGATGGCGTGCCGGCGGAAACCTGGGCGCTGCAGGATGGCCTGCTCTGCTTTGATCTTACGGCGGGGTACCATGAAATCGAAATCCGGTATCATGTCCCGGGGTTTGCCGCGGGGATTACGCTGACCGGCGCCGCGCTTGTCGCGGCCGCGGCGCTGCTTACGGCGCGCGTCTTACGGAACCGCGCTGGAAAGCGTTCAAAAGCAAACGGCTAAAGCGCGCGGTTTTCTTTCTGTATTTCGCGGATGATCGGCTCTAGACTGTTGAAATCCGTAAAATCCACATGCCTGCCGTAGGTTTCTATCAGCGCCCGGTTTTCGGCCGTTTGTTTTTCGGCGGGAATGCTGCGCAGGGAACGATACAGCAGCGCCATGACCGTCCGGTGGCTGAAGGAAAGCTTGCGGTAATCGATCCCGCCCCGCAGATGAAAAAGCTTCGACTGGCCGAGCAGTCCGGCGGGCAGCTGCCTTTGCAGGGAGGCACGGAGATTTTCACGATTCTCTGTTTCGGACGGATCGGCTAGACCTACCGTAACAAGCATCAGCCGCTGACCGTCTCGCAGAGAAAAGCCCCGCAGGGTTTTTGTAAGACCTAAAATGCCGCCGGCATACAGGCCGCCCAGATAAACGATGATTTTCTTATTGGAAAGATCTGGCGCATCGCTGCAGGCGACGGCAGGAATACCGGTTCGTTTCGACAGCTCTTCTGCGTATCGGCGCGTACTGCCGTATTTGCTACCGTAAATAAGGATGCTTTCCATATGAAGCGGCCTCTTTTCTTTAAAAAACTGCTCCGCCTTTCCTGTTTGCGCGGAGTGGGGAGCGCGGCGGGAACGATAATATTATAACCAAAGCATCCGCCTCCGGGCAGCCGCTTTGGAGTTAAGCTGCGGTGAAACGTACGTTAAAGGCGCTTTCGTTTCCCGCGCCGCCGTGCTGTTCCTGCCGGGTGAGGTGCATACCGATCTATACGATAAAACAGATGTGATCGTATTTGAAAAATAACGGAAATTTTTCGTAAATTTATGCAATAAGCAGCCCGCCGGGTTTTCCGGAGATTCATCTTCCGGGTATATTTCGGAGGGCTTCTGGCTTAAATGGACGGCGGGAGGCGCAGGGATTCTGTGTCCGCTGGGATGCTCTGCGCTCCTGCCGCCGCGAGAAAATAATGTAAGACGTGTAATTCCAGCTTTGCCGCTTCCCTATGGCTATAATAACAGATTTCTCCATAAGATAAAGTTATAAAACACCATTGTTAATAAGTATTTGATATATAATTATCTATTTAATATACTGAACGTATGCGGGCCGGAGGAGGTTTTTCCGGGAGCATAAGCTCTGGCAAAACGGTTAACGTGTCCCGCAAAGCCAAAGAAGAGGTGTCTTCTGTGAGAAAAAGCGCAATTTGGATTCTGGGCTGGCTTCGGGCTGCGGCGCTGCCGCTGACGGTGACTGTGGAAAATTTCGGCGGGGCAACGAGAATGCATTCCAGGATTTCTTAACTTATTTGAGCAGCGGCAGGCGCAGGAATAAATTTTGCAGGTAAGACCGGAAAGGGATAGGATCGATATTATAGATATGATATAATAAAGAAAAATTTACATTGCAGCAGAAAGGGAGTGCGGAAACCATGATTTACAAAAATTTTCAGGGCATACGGCTGTCAGCGCTTGGTATGGGCGCAATGCGCTTGCCTGTTGTGAACGGGAACGATTCAGAAATCGATGAAAAAGCGGCCGCCGCTATGGTGGATTACGCCATGGAGCACGGTATTAATTATTACGACACGGCCTGGGGCTACCATGGCGGGCAATCGGAGCTTGTTATGGGACGGGTTCTGGGAAAATATCCGCGTGAACGCTATTATTTGGCCGATAAATTTCCGGGATATGATCTTTCCAACATGGATAAGGTGGAACCGATTTTTGAAAAGCAGCTGGAAAAGTGCGGCGTTTCCTATTTTGATTTCTACCTCTTCCATAATGTCTGTGAAATGAACATCGATGCTTATCTGAATCCGAAATACGGAATTTACGACTATCTGATGAAGCAGAAAAAGTCCGGTCGCATCCGTCATCTTGGATTTTCTGCACATGGCGGCTATGACGTGATGAAGCGTTTTCTGGAGGCGTATGGAGAGAATATGGAATTCTGCCAGATCCAGCTGAACTTCCTGGACTGGAGCTTCCAGGATGCGAAGGGAAAAGTCGCGCTGCTGAAGGAGTATGGGATTCCGGTCTGGGTGATGGAGCCGCTGCGGGGCGGAAAGCTGGCGCATTTGGCGGAAGAGGATGAAGAAAAGCTTAAAAAGCTGCGGCCGCAGGAAGCGATTCCGGCTTGGGCATTCCGTTTTCTGCAGAGTATTCCCGGCGTGACCGTTACCCTTTCGGGTATGTCCAGCATGGAGCAGCTGCAGGCGAATCTTCGTACCTATGAAGAAGAACGACCGCTCGATAGCCGGGAGATGGACATGCTGCTTGCGATTGCGGACGGAATGGTGGGGAAAATCGCGCTGCCCTGCACGGCCTGCCGTTATTGCGTCAGCCATTGTCCGCAGGGCTTGGATATTCCGTTTCTGCTGTCGCTGTATAACGAGCATTGCTTTACGGGCGGCGGCTTTATCGCGCCAATGGCCCTGGCCTCCGTTCCGGAAGACAAGCAGCCGGGGGCCTGCATCGGCTGCCGCAGCTGTGAGGCGGTATGTCCGCAGCAAATCAAGATTTCAGAGGCTATGGCGGATTTCTCCGAAAAGCTGAACGGATAAAAGTACGTTAGGGGGATATCAGAAGCATGAGAAAATGGATTTCTGTCCTGCTCGGAATGGGGATGCTTTTTTCTATGACGGCCTGCGGCAGCCTGTACACCTCCGAACCCGGAGGCGGAACGTCCGGCGGCGGCCAGAGAACGCCGGCTGCGCCCGGAAATTATCCGGGAAACAGCGTCGTCTATATGACTACGGAGATCAGCCCGGAGGGACTTATGGCGGTATACGAGGCGCTGAACTGGACGCCCTCTGGGAATGTAGCGGTAAAGCTTTCCACCGGAGAGCCTCCGGCCAGTAATTATCTGCGCCCGGAACTCATTGCGGACCTGGTGCAGGCGGTAGACGGCACCATCGTGGAATGCAATACAGCCTACGGCGGCTCCCGTGCAGAAACGGCTATGCATTATCAGGTTGCGGAGGATCATGGCTTTACGGCGATCGCCGATTTCCAGATCTTGGATGAAGACGGCTCCATGACACTGCCCGTGGAGGGCGGGATCCGATTAACGGAAAATTATGTAGGAGCGGCCTTTGCCGATTACGACTCTTATCTGATCTTATCTCACTTTAAAGGCCATTCCATGGCGGGATTCGGCGGCGCCATTAAAAACATATCCATCGGCCTGGGCTCGAGCGAGGGCAAGTGCTGGATCCACAGCGGAGGTACCAGCCGTACCAACGCGTGGGGCGGAGAGCAGGACGCTTTCCTGGAAAGCATGGCCGAGGCGGGAAAATCGGTAGCGGATGCCCTGGGGGACCGGATTATCTATATCAATGTGATGAACCGCCTTTCCGTAGACTGCGACTGCGACGGAAACCCTGCGGAGCCGGACATGCACGACATCGGAATTTTGGCCTCTGCCGATCCGGTGGCGCTGGACCAGGCCTGCATTGATCTTGTATATGCCGCAGAGGACGGGCAGTCTCTCATAAACCGCATTGAAAGCCGCAACGGTCTGCATACGCTGGAGCATGCCGCGGAAGTCGGCCTTGGCAGCCGCGGCTATGAACTGATCCGCCTCGAGACTGAATAAAATGCTGAAAATCCTGCGGCGGGAATCAATCTATTTATGGTACTATTTTGAACTGCAGCTCCGCCAGATTCTTCCTTACTGGCTCCTGGGCATTTTGATCGGTTCGGTTATTTCTGTATTTGCAGGGGACAGGATTCACCGCATGGTACGGTCCTTGGGCGAGAAAAAGCTGGGCCTGCTGGGCGTTGTTCCGGCAAGCGTGCTGGGAATTGCCTCGCCTCTTTGCATGTATGGCACCATTCCTCTGGCGGCCTCTCTTTCTAAAAGCGGGATGCGGGATGACTGGCTGGCGGCTTTTATGATGAGCTCCATCCTTCTTAATCCACAGCTCATCATTTACAGTACCGCGCTGGGAGCCGCCGCGCTGACCGTGCGCCTTGTTTCCTGTTTCTTCTGCGGCGTTGCGGCCGGACTCCTGATTCGTTTTTGCTACCGGAACAAGCCCTTTTTTGATTTTTCCGGCTTTGAGGAGCGCAAAAGCAAGGATGTCCATCCGAATCCGCTGATCCGCCTGCTGAAAAATATCGGACGGAATTTCAAGGCCACCGGGCCGTGGTTTCTGCTGGGCGTCGTTTTATCGGTGCTGTTCCAGCGGTATGTGCCGGCGCAGGCTTTTTCCAGGCTCTTTGGAGAAAACGAAGGATTTGGGGTGTTGATGGCCGCTACCGTCGGCGTCCCCTTATACGCCTGCGGAGGGGGAACGATTCCGCTTTTGCAGCAGTGGCTCTGGAACGGAATGAGCATGGGCAGCGCGGCGGCCTTTATGATTACCGGTCCGGCGACAAAGATTACCAATCTCGGCGCATTGAAAATCGTGCTTGGGATCAGGCGGTTTGCGCTCTACCTGGTTTTTGTAATTCTTTTTTCTCTGTTAACGGGGCTGTTTGTGGATCTTGTGTGCTTTTGAATGCCTTGCTGCCGGAAATCATTCCCATGTTGAAAGAAACATGAAATATATTGAATATGTTAAACTAACTTCCGTTGTTTTTTATAAAAATGTCTGAAAAAGCTTTGACTGTTGCCTGACGGTTCTTTACGAAGAAAGTAAACGTGGGGATGCCGTTCTCAGCAGAATGGCAGAAATTCCCGTGGGAAGGAATTATTTTTCTTACATATACATTAATCTGTGGCAGACTGGCTAAACGCCGATTCTCAAAAAAAGCTGGCCTGCTGCAGGCAGCGCTGCTTTTGCCGGGAAAGATGCCTTATGGGCTCTTACTGTGCTGCCGCTGACGGCTTACCTTTTCGTTATCGTTTGCCTGCATTTTTTTCGAAATCCGGATTCTTTCGGACTATGGCGATTTGGAATACGGGGCATGCGCCGCGCCGATTCTCTCCTGTTTGTGCTGGCTGCGGGGTTGCTGCTTTTTCTTGCTTTCCGGTTCCGCCCAAGACCGTTTCAGACCTGCGTTTTAAATAATCAAATGAATTGACTTTTGATGATTCTTTTTTTGCTTTCGTATTTCAGCGGCACCACAAATTTTACATTGCTGGTGGTTCTGGTCTTGACTTCTTTTTCGGTATTTCTCATATTGCTCCGTATGCTGATGTCGGCGGCGTCCATTGTCCGAATGAAGGAATCGGAAAAGGCGGTTGCCCTTCAGAGGATGCTGCAGCGGGACGAGGCTGTATGCAAAAAATGGAGCCGTGGCGTCTTTGAGAAATATGTACGAAATATTAACGAACTCCGAGTTGCCGCATATGCATATTATGTTATCCTGTTATAGTATTGAAAACGGCTTGCTGGAGAGAATTCTCCCTGGCCTGTCTTTTTCTCTTGTAAAGAACAGAAAAAATGCCGGAGGAGGCGCGGCAGCATTATGACGGAGCGAGAACTGCGTCGTTTGAGCAGAAAAGACCTTTTGGAAATGATGATTGAACAGAAAAAAGAACTGGAGGCCCTGAAGCTTGAATTAGAGGAGGCGAGAAAAGCCCTACAGAACAGAGAAATCATGCTTGACGAGGCGGGCTCCATCGCGATTGCCGCTCTGCAGATCAACGGAATTTTCGAGGCCGCGCAGGCGGCCGGCCAGCAATATTTAGAAAATATTCAAAAGCTCAATGAGCGGCAGGCGGCGATCTGCGCAAAAAGGGATGCGGACAGTAAGGCGGAAGCCGATAGACTATTAAAAGAAACTGCGGAAAGATGCCGTGAGCTGGAAGAAGAGGCGAAGCAAAAATCGGATGCATACTGGCTGGAGGTTTCCAGGCGTCTGCAGTCCTTTTATGATACGCATCAGGAGCTGAAGCAATTGCTGAGCTTCAGCTCCCGGGCATAAATAAAACGGGGCATTCAGTATGAAACGGAACCAAAACATCTCTCCGCCTACGATACAGCAGCTGGAGGCAGAGCTGAAACGGGAGAATTACCGAAGAAAATACAGAAGGATGCTGCGCAGTACGCTTTCCGTGCTGGTCGTAGTAGCCGCAGCCGCAGTGCTGGTCTCCAGTCTTCTGCTGCCGGTCCTGAAAGTTTACGGCTCGTCTATGACGCCAAATCTGACTAACGGTGATATCGTTGTTGCACTGAGGAGAGGCTCCTTTGAACGCGGCGATGTGATTGCATTCTATTATAATAATAAAATTTTAGTCAAACGTATTGTCGGCTTGCCGGGAGAATGGATTGACATTGACAGCGAAGGCGGCGTACTGATTGATGGCGTACCGCTGGAAGAGCCCTATCTGACGGAAAAGACTTTAGGGGAATGCAGCATAGAGCTGCCGTATCAGGTTCCGGACGGAAGGTATTTTGTCATGGGAGACAACCGAACCGTTTCCAGCGATTCAAGAAGCATTGCTGTGGGATGCGCTGCAGAGGAACAGATCGTAGGAAAGCTTATTTTCCGTATATGGCCTTTCCGTGCGTTCGGAACCATAGCATGAGGGGGAAGGGAGGCTCTGCCGTGAAACAGATACTGCGAAAAATCTGCATACCAAAAGCGCCGGGATAAAGACAACGAGACGTTGATACACCAAATTAACATCGAAAGGAGATACATGTTATGAAAAACACAAAAAAAGCAGCAGTCCTGCTGCTGTCCCTGTTCCTGGCTTTGATAACGGCCGTGCCGGTGTTTGCGCAGGAAGGAACTTATTCCATCACTATTGGAAATGAGGCATCGGGCCATATCTACGAGGCATACCAGATTTTCGCCGGCCGTTTGTCAACCGATGATGAAGGAAATGTGATTTTGTCCGACATCAACTGGGGTACCGGCGTAAATGGCGAAGCGCTGCTGACTGCACTGCAGGCGGCAGATGCTGAGAAATATGGCAGCTGCGCGACCGCTGCAGAAGCGGCGGAAGCTATTGGAGCTACATCTGCCGACGCAGAGGCGTTTGCGGACATCGCTGAAAACCACCTTACCGGAACAAAGGCTGAAAGCACGGCAGGAGACGGCAGCTATGTCATCTCCGGTCTGGATGCCGGTTACTATCTTGTGATGGATCAGGAAGACAGCCTAGAAGGCGCCGGCTCCTCCTATACTGCTTATATCCTCCAGGTGCTGGGCAATGTAACCATGCAGCCCAAGGATACTGATATCCCTACCCTTGAGAAGAGGGTTTGGGAGGATGACGATGCCGATAGCAGCAGCGGATACGGAAACGGCTATTACGAAGCGGCCGACCATACCATCGGCGATGTGATTCCTTTTAAGCTTATCGGATCCATCCCTGATATGACGGACTATGACTCCTATACTTACCGCTTCCATGACACCCAGTCCGCCGGACTGACCTTACATGGAAATTCCTTTGAGGTCTATCTGGTTGATGACCTGAATGCTGAGTTAGACGCGCTGACGCCTTTAAATAATGAGGGAAATCGGTACTATACCGTAAACACGGATCCCGGCAATGGAGAGACGTTTACCGTCAGCTTTTCAAACCTGAAAACCGTTCCTGATGTTGCAGACTACACTCATATTGTAGTAGCTTACACCGCCGAGCTGAACGAAAACGCGAAAACCGGTCAAAAAGAAGGGAATCCTAACGAGGTTTATCTGGAGTTTTCCAATAACCCTAACGGCGAAGGCTTTGGCAGGACCGAAAAACAGTACGTTGTTGTATTTACTTACACGCTGAACGGCCTGAAGTACGACGGCAATTTTGATTCCTATGAAAAGGACGCTCGTTTGGCAGGGGCTAAGTTTGTTTTGCTGAACAGTACACAAAATAAGGCGGCCCTTGTTGCATTTGGCGGGACCTTTATAGAGTGGGTTGACCTCCCAGGGAACGCTGAAAGCTATGCAGACGTGACACTTGAAGAGTGGAACAACATGTATGCGGATGCCGGCCGGGATGTGGTCCTGACTTCTTCCAGTATTGGCATTGTCAGAATCTCCGGGCTTGACGATGACGAATACTACCTTTTGGAGATCGAGGCGCCTGCCGGCTACAATATGCTAAAGGATCCGGTTAAGGTTTCGATTACCAGCGTACTCCAGCACGTGAATTTCTATGGAAGCAATCAGGATCAGATCCTGACTGATCTGTATGCCATTGTAAATGACGACGCTGAAAATCCTGTGCACTGCACGATGCTTGGCGGCGGTACGGTCACTGTCCCCCTCGCAAACTTTTCCGGCGCCACGCTGCCCGAAACGGGCGGAATCGGCACGACGTTTTTCTTTGCGGCAGGCGGCGTCCTGGCTGTCGGAGCAGGAATCCTGCTGGTGGTCAGGAAGCGTGTGAAAAGCGAAAATAAATAACGCTTTTACAGATCGCTGCGGCGGGGAAGGGCTTTTCTTCCCCGCCGCAGCGGTAAGGAAGCCGTATGAAGAATGAACACGCCAAGAGGAACAAAATGATTTCCATCCTTCTGCTTCTCGTCCTGCTCGGAGGGCTGTCTTTACTGCTGTATCCGCTTGTCAGCGATTATTGGAATTCGTTCCACCAATCTCGGGCGATTGCGGCCTATGTAGAAGCCGTGGCAGAATTAGACGATGCATCCTACGAAGAATGGCGGGAGGCGGCGCAGGCCTATAACACCGCGCTGCAAGAGGATCAAATGCGCTTCCGGCCCAATGAGGAGGAGAACAGTGCCTACAAACAGCTGCTGGATGTATCGGGTAAGGGGATCATGGGATATCTTGAAATCCCCTGTATAAATGTTTCCCTGCCAATCTATCATGGGACGGATGAGGAGATCCTTCAGATTGCGATCGGCCATATCGAGGGCTCCTCTCTCCCGGTCGGCGGCACCGGAACTCACTGCGTGATCTCCGGACACAGAGGCCTCCCGTCCGCAAAGCTGTTCACGGATCTGGACCAGCTGACAGAGGGTGATCTCTTTACCCTTCGGGTGCTGGATGAAACGCTGACCTATGAAGTAGATCAAATCCGCATTGTAGAACCGGAGGATGTATCCCTGCTGAGCATTGAGGCAGGAAAGGATCTTTGCACGCTGATGACCTGCACTCCTTACGGGATCAACTCCCACCGTCTTCTGGTACGGGGGCATCGTATCGAGAATCAGGAAGCCGCAGGCTCCGTCCGCATCACGGCGGATGCCATACAGCTTGATCCCGGACTGGCAGCTCCGATTTTTGCAGCTCCAGTGCTGCTGAGCCTTTTGCTTTGGACGCTGTTTAATCCGTTTAATAAAAGAAAATAAGGGGATGGAGAAGGGATGAGCAGAGATGAAAAAAATAAACTCTGGAAGCGCATTACGGCAGCGTTGCTTTCTTTTCTGGCCTGCATGGCCTGCGGCACTGCGGCTGTGCTTGCCGATGAGAAGGTTGATACGGAAGCGACCGCGTCCCTGACTGTTTTTTTCGGAAAAGACGGGGAAGGCTTTTCTAACGTGGAATTTCGTATCTATCGCGTAGCCGGCGGATCGGAAACAGGCGGCTATACCTTGTCGGGCGTTTTTCAGGATTATCCCGTCGTTCTGGAGGGACTGGACAGCTCCGGCTGGAGAGCCCTGGCGCAAACCCTGGACGCATATGCTGCGCGAGACGGCCTGCCGCCGCTCCAAACGAAAAGAACCGGCCGGGACGGACGGGCAGAATTCACGGGCTTAACTGCCGGCCTGTATCTGATAAGGGGAGATCGGTATGTCGCGGGGGGAAAAACTTATACGCCGGAGCCGATGCTTGTAACGCTTCCCGTTCTTACACAAGAAAATGAGTGGAATTATAATGTTGAGGTTTCCTGTAAATTTGAAAGCGAGGATTCTTCTTCGGATCGCGTTCAGCGCAGCGTCCTGAAAATCTGGGAGGATGACGGGAATGAAAAAAATCGTCCGAAGGAGATTTCTGTACAGCTCTTGGAAAACGGTACGGTTGTGGATACTGTGACTTTGCATGCGGAAAACAATTGGGAACATACATGGGAAAGCTTAACCGCCGATTCCAAATGGCAGGTCGCAGAAGCCGAGACTCCCGCGGGGTATACGGTTTCTGTGGCACAGGAGGGAACCGTCTTTGTGATGACTAATACCTATTCCGCCGGTCCGTCTTCCCCTCCGCCGAGCACGCCGCCGACGGCGCCGCAGACGGGAATGCTTTGGTGGCCGGTACCGCTGCTTGTCTGCGGCGGCCTGTTCCTTCTGGCGACAGGCTGTCTGATCCGGAGCCGGCGCGGTGAGCAGGATGATGAATAAGAGTAAAAGGGGCGGAACCGTCCTCATCGCCTTAGGGCTGCTGTTGTTTGCGGCAGCCCTTCTTTTGATCGCCTATAATCTATTTGAGGAACGGCGCGCCGGGGATGAGGCGCATAATGTGCTTAAGCAGCTGCAGCAGCAAATACAGAGTCCGGAGGCGTCTTCTGCGCCAGACAGAAATTCGGGCGCGGAAGCTCAACCGCCCGAGCCGGATCCCGACGGCGCAGCGCCTTCTGCGCCATCGGCCCCCCTGGAAAGTCCAGATTATATTTTAAATCCGAACAAGGAAATGCCTGAAGCAGAAATAGAGGGGAATGGCTATATCGGCATTTTGGAAATTCCGGCGCTTGCGCTGTCCCTGCCGGTGATGAGCAAATGGAGCTATCCGAAGCTGAAAATTGCTCCGTGCCGTTACAGCGGCTCCGCTTATACAGGCAATTTGGTGATCGCCGCACATAATTACCGCACCCATTTCGGTCTGCTTGAGAGTCTTGAACCCGGCGCACAGGTAAAATTCACCGATGTGGAGGGAAACGTATTTTCCTACGAAATCGCGGAAACCGAAATCCTCGAACCGACCGCGATTGAAGAGCTGCTGAGCGACGAATGGAATTTAACGCTTTTTACCTGCACCTATGGCGGGCAGGCGCGCGTTGCGGTTCGGTGCAGAGCGATCGGTCTGAAGTAGACGGGCCGGCTCCGCGCGCATTTGTTGCGCTTGCAGGCGCGGTGTGTTAAAATTTACCTTGATTCACACAGCAAGGAGCGGAGTGAGTGTATGAGACTGGTAAAAATGCACGGCATCGGAAACGACTACGTTTTTGCAGACTGCATCAAAGAAAAAATGGAAAACCCCGCCGAGCTTGCCGTTCGGATATCAGACCGCCATTTCGGCGTCGGATCGGACGGACTCATTTTGATTTGTCCATCGGAACGGGCGGATTACGAAATGCGGGTATATAACGCAGACGGCTCTTATGCCCGGATGTGCGGCAACGGAATCCGCTGCGTGGGAAAATATTTATACGATAACGGCTATGTCCGAGGGGATACTGTTGCGATCGAATCGGGAGGAAGCGTAAAGCGGCTCCGGCTTCTGATCGAAAACGGGACCTGCACGGGCGCAAGAGTCGATATGGGAAAGCCGGAAAGCCCCGGCATTGCGGGGAGAAACGATTCTCATGCCGTATTAAAAATCGGAGCCGAGGAGCATCGGCTGACGCTGGTTTCTGTCGGAAATCCCCATGCGGTGGAATTTGTAGAGGACACGGACCGCGTGGCGCTCGAGCAGATCGGGCCCCTGATCGAGCATCATGAGCTTTTCCCGGATCGGACAAACGTAGAGTTTGTACAGTGTATCGACGCGCATACGATCAAAATGCGCGTTTGGGAACGCGGCTCCGGAGAAACCTTTGCCTGTGGGACAGGAGCGGTAGCTTCTGCTGTTGCTTCGATTCTCGACGGTCGCTGCGAGGCGGGAGAAATTACGGTTCATTTGAAGGGCGGGGACCTTCGCATTGCTTGGGACGGAAAGGACGGTCCGGCGTTTATGGAGGGCCCGGCGTCTTATGTTTTTGAAATTAAAGATCTGCGGTTATAATATGAAAAGAAACGGGAGGATCGGATATTGTGGTTAAAATCAATGCAAATTATTTAAAACTGCCGGGGAGCTATCTGTTCAGCGATATCGCAAAGAAGGTCGGCGCGTATACCGCCGCCCACCCGGAAAAACCGATTATCAGGCTCGGCATCGGCGATGTTACACAGCCGCTTCCGCCTGCTGTGATCGATGCGCTGCATAAGGCTGCGGATGAAATGGGCGCGGCGGAGACGTTCCGCGGCTACGGGCCGGAGCAGGGATATGCGTTTCTGCGGGAGCTGATTGCGGAAAACGATTATAAAGCGCGCGGGATCGCAATAGAAGCGGACGAGATTTTTATCAGCGACGGGTCAAAAAGCGATACAGGCAACATCGGTGATATTTTTTCGGTAGAGAATCGTGTTGCGGTATGCGATCCGGTTTACCCCGTATACGTGGACACAAACGCTATGGCGGGCCGCGCGGGAGAGTATCTTGCCGCGTCGGGAAAGTGGACCAATCTGATCTATATGCCGGGTACAGCCGAAAATCATTTCATACCGGAGCTTCCTTCCGGGGATCCGGCGCCCGATCTGATTTATCTGTGCTATCCGAATAATCCGACCGGAACGATGATTTCGAAGGAAGCGCTCGGACGCTGGGTGGATTACGCGCTTGCAAACGGCGCCGTGATTCTTTACGATGCCGCATATGAGGCATATATTACGGAGCCCGGCCTTCCGCACAGCATTTACGAGATCGAGGGAGCGGACCGGTGCGCCATTGAGTTCCGAAGCTTTTCGAAGAACGCCGGATTTACGGGAACGCGGTGCGCCTTTACGGTCGTACCGAAGCGGCTTTGCGTAGACGGAACGCAGCTTCATTCGCTCTGGAACAGGCGTCAGACGACGAAGTTCAACGGCGTTCCGTACGTGATCCAGAGAGCCGCCGCCGCCGTTTATTCGCCGGAGGGAAAACAGCAGACGCAGCGGCTTGTTGCGTATTATCTCAACAACGCGCGTCTGATTCGCGAGGGCCTGCAGAAAGCCGGCTACCGTGTGTGGGGCGGCGTCAACGCCCCGTACGTCTGGCTCAAGACGCCCGACGGCATGAGCTCGTGGCAGTTCTTTGATTACCTGCTAGAAACGCTTGGCATTGTGGGAACGCCTGGCTGCGGCTTCGGACCAAGCGGAGAAGGATATTTCCGCCTGACCGGCTTCGGCAGCACGGAGCTTACAAGGCAGGCAGTCGAGCGCATTATAAACGGAAAAATATAAAGGAGGATCAGGAAATGAGAGATTCGTTGGAACGGGAGCTGAAAGAAAATTCATATCCCGGAAGAGGCATCGTGATCGGAAGGTCGGAAGACGGAAAGAATGCCGTTGCCGCTTATTTCATTATGGGCAGGAGCGTCAACAGCAGAAATCGTATTTTTGTGGAGGACGGAGAGGGAATCCGTACACAGGCGTTTGATCCCTCGAAGCTGAGCGACCCGAGCCTGATCATTTATGCGCCGGTTCGCGTGATGGGCAATAAAACCATCGTAACAAACGGAGACCAGACCGATACGATCTATGAACTGATGGATCGGCAGCAGACCTTTGAACAGGCGCTGCGCACGAGAGAATTTGAGCCGGACGCGCCGAATTATACGCCGAGAATTTCAGGAATTCTGCATGTAGGGGACGGAAAATATAATTTTGCAATGTCGATCCTTAAAACAAACTGCGGAAATCCGGAGAGCTGCTGCCGCTACACGTTCGCTTATGAAAATCCTGCGCCCGGTGCCGGGAGACTGATCCACACATATCGGGGGGACGGCGATCCGCTTCCGAGCTTCGAAGGCGAGCCGAAGCCGGTCCGGATCGAAGGGACAATCGACGATTTCACCGCAATGCTTTGGAGCAGTCTAAACGAAGAAAATAAAGTGTCTTTATTTGTGCGGTATATCGATATTCTAACGGGAGGCTACGAAACCCGCATTGTCAATAAGAACTGCTAGGAGGGCGCGTTATGAAAGAGCTGGAACTGAAATACGGCTGTAATCCGAATCAGAAGCCGTCGCGGATTTTTATGAAAAACGGAGGAGAACTGCCGGTCAAAGTCTTGTCCGGACGACCGGGCTATATCAATTTATTGGACGCTTTAAACGGCTGGCAGCTCGTAAAGGAGCTGAAGCAGGCCACAGGAATTGCTGCGGCGACGTCCTTTAAGCATGTTTCTCCGGCGGGAGCTGCAATCGGACTTCCGCTCTCTGACATCGAACGGAAAATTTATTGGGCGGATGATTTGAATATGGATTTTACGCCGCTTGCCAATGCTTACGCGCGGGCGAGAGGCGCGGACCGCATGTCTTCCTTCGGTGATTTTATTTCCCTGTCCGATCCATGCGACAAAGAGACGGCGACGCTGATCCGGCGGGAGGTCTCTGACGGCGTAATTGCGCCGGGCTATGAACCCGAAGCGCTTGCGATTCTGAAGGAAAAGAAGAACGGCGCTTATACCGTTCTTGAGATCGATCCGAATTATGCTCCTGCGCCGGTCGAGCAGAAGGATGTGTTCGGCATTACGTTTGAACAGGGCCGGAACGAGCTGAAAATCGACGACTCACTTTTTTCAAATATCGTGACGAAAAACCGGGAGCTTCCGGAAAACGCGAAAACCGATCTGACAATCGCGCTGATTACCTTAAAATATACGCAGTCCAATTCCGTATGCTATGTGAAGGGCGGACAGGCAATCGGGATCGGCGCGGGGCAGCAGTCCCGCATTCACTGCACGCGTCTGGCGGGCAGCAAGGCGGATAACTGGTTCCTGCGGCAGTCGCCCCAGGTGCTCGAACTCCGGTTTGTGGATCATATTAAACGCGCCGACCGGGACAACGCCATCGATTTGTATATTGGAGAGGATTATATGGATGTGCTTGCCGAGGGCAAGTGGCAGAATATTTTCAAAGTCCGTCCGGAGGTATTCACGCAGGAAGAAAAGCGCGCGTGGCTGGCGCAGAACTCGAATGTGGCGCTTGGCTCGGATGCGTTCTTCCCGTTTGGAGACAATATAGAACGGGCCCACAGAAGCGGCGTCCGATATGTAGCGGAGCCGGGCGGCTCCATTCGAGACGATCATGTGATCGAAACGTGTAATCAATACGGAATGGTGATGTGCTTCACCGGAATCCGTCTGTTCCATCATTAAAATGAGCTTGTCGGGAGCAATCAGGTTCCTTTGCAGAATACGTGATTTCCGATTGTGACAGAGATCGGCAGGGATTTGATCCATTGGTTGGTTGCAGTTCTGGGATTGTAATAATACAGGCAGCCATACGTCGGATCCCAGCCGTTCATTGCATCCTGGGCAGCCTGATATGCCGTGGAATCCGGCGTCAGATTGATCTGACCGTCGGATACGACGTCGAACGCACCGGCCTGATACACCACGCCCGCTACGGTTTTCGGGAAGCGAGAGTCGCGGACACGGTTCAGAATAACAGCGCCTACTGCGACCTGGCCGGCATACGGTTCTCCCCGGGCCTCTCCGTAGATCGCCCTTGCCAGAAGGTTCAGATCGCTGGAAGAGCTGGAAGAGGAGGAACTCGAAGTGCTTGCAATGCCCATTGCGGCAAGCGTGTTTTTCCCTGCAATCCCGTCGACGGTCAGGCCGTTCGTCCTTTGAAAATACCGGACGGCCTCCTCCGTCAATTTTCCGTAGATGCCGTCGACAGAACCGGTATAATATCCCCAATTTTTCAGCTTTTTCTGAATATTAATAACTTCCGTACCCGTGGAGCCGCGTTTGGACAATACCTCTGAAATCCCTTCCGCCGCATATTCGGAAGCAACAGCGGTTTTGATATTCAAACGATACAGCCCGACCGCAGAGAGCGACAGCACGAGCGCCGAGGCGAATACGGCCGCGAGATACGTCAGATCGCGTTTGGGTTTTTCTCTATTTATGGATTTATTTTTCAATTTTAACACCTCAAATCAATGAAATATCCTTTGATATTTACGTCGTTATTCTGCGCTTCCGGGAATTGATCCATACAAGAAAAATCTGGTGATTTTTTGCGGATTTTTATATAAAATCAAAATGAGGTTATAATACGGACAGGCAGTATTCCATTTTCAAGGGATCTATGGTAAACTTTGCTACGTACAAAATGCTGAAGGAGTCTGTTATGCGGGAATATGATTATCTGATCGTGGGCAGCGGTCTGTTCGGAGCGGTTTTTGCGCACGAAGCGTCCAAAAAAGGGAAAAAGTGCCTGGTAATCGAAAAGCGCGATCATACCGGAGGAAATATATATTGTGAAGAAATCAACGGCATCACCGTACACAAATACGGTGCGCACATTTTTCATACGAACAGCCGCAGGGTATGGAATTACGTAAACGATCTATGCGAATTTAACAGATACACAAATTCCCCTATTGCGAATTATCATGGCGAGCTTTACAATATGCCGTTTAACATGAACACTTTTAACAAATTGTGGGGTGTTGTTACGCCTGCGGAGGCGCAGCGAAAAATCGCAGAGCAGCGGACTGCGGTGAGCGGGGAACCGTCGAATCTCGAGGAACAGGCGATCCGTCTCGTCGGAACAGATCTGTACGAGAAGCTTGTTAAAGGCTATACCGAAAAACAGTGGGGCAGGGATTGTAAAGATCTGCCTGCCTTCATCATCAAAAGGCTTCCGGTCCGCTTTACGTATGATAACAATTATTTTAACGATCCGTTCCAGGGAATCCCGGAGGGCGGATACAACCGAATCACGGACAAGCTGCTGGACGGCGCGGAGGTCCGGCTCCGCGTGGATTTCAACGTTACGCCGGAAAATCGCGCGTATTATAAAAGCCTTGCCGAAAAAACAGTGTATACCGGTACGATCGACTCCTATTTCGATTATCGGTTCGGCGCGCTGGAATACCGAAGTCTGAGATTTGAAACGGAGGCCCTGGATGAGGAAAATTACCAGGGTGTTGCGGTAATGAATTTTACCGATCGCCAGACGCCGTATACGCGGATTATCGAGCATAAGCATTTTGCCTTTGGCACGCAGCCGGGGACGGTGATTACCAAAGAATATCCGGCGGACTGGGCTCCTGGGAAGGAACCATACTATCCCGTCAACGATGCGAAAAATCAGGAGCTATACCAAAAGTACGCGGAGGCGGCGGCGCAGGAGCCGGATGTGATCTTCGGAGGACGGCTCGCCGAATACAAATATTACGATATGGACAAGGTCATAGCGTCCGCACTGGACGCCGCGGCGGCGGAGGGACTTTGATGGAAGCGGTGCGGGAACCCGGCATCAGCGTGATCATGCCGGTATATAAAGTGGAAAAATACGTGGGGAAAGCAATCGAGAGCATTCTTTCCCAAACGATGAGCGATTTCGAATTCATTATCGTAGACGACGGAACTCCTGACAGAAGCGGTGAAATCTGCGACGAGTATGCTGCAAAGGACAGCAGAATCCAGGTCATTCACAAAGAAAACGGAGGCGCGCCGAGCGCGCGGAACCGCGCGATTGATATAGCAAGGGGAAAATATTTTTATTTTATGGATTCCGATGATTGGGCGGAACCGTCCATGCTCGAAGACATGTACCGTCTGGCGGAGGAACACGGCGCGCAGCTCGTTGTAACGGGTTATTATATCGATACGTATTACGGCGACGGCGATACGGAAAAATATACGCAGCTCCAAACGGCGGAGGACGCCGTTTACGAAACGCAGGAGGCCTTTCGGGAAAGCGCATACACGCTTTTCGACCGGAATCTTCTTTATACGCCGTGGAATAAGCTCTACCGTTCCTCATATCTCCAGGAGAAGGGGCTGCGCTTCCCCGAAACCTGGATGGACGATTTCCCGTTTAATCTTTCTGTTGTAAGGGAGGTTGAAAGCGTCGTAGTTTCTTCCAAAGCCTACTATCACTTTATGCGTGCCAGAGCCGAGAGCGAAACGGCAAAATATAGAAGCAATCTGTATGAAAAACGGGAAGAAGAACACGACTGGATGCTGGACCTTTATCGATACTGGAACATCCGGAATGACGCCGCCCGCGCCGCAGGCATGGAAATGGTCTTCCGGCGCTACGCAGAACGCATCGTTGGCTGCATTGAAAATGTAACAAATCCAAACTGTACGCTTTCTTCGAAGGAACGAAAAGCAGAAATTCGCAGGATCCTCGAAAATCCGCGCGTTTCAGAGGCGCTCTCCCACGCGCGTCCTAAATCGGCCTATATGCGGCTGATGCTTCTTCCAGTAAAATGGAAAAACGTGACGCTCTGTTATGCCGAAGGCATTTTTATTTCCGCCGTCAAACGAAGGCATGTCAAAACATTTGCAAAATTGAAGACAAATCGCTGAAGGAGAAGAAGGAATGGCACAGGAAGCAGGGCGCGCGCCCTTTATAACCCTTATCATGCCGGTATACAATGCGGAAAAATATCTCCGCGCAGCGATCGACAGCGTGCTGGCTCAGACCTTTTCCGATTTCGAGCTGCTTTTGGTGGACGACTGCTCTCCCGACGGCAGCGGCGCCATCTGCGACGAATTTGCGCGGAACGCTCCGGAGAAAATCCGTGTGCTCCATCTGGAAAAAAACGGCGGACTAAGCAACGCCAGGAATACCGGGATGGCGCATGCGCGCGGCAGCTATGTCTGCTTTATGGATCCGGACGATACGATCGATGCGGATCTGTTTGAAAAGGCAGCCGGAGCGGCAAAGAAATACGGCGTCAGCGCCGTCATTTACGGGATGGTGGAGGAATATTATGATCCGAAGGGCAAGCTGAAATACACAAGGCGCGCCGCTCCGGAGCAGAGCCGTCTTCTTCCCGACCAGACGGCGCTTCGAAGGGAAATCATACACCTTGAAGAACAAACGCTATACGGATATTCGTGCAATAAACTGTATGATCTTTCCAAAATCCGAAAAGAAAATTTGTCCTTTGAAAATGTAAAGCTGATTGAGGATATCGTATTCAACATCCAATATTTTACCGAAGCGCGGAATGCGTATCTGCTGGAAGACGCGCCGTACCATTATGGAAAAAGGCTCGAGAACAGCCTGACATCGCAGTTTGTTCCGAATTATTACGAGCTGCACCTGCGGCGTGTTCAAATGATATATGAGCAGTACCGCGGATGGAATCAATGCACGCCGGAGGTGCGCAGACTCCTGGGGAATCTTTATGTCCGGTATACCGTATCGGCGCTTCAGAGAAACTGTGATCCGCGCGCGGGAATGGATCATGCAGCGCGGAAGGCCTGGCTCAAAGCGCAGTACGCTTCGGAGCTGTATCGCGCATTTTCCGCGGATTGGGCGCCGGAAAACAGGCTTCTGCGAGTATTCGGGCGCTTGCTCCGGAACCGGCGTGTCGGACAAACTCTTTTCTGCGGACGCGCAGTATACGTCGTCAAGAATAAGATGCCGATCGTATTTGCGCGGCTGAAACGCAAAAATTAACAGAGCAGGACAGAAAGGACAGAGCCGTCAAATGCTGAAAATCTTAATTGTCGGAATGATGGATGTAAAAGGCGGGATCGAGCAGTTCGTCATTCAGCTCTTCCGCCGCCTGGACAAGAGCGAGATTCACTGCGATTTTTTATGCTACTGCCGCAAATGCGCCTATGAAGAAGAGCTCCTGGCTGCCGGCAGCAGCGTCTATCATGTCACGCGGCGCGGCGAAAATCCGCTCCGGTGCAGGCGGGAGCTGAAGGCGTTTTTCCGGACGCACCGCGATTATGATTACATCTGGATTCATACAAGCTCGGCCAGTAATTGCATGGGCCATATCTATGCCAGAAAGTATACAAAAGCAAAAATCATCAGTCACAGCCACGGAACGCATTTTGAAAGCCGGCGCGGACTGATTCATGTCCTGCATGTTTTTCTGCATCGGAGCCATCAAAAACGTTTTCTGGCGTGTACGGACTTCTGCTTTGCCTGCTCTCGGGCCGCGGGCGAATGGCTGTTCGGAACGGACTGCCCTGTAACGGTTGTGAAGAACGGGGTGGATACGGAGCGCTTCCGGTTTGATTCGGCCGAGCGAGCCCGTGTGAGGGAGACGTTTGCGCTTGGAACGCATAAGGTGATCGGACACGCGGGCCGCTTCTGCACGGCGAAAAACCATACCTTTTTATTGGAAATTTTTGCGGAAGTGAGTCGAATATCTGACGATTACCGCCTTTTCCTGGCAGGCGAGGGAGAGCTACTCCAGACAGTCAGGGAGAAGGCCGCGGAATTGGGTATTGCAGACAAAGTAATTTTTGCGGGATACCGGGACGATCTGCATTGCATTTTCCAGGCGTTTGATGTATTATTGTTACCTTCTTTATACGAAGGCTTTCCCATTGTCGCAGTGGAAGCGCAGGCATGCGGCCTGCCGTGTCTGCTTGCGGATACGATTACGAGGGAGGTTTCCGTAACGGATCTCGTAGCTTATCGGAGCCTTACGGAGCCTGCGCAGCGCTGGGCGGAGGAGGTCTGCGCCCTTGCGGAGGGACATACAAATAATGACAGAGCCCGTTACTGCAATATCATAGCGGAAAACGGTTATGATATCAATGAAACGGTGAGAGATGTGGAACGCTTCTTGCTTTCACACCAGAGATCGGGCTTGGGAGGAGAATCATGAAAGAAAACAATAAAATCCGAGGGATTTTTGAAGGCTTTACGTCCGGATTCCTGTTTAAAATCGTATATCTGGCATTAGTTCTGATTTCTTTTAACACGTTTGCGCTGGACGTACCGTATTTGAAAAACGCTTTTGTCGCGCTTTCCGTCGCGCTGGGCGGAATTGTTCTGATATACCGTCTGATCCATTTTAAGCGTTTTATCAAAATGAAATACATATGGGTTCTTGTCGCCTTTCTGGCCAGCTATCTGCTTTCGCTGCTTCTGAATCTGCGGTATGGCTTTCTGGAGCCGATTCAGGCGATGGTGTGGATGACGTTTCAGTATTTCATTTTGTTTCTGAAGGATCCGGCGCGTCCGTGTGAGAAGTCCCAGAGGGAATTCCGCGTCCTTTCTTGGATTTTCTGCGTCTATCAGTTCTGCTGCTCCGCCGCCAGCCTGGTGCTGCTGTTTCTGAATTATACAGAACTCAATTTCGAACGGCAGCCTATAAAACTGGCGGGAATCGTATGGGGCCGCCTCTGGGGCGTATACACAGATCCGAATTATGCCTCCGTGCTTTCCGTTGCCGCAATTTTCCTGGCGCTCTATTTGGTTAAATGTCGGAAAGGCGTGTTTGTGAAAATTTTCTTTGGAATCAATACGCTGATCCAGCTGCTGTACGTTGCCTTTTCCGATTCCCGCACCGGTCTTGTCTGCCTCGCAGTGGCAGGCGCGTGCTACGCGTATCTCCGCCTAGTGAAGCTGCCGAAGCTCGACCGGAAAAGACTTGTTCGTCAGACGGTATCCTGCATCACGGCGCTTTGCATTCTGTGCGTGCTGCTGATCGTTCCGAAGGGCATCACATATACGTATAATAAAGTGATCGAGCTCACTTCTTCCGATATTACGGAGCCCGGAGAAACGCCGCAGACACCGCAGGAGCCGCCGGAGCCTACAATCGGGCGCGAACAGGATATCGAGAGCGACGTCAGCAATCGGAGATTTGACCTCTGGAAAAGCGGCCTTGAAATTTACCGTCTGAAGCCGATTTTTGGTGTTTCTATTTTCAATGCAGTGGCATTTGCTCAGGAGCAGCTTCCGACTACCTATCTGATCAATAATGACGCGGGAATCTTTGACAGCCTGCATAACGCGTTCCTGAACGTGCTCATGGGACAGGGAATCGTAGGATTTGTCATTTTTATGATTTTCATCGTATTATGCGTCGTTCTGATCCTAAAGGGATATTTGAAAACGAAGAAGGAGGAGTACTGCCGGACAAACGTCAGAAATGCGATTCTGATCGCAGTTCTGGCCGCTCTTGGCGCGTCGATGATGTTTGTAGGCGATATTGTGTATCTAAACTCAGGTGCATCCTTTTTGTTCTGGAATATTCTGGGCTGCCTTGTATTTTATTATTCTGGAGAGGAGCAGGACGCGCTTGCCTGAGGTCAGTATCATCATTCCCGTTTACAACGTAATAAAATATTTCGAAAAGTGCATGGAATCCGTGCTTTCTCAGAAAATGCAGGATTTCGAGGTGATTTTGATCGACGACGGCAGCACCGACGGAAGCGGCGCGCTCTGCGACCGTTATGCGGCGGAGGACGAGCGGGTTTTTGCGCTGCACCAGAGCAATGCGGGACTTTCGGCCGCGCGGAACGCGGGGCTTGCAAACGCCAGGGGAACGTATATTTGCTTTATCGACAGCGACGATTACGTGTCTGAGGCTTTTCTGGGAAAAAGCCTGGCGGCCGCAAAACGCCATCAGGCGGATCTCGTGATTTTCGATTATGATTTTGTTGACGAGACGGGAAGCAGATTGTTCCAATATCACGCCGGACTGGAGCCGGACCGCCTGCTGACACTGAAAACGACGCCGGAGCTCATAAATGTTTCTCCGTCCTCCTGCAACAAGCTGTACCGAAAAGCTCTTTTGGAACGTGCAGAAGCATGCTTCCCGGAGGGCCGCCTTTATGAGGATCTGGCGACGACGCCCAAGCTGTTTTTCAGCGCTTCGGCCGTTTACCTGCCGGAAAGCCTGTATTATTATGTAAATCATAAGGGCTCCATCATGCGCATGGCGTTCCCGGATCCCGAGCGGCGCTACCGGGACCGGGTTTTTGCGGTGGACAGCGTCAGAGCGTATTACGCCGAAAAAGGCTTGGCCGACACGTTCAGGGAAAATCTGGAATTCCTTGCAATTTACCATATCTATTTTATGCTTTCAATTGAAACGCTCGCGGAGGATCCTGGGAGCGCATATTTGAAAAAATACCGTGAATATATTCGCCGCGAATATCCCGCTTACAAAAAAAATCCATGGATTCCGATCCTTTTTACGAAACGGGAACGCATTAAATTCCGGCTCCTGAATGGGAGACATTATCGGCTGATTGTTTTTTTGGGTAAAATAAAGGGGGCATTGCGTTGATTCTGACTGTGGTTGTTCCGGCGTATAACGTAGAACGATTCTTGGAGAAAACACTTTCTTCGTTTGTTTTTGACAAAATTTCCGGCAGAGTGGAGATTATAACGGTCGACGACGGATCGAGCGACCGGACTGCGGAAATCGCACGTTCTTACGAGGAAAAATATCCCGGCGTATTCCGGACCATTTCAAAAGAAAACGGCGGACACGGCTCTACCATCAACCGCGGCGCGGAGGCTGCGTGCGGAAAATATTTTAAAGTCGTGGATGGAGACGACTGGGTGGATTCGGAGGCCTTCGAAAAGCTGACGGATTTTCTTGAAGCGTCCGACGCCGACTGCGTCGTTTCAAATTACTGTGAGGTAAACGATGCAACGGGAGAAATGACGCCAGTTGAATACAACAGATTTTTCCCGGAACGGCGGGACATGCAGTTTTCGGAGCTCGCGGGCAGCGTTTCTCTTGCGCTGCACAGCATGACGCTGCGAACGGAAATTCTGAAGAATAACCCGAGACGGCTGGATGAGCATTGCTTTTACGTTGATGTGGAATATATTCTGTTTCAGGTTCCGTATCTCCGCAGTGTGGCGTTCTGTGATGCAAACGTTTATCGCTACCGAATTGCGCAGCAGGCGCAGAGCGTAAGCCTGCAGGGGTTTCGGAAGCATGCTGACGAGCATGCCTTTGTTTCTCTGCGGCTGGCGGAATTCGCCCGGGAATATGAATGCTCCGAAGAGGCGGAACGTGTGAAATCCGCTTATATTACTGAAAGAACGGCGCAGATGGCCGTGAGTCAGGCCATGATTTTTCAAAGCTTTCCGCACGGCGACAGGAAGGTTCTGGAAAAGTTTAAAAAATATGATTCGGATTTGAAAAGGACCAATGAAGCCGTTTATCTCCGCTCTTCCGCGCTGAGCCCTACGCTTCGGCTCCTGAGAAAATTCCATTTTCGATTTTACCGTCCGATTCTCTGGGCGAGAGGGAAGGTCCTCCGGAAATCATGAAAATCCGTTCCGTTAAGTTCAATGTGATCATGAATTTTATCTATACCGTTTCTTCGATCATTTTTCCGATGATTACGTTTCCGTATGTGACGCGGGTGCTTCTTGTCGAGGGAAACGGGAAGGTTGCCGCCGCAACTTCCGTGATCACGTATTTGACGATGATCGCTTCCCTTGGCATTCCGACCTACGGGATCCGGGCGTGCGCAAAGGTCCGGGAGGATGATCGTAAGCTTTCGAAAACTGTGCAGGAGCTCCTGCTGATCAATACGGTGACTACGGTGATCACCTACGCCGTGTTCCTGCTGCTGCTTTTTACAGTGCCGCAGTTTCAGGAAGAACAGTCCTTGTATGCGGTTATGAGTATAAATATGCTCCTGAATGTAGTCGGCGTAAGCTGGCTCTACAGCGCGCTGGAGCAATACGCATATATAACCGTGCGCTCGCTTGTTTTTAAAATTCTTTCCATCATTTTGATGTTTCTTTTTGTCAAGGAGCCGGCGGATTATGTCGTTTACGGCGGGATTACTGTGTTTGCCACGAGCGCATCCAACATATTGAACTTTATCAATATCAGAAAATTCGTATCTTTGAAGCCGATGCGCGGCGAGTACGATTTCCGCCAGCATTGGAAGCCGATCATGATTTTTTTTGCGTCTTCTGCAGCAACGAGCGTCTATACGAACCTGGACACGATTCTCCTGAAATTTATCCAGAACGATACGGAGGTTGGCTATTACAACGCGGGAATCAAAATTAAAACGATTTTAATTACGCTTGTGACGTCAATCGGCACGGTGCTGCTTCCGCGCCTTTCTCACTATGTTCAGAAAAAAAACATGGAGGAATTTCGCAAAATCATACTCATAACGGTTCACTTCGTAATCATTTTTGCAAGTGCAATCACCGTTTATTTTATGATTTATGCGCGCGAGTCCATTCTGTTTTTATCCGGGGAGGCGTATGAAAAAGCAGCGTTGCCCATGTTTTTATTGATGCCTACGGTTCTTTTTGTAGGATTATCAAATATTACGGGAATCCAGATCCTGACGCCGATGGGACAGGAAAAGAAGGTTCTTGTCTCTATCGTCTGGGGCGCCGCAGCGGACATCCTGCTGAATGTTTCGCTTTGTCCGTTTTTTGGAGCTGCGGGGACGGCCTTTGCGGGGCTGGCGGCAGAGCTTACGGTGCTTCTTGTTCAATGCTGGTATTTGAGGGAGAAGATCCGGGCGCGTATCCGGGAATTCAACATCGGAAAGATTCTGCTTTCCCTGCTGCTTGCTTCCGCCGTGGGTATAATTATAAAAATTTTCTTGCCTTTTTCGCCATTCCCTGTCCTTTGCTGCTCGGCAGTAGCTTTCTTCGGGAGCTATGCGGGGATGCTGATACTCCTTAAGGAACCTTTTGTTAGGGGACTCCTGAAAAGCGTGGTGGCTAGATTCCTAGACGAAAAATAAAATATCTTATAGAGAAAGAGAGCTGTTTCAACCATGGAAAACAACGAAAGACCATATCAGAGCGATATCGAAATTGCCAGGTCTGCGCCGATCCGGCCGATCTCCGAAATCGCACAGGCTGCGGGGATTCCGGAGGCTTGTCTGGAGCATTATGGAAAATATAAAGCGAAAATCGATTCATTTTCTCTGCCGAAGCGTTCGGAGGCAGAAGGGGGAAAGCTTGTGCTGGTAACCGCCATTACGCCGACGCCTGCCGGAGAAGGAAAAACGACGACGACCATCGGACTGGCAGATGGACTTCGCAAGCTTGGGAAGCGTTCCGTGGTTGCGCTCCGGGAACCGTCTCTGGGCCCTGTGTTCGGAATAAAAGGCGGAGCCGCGGGAGGCGGATATGCTCAGGTTATTCCCATGGAAGAGATCAACCTGCATTTTACGGGGGATTTTCATGCGATCGGCGCCGCAAATAATTTGCTTGCGGCAATGCTTGACAATCATATTTATCAGGGAAACGCGCTGCGGATTGATCCGCGGAGGATTACGTGGAGACGCTGCGTCGATATGAATGACCGCCAGCTGCGGTATATTACGGATGGCTTGGGCGGCCGCGTCAACGGGGTGCCGCGGGAGGATGGCTTTGACATCACGGTAGCGTCTGAGGTGATGGCGGTGCTGTGTCTTTCTTCCTCTCTGCGCGATCTGAAGGAGCGCCTCGGGAAAATGATCGTCGGCTATACCTATGATGGGGAGCCCGTGACGGCTTCCATGCTGAAGGCGGAGGGCGCGATGGCGGCGCTTCTGAAGGATGCGCTGAAGCCGAATCTGGTACAGACGCTGGAAGGAACGCCGGCGCTTGTCCACGGCGGTCCGTTCGCAAATATCGCGCACGGCTGCAACTCGGTCATCGCGACGAAAACGGCGCTGGAGCTTGGCGAATATGCCGTCACGGAGGCAGGCTTCGGCGCGGATCTCGGCGCGGAAAAATTTTTGGATATTAAATGCCGCTCCGCGGGGCTCTGTCCCTCTGCGGTCGTTATCGTCGCTACCGTACGCGCCTTGAAAATGCACGGAGGCGTTCCAAAGAACGCGCTCGATTCCGAGAATCTTCCTGCGCTTGCGCGCGGCATTCCGAATCTGCTGCGCCACGTTTCGAATATCAGAGAGGTATTCGGACTTCCCTGCGTTGTTGCGATAAATCGCTTTCTGCGGGACAGCGAAGCGGAGCTTGCGCTTGTCGAAACGCAATGTAGGGCGATGGGTGTGCGCGCCGTGGTTTCCGACGTATGGGCCAGCGGCGGAGACGGCGCAATGGATTTGGCACGCGAGGTCGTCCGGCTCTGCGAGGATCCGGTCGAGCGCGGCGCATTCCGATACTGTTACGAAGCCTCCGCGCCGCTTGACGATAAGCTGAATGCAATCGTACGTAAAATTTACCATGGTAAAGGCTTTCAATATACGGCTGAAGCACAAAAGCAGAAAAAACAGCTTGAAGCGGCGGGCTTTGCGGATCTGCCGGTCTGCGTAGCGAAAACGCAGTACAGCTTTTCCGACGACGCCGCAAAGCTGGGCGCTCCGGAGGACTTTGAAATCACGGTGCGTTCTCTGCGGCTTTCTGCCGGCGCCGGATTTATCGTGGCGCTTACGGGATCGGTCATGACGATGCCGGGCCTTCCGAAGTCTCCTGCCGCCGAACGGATCGATATCGACGAAAACGGAAACATCAGCGGATTATTTTAAACGGCAGGGCAGAGGAAAGCGCGCTGCGGAGCCCGGAGCCGGACGGGAAGGAACTCTTCTTTGCTTCCCGCTGAGGCAGAACAAAAACACAAAGCCGGTTGACGAAACGGAGCGTATGATTTATACTAAATCGGTGAGACTAATCATGAAATTTCCCGGGTGAGAATGGATGGCTTCCGATAAAATCATACGTTTCAGCGACGAAAATTTTAATCCGTTTCTTCTGAAGAGCAGGGTTCCGGTGCTTGTCGATTTTTGGGCACCGAGCTGCGGTCCCTGCAGAACGCTTGCGCCGATGCTTAAGCGGCTGGCCGAGGAATACGACGGACAGATTGCGTTCGGCTCGGTGAACGTAGAGGAATGTCCAAGAACCGTAAAAGAATTCCGGATCTCGAGCGTTCCTACGCTGACGCTTCTGGTGGACGGAATTACAGAGCAGCGTCTGATCGGGCTTCGCCCGATTGAAGAGCTGCGCAGTCTGCTCGGCAACTACGCAAGGAGGAATGACCGTGGAGAATCAGTTTCAAATCAAGACTCTTGAACCGGTGCAGCCCCTCGACCGGGAGACGATCCTGGCCGAAGGAAAATGCGAGCCGAAAACATTTGACGTTCCTCTGAAGAAGTATCGAAAAAAATATGTTACGGAATACGTGGAAGCGCTGAGCCGCCATTATAACGAAATTATTGAGGCCAATGCGAATGAGATCATCAAGCTGGGAGAGGCTTACGCAGAGCTTGCGGACGGCTACAACAGCCTGCTGGCGCAGTATAATCAGCTTTCCGCCTCCTATATCGTTCTGCAGGATGAAAAAACGAAGGTCGCCGACGCGCTGATCAATGCGGAAAATGCGGCAAAGGAAATCGTAGAACGAGCCAAAACGGAAGCGGAACAGGAGCGGCGGGCACTGGAGGAAAAATCGGAGCTCCTTCGCGTCAATATTGTAGATAAGAACAAGCATTTACGAAATATGCGCCTGGAGGTTACGCAGATGTGCAACAGCGTAAAAGCGCAGATGGAAGCAGCGCTGCAGGCGATTACGAATAAAATGGACGAAGAAATCAAATCCTTTAATTACACGGTCGCCTCCGTGGAGATCAAATACTCTTCTGCACAGAGCGACGCGGCCGCCCAGGATACGCCCGAGACTCCCGGAGGTGCGGCGGCCGGATGAGCGGAAAGAGGAATAACAAAAGACAAAACTTTAATAAAATGATCATCAGGATCATATGCTTCGTATTAGCCATATCCATGGCGGCTACGACGCTGTTTCTATTGATACAGTATCTGGTGTATTATATTTAAAGGCGGGTTGAATCTATGCGGTTGGCGTCGTCGGAGTTCGACAGGATCACGACCTTTTTGGTGGAATATTTCGGGATTCGAAGCGTGTGGGACGTTTTCAGGATCATCATCGATATCCTGATGATTTCCTATGTGTTTTACCTGCTGATCACGCTGCTTCGCGATTCAAGAGCCTTCCAGCTGATCAAGGGCGTTATTCTGATTCTTCTTGCTGCGTTTGTTTCCGATCTGCTGCGGCTCTCTACCGTTTCCTTCGTGCTGAAAATGGTAATCGAGGTTCTGCCGGTCATGCTGATCGTGCTGTTCCAGCCGGAGCTGCGAAGGATTTTAGAGAACATCGGGAAAAGCCCGATCCGAGAGCTTTTTACCGCGAGCAACCAGAATACGGCGGATCTCAGCATTATGGTAGAGGAAGTTGTAAAGGCCGCTTCCGCCATGGCGGAGGAGAAAACCGGGGCGCTGATTATTTTTGAGCGCGAAACGAATCTGAGCGAGGTGATCCGGACGGGAACCATTGTGGATTCCAATGTATCGGCGCAGCTGCTTCGGCTGCTGTTTGTGAAAAACACACCGCTCCATGACGGCGCCGTAATCATCCGCGGAAATAAAATCTACGCGGCGGCCTGTTATTTGCCGCTTTCCAATAATTTACATCTGAATAAAGATCTCGGGACGCGCCACCGTGCGGGAATCGGAATCAGTGAAAGTACGGACTGCATCTCCGTCATCGTTTCGGAAGAAACCGGCTACATCTCTATGGCGCGCGGCGGCGTGCTGACCAGAAACATAACGCCGGATATTCTGCGGAAGCTGCTGAGAGAGGGCCTCGCGCCGCAGGATAAGGGAAAGAAAGCGGGAAGCAAGGTCGCGGGCCTGTTCCGGCTGGCGGACCGCGTGTCGAAAAAGAGAAAAGATAAAAAGAAACGGGACGGTGACGGAAATGGCAAAACTTGACAGAATTTTAAAAAGCAAGAGCTTTTATGTCGTCGTATCCGTCCTGCTCGGGATCGTGTCGTGGCTGCTCGTGCTGAATTATACGAATCCAAACGAAACGCGCTCGCTTGAAATTCCTCTGACGATTCTGAATCCGAACGCGCCTTCGTCCTACGGCCTCAGCAACAGAACGTCGTCGTATCCGGAAAATATTACGGTGAAAGCTTCCGGACGCTCCGACATTATCGGGAATCTTACGGTATCCGATCTTTACGCTGCCGTGGATTTTTCCGAAATTACGGAGCCCGGCACTGCGACCTTGCAGGTGAGCGAGCCGGAATGCGCGCGGCTTGGCATAAAAATTGAGGATTACTACCCAAAAACAATCGATTTTACCTTCGACCAGCTGACGCAGCGCAATGTGGACGTCGTGGTGGAATACGATAACAGCCTGCTCCGGGAGGGGTACGAGTTTCTTTCCGTGACGGCTGAACCGAGCAGCATACAGATTTCTGGCTTTGCTTCTGAAATTGACGAGATCGATTGTATTAAAGTGATTCTTTCTGACAGCCTTGCGGAGGATTCCATCGATTCCGACAGAACCGGTTCGTTCATCGGACGCTATTTCCTGACGAACGGGGAGGACGTGACAGCGAGATACGATACGGAGAAGGTCACCGTTAAAATTGAGGTTGGAAAGCGCGTGCCGGTTTCTTATCAGGTAACGGGGACGCCGCATGATGACTATTATCTCAACGAAGATGCCATTGAACCGGAAACGCTGCTTCTGCGCGGTACTGCCGCGGAGCTCCGGAATATCAATGAGATCCAGGTGGGAAATATAGATATAACGGGCGCTTCGGAGAATGTGGTGAGGACGTTCGCGGTCTCTGATTATCTCCCGGAGGGGATCACCGCATATCGGACGACGGAAATTATGGTTACGGCCGAAATTTTACGCTATGAGGTAAAATCCTTTTCGGTGGATGTCAATTCTTCGATCAGCACACCGGGCAAGGATACGGCGTCGTATGTGTACGAATTTAATCCGGAACAATTTTCTATTCGGGTGAAGGGAAAAGCATCTGATCTGAATACGCTTTCCGCGGCGTCGCTGGGCCTTACGCTCGATCTTACAGGTCTTGGCGTCGGGGAGTATAGAATTCCGCTGGAGTTTACGAGCATCGATTCGGAAAAATTTACTGTAATCGGGGAATATGTTTACAGCGTGACGATCTCTGCCAATACTACGCCTACGCCGGATATCACGGCAACGCCGGAACCGCCGACGCCGACGCCGGAGCCGCCGTCTCCTACGGAGGAGCCGTCCCCGGAACCGACCGTTTCACAGGAGCCCGCGGAAACGCCGGCCGCAGAATCATGAGCGGCTTCGGCGGCCGGATGAATCGGAGCGATTATTGTATTGTACCCTTTTGCTTTTCCTCGGCAAGGATCAGATCGATCATTCTTCCGTAGCTGTGGACGCCGTCGTCGACATCCATGACGGTGAGATATGTATCGTTCACGCTGCCGGTGAATTCGCTGCTGACCGTCTGGTATTGCTGCCAGAAATTGTTTTCCTCCAGACTGTCGAGCCAGATTCCGCTTGCGGTAGCGGTGGAAATTTCTCTCCAGCTTTTCTGATCATATAGATAAAGCTGATCCATGGCATATGTAAACGCCGTATAATAGCCCGAATAGACAAACAGCGGATTGTCGCTGTGAATGCACGCCAGATACGCGATATAATTGGCTTCGTCTTCTCTGGCAAAGCCGCGCTGATGCGCCATTTCATGACAAATCGTGTGTGGCAGGCTCATAATGGGCGTCTGCGCATTTACAATTGCCTCGGGTATAATATATGGATAAATCCCCGTGATGTGAATATTGGACATAATGGAGGAGCTGACCGCCAGCTTGACGCGCGGATAATCGCGCTTCAGATAAGCGTACTCCTCCGGCAGATTCTGATAGGCATCGAGCGCGTCGTCGATCAGCCGGAACGGATTATAATCCGCATAATTGTCGTTGATGGTGCCGTCGGTTTCCAGCGCAAGCGGCCGGCGCGCCGCGGCCGCTCTTGCAGCCAGCAATCTGCAGAGCTGACTGAGCTGCCCGACATCGGCCTCTTCCAATTCATACCCGGCTTTCTCCGAGAAGGTGAGGCTGGTATAGTTGATTCCCCCAAACAGCACAAACGCCGACACAACGACGCAAATAAAGCTTGACAGCCTGAGAACGAGCTGCACAAGAGGCCGCAGCAGGGAAAAGCCTCCGATCGGGACGTTCTGCTTTTTCCGTATGTAGCATCTGCGGCCGGCGCATACCGTTCCGACAAGCATTTTTATAAACCAGAACAGGATTGTCGCAATGCTTGCATAAAGCGCGATTTCCGCGACCGAAAAAGGAAAATAGGCGATTGCTTTCTTGATCGGCCAGGAGATATAGTAGAAAAGCTTGTCCGTGTAGATTTCGGATATCTTATCCGAAGGAAAGACATATCTGCAAAGCAGGTAAACGCCGACGGAGAAGAGTGCGAGCCCGCCGCAGACGGCCGCCGCGACGACGGTCCGCCAGAATTTTCTGCGTTCTCTATATTCTGCGATGTCATGGCTTGGTTCCATATTTTTGCGCCCCTCGCTGTGCGGACTGACAGATCCGCAAATCCCATTATAGCTGATATTAGGATACCATTAAAATGAGGCAAGTGCAATGGGAAAATGAGGGAAGGAGAGGGAGATGAAGAAAAGTAAATAGAGGCTTATTTGATAAGAACGCGCGCTCAGCTTGAAAATTTGAGAAAACGCGCCTGATTGAAAATTTTTGTGCGATGAGAACTCGCTTCCAAAATTCAGATGTCCGAGAAGTGGAAATTTTCATATGTGAGTTTACTTGCGTAAGTTTTTTTCTAATCTATAGGACCTCATGCGTTGTGATATATCATATTTGCCATTAATGCTTGTGATCGTTGATTATTATGGAAAGAATGCAACATTATTATACCGTGAAATACGTCGGCTTCCAAATCATTGCCGGGTGTGTGATTGCAGTATTTTTATTGATCGGTATTTCATTGCATTCCGCTGTTCTTGTAAAAGAGAAACGAAAGCGCATGAGTGCGGTCATCGGGACGGCTGCGATCGTTTTGTTTGCTGCGGCCTACTTTGGCGTCTGTGCTTTGGGAAACGGCAGGGATGCAGATCTGAAATATTTTTCGTTTTCTTCCCCAAGCGGCGAATATTCCATTGTGACTTCGGAAGCGCGGGATTTTTTAGGAAATGGAAGAATCAGCGCTTTTCAGAGGATCAACGCGTTCCTGATGCGGGAAAAAGGCCACATTCAGACCATAGACAGATGGAATTCTCCGTTTTCTGACAATCTGTATTCGATTGAATGGGGCGATGGTCAGGTCACGGTCCATTATTGGGAAGAGGAATGGGAAGAGAAGATCGCTCTGTTCCTTGCCGCTACCAGTTCACGAAACGGCTCGGCAGGCAAGGATGCCGGTCAGCCTTGTTGGATGCAGCTCGGTCAGGTTTTCCAGATAATCCCGGTTCAGATGTCAGGCTATAAATACTGAAAGGTCAAAGGCTTCGAAATAGCCCCAAAGCTTTTATTTGCCTTTTTCTTTTTTTCTATCTTGAAATTTCTCCCTCAAGTTTTTCGAAAGCATATACAGCATTACCCCAATCACTGCGCCAAGAACATTGTGGATAATATCATCAAATTCAAATAGGCCCCTATGGGTTATCAGTTGCGTCACTTCAAGAGCTGCTGACAGAATTAAGCTCAGAATAATTGAAAACCAGGCATTCTTCTGAGAAATCAGAACAGAGAGCAGTATCCCTATCGGAATAAACAATATAATATTCCAGAAGTTCTCCGCTATCAACCTTGTCATACCGTTTATAATCGCTCTATACGACCAAAACAGCGTAAGTTCATAGCGCGGATTCTGCGTAGGTACACGTTCAAAAATAGTGATAGTAAGAACAAAAGAGAGGTAGAAGATGAAGACGGGCAGAGCAATAGCCTTAGACATCTTCAGCCTTCCGCTTCTATAAAGTAGAAAACATACTATTCCAAAAAACGCAGTAACAGCACTCCATACTATTACATTTTCGGGGGTGGCTTTCGACAAAGCAGAATTAAAATAATAGTCGATGGAAAATCAGCGTCCCTTCAAAATAGTGTTAAATACTATTATATCACTTAAAATTTTGTCTGTACGAGAGATATCAAGTTTTTGGCAATTTTATTTTATAGCTCTACGGTTGCAATTCTCGGCTCAAAGCAACATGTAGGACGAACACATACGATACGAACCCCAGATGCCCTCTGCGGACCAACCTTCATGAATGTGGCGAGCACCGATGTATTTCCGCCAAGTCCAAGAGGCCCGATATTAGCCTCATTTACTCTCTTGGTGATCTCGTTCTCCATCTCAGATTGGACGTCATACCTTCCATCCACCTGCGCTTGGAGCATCATGGAGGTTGCCTCAAAGTGAGAGCGACCAACTCCTACAGCAAGCGTGCATGGAGAGCATCCAAGCTGCGCTACGCCTTCCTTTGCCCAGTTAACGATTTCATCCAAGACCACCTGTGTGCTGTGCTTGTGAAATACACGATAAGTTTTTGCCCGGATCGCTGGTCCGCCACCGAGCATCAGGATGTGGAGCCGTATCACATTTTCTTCACAACGCTGTAGCAGAATCGGTGATGGCTCAACGCCGGACGGATCTGGATTCAGACCGCCGCTCTGATCGATCCGGCGGCTGTCGTCACCTATGATCCCCATTGGCCGACCAGGGAGCTTTCTCAGTCCTTCCTTTACTCCCTGCTTGATCTCATCCAGCATACGCCCTGTCACAGCGCAATCTTGACCAACCTCCAACACAAGGTGCGGAATTCCGGTATCATCACAGAGTGGACTGCGATTCTTTTCGGCCGCTTCTGCGTTATCCAATATTGTCTGGAGTACCCACTTAGCCTTTTCATTTTGCTCCTTTTCAATTGCATTGCGATACGCTTCTTTTTTATCCTCTCGGAATGTCGATCCGGCTTCCACAAGTGTGTCCCTAACCAGGGCGATAATATTACTTTTCATAAATGCTCCTCCCGTGTGCAGCCCCAATAATAGCCGGATACCTGTCAGCCTTAATCAAATGCAATGCTTCCATACCTAACTCAGGGAAGGCGATCACTTTCTCGTCGGTGGTTTTGGAAGCAAGCAGGGCTGTCACAGGTGGAATCACCGCGTACACTGCATTGTATTCGTCCAATGCAGTTATCGTTTCCTTGTGCAGCTCGCCTTTTCCCAGATGCAGCTTAATCCCAGCCTTTGAGAGAGGCTTGATACTGCTCTCGATCTCTACCTTGTTGGAAGACGTTGGGCCCACCCCTGCAGGGCTAACAGCCGTGTGAAAAATAACCTGACCATGCAAATCTATGCCAAGGCTTCCAACGGTCCCTTCTTCAATCATTTTCAGCACCTTCGGAAGCACAGCATCTCGACCACAGAGGATATATCCGCTAATTTCAACGGTGTCTCCCACCTGTAGCCTTGACACATCTTCTTCGTTGATTGGTGTCGTTAATTCTATCATATTTGTCACCTCTACCTTAACTTCACAATCCAGACCCAATATATTCCGGCAAAGGTCAGAACCGAGAAGCGCGTAATAGTTTTTATTCGTTCACTGCAAAGAGTTTTACATAAGCCCCTTCATTTTCAATGACTCCAAATGCTCTTGCCCGATTATAGACCTTCTTCGCCCAATTCGTATGAGGCCTGATTTCATTCATTTTGTTTCCTCCTGAGCCCTTTACTACACCGCCGCTTGTGCCAATGATCTGGCAGGCATCATCGTACTCTTCCTTCGTGACTGCCATTAATGCGTTCACAAACTTGACATGGGTCGGATGAATAACGGTGCGGCCAACAAATCCGTTCGCTTTGTCTAAAATCACTTCACGCAGCAGGCCATCAATCTCGTTGTTGACCAGCGGCTTGCGGCGAATCAGATAATCCTCCAGGCCATGATCTGGCAGCTTCTCGAACATCAATTCTTTTGGAGCTCGGAAATACTCCCACACTGGGCCAGAGATCACATAATCATTATTGCGCCCGCAGACATTGATGATATCACTCAGGCACTCACGGACGCACATAATATCATAAAGACTGTAATCGACGCCGCGGCGCACGCCAAAGACGGAGCTGAAATCTGTGCCGCCGACACGAACCTGCAGCACGAGTTTTTTATACTTATCAAGAATCTTTTTGATACCCATTAACTCGGTCATACGGCTTTCCTTATAAGCAACCACCGGATCTTCTATAATCGGCATACCATAGAGGATCTCCCCAAAACGTTCATTGAGATACTGCAAATATGCATAATATTCGTAACCATTCTCTGCATTGAACTTCGGAAAGTTCACTCCGCAGAGAGATTTGATCTCTTGCTTAGTCAGCTTTTCACCAAATGCCTTGAACTGTGCCAGATTACGGATCCGGACAAAGATCAGAGGAACCTTTTCGGATTCCAGTGTTCCGTTCTCCACTGCCGCGGTTACTGTCGCCAGCAAATGATGAACATTCTCCATAGCCTCTGAAACCTTCTCTTCCGGACAGGCATCCTCAAAGCAAAGCACAATGGTCGTAAGTCCAGGCATAGAATTATTCAGTATCTTTGGCGTAAAATCCTTAAATCCAGGCATATACATTGTGGCGCCCAAGCAATACTGGAGCAGTTCACGATCCGTGTATTTGTTAAAGCTCATCGGTTCAACTACAAACTCAAATTTTGGATTATACAAATGGTGTCTCATTTACATTTCTTCCTTCCTAATTGACAGGAGCCACAATTGCTCCTTGAGCAGTTCAATTATATTGTCTCCTCTGTAACGCTTCCCCTTGGGCTCCATACAGCTTCCGGATAATATTCATCGATCATCCGCTTCACAAGGCTGCACTGTTTTGCCCGCTTGCGAGCATCGTCCTCAGTGCTGTCCCAAGAATGTGTAGCTGCAACTGATCCACCAGTTTTTAGGTAAATCGGAGCTGCGATCCGAATCATCTCCGGCACTTCATAATGACGGATAAACCCCCCAGTGGACTTTGGATTCTCAGTGTGAATATCAATCGGGCAATTAATTGCCTGCCGCATTGCAGCTAGCATCTGAAGTTGGATATCACGTACGGGATTAATGGAGTCTGCGCCAATACTCTCCAGCAGCTTCGCAGCGCAGGGGTTGCCATGTCCGGCGTGAGCTGAAACTTTGAAATGACAATCAGCAGGAATTTCACCAGCCTTGCGCATCTCATTTAATGCCCACAAGCATCCCTCATCGTAAACAAGGAACCCGCGGCAGCCGAGGCGAGCGGCTCTCTTTACGTCCTCAATAGCGCGAACAATCTGCTCTTGTCCGCGAAGACGGTAGCCCATGCGCACACCCTCTTCAGTATGTACGGATGCAGAAGTATCCGTGGTTGCTCTTGGCCCAATGGCAAGGATCAGGTCCGTCTGCCACTTATGCGCAAGCTCCACCATCTCAGAGATATCCTTGTCAGTCAGGCGCATGATGCCTTGGGTTTGTGTCACGCGATGCAAATACAACCCATAGCTATCCATTGCCTCAAGCAGAGCACGCATAATCTTCGGCCCCTGGATGCCGGGAACCTCAAAACGGAATTGACCGCCATCCCCGAAGCGCTTCTCTGATGTCGGCAAATCGTAGGCATCTCCTCCTGGAAGACCGATAGACTTTAAAAATGCTCTTGTTTTATCCATACTATTCATGTTGTATCCCTTTCTACCACAACAGTGGTTTGTTATATTTATTCCTGCTTTGTCGTCTAGCAGCTATATTCAGCTATTCAAGTCGTCGATCAAAGCATCAATCGCTTCTCTATGGTTAAAGATAATGGGCGGCAGCTTGCGGCTCAGTCCCTTGTGGATACGACAGTCAATGAAAGAAGCTCTGCCGCAGTCCTTGAGCTTGGCAATTGCTTCAATCAGCTCGTTTTCGTTCTCTACAGCTTTGCCGAATGTCGCATATCCGCAGGCTTCAGCAATGGAAGTAAAATCTACCTTATAACCGGCAGAAGGTTGTCCTCCAACAGACTCATGCGCACCATTATTAAGAACTACGTGCAAAAAGTTTGAAGCATTCATCTTGCTGACCATTGTCATAGCCCCCATATGCATCATAGCAGCTGAATCACCATCCAGTACGACTACCCTCCGTTCTGGCTTTTTCAGTGCAATACCAAGCGCTACGGAGCTTGCATGCCCCATCGAACCTACGTTCAGAAAATCATGAATTTTCATTTCATCCCTCTTTTCCCGTAAGAAAAATAGCTCACGGGTGGCTCTGCCGGTAGTAGCAGAATAAATCGTGTTCTCCGGTAAGTGATCAAGGATCACTTCGATCGCCTTTTCTCTGCTCATGGGATACATATCATCTTTGTGATCGGGCTTGTCCGCAGATGCCATTACACCTTTCGGAGCAAGTAGTCCATAGGGCTGACGAGTGTCTTTGCAGTATCTGGCTGCTTTTCTCACAATCTCAGCGAACTTCGTATCGTCATCCTCCAGCACTGTATATGGGATATGCATTATATCCAGCAGTCCCGGAGTAATAGCGCCCTGAAGCTTATGCTGTGGATGATTAGGCTCTGTTTCTCCCTGCCCGCGCCAGCCGATAAGGAGAATCATTGGAACTGCGTACACATCTTTGTCTGCCAAGCTTACCAAAGGGTTGATGGCGTTGCCCATGCCGCTGTTCTGCATATACACCAGCGGAATCTCTTTCGAGGCGAAATAATATCCTGCCGCAATACTCACGGCGTTACCTTCATTAGCAGCAATAATATTCCGATTACCACAGTTCTCCAAAGCATAGTTGCAGAAGCCATTCAGATAAGAATCCGGTACACCGACAAAAAAGGAAACTCCGTGATTCGCCAGCGTCTTAAAAACTTTCTCTTGATTTAACATTTACTTATTCTCGCCTCCTACAGAGCCTTTTCCCTTATACAGGGTGAAGTATTCTGGAGAATCCCCCTTGGTAATTTGCCAAGCGGCCTCAAACGTCTCGATCATATCTTTTGGCAGCGGCCCAGCTTTAACCGTTTCCATATTCTGCAGAAGATGGTTTAGCTTCGATGCGCCGATCAGGATCGCATCCCCTCTATCTCCATTCAGCATGGAATGATATGCTAACCAGCGGTAGGTAGCGTCGATACTTGTGATCCCATGCCGCTCTGCCGCAGCCTTAATCATATCCACAGCATCAAAGTAGCTCTTTTTCCAATACCGATTCTGGTAATTCGGACGATGGGTAAAGCGTCCGTCCATAGGAATATCCTCAAACTTGCCATAACGTCCCGTCAGCAGACCTCCGGCCATGGGGTTATACGCATAAAAGCGTATACCAAAGTGATCCAAGCAAGCATTCAACTCTACTTCAGCTTTTCTTGTGAGCGGATTATAGACACCCTCAAACACAGTTGGCTTTACCCATCCATGCTGATCACAAATATGCCAGATATCTGCAACCATCCATGCTGGGAAATTGCTTAATCCCAACTCTTTGTACTTTCCCTGATCATGCAGGGAAGCCATAGCTTCCAGCACATTTATTACAGGTGTGGCAGGGTCAGGAAAATGAAGAAACACGGTGTCCACGCTGTCCAGCTTCATCCGCCCCAAAGACTCATTTACCTGCTTATAGGCTGCTGCGCCGTCAAGCCTGCCGCTAATACGTGGATTGACTTTTGTGGCGATTTTATAAGGACGATTCAGACTGGGTAGCACTTCGCCTAGAAGTTTCTCGCAATTTCCCTCATTATAGACATAAGCTGTGTCCAGCTCATCATATCCTGCATCCAGAAATGTACGGATAAACTGTTCTACATCCGGCTGGAATACGGACTCACCAAATGTCATGGTGCCAAGGATTAGGTTTATATTTTTCATTCCATCGCTCCTATAATTTTCATTGGATTTATAAATTTATTCGTGCCTTCTATTGTTTCAACTGCTTTTACCAGTTTCATCAGAGTGTATTCATCTGATTGTCCCTGCGCACAGACTCGCAATTTCTTAATAATGTCATTTTTGGTCAGCGGATTCTCTGGATCGCCTTTCGGCACAAGAACAGTTTTCTCAGCCCTAGCACCGTTTTTCAGGATTATCTCAACCCGTGCGCCCCGAATATCTTTTGGCCGGTCTTCCATAGTGACATCAGAAATGAGATGTGTCCTTTCAATCAGATCCAGCACATCAGGTGTCAATCTTGGCGGATCCATATCTGCCATGCCGTAGGAGCCGTTCAAGAGGGCACAAGCCAACGTATACGGAATGGAAAATTTCGTCTCATCCTGGTCCTTGGGAATCTTGATTCCAGCCAGCTTAATAGCATTCGGATAGATGTAAACATTGATTGCTTCTATATCCTTGGGGCTTACTTTCTCATATAAAGCTATGGCAGCGTCAATCGTACAATGTGTGTGCCGACAGGATGGATAGAGCTTAAAGTAGCAGTCGTGAAGGAGCAAATGGTCAGACCCTTTTAGAAATTCCTCGTGAACCTCATCCGTCACAGCATGGAACCAACCGTTCTGACCTTCCAGGGACTTTGCAGGTCCTCGTACGCCTTCGTTTGCCAGCATTGCGGCAAACATACCGTTCTCTGCGGCTTTTCCAGGATTTAATGGTTTGATAGCCGGACGAGAATCTCCATATGATAGCAAACCGCCTGTCATGGTCGTTGCCAAAGCAATAGCATCCTCGATTCCTTGTGCATCCAAATAGTACAATCTCGCACAAGCAGCGGCGCAGGCAAGTGCACCTGCCATACCTGTCGAGTGGAAACCGCGCTGAACGAGTCCCGGTTGGGCAGCAGAGGATATCCGGACATACGCTTCATAACCAGTCGCCAATGCAATCAATACATCCTGGTTACTAGTTTCCAGCTTATCAGCTAAGGCAAACACAGCAGGAATAAGGTGTACTCCAGCATGGCCAGCGGCCTTCTTATTACCGTCATCCAACTCTGCGCCATGCCCATATACAGAATTCATGAAGGCGGCTATCCTTGCCGGATATCTCTTGCGCTGGAATAGGATGCTGCTCTCTTCCGTACCACCTTGTGGATATACCACGGCCTCGACCTTTTCATTAAAAGCCCTATTCTGCCTATATCCAGCATAAGCGGCAGCAAAAAAGTCGATAATCAGCGTCTGAAGCTGTTTTTTATCTCGCACACTTAACTCTTGTATTTGAAATAGATCCTGAGCGAGTTGTGTCGTCAATTCCATTCGCATTTCTATCCTCCTTATCATCATTTACCTATAGCCTAGATAGAAAATTCCCAGCGGTTTCACCACGTCTCATGCACGATTCCTTTCAAATTCAGTATCGACTGCGACAGATACTGCTCTTCTCGATGAACGCCGATCCAATTTCTTTTGCATCAGGAGATCCTCCTTTAACATGGAGAAGCCACATTGAGAGCAGACGCTTCGACCGTGGGGAACGTTCTATCACTTACCCGCGCTCTTGGCAGAGAAGAAGACGCAGCAATCATGTTTTCTTCAATAAATACCGTCTCATGAGTGAAGATGTTATGGTGCATAGGAAGTGTTTGATAATGAAGGAAAACTCACCATATTCTGCCGCTTCAATCAGTTCAGACCATTTTTCCCAACGAACTGGAGCGTGTTATTGAGACTTGAACTCCTTCACAATCAGAGGATCAAGTTCACAGAACGATGAGCAGAAATACCGATCTCTGTGTGTCGTACATCATCACCAGAGTAGTCGAATATTCCTGTCCAACCTTGCGTTTTATCTTCTTGATGTATTGTGATAGAGAACGCCATGTCGCCCATCTACATCATTTCACATAATTTTCTATAGCATATGTGACGATAGGGAGAAATGCTGTTGAAACCAGTCCCGCTTTTGACATTTTTTAAATAGATACCAAGACCAAGTCCTCATAACGATCCAAGCTGATTTTCAGCCTCATTTTTTCTTTATAATGGATAAGATAAAGTCTTTCTTTTTATAAGCGAAAACACCTATAACAGCAAGCACAATTGCAGCAATACAATATCTGATGACTGCCGGTTTTGTATAAAGCCATAGCATGCATAGCATCACGCAGAACAAAGCCGCCACGGATCCAAATATAAACTTTGTATCATAAGCCCGTGAGTATCCTGTACGCTTTGCCAGAAAAAAGTGAATAACTAAGAGACAAGCGTACCCCACAAGAGTTGTATATGCAGCGGCGATATATCCATATCTTGGTATTAACAGCCAGTTCAGTCCAATATTGATCAATGCAGCGGCGATGGTACCAAAGGCCATGCCAACAGTCTTCTTTGCAAACTGCTCAAGAGATACGTAAAGATTATAAAGAAACTGAAACGCCGCCCCCATTACAACTGGCGGTAAGACATTGACCGCTTCCGCATACTTTTCTCCGCCCAGAATCAAGACTACCTCCGGACCAAGCACGAAAATCCCAAGGACAACACAATAAAACAGAAGAATATAATAATAAGACGCTTTTCTTACTGTTTCATACTTTCCTTCATGTATCTTTTCACTAGACCACGGACTCCAGGCAACGTTAGTTGCGGTAGCAAGCATGATTGGTATCATCGCGCAGTTGTACGCTAAACTATAAAACGCTGTATCGCTTGCTCCGCAAAATTGCTTTATCATTATCCTATCAGATTGATTTAGAATATATTTACTAAGCAAGTGTGGAATCATGGGGATGCAAATTAGCAGGGCATACTTGCATTCAGACCATTTGAATTGTCTCCCCTTGTAAATGATATAAATATATACACATAGGTCGATTACAAATACGGTTCCATAGTGTCCAATGATTCTTCCGGCAAGCTTATTTTGCATTAAAAGAACTAGGCCAAGAGAAACCAGCGTTGAAAGCAAAACTGATCCGAAAGAAAGAGCAACATATGTCTTGTACTTATAATTAATCCTGTTCTTTGCTTGGAGAAGCTGAAGCGCCGGTGAGACCATCGTAGTAATGAACAGAATATTGATATATGGCATATCCATAGAAAAGAATCTGCAGAAGAAGTCTGGGAACAACTGCACTATTCCCCAAAGGACTGTTGTCACAATTGTTCCTGTTATCGCTACGGAGGACAAATAACCATCGAGATTATCATAATCATATCTAGCCCTATTAACCGTCGCGTGCATCTCCATTGTCGCAACAATAACGAGGATGCCAGCCCAAGCCACAAAGTTGCTATACTCCCCGTAATCATTACTACTTAATAAACGAGTAAATATAGGGGTAGTAATAAACGCTACTCCTTTAGTAAGAAAGGAAGAAAGCGTATACCATATTCCGGCTTTAATTACAGTCCCTGCGTTTCTTCCTGTTTCACTCTTAGCCATACTTCACCCCTATGATCTATTTTAGCCTTTCAGCCATGTCTAACGCTGCAGCAATTACTTGATCCATATCGTAGTACTTGTACTCACCAAGCCGCCCGCCGAAAAGGACCTTTTCCTCTTTCTCTGCCAGCATCTTATATTGAGAATAAAGTGATGAATTTTTCTCATCATTCACAGGATAATACGGCTCATCTCCGGGCTTCCATTCGGAACTATACTCACGGCTAATGACCGTTTTGGGCAGATCATTGCCTTCTTTATCCTTGCCAAACTCAAACCATTTGTGTTCGATAATTCTGGTCCAAGGAGTCTCGCTATCTGTATAGTTCACAGCTGCGTTGCCTTGGAAGTTAGGCATGTCCAGGAGCTCGGTCTCAAACCGCACAGAGCGATATTCCAGCTTGCCAAGAGAATAGCTGAAATACGCATCAATAGGGCCTGTGTAGACCACGTACTCTGCCTGAGCATCCAGCTCCGACTTTTTGTTCAGATAATCTACTCCAGTCCTGACCTCAATACCATCCAGCATCCGTTCAACCATCTTTGTGTATCCTCCAATCGGGATGCCTTGGTATAAAGCGTTAAAATAGTTGTTGTCAAAGGTCAAACGCACAGGCAGCCGCTTGATGATGAAGGCAGGAAGTTCCTTGCAGTCACGCCCATTGTTTTTCTGTGTAGCCCTTTACCAGTTTTTCATAGATATCGCGCCCTACCAAAGAGATTGCCTGCTCCTCAAGGTTTTGCGGTGCTCCTGTGATTTCTTTTCTCTGCTCCTCTATCTTTGCCGCAGCCTCCTCCGGCGTTACAACTCCCCACATTTTATTGAAGGTATACATGTTGAATGGAAGAGAATACAGCTCGCCATGATAATTTGCAACCGGAGAATTCGTGAAACGATTAAAGGTTGCAAATCGGGTAATATAGTCCCAAACTACTTTATTGTTAGTATGGAAGATATGCGTGCCATATTTGTGGACATGTATGCCTTCGACATCCTCCGTATATACATTGCCAGCAATATGATCTCTTTTATCAATCACAAGCACGGATTTCCCCGCTGCTTTAGCTTTCTGGGCGATGACAGCTCCATAAAGACCAGCACCAACTATTAGAAAATCATGCATTCCTTTCTCCTCATTTCTACTGGCGGTTGTTTTTAGCAAATTTAGGACTCATAACATTCATTATTCAAATATTTTTTCATCAAAAATTCGATATATTCGAAATCCATCATTGTGTCCACATCTATTGATCGTTCCTTGGGCATAACAAACAGAAGTGGAATATCTCCGATTATTAATTTCCGTTCCTTCAGAAGTTCAATCACAGAGATATATAATGCACCGTTTCTCACGTACATAGGCTTCATTTCCTGACGCCTCATACCTGTGTTATGCTCCTTGTGCTCTGCTATCCCTTTCTGGTTTTCCCCCATACGGTAATAGTTGAACCCATTCGCCTTAACATCCTCATATACTGCAATAAGGGAATCTGACGTGTGCTCATCAAACATCTTAATGCCATTTATCAGGTCCTCTGCTGTCCGCATTGGCGAGGTTGGCTGTAGTGTGACTACGGCGTCATAATGCTCGTCTTGTTCCTCCAGAAACGATAAAGCATGCAGAATTACATCAACGGACTTAATTGTATCTCCTCCAAGGTAATCCGGTCTCATAAACGGAACATCCGCTCCGTATCTGCGGGATACCTCTGCAATTTCCTTGCTATCCGTCGAAACAATGCAACGACTCAAAACACCATTTTTAATTGCTTTATTTGCTGCTTCAATGGTATAGGCAATTAACGGTTTCCCGTTCATATCCTTTATGTTCTTTTTCGGTATGCCTTTTGATCCGCCTCGTGCTGGAATCACTCCTAGATATCTCTTCTTCATAACATGCTCCTTAGTAGGTCAGCTTTTTCGTATAAGTCAGTTCAGCAGTTCTCAAAACCTCCGCAATGCGTTCACCAGCATGGCCATCGCCATAAAGCGTGCTCTGTGTTCTCGGCATGGAACGGCGCATCTCAATTGCGGCAAGGATGGCCTTTTTGTTGTAATCTACATCCGTAACATTCTCCGCACGATCACGTCCAGACTGGCGACTGCCAACGTTGATCGCAGGGACTCCGAGATATGAGCATTCCCTGATCGCCACACTGGAATTACCTATGATCCCGTTGCTATGATAAAGCAGCTTCAGGAAGTCACGAGAAGGAATATCACGGAAGAACCAGATATTTTGCGGCTTATACCTCTCTCGGAAAACGCGGATCCCCTTTGATGTTTCATCCGAACCGGAGTCAGCATTCGGCCAAATCCAATAAGTAGGCTTTCCAAGCTCATACATCGCTTCTAAAGTCTCTGTAACCTGCTGACGCGCCAGTCCACGCTCATCTGTAACTGGGTGCTGAATAACGATATAGTAGTCCTCTGGTTTAAATCGTTTTTCGCCGCTGCCGCCATAGCGTTCAATGGGGTCAAAATCTAACTCTGGCATGATTGCCCTTGATGCAAGATCAATAGAGGGACAGCCCGTAACAAATACGCGTTCCGGACTCTCCCCCATTTTAATTACACGTTCTGCTGCCTTATCGCTTGCCACAAGATGCAGATCTGCAAGCTTTGTAATGGAGTGACGAACCTTTTCATCAATATTTCCGGTCACTTCCCCACCCTGGATATGGGCAAGTGGAATATTTGAATAGGAGGCAGCAATTGCCGTGGCAATTGTTTCATATCGATCGGCAATTGTGACTACTAAATCCGGTTTAAGATCCTCAAGAGCTGTGACCAGCTCAATCATCTCTAAGCCAGTTGTCTTTACCATAGCGACTGGGTTTTCGCCCTCAACTACACTGTAAATCTTTCTGTCAATAGTAAAACCATCATCTTCCATCTGCTTATAAGCGTCGCCATATCGGTTAAGCATCGCTGACGCGGCTACCACAAGCTGAAGCTGCATATCGGGAAACTTCTGAATTGCCTGCATTGCACCTTTAATTCTTGAATAACTGGCTCTTGCAGTTATTACGACACACACTTTTCTCATTAACTTACTCTCCTATATCTGAATACTTGATAAAGTCATCAATTTCAAAATCACGATTCACGGTTTTCCCGATGATGGACTCCACTTCTCTCGCAGGGATTCCGTTTGCGGGCTTTTTCAAAGCCAACATTTCTCTTGTTAAAACAGTCCCCTTGGCAATCGGTGTATTGGCACACACACTCTTTGCAAATATCTGGCTATTCCTTGACAATTCGGAACTTACAGCATCCTTATCCACCGGGTTTTTCTTTAATTTGCTGATATACCGTATACCACGGATCATTTCAGCGAATTTTTCCTGAGTCAAAGAAGCAGGTACATCTGGGCCAAAATCATATTTGCTCAGGCAAACATGAACCTCAATAATTTTTGCACCCATAGTCACTGCTGATAATGAAGGCCACATTTCACCGGAATGATCAGACAAACCGACGATGGGGTATTTATTGAGAAATTGCTCCAAAATGTTCAGTCCAACTCTCTCAGGCGCCACTGGATAGTTCGTCGTGCATTGGAGGAGGGCAAACTGAGCAGCATGCGATGTCAGATTTTTTGCGTAACAATCAACCTCTTCCTCAGTGCTCATTCCGGTAGAAAAAATTATGGGCTTCTTCGTGGAGAGAATAAACTCCAACAGCCAAGGATCGCTCACCTCTCCAGAAGAAATCTTCCACATGGTCATACCAAGTCTGTCCAGCATCTTTGCCGCATCTACGGAGAACGGAGTGCTGAGAAATACAAGCCCCCGATCCTCCGCGTGGTCTTTAAGCCCCTTCCACTGCTCCTGTGTGAACTGCATGCGTTCCCAGTAGTCATACCGAAGATCATCCTCGTAACTGAATTTGACTCGCCATGGCTCCTGTTTCGTGCTTTCCGATGCAGCAATATGAGTTTGGAACTTGACTACATCAGCTCCGGCATCCGCAATGGCATCAATGTAGGCATGAGCGGCTCCCAGACTGCCATCATGAGCTTGAGCAACCTCGCCTATAATCAATACCTCATCTTTGTTTCCTTCAAACCAGTTCATGTGAGCTTCTCCTTCATTTGCATTGCTCCATTGCTTAAGTGGTACTGCTGATACCTGTATGAAATTACAGCCTCCACCATAGCAAATCTGTAGCGCGCAAATCATTAATACTGTATAGCCCCTTCACATCGACAAGGACTTTCTTTTTTTCTCCCCCGTACAGCTTCAGAATGCCATCAAGTCCAAGTTGCCTAAACTCATTATGTGCAACAGCGACGATTACGCAGTCAGCCTCCGATACATCCTGAATGTCCTTTAGCTCAACACCATACTCATGTTTCGCCACTTCCGGATCGGCCCAGGGATCCACTACTACGGGTTTGATTCCAAACTCTCCCAGGCGGCTGATAATATCTGCAACCTTGCTGTTTCGTACATCCGGACAATTTTCTTTGAAGGTCAGTCCCAAAATTACAACCTTACTGTCCTTCGGGGCCTGGCCTGCCTCAATCATTTTCTTCAATGCGGCATCAGCAACAAAAGCGCCCATGCTATCGTTCACAATCCGTCCATTCAGGATAATCTGACTGTGATATCCGAGCTTCTCAGCCTCATAAGTAAAGTAGTAGGGGTCAACACTGATGCAATGGCCGCCAACAAGTCCAGGTCGGAAGCCAAGTGCATTCCATTTAGTGTTCATGCCGTCAACAACTTCATTGGTATCGATATTCATGCGGTCGAAAACCTTGGCAAGTTCATTCATAAAAGCGATGTTGATATCTCGTTGACTGTTCTCAACAACCTTAACTGCCTCAGCCGTACGAAGATTCGAAACTGGATATGTACCAACCGCAATCACAAGATCATAAACAGCCTTGATCTCCTCCAGGGATTCAGCATCAATACCAGAAACAATCTTGCGAATATTTTCAAGTCTGTGTACTTTATCACCCGGATTAATACGCTCAGGACTATAGCCGACCTTAAAGTCCACACCACACCTGAGCCCTGACTCTTTTTCCAGGATCGGAATGCAGACATCTTCTGTACAACCGGGGTAAACCGTCGATTCATAGACCACGATGGAACCTGCGATAAGATTCCGACCGACGATCTCAGATGCACCAATTACGGGAGTAAGATCTGGCGTGTGATCTGAATTAATAGGAGTCGGCACGGCAATAATGATAAACTTTGCTCTCTGGAGTTCCTTTTCTTCCGCAGTGAATTGAACCGTCGTTTCCTTTATTGCCTCGTCTCCAACTTCTTTTGTGGGATCATAACCAGACCTGTAAAGTTCAATCTTCTCCTTGTTCAGATCGAATCCAATTACATTAAGGCCTTTCTTGGCAAAAGCGACAGCAATCGGCATACCAACATAGCCAAGTCCAACGAGGGCCAGGGACTCAGCCTTGTCAACAAGTGCATCATAGAGCTTCATACTACTTCTCCTTTTTCTTCCTTAATACATTTTTGATAAAGCAAAATACAGCAAAACCGCAGAATACGGTGACCAGAAAATCTTTTAATGTTCAATCGTCTTGATACATTTCGCTGGAACTCCAGCAAGAACACACCATCCATCAGGAAAGCTCTTTGTAACAACCGCACCTGCACCAACAATGGTGTGGTCTCCTAAATGAACACCAGGAAGGATAACGGCATTTGACGCGATCCAGCATTCTTTTCCAATCACAACATCTTTTCCCTCTGAGTGAACCGTAATATCTTCAAGATCGTGATTTGAAGTTATAATGGCTACCCCATTTGCAATTTGAGTACCCTTCCCAACATATATTTTTGCATCAACAGCTTGGTAGTAGTTACCAATTTTGTGAAAGATATTCATATCGTCAAGATCAAAAACAATATTCTTCCAATTTGCAATTTTCATGCGAAAATCAACTGGAAATGGAATTCCTCTATTAACGCCTATGATATTTTGCATAAAGCAATTCTTTAGGATCCAGTTCCAACCAAAGCTATTGTTGCTGGAAAAATGCCGTCCTTTGAGGTAAGACCTTTTATAGAAGATAGAGCCAATGACTTTGGCAAATCCCCTTTTAAATGAAATCTTCATTATAATCGTCTCCGCTTTTATTTAAAGAATATCCTCTGTTTCAGATATAAATGTCTTGACAAAACTATCAAATTCGTCCCATGTCTCAGGCTCAAGAATATGCTCAGGATGAGTGTATGCTTTCTTTAGCTGCTCAACTATAGAGAGAAAATCATCAAGCTGTGAACCATTAGGCAGTGGAATTAATTTATAAGTAAATAACAACCAGGGCTCATCATTGTATAAAAATTTAGGAGTAAATGCTCCTGTGGAGCCCAAAGTAATAATCAATTTCTTCTTTATGGGGAATTTGCTCAACAGTAATTCCCACATTACAGCACCGTTATCACATTCAAAATTGCTGTAGGCATCTTCAAGCTTTTCGCGCGGGTGTTTTCTTACAACCACATCATTCGAATATTTAGTCAGTGCCCTTGCAATCTCATATGTCCCTTCTCTTTTTTTCTCACTATTTGATACATGTGTTAGCCAAATTACCTTTTGATTATAATTTGGAAAAACGTCCGACATGCCGAAAACAGAAAAAGCGACCTTCAAAAATTCAGATGAAAATTCAGGAAGCTGTAGTATCGTGTCCGACAATTCACTGTTACACATGTCTCTTCTCATTACGTACAATGAGGAAGGGGAGTCCACCTCTTTGCCCAAATTCCTTAATTTAAGAAATTTAAGATATCCTGGTGATCTAATCCGTTTTGTCCAATTACCAAAATAGCTTGCCATCCCATCATCCATCATAATGTATTCAGCATTCCTATTTAGAGTTAATAATGCCGCCACGGTATGAGAAAAGACACTCGAGACGATGACATTATATTTTTGTTTCAAGAAATCAATCGATTTACAATTAAATTGCTGCTTTAAGAGTCTTCCAGGAAACATCGTATTCCTTGCAATAGCAAAAGCCTTGCTAAATCCATTCGAATGATTTTTGTGATCCTCTTCATTTATTAAGTAGACATTATTGAAAAGCTTCGTATTTTTAATTCTGCGTGATATATCTTCAGCGTTCTTAAATATGTTGGCAACTATAATATCTGCCTTTTCATTTTCCGCTTCAGAGGGAATAATATGATTGAACTGCATATTGAGTGCAGTAAGTAGTTGAAATGGAGTTGTACAATAATACAAGCATTTCATATTTGCACCTCTCTGTTTTCACTTTTTTTTCTCAAGAGAGGGATGAAAATCAGTACCATAAAAGTAGTTGTGCCCCAGGTTCCCCAGAACATATTGTCAAAAAAGCTTCTCAAGCAAAAAACTATAATACAAGTCAAGTAAATATAATATTTATTTTTGAAGGCATAACTTATCGCACGGGCCAAAAGTACAATGCAAAATACGAACATTATGATGCCGTTGTTGGCATGAATACTTATAAAGGAATTATGCGTATTATTATTAAAAATTTCCCCCATAATAAGCAATCGTTTAGGTACACCTAAAAGCAAATATTTAAAGTTATTTCCCGCATTCTCCAAATACTCGCTCCACATAATTTGCCTTGCTGAATTGTCAAGTCCTTGGTCAATAAATTTTCCAAATATCTGCTCAGAATACTGCGAAAATAATGAATACAAGATAAACGTACAACCAATAATCAATAGAAGTCTCAGAAGTATCTTTCTCAATTTTTTTCTATTTTCATGCTCCTTTGCTAAAGAGCCGGCTTTATAGTATTTTAGAAAAACTGCCACAAAGAGAATAGTACATGTAACGATACCTGTCCGCCCTCTAGATAAGAGTGATATGATCCAGGTGGCCAGAGCGGGAAGAATGCTCAGCTCTTCAGAATTGATATCCTTCAACACATAATAGAGAACCACTGGGATCAGCAGGGCAACAGATACCTGGTTATTGCTAAATCGCGTGATTCTTTCAAACAAACCCATTCTAATAATTCTATATATAAATACTATTATATATGCATAGCATGCATATTCGATCCATTTGGTATTAATTTTCTTTTCGATTATCATGCATGCGATAATGGTATTGAAAAAAGAGCACTCTATGACATTTAAAATGGACGAATTTTTGATAATCAAAAAATTAAATATCCCTGTTACCGCACATAATGTTATAAAAACAGCTAAGTCAACACGTACCTTAAGGCTTCTATTAACCATCTTGGGGAAAATAAACACTATAACACACACAATAGAGATAATTTGATAAGGTAGTGTTCTGTATAAGCTATTTTCCTCAGTAAACTGCAAAAGTATTGTCAAAAAATAAGTGAAGAGCAACACAGAGTCTATTTTGTCCTGACGATCAGCCTCATTTGTTATGCCAATATTTCGCATTTTCTCACCCAATTTATATTGTTACCGCATTTCATAAATTTCAATAATCAATCTTTTTTTTGGGAATCTTTCCAAGCATCCAATATCCCTTATACCCAGTTATTCTTAGAAATGTAATTACCCATCCCATCCGTGTTTTAAGCGAGGAGCTCTTCCTATAAACGTCAAATGCTATTGATTTCACTTTGCTCTCATAATCCCTCAATTTCCTGATATTCTCCTCAGTTGAAGGAAGCAACAACAGCGCACGAATAGACACCTTATAGGCAGCAGATGCCTTCAGGAGCACATACTCCTTGTGCGCCCTCTTATCCTCGGCGTAATGCTGGCAGATTATCTCAGTAACACTCAAATATTCGTCTATATGCTTTATTCTGGAGGCCCTGCTAACGCTTTGCCCATCTCTCCCTGTCCGATAGCAATATACCGGAAAGTCGAGCACCACCATTTTCTTTGCATATGTGAAGGGAATAGTAGAATATATTCTATCCGTATAAAGTGTGTGCTCCGGAAGCATCATTCCCGATTTCCGTAGAACCTCTGTCTTAAAAGTGAGTGCCCACATGCCGATCGCAATCTGAAGCTTATTGGGATCAAAAGGTACGTAAGCTTCGCATTTACTACTGAGGTCAAAAAGATTTAAACTGTTCTTATCTGGCCCCTTATAATAGTTGGTCACAACTGCATCCACATCGGAAGCCTTAAGATACTCCACTAGCTTTGTTAGCCCTTCGGTGTCCATCCAGTCGTCACCATCAAGGATCTTGAAATACTTGCCGGTTGCGTGAGCAATGCTGTAATTCTGAACAGAGCCATATCCGCCATTTTCTTTATGCACAGCATGAACAATGCCCGGATACAGGTTCTTATAGTCTTCCGCTATTTCATACGTCCCATCTTTGCCACCGTCATCGACCACAAAAATCTCAATATCATCCTTGACCTTCGCTGCAACGATAGACTCTATATTTTCTTTTATGTATGCCTCTACGTTGTATGCGGCAACAGAAATAGTCAGTATTTTGCTCACAATAATTTTCCTCGCTAGATATTTGTGTTTTTCCTTTTGCTTAGTGTTTCCTTTTCGCCATATCTTTTTTGTAAGTCATTGCGTGCTCAATCGCATAACTAAAGAAAGGCAGCGGATCAGTCCAAGAAAAAATATAATCTTTACTTTTTCTAAAATCAAACCAATTCGGTTTTGCTTTCCACCTGTCCGGATTTTTAATTAACCACATCAGGTCTGTATGAAAATATCGAAGTGCTAAATGTTCGGGAATCGGCTCTAGCATCTTCTCGATTTTTTCCCCGTAAGCGAGATCAAGCATATTTCTGACTGGTTCTGTTCCAGCCCATTCACAAATCCTGATACTTGCCGGAACGCGCCCGTTTATTTCCATAACCTTTGGAATATTATCCCGGATATCCATAATAAACCCGACATGTCCAAACCCTTTCCATTGCATCTTCTCAAAAAGTCTGTTTGTACTATTAATTATGCCCTTATGATTTATAGTCCTTATATAACATCCGGGACCACCATCAATAGGAAACCATCGGCAAGACTCAACAGCTAAAGTCGACTGTGGATTATGTTCATTATCCATCATCACATAGCCGCCATACTGAAGGCCTCCCTTTGGAATCAACTCCTGAATTACATATTCCTCAGCAACAATGGTTCCATCATTAATATACCTGTCCAACTCTTCACGATTCATAATTCTCTTAAAGCCCGCACCGCCGCTGCCTTTTCTCGGCTTAGCACATATAGGAAACGACACTTTAGCAAGATATTCATCCAACGTCTCGTCATCCATTTTCGTTATAGGACAAGGGATATGATTCTTCATACAAAGCTTCATTGTCTGTTGCTTATCATAGGCTTTCAGAAATGCTTCTCGCGGCGCCGCTATAATTTTTAATTCCGGATACGCTTTCTGAATCATCCCATCAGTACAGATATCTGTTGCCCTTTCAAGAATCGGAAACAAGATGTCGTATCCGTTTTCCAGTTCTTTTTCTATAGCATCTCGATAAATAGCCGCATCTTCTCGTATGCCATGCACTACGATTCTCTTCGTAGGGTAACGGGACGTATAGCCAACATCAAGCTTTGACTCACATATCGTCGTAACCACGCAACCTAATTGATGTAACTGATGCAGAAGGCTGGGAACCTGCCGTCCATATCCATCTAATAAAAGTACTTTCTTTCCCAGATAACTGCGTTTCACTTTATTCGCTCCTTAACGGATATACTGCTTTATTTAATAAGTAGGTCTTCTCATTCTCACCAAGAATCCCTTTAAGGATAAAATAACCGCAATTGATGAACCACTTTGGAAATCTCAGTACAAACCTTGCCCTTCCGGCTTCCTTTTCAGACTTTATATAATCTGGTGTCCACATATTTTTCTCATCTTTTATAATGACCACATCATTCTTTGGTTCTACTCCACACCAGTTAACCATCACCTTTATTGCTTTTTTGATATTCAGAATCTCGTATTCCAAGCCCGCACCAATCTGGTAAGCAATATTTGGATACTTCAGATAGTACCTTTTCTGAATATCTCGTTTGATTTCGTCGGTATAGACTGGAGAAAAACGAAAAATACTGAAATGCTTTAATTTCTTGCACTCAGCCTCTGCCATTGCCTTACTTTTCCCATAGTTCGATACAGGCTTTAACGGGCTATCCCCATTCACAGGTTTTTTCCCATCATAGAAACCAAAAACATCAATTGTACTGATAAAGAGCACCGGTCTGTCTCCGGCAATTTCAAAAATATTTTTAGCACACTCAACATTTACATGCTTATACCTTTCCCAGGAGAGGTCCGGCTCTCCTTCCGTATGGGCTAATGCCGCAAGATGGATAATACGATCAACCTTGTTGTCATCTACAATAGTCTGAAGCCTTTCCTTATCTGCCAAATCCACCTTGTGCTGGTAATAATTCCCCTCACGGGTTTCATCATCCGCCAAATCGATACCAATAACAATATGACCCGCGGTTAGTAATCCTTCCACCAGATGTGAACCGATCATCCCCTTCGAGCCCGTTACAAGTATCGTCATGCCTTTACCTCTTCAAGCGCCCGCCTGTCTCCATCAATCGCGCTTATCATTTCTTCCAGTATTCTTATGGGCGGTCTTCTTATAACTATCCCCAGAATACATCGAACTGTGTACCAAATAAGCTTAATATCATATGTTATGCTCTGTTTTTCAACGTAATAACGGTCAAGCGCTAAGCGTGTAGGCGCGACTTTTTCCATATACTCATCTTCATCCTCTATAATATCGCCATATAAATAGTCATAAAGCGCCGCAGGGCTTGTCAGGCCAGCTTTTACGGAAGCAACGATTGCATTCTCTCCTCCACGTGTAATTGAAATCTGATCAACTGCCGCTGGTCGTGGCCCAACAATAGTCATATCTCCCAAAAAAACATTTAGCAGTTGAGGAAGCTCATCTATCTTTGTCGCTCGAATCAACCGACCAAACGGAAAGATCCGATCCTGATCTGGTCTCAAGCTTTTCTCGTTTGCATTTATATCCACCCGCATGGATCGGAATTTATACATCCGAAAAACTTTATTGTTTTTACTCACACGATTTGAAAAGTAAAAGACTGGACCAGGGTCAGATATTTCAATACCGATGATTACAATAAGCCAAATCGGCAACAGAACAACTAAGGCAATGCCCGAAGCAACAATGTCAAATGTTCTCTTTACTGTTTGATACATCTATTTTCACGTCCTATAGAATACTGATTCAAATGATTCGGCATAGTTGCAGCCTGCCTGAACCCCACGGTATGCTGCAAGTCCTTTTATGGCTTCCACTGACCGCGGGTGTGGATATGGTCGCATAACACCCGTGTACGCAGCAAGAGCATGTAATTTTACCTCCAAACCGATTTTCCCAATCTCCACAAACATACTGGGCTTAAACTGATTAGAAGATGAATCGAAGGACCACTCTGTACTCGACGGAACTTCCATATAAATGAATTGTTTGAGTTTTGGGATCCCTTCTTTTCTCTGAAAGAGGCGAGAGGCCGCCTGCGCCGCATAAGAGGTCATGACATGATCATTGTTTGTGTCGGAAGGATGATGTGTACAAATGCATTCCGCGCTCCAGTCTTCAATACAAGTTTCAATGAACTGTACCAGTTCAAGATGCGGGACCGTGTTCATTTTTATATTCGGAAAATCACCGGCATATGCTTTATGTACACCCATAATGTGGAACGCTTCCTCCTGATCAGATTGAAGCGTAGCTGATAGATTAGCTCTGGCCGCAGCATGATTGGCTAATGTAGCCACTGCCACTTTGTGACCTTCTGTCACTAATTTATGTATTGTCGCACCAGCTCCTAAAGCTTCATCGTCAGGGTGTGCGACCACAAACAGATAATTCATTTCATTGATCCTCCTCATTTTTATCCCTTTGGCCACCTGCCTCAACCCTCACTGTGCGCACGTTATGTAAATCTACATTTCTCATACGCGGTTGCAACAGTCTACTTCTTCGTGTAAGTAGCACAAAAACAGTACAAAATTCAGCATTTTTATGCCGCCGTACTTTTCTCATTGCACGGATTATATCTGTACTTCTTTATATGTAGCGCTAAAAACTCCGCAGTATTTTCCCGGCACGGCCGGATTCATATTCCAGGTATCGTATTCGACGTCAAAAAAACTGGTCGTGGCGAAAGCTAGGTTCCCTAATAAGCGAACCAGAAAAGCTCCTTCTTTACTCACAATAACCAAGAGCCTGTACCCGTCAGCAGTCGGCTGACAGACACAGGCTCTAAGTAAACTGTATTAAATTTTGCGTTCTTCTATTCTTGTCATGATGTCACTGCTTTGTCCGCGCCTGCAGGCATTCCGTTTCGAAACGCCCCTGAATTTTGCATAAGCTTCGCCGTTTTGGGAAGCGCGGCGCAGATAAAACATGCGTACCACTCCCCAAATGGTAGAAAGCTATGTCGTTTGCCGCTTGGAAACGAGCCGCCTGCTACGATTTCCTCGCCCGCAAATTCATGCAAAATTTCTTGGAGTATTCCACTCCCGGTAATATGGCCTAAATTGCGGCTGCAAAGGGGCTCTGCATCTAATGACTGAAAACCGCACTGCTATTAAAAATTACGGAAAGCTTATCCATCTCTCTCCGCTTCATTTCCATGGAGGGATGCACATAACGGCTCAGCGTTGTTTTAATATCGGAATGCCCTAAAATTTCAGAAAGCGCTTTGATATCAAAGCCGTTTTCTACACAGCGCGTCGCAAAGGTATGGCGCAGTGCGTGAAAATTATATTTTTCAAGATTGCAGGACTTTAAAATCCTTTTATATTTCAACGAAAAGCAGCGCGGCTCAATTAGTTTTTCCGTGCCGGTCAGAAGATAAGCGGAATCGCGGCCGCGATGCTGGAGCAGGTAATTTAAGAGGAATCGCGGAAGCGGAATGTCCCGCTCAGAGGATTCCGTCTTTGGACGTTCCAGGATCAGTTTGGTTCGCTTTTTCGCGGCAGGATTCGGATCCTGTATTCTGCTGACAGAGCAGCGTACATGGACGGACGCGTTCTGAAAATCGATGTCCGACCATTTTAATGCGCAGAGCTCGCCGAGGCGCAGGCCGGTGTATAAATCAAACAAAATTCCCAGCCGGATCGGATCCTCCGAGCCGACGAGATGTTCTTCTAATTTGCGCTGATCGTTTCGCGTCAGGATACGAATCGACGGCTTTTTTTGCTTCGGGAGTTTAATATTGACGTCTATTTTCCGATACTTTAAGATTTGCTTCGTTACGGTTAAAATATCCAGCACCGTTTTGGGGGACAGCGTATTCTCGCTCGCACCTCCGTTTTTTAATAAATATTCGGTGAATTTATCCATTTTTTCTTCTGTCAGATTATCCAGTGTAATTTTTCCTAAAAATGGGCAGATATAGGAGCTGCAGAGACGGCGGTATTTGGAATAGGTGGATTCTCTTACCTTTTCTTCAATTTGCTGCAGCCAGGCCTGCGTAGCCGCTTCGAACAAGCACTCCGTTTTCGGACCGGTTTTTCCTTTGCCGAGCTCGGAAAGACAGAGCTGCTTTTTCTGCTTGGCCTCCGCGTATGTTTTTCCATAAACAAAGCCGTAAATTGCTTTTCCTTTCATATCGCGATCCTTAATGTAGCGCCCCTCCCAACGGCCGTCGCTCCTTTTCCAGATATTTTCTCCTCGTCTTGGCATTGAATGATTCCTCCTCAAAAACATGGTTTTTATACTGTTTTTTTGACTGCGATTAAAATTTTTTTAATCGAATTGGCAACATTTTACAGGTGATTTTTAAAAAATTAACCGGAAAAAGCCTTGAAAATCATTGACAAATCCGGCGGTGATGCATATAATAACGCAGTGTTGGAGTGGAATACTCCAAGAAATTTTGCATGAATTTGCGGGCGAGGAAATCGTAGCAGGCGGCTCGTTTCCAAGCGGCAAACGACATAGCTTTCTACCATTTGGGGAGTGGTACGCATGTTTTATCTGCGCCGCGCTTCCCAAAACGGCGAAGCTTATGCAAAATTCAGGGGCGTTTCGAAACGGAATGCCTGCAGGCGCGGACAAAGCAGTGACATCATGACAAGAATAGAAGAACGCAAAATTTAATACAGTTTACTTAGAGCCTGTGTCTGTCAGCCGGCTGCTGACGGGTACAGGCTCTTGGTTATTGTGAAGGTGCCTTGTACTAATGAAAAGAGTATTAAGGAAATACAGATAAAGGGAAAAACAGGCAGTATATTCAACAAAGGACAGAATATCACGCCGTTTGCATACAAAGTGTGGCGCTCCTCTCCGACAATGTATGGGGAGGAACTAAGGTACATGAGCGACGCATTCGAGATGAACAGGGATGTCCACAGAGGGGAAAACATCAATAAAGCCGAGCGCATGACGGCTTGAAATGGCCGTTTGAGCGGCAGTTTTGTTGATTATTGATAATGAAACATAGATAAAATAGGTTCCCACAGACGAAAATATACGGTGCATGACCGCCTGCACACGTGGTTAAAGATTTTATTGAAATGAGAAATACATAAGCGTCTTAAAGCTGGGTTAGCACATTGCAACAAGAAATTTCTGCCTCTGAGAGGGGCAGGCGTTAAAAGAGAAAACAAATAGCTGCTTACAAGACATTTTATATAAAAGCATTGGATGGTAAAACGCAATCACAGAGGAGCAGAAAAAGCGATGGACAGGGAAAAATACTTAACACATCCGAGCTTTAAAGGAATTGAACCTTTTAAAAATAAAATCTGGCTTTCCTCTCCTACGATGCATGGAGAGGAGCAGAAGTGGGTAGACGAGGCGATTCGGACAAACTGGGTATCCACAGTGGGCGCCAATATCAACGAAGTGGAACGCATGACCGCTGAGAAGGTTGGCTGTAAATATGCTGTGGCACTCTCTTCCGGTACTGCATCCCTTCACCTGGCGGTGAAGTTGGCAGGCGAACGGCTCTACGGCCAGCCGAAGATAGGACATGGAACGCTGGAGGGGAAAAGAGTATTCTGCTCCGATATGACCTTTGACGCAACTGTAAATCCTGTGGCATACGAGGGCGGTGAGGCTGTGTTTATTGACACCGAGTACGATACCTGGAACATGGATCCGATTGCTCTTGAGAAAGCGTTTGAGATTTATCCAGATGTGAAGCTGATTGTGGTTGCACATTTGTATGGTACTCCCGGAAAGATTGACGAGATTAGAGCTGTTGCTGATAAGCACGGAGCGTTGATTATCGAGGATGCTGCGGAGTCTTTCGGAGCGACCTATAAGGGTAGGCAGACTGGGAATTTCGGAGATTATGGGGCTATTAGCCATAATGGGAATAAGATCATTACTTCAAGTAGTTCAGGCATGCTCTTGACTAATTCTAAAGAGGATGCGGATAAGGCTAGAAAGTGGTCCACACAGAGCCGGGAGGATACGCCGTGGTATCAGCATGAAGAGCTTGGATACAACTACCGTATGAGTAATATAACTGCCGGAGTACTGCGTGGACAGCTCTCATACTTGGAGGAACACATAAGGCAGAAGAAGGAAATCTACTTTAGATATAAAGAGGGATTGGAAGACTTGCCGGTGAGCATGAACCCGATTCCGGCGAATTGTGAACCGAATTACTGGCTAAGCTGCCTCCTTATTGATAAGGAAGCAATGTGCAGGCAAATGAGAAGTGAACAGGAAACATTATATGTGAGTGAGCCGGGAAAGAGCTGTCCGACGGAGATACTGGAAGCATTGATGGCTTTCAATGCAGAGGGAAGGCCGATCTGGAAGCCGATGCATATGCAGCCGATCTATCGGATGAATGGTTTTGTGACCAGAAAGGGAAATGGGAGAGGGAGAAGTAATGCGTATATAAGCGGTGAGAGTGCTGTTGATGTGGGGGCGGATATTTTTGAGCGTGGGTTGTGCTTGCCTTCGGATAATAAGATGACGGAGGAGGAACAGGATAGGATTATTGAGATTGTTAGACGGTGTTTTGAGTGAGGGGAAGAGTATAGACATGAAGACTATTTTGATTACAGGAATTGGTGGTTTGACTCCCCGGTCTATTGCAGGAATTATTAGGGAAAAACATCCGGATTACAAACTTATCGGGTGTGATATTGAGAAAAAAGCAGTTGGTTTTTTTTTGGAGGGGTTACTGGATGAATACTTCATATGCCCCAAGTGTATATCAGAGGATTACTTCCCTTGGCTCGAAAAACTTGTAGAAGATAAACAGATTGACTATGCGTTTGTTCAGCCGGAAGCCGAAATTGTGGAATGGGGAGCGTACTATGAGGAACATGGAAAGTTTCCGTGCCCTGTGTTTATGGGGAGCAAGCTCCTTTCAGAATCCCTGAGAGATAAGTCTATAATGGCTGAACTTCTGAAGGGGACGGATTACATACCGAAAACCATAAAGGTAACCCAAGAGAATCCTCGATATGATGACGTGGAGAATATTATTGGGTTTCCATGCTGGATCCGTGCAACAGAAGGTACAGGCGGGCTTGGTTCACTACGACTGAATGATCTGAGCAGCTATAAGAGTTGGTTGTTTATTAATAGTAATATTCCAGAGTTTACGGTGGCTGAATTTTTGACTGGGCGCCATCTTGCAAATCAGATGCTCTATTACAATGGAGAATATGTAAAAGGTGCTGCACTGGAATGTGTGGAGTATGTAATGGCAAACACAGCGCCTTCCCATGTAACCGGCAACACGCATTTTGGACGGTTTCTGAATGAAGACCGTATTAATAAATTCTGTGATAGTTGTATTAAATATCTTGAAATGAAGTTGGGTGTACAGGCCCATGGCATTCTTTCTTTTGACTTAAAGGAAGATAGTCAGGGGAATATGAAGGTAACAGAGATCAATATTCGTCATATGGCTTATACAGGTGTCATGGCTCATGTTGGATTTGATCTTATCGAAGACACAATAAGAATCATGGAGGACGGTAACTGTGACGGAGTTGAGCGGGATCAGTATCACCACTACGATAAACCGTATGTATTTTTGAGAGATGTTGATGTGGAGCCAATTATATTAGAGAGTGAAGCAGTATTTGATAACACTGCGATATAGAAATGCAGGTAATTAATTGTTATGAGGTAAAGAAATGAACAAAAAGAGATCATTACAGACGATTGGATTGGCTACTAAAAGAGGTGCTGGAGAACGTGGAAGATATCTAAAAGAATGTTTTTGCGTCTGTAGGCGAGAATGTCCATTTCCAGCCGAGATTAGTTCCTCTTTATCCAGAATTGATTAAACTTCATAACAATATCATGGTTTCTGCGGGCGTGCGTTTTATCACGCATGATGCTTCATTTGTTGTTCTGAACAGGCTCGGCAAAGGGCGGTTCCCGGAAGAAGTCGGATGTATTGAAGTGATGGACAATGTGTATATCGGATATAATGCGACTATTATGCCGAATGTGAAGATTGGAGAGAATGTGATCATAGGCGCAGGTGCACTTGTGTCAAAGGATTTGGAACCGAATGGAATCTATGTAGGGATCCCCGCACGAAAAATATGCAGCTTTGATGATTATGTGGAAAGGCATAGCGAAAATATGGCGGGGGGGGAGGGTACTCCTTTCCTTATGTGCAGCGTAACCAGAGTATATCAAATGATGAAGTTAAGAGAGCTTGGAAATTTTTTGAGGATGGCAGGAGTATAGATTAATTAGTTACTTTATATTTTATATCCATTAAAAGGAAATAAATGCAGAATGCTACCCAGTAACAAAGATGATTTGATTAATTTAAATTCCTTGAGTTGAAGATGATAAAAGACTAATGGATGGTTTGGAAAAGGATCTGAGATATGAGAAACGCATCTACAGATATTACATTTAGAAATTGGAGGGATTAGATATCGTGAATAAAAAGAGAATTGCACTATCTGCTGTAGAAGGAACCGCAATAGATATGGAATCTTATCAGGAAAGAAAGCACATAAAGAAACAAAAGATGGACGTAGATATCGTTGGGTTTGATGTAGATAGTGGAGAAAAAACGCAGAGTACCTCTGCGGCATTCGTGCATAAGCAGGGATTTTATGAAAAATACATCAAGCGCCTTTTGGATATTATTTGTTCAGGAGCAGCACTGATTGTCCTTTCTCCGGTTATGCTAGTTACTGCAGTGGCGGTAAGGATAAGCCTTGGGGCTCCAGTGTTGTTTGTTCAGGAACGCTTGGGCAAGGATGAGGTCCCATTTAATCTTTTAAAATTCAGAAGCATGAAGAATGCGTTTGATGATTATGGGGTACCTCTTCCTGACCAGCAGAGGATAACTAAGACTGGGAGAATGATTCGAAAATTAAGCCTAGATGAATTGCCGAGCCTTTTGAATATCTTTAGAGGTGATATGAGTCTTGTGGGCCCGAGGCCGTTGCCAACAAATTACGGCCCGTGGTTTTACAACAACGAGAGAAAACGCCATTCTGTGAAAGGTGGGCTGACAGGGCTGGCACAGATTCACGGACGGAATACAATCTCATGGGAAGAACGGTTTGCTTACGATATCCAGTATGTAGACCATGTTACGTTCTTCAATGATATAAAGATCATTTTAAAGACAGTAGAACTGGTATTAAAGAGAAGCGGTATTGGTGAAAGAGGAATTAATTCGCCAGGTGATTTTCATGTTTATAGATCTGGAATGACTGAGCAGGAATTAGTCATGTGGGAGAAAACTCAGAAGGAGAGGAGTTGCAATGCGTAGGAAAAAAATACTGATGCTAAATGCAAGTAAAAGTGATGTGCCTTTAATCCTTGCTGCAAGGGAGGAAGGATTTTATGTAGTAACTACAAGCAATAAACCGGATTACATTGGTCATAAGTATTCAGACGAGTACATCCCCTGTGATTACACGGATTATGATGGTCTGGTTAACTTATGTAAAAAAAATAACATATCCGCTGTTTCGTGTGGAATCAGCGATGGGGCTTCTTTCCCGGCTTCTTATCTGACAGATTATTTTGGATGGAAAGGACATGATTCATACGTTAATATTTCTAAGCTCCATAATAAGGATGAGTTTAAGGAACTGGCGAACAAGATAAATCTAAAGTCACCGAAATCAAAAGGTTTCGATAATATGTCGGATGCCCTTGCGTATGTTGGCGAATTAACATATCCGACGATCATTAAGCCTGTCGATCTGGCTGGCGGGCAGGGGATCAGTGTCGTTAATAATGCGAAAGAATATGTGGAGGCTGTAAAAATTGCCATCAACCGTTCAAAGATTAAGCGGATTGTTGTGGAGCCATATATCGTGGGTACCCAGCATAGCTTCAGTGCATTCATTATTGACCAGAAGGTAGTGCATTTCTGTACATGGAATGATCTGAATTACCCCGGACGTTACATGGTTTCAAAGGGGTCTTATCCGGCGTTTTATGAGAATGCAAAAAATATTGACAGTACGATATGCGGTGAAATTGAAAAAATCGCTTCGGAACTGAAATTGGTAGATGGGCTGTTCCATTTGCAGTATATCGTTTCCAACGGGGAACCGTATATTATTGAGGTTATGAGAAGAACACCGGGGAATTGGGACACTTGCCTGTCATCAATTGCATCGGGGGTCGAGTGGAACAAATGGATTATCCGGGCGGAAGCGGGCATGGATTGCCATGGGTTTCCAAGGAGTCGAGTCCAGAGCGGATATTGGGGATATTATTGCCTCCTTGGAAACAAGAATGGAGTGATGAAGGGCGTCAATGTTTCAAACGAGATAAAAGACAATATCCTCCGCTTTGACCGTTGGGAGGATAACGGGTTTGAAATCACGGACTTTGAACATCAGAAATTGGCAATCTGTCAATTCTGGTTTTCCTCTAAAGAAGAGATGGATTGGAAAATGGATGAGATTGATGATCTGATACGAGTGGAATACGAATAAATATAAACACGAGAAAAGGAGGAGAGGAGAAGTGAATAAAAAGGGTGAGATTTGCTTAGGAATGATTGGCGCCGGCAGGGCGACGGAGCTGCACATGAATGCGCTGACACGCTACACAGGTGTGCCGCTTTGCCTTAAATGGATCACGGCACGGCGTTACGAGCAGGTAAATATGATGAAAGAATGTTATGGCTTTGTATATTCTTCCCTGGATTACCATGATATTTTAAATGATCCGGAGATTGATATTGTAGATATCTGCACACCTCCATATGTACACGAACAGATGATTATTGAGGCTATGAATGCAGGAAAGCATGTAATCTGCGAGAAGCCTTTATCCGGCTATTTTGGTAAGGAAGGCGATAAGCGACCAATCGGACTCCATGTTTCTAAAGTGCATATGTACGAGAAGTTATGCGAGTCCCTGGACGAGGTAAAAAAAGTAGTTGACGAGTCCGGGAAAAAATTCATGTATGCGGAGAATTTTGTCTATGCGCCAGCCATCCGAAAAGCGGCGGAGATTATCACAAAAAAGAAAAGCAAAATTTTGTTCGCTAAGGGTGAGGAGAGCTTAAAGGGATCCAGTTCCCCTGTTGCAGGGGAATGGGATAAAACTGGAGGCGGTACGTTTATCCGGACTGGCGCACATCCCCTCTCAGCAATCCTTTGGCTAAAACAGGTTGAATCTAAAGCAAGGGGTGAAGAAATCACCGTTAAATCTGTCTTTGCTGATATGGGGTGCATGACTTCTGGGCTTTCGGAATATGACCACAGGCATATTGCAGCCAGGCCACACGATGTGGAAGATAATGGTACGGTTATCATCACTTTTTCTGATGACAGCAAGGCCGTTGTGATTGCGACAGATGTCCTGCTTGGTGGCAGTAAGAACTACGTTGAGCTTTATTGCAACGATACAGTCATCAACTGTACACTGACGTTATCGAATCTCATGAGTACTTATTTCTTGGATGAAGATAACCTGGATGATGTCTATATTTCTGAAATGCTCCCATCAAAAACAGGATGGAATAACCCGTTTGTTGAGGACGAAATTATCCGGGGGTACACAGATGAACTGAGGGATTTTGTTGAGGCCGTTTATTATGACAGAGAGCCGAAATCAGGGTTTAAACTAGCGTATGATTCGATAAAAATCATATATGCTGCCTATAAATCTGCAGAGCTTGGAAAAGCCGTGGAGCCGTAAGTCCCCTGCAATAAATTTACATATGTGAGAAAAGCGTGAATGAAAGGTGCGTACCAATGATATTTGTCAATCAATTGCCAGATGTCGAGAGCGTAAAGAAAGAGTATGCTTTAACCAATGAACAAAGGGAGTACAGGGATGTATTCATAAGCCAGATTAATGACATCCTGTCTGGCAGGGATAATAGAAAAATATTGATTATTGGCCCGTGTTCAGCGGATCGGGAGGAGGCAGTACTTGACTATATGCTCCGGCTTTCTAAAGTCAGAGAGAAGGTAAAGGATACTATATTTATTATCCCACGAGTTTATACGAGCAAGCCAAGGACAAATGGAATTGGTTATAAGGGGTTGCTTCATAACCCGGATACAAACGATAAAAATGAGGATTTGAGAAATGGTATTTTTGCTTCCAGAAAAATGCATCTGAGGGTAATACAGGAGACAGAGATGTTTCCGGCTGACGAGATGTTATATCCTGACAGCCTGATGTACTTTAGTGACTTGCTTTCATATCTGGCTGTAGGGGCAAGGTCGGTTGAAGATCAGTTGCACAGGGAGATGGCAAGCGGATTTGAAATCCCTGTTGGATTGAAAAATCCAACAAGCGGAGACTTTTCCGTATTGCTGAATGCCATTTTTGCGGCACAGCATTCCCAACGATTGTTATCACGGGGATGGGAAATTCAGACAGAGGGTAATCCGTATGCGCATGCTATTTTAAGGGGCTATATCGACCGGAACGGGAAGATGTATTCCAATTATCATTATGAGGACTTGAACGAGTTTCATGACAAATATATCAAATTTAACCTGAAAAACAGCTCCGTCATTATAGACTGTAACCATTGCAATTCCGGTAAGAAATACTATGAGCAGGGGAGAATCCTTGATGAGGTACTGTCGACATGCAACAGGAAACGGGGAATAGCAACACTGATAAAAGGATTCATGGTGGAAAGTTACCTTGAGGATGGAAATCAGATGATTGGCAACGGAATCTATGGCAAGTCCATAACTGACGGCTGCTTAGGCTGGGATAAAACAAGAGAATTGATTTATAGAATGGCTGATACACTGGCATAGAGGTAATAGTATGGTAGAGATAGGAAGCGAATTCTGGGAAGCAGCCGATACCGGGAAAAAAAAGTATCTGATATCCGGAAGAGCTGCACTTGAATATATTGTTCGTGATATCTTAGCGGAGCAGCGGATTGATTCTGTTTTAATGCCTTCATACTGTTGCCATACGATGATTGAGCCCTTTGCTAGGCATGGGATAAGAATCCGGTTCTATGATGTGTTCTATGATAAAGATAAGGGCCTTTGCGTGGAACTTCCAGAAGAGAGGAGTACCATAAGGAACCATAATAATGAAATTTTTTATTATATGACTTACTTTGGGTTTCGCCGGTTGCCTGGGGTTGATCCGGAAATGGTCCGACGGAAATATGGATTGATAATAGAAGACCAAACGCATTCCTGGCTTAGCGCTGATTTTGAGAGGACCGCGCTTAACGCAGATTATACCTATATAAGTTTTCGAAAATGGACAGGGGTATATGGCATAGCGGAGGCGAGAAAAAGGGTGGCTGGTTTTATCCCGGAGACCGGAAGGCTGGGAAAAGAATACACCGACCGAAGAAAAGATGCGATGGCGCTGAAAAGGAAGTATATCAATCAGCAGAAGTCTATTGAAACTGGCAATGGCATTCAGCCAGATTATGATATAGAAAGAGCTAAAAAATGCAAAAAGGCTTTCCTTGAGCAATACGGAGAAGCGGAGGCGTATCTGGAAAATGAATATGTAGGATATACGCCTGCATCTGAATGTGCATGGCAGCTTCTTAACGCTGACTGGGCTTTTGTCAGAGAGCGGAGAAGGAAAAACGCGGATGCCTTAATCCGCGGATTAAAAGAAATACCGGAAGTCACATTGTTATTTGGAAACAGAAAGGAAACCGATACACCGCTTTTTGTACCAGTCCTTGTAGAAGAAAGCAGGGACGGCTTGAAAGATTATTTGGTCAGCCATCAAGTATTTTGCCCGGTTCACTGGCCATTATCGGACTATCACCAAGGCCTGTCTGAACGTGGGAAAAGGATATATGGAAAAGAATTGTCGCTGGTATGCGACCAAAGATATACAGAGAAAGATATGGAGTATATCGTCCACCTGATCAGGAATTACTTCAGCGATAGGAAAAAAGAATGATTACAGAAACGATGACAAAAGCAAAAGAAGAGAAAACAACAAAAACCAAGATCGCGTTTGTTTCGCTGTTCGCTAATATTAGCGGTGCAACGCTGGCTATGCTTGAGATTATAGATAAGCTTCTGGATGATGGAGACTACGAAGTTATTGTTGTTACTGGTTCGAGAGGTCCGCTTGAAGCCAAGCTGGAAGAGAAAAATATTCCGGTTTTCAAATGCCTGTTTTTTTCCTGGCTGAAAGGGGAAGGGCAGGTTGAGAATATAAAGATCCGCATCAAGAATATCCTTTCAGCCAGAGGTGAAAGGCAGATTTATAACATTTTAAAGAATCAAAATGTGGATATCCTGCATATTAATACAGGCATATCTCCAATTGGGATCAAAAGTGCCAAAGCATTACAGATCCCCGTTATCTGGCATCTGAGGGAGGAACCCGTATCCTATTTTAACAGAGAACCATATGATAAAAGGCTAGAATTAATTTGTATAAGACAAGCGGATGAAATTATAACAATTTCAAAATATATTTATGACTGTTATAGGGAAAAATTTGCGGATAACGCGAGGATTATATATGACGGAGTGGACACAGAGGGGTTTGAAAAATTAAGGACACAGGAAATCCTTACTAAAGATACTATCCATATGGCTTTATGTGGATACAATGCCTTCAAAGGGCATATGGAAGCGGAACGGGCTTTGTCAATTATTATGAAGAAAGGATACACAAATGTCTATCTCCATTTTTATGGGAAGATAGAATCGTCCTTCAAGAAGGAACTTATTTCAATGGTAGATAAAAGCGGGCTTGGTAACCATGTTATTTTTGAGGGCTATGTAGATGATATGCCTAAGAAATGGGCAGAATCGGATATCGGGTTAATGTGTTCAGACGGCGAAGGCTTTGGACGGGCAACAGTGGAAGCAATGGCAACGGGTGCACTTGTGATTGGTGCAGATAAAGGTGCTACGCCAGAGATTATAGAAAATGGCAAGGGATTTCTCTATGAGAAGGGAAATGCAGAGCAACTGGCAGAAAAGATTATCTATGCGATAGAGAATCCGGATGTTGCGAGGAAGTATGCAGCATTAGGTCAGAGATATATAACCGAGGGAACGTTTTCTATGGATAGGAATATAGTTAGCCTGAAAAAAGTGTATCAGGAAGTGCTTGAAAGAAAAAAAGGGATTAGTATTGGAAAAGCAGAAAAATAATATCGAGGTAAAAGTATGGATGCAGTTACAACAATGAGGCAGAATAAATACAATGCGCTTGATAAAATATTTGCGTTTCTATATGCGATTATAGTAATTGTGCAGCCTCTTCGATCCTTCCTGCCAGTGACATTAAGTATGGCGATAATTATTGTATCAGTCCCTTATCTACTATTTCTTCTGCTTACAAGGAAAAATAAGTTTAAAAACATAGCGTTTGTCACATTATATGCAGTTTACCGAATTATCAATCATGGGACATCGGTGGAAGAACTTATTACTATGCTTTTCCTGATTTTGCTGGCAACGATCCTCAATAACAATCGGTTTGATTTTGATAGTTTTTTTAAATGGACGGTAAGAATCTGCTGTCTGGCATCAGCTTGTGTAATCCTTCAGGTTGTTATGTATTATATAGCAAATGTACATATTTCTTTTCTGCACGTAGGAATATTGCGAGAAGATTTGTCTAACTATGAGAGACTTATTTCGACGGGAATGACAAGCAATGCTTATCGACCATCTGCTTTTTTCTTGGAACCGTCCGCTTTTACACAATACGCATATCCAGTCCTCTTTTATCTTATATTTAAGGATGGGAGTAGAGAGAGTATAAAGTATGCATTTTTTATAAGCCTGGGAATTATTGCCTCCACCTCGGGAATGGGTATCATGTTGACAATATTGCTGTGGGGAGTATATCTATTTTACAATTGTTTCCGTGACGGAAAACTTAACAGAAAATGGTTTGGATTGCTTTGCCTGGCTATCGTTGCATGTATGATAGCCTACTTTGCATCCCTACAGTTGCAGTATAGCGTCCAGAGGATTTTCCAGGGAGATGGGGTGGGTAACTCTGCTATCCAAGGCCGTTTGGAAGGTGGACAGTATTATGTTTCACAATTAAATCGTTCAGAATTTATATTTGGTACAGGAGATACAGGTGCAGAATTGACGCTGTATATGTCTGGTGTATACCATTTGGTTTATACAGACGGTATATTATGCGCAGCCTTGTTTTTTTTGATTTTTATAATGCAGGCATTGACAAAAAAAGGGTTTGACCGTCTGCTGCCAGTTATCGTAATTATAGTGTCTGTATTTTCTGATATATCGTTAATCCATTCCCTGGTATATGTGATGATTTATGTCTTTACAGCAGTAAATAAGGTGGACACCAAGATGGTAAGAGTGAGGACAAAATTTACCAGTGGCATCGAAATATCAAAAGTTATATAACACGATAGGGTGTACATGAGGATAAGGAAGTATGATGAAAGTTGGACTAGTTACACTGTGGAAAAGAAATTATGGTTCGGCACTCCAATGTTACGCGACAAAATCCGCTGTGGAAAAGCTGGGGTACCGATGCGTCCCTCTTTTCAGGACATTTCCGGGCGTGCTGAGATACACCTATTATGTGGGGGAACTGTTCCGTGTGGCTGCTAATAGTGCTCGGTATAAAAATTATCTGACAAATTATGTTTCATTAAGAGCCGCAGGGAAAAAATCTATCTGCAGCCTGTCAGCTAAATCAGAGAGCAGTCTTGACCAGTTCGTACAAACAGTCCTACAGCCGGAAGGGTATAGCTACATCCGTTTAAAGGAGATAGGAAAATCTGAGGAATTTGCTGCTTTTATTGCAGGCAGCGACCAGATATGGAATGGAGCAAGGCGTTATGATCCGGTTTCATTTTTGGAATTTGTACCGAATAAGAAAAAAATAGCCCTTGCTCCCAGCTTTGGAACTGAAATAGAAATTTATAACAAGAAACCCTTTGCAAGGGCAATAAAGAAGTTCCAATACCTGTCTGCAAGGGAACAGGACGGTGCGGAAAAGATAAATGACTTGACAGGACGCAAGGCAGTCCGGTTATCTGATCCAACCGCGCTCTTATCACCGAATGAATGGCGTGATTTCAGCAATTCAGCTAAGAGTGCCAAAGGGGATTATATCTTCCTTCATTTTCTGGATACACCTTGCGACGATGCCTTGATTGCAATAGATGAACTTCGAAATGAAACCGGGTTTTCTTTGGTTGCTTTTGCTTATCCGCATGAAGAATATAATAGAGTTGAGGGGATAAGATTTTACGATGGAGGAGTCCAGGAATATGTGAAATATATAGACCATGCCCGCTATGTTATGACGGATTCGTTTCACACCACACTGTTTTCAATATATTTTGATACGCCCTTTTTTACATTTCACCGACAGTATATGCATAACGCCAGCCAAACTAGTCGGATTACAAATTTACTTTCCTTATACGGGCTTGAGGAGCGACTGGTAGCGGATATTAATACATTTAGGCATATATGGAATTCTAAGATGGAAGACTGTTCTGTGACAAGAGAAAAGGAACGCGAAAAACTGACGGGATACATTAAAAAGTCTTTAGCTAATACTTAAATTTATTAAAGGTTGATACAAAGACGAAATAGCAATAACAAATAGGAGGATAAAAATGTGAGTAATTTTTCTGAGGAGAAGAACGTACTAATGTTGATGAGTTTAATGAAAGCTCACAATATAAAAAAAGTGATCGTAAGTCCAGGAACCACAAATATATCGCTTATTGCCAGTATGCAGCAGGATGATTATTTTGAGCTTTATTCTGCCTATGATGAGCGGAGCGCTGCTTACATGGCCTGCGGTATGGCTGCGGAATGTGGGGAGCCTGTGGCATTGTCCTGCACTCAGGCAACGGCATCCAGAAATTATTTCCCAGGCTTGACAGAGGCTTATTACCGAAAACTACCTGTCCTTGCAATCACCTCCACACAACATGCAGGAAGGATTGGCCAGGGGTTTCAACAGGCAATTGACAGAACAAGGCAGCCTGTGGATACGGTAAAACTAAGCGTTCAGGTTCCGGTAATCCATACTGCTGACGATGAATGGCAGTGCAATGTCTTGCTTAACCGCGCACTAATGGAATTGCGGCGAGGCGGGGGTGGTCCGGTACATATAAATCTTTTTACGACTTACAGCCGAGTTTTCAATCAAGGATCGCTTCCGCGAGAAAGGGTAATTCAAAGAATTTCCTATTTTGATGTTTATAAGGGGAGTTTACCCAAAATACCTGATGGATCAAAAATCGCGATATTTGTTGGCGCCCATAAGAAATGGACGAAAGAGCAATACGACGCAATTGATGCGTTTTGTACCAAGCATAATGCGGTAGTCTGCTGTGACCAGGTAAGCAATTATAATGGGAAATATAGGGTAAATGTCATCCTTGCATCATATCAATGGGAATATAATTCGCCCGCGATGGCGGCAGATATAGTTATCCATATAGGTGAAATTACTGGTGCCCCTCTCCGCATCCATGCGAAAGAAGTTTGGCGGGTGGATCCAAATGGGGAGGTCATGGATACGTTTAAAACACAGCGATATGCTTTTGCGATGGAAGAAGAGTATTTCTTTTCTATCTATGCAGATATGGCAAAGGAATCTGCAGACCACAGTTATCTGAAACTTTGGAGATCAGAGGCCCAAAAGATCTCTGAGGCGCTCCCTGAGCTTCCGTTTTCCAATGCATGGCTTGCGCAGAACACACTGCATAAGCTCCCGAAGGACAGTATCCTGCATATGGGCATTTACAATTCTTACAGGATGTGGAGTATGTTTGAGGCCCCGAATGGGATAATAGGTTATTCTAATACAGGAGGATACGGCATTGACGGGGGATTATCTGCTCTATTGGGCGCTTCGCTAGTAACGGACAAGCTGGTATTCGGAGTGTTTGGGGATCTTGCCTTTTTCTATGATATGAACTCCCTGGGAAATCGGCATTATGGGAAAAATGTACGTATCATCCTAGTGAACAATGGCATTGGAACAGAGTTTAAAAATCCAGATAATCGGGCATATCCGTTTGGGGATAAGGCAAACCCTTATATAGCGGCTGAGGGACATAACGGTGCAAAGTCAAGAAGGTTGGTCAGGCATTATGCAGAGGATTTGGGGTTTAAGTATTTATCAGCAGAAAACAAAGAGGAATATCTGAAAAATCTGAAGATATTCCTTTCGCCAGAGATGCTCGTTTCCATGATTTTTGAGGTATTTATCGATACAAAAGATGATTCGGAAGCGTACTCCATATTGAGCCATGCTTACTCCACTATACAGGGGAAAGTAAAAACGAAAATAAAAAAAGTCCTTGGTGAAGAAGGAATTCGGACCGTTAAAAGAATGCTGGACAAGGATAGGAATATCTAAAGGTATTTCTATTCTGAAAACAAATGGTGATTTGGGATTTCCCTATAAAGGCACAGGAGGAAAATCAGATGCGGATTTTATTGTTGGGTGGCACAGGCGCGATGGGTGTATCTCTTAAAGAGATACTTGCGGGACGTGGGGATGAGGTGTTTGTTACATCGAGGAGAGTTCATGAACCAGAAGATAATAACATCCAATATTTGCTTGGGGATGCCCACAATGAAGTTTTCCTGTCAGATGTGTTAAAGCGCAAGTATGATGCTATCGTCGATTTTATGATTTATGGTTCGGGGGAGTTTGCTTTAAGGGCAAATAAACTGCTCGAATCCACAGAACAGTACATCTTTACCAGTTCAAGCCGTGTATATGCCTACTCTGAAGCGCCAATTACAGAGCTTTCCCCGCGCTTGTTGGATGTATGCAACCATAAAGATTATCTGGGAACCGATGAATACGCCTTGGCGAAAGCAAGAGAAGAAAACGTATTATTTGACAGCGGGACAACAAACTGGACAATTATTAGGCCGTACATCACATATAATGTCGAAAGACTACAGCTTGGAACAATCGAAAAAGATGTATGGCTGTATAGGGCGCTGCACGGAAGAAGCGCCCCATTACCCAAAGATGTGGCTGAACACCAAACTACGATGACTTACGGTGGCGACGTAGCATATGCAATTTCCTGCCTTATTGGGAACAGGAGGGCAGATGGCGAGGTGTTTAACTTGACTGGGACACAGCATATGGCATGGTCTGATGTTTGGAATATTTATAGTAAGGAAATACAGCAACAAACCGGAAAGATCCCACAAATCTATTCGCCTGAGAATAGCAGCGGTCTCTGGAAGGTTATGGGAAATGAATATCAAGTCCGCTATGACAGGTTGTTTGATAGAATATTTGATAATTCGAAATTGATTTCTGTATGCGGCGACTTGAATTTTATGCCTATGGAAGAAGGGCTTTCGATGTGCCTGCGTGAATTTATCCAGCACCCAAATTGGAACGGCCGTTTTGGATGCAGACTGGAGGCTTATTTAAATAGCCAGACCGGAGAAAAAATGCATTGTTCGGAACTTGGAAATATGTTTGCAAAACTCAGATATCTCGGATGGAGATGGTTGCCAGGATTTATGAGTATCATGAAAGAAAAGTAAAAAAAGATCATGTCAGTTATAAAATTGAAAAGTAAACCTATAGATGTAGAGACGAAAGTTCCACAAATTAAATTTCTATTTCTTGCAGGAAAGAAATGTATGCTGCATATTTGCTCATTCTGCAGGTTTGGCGTTACCAACGGCATACTGTAAGAGTATTGTAGAAATGGGAAAAAGATAAGGGACAAATACTGCAGTACGGATGTATCAGATGTTGTGTTTATGTGTGACGAGAATTTTGCATGGGGCTAAACGACAGACTTCGTGGAATGGTCCGTTTTATTACTGCTACATTCATAAGATAAAGACAGGTAAAACACTGAGTTTTAAGATTTATCATACTTGCGCTGTTCGGCATGAGGATTATCTTTCGCCAAATGAATATAACTGGGTTACAAATGAGGAGACTGTTTGCAGAAATGAAAATGATGTGTGCTCTCTTTTTATAGAGGTGGACAGAAACAATTTTTTGAAACGTTGGGATAACATATATGATGAAGAGGTCGAAAATGTAATTGTGCATATGCTTTTGAAGCTATAAATTATTTCAGAAATCGTGATAGGAAAAAACAGTTTCATATTTGGGAAAACAACTGACTTCTTATGTATTATTCTGAAACAGATTCAGCAATGTTTCATCCCAACAACTGGATTCTTAAAGAGATAAATAATGTTAAGCACCATATATATGGCAAAGATATTTCAATGACGTTATGGTTTCAGAATCTTTTAGGCAATTTTGAAGAATGATTGTATCTAACGCTTTCTGAAAATGAGCAGAACGACGCATTCTTCGCAATGAAAAAATTAAGCTACTATAAAAAGAAGGAGCTGTAATTCGTGTTCTGGAGACGTCTGACAGCGTCAGATTCTTAGAAACTGTTAGTGATGCATGCGACTTTGTTACAACAATACTGGGCAGGCACGTTCATATGGGTTATACAGATACGGATGATTATAACTACATCTTGCATTTTCTGTGGATTATTTTACAATAGCCGATGCTTGTAAAGTCTATCTTCTGGTTACAGGTAATATATCATTCGGATTTTGCAGCTGGTTCGGCATGCATAAATCAGAGGCCATACGAAAAAGTTGAGTTTTAAGATATTCGGCTCCGATGGGTTTTAAAGAGAATAAGTATTCCTGTATCTGATCCTAATAGGCTATATATTTTTAGTGAGCATTATACTGCGACACTCTTCTATTCAAGATGGCGGATTTATAGATATGTCAACGCCTTAATTGAGGATAATTAAAATGTGTAGACAGATTTTTGCAGTGGTCTATTTCAAAATTGTACTTGTGCTGGTGCCGCTGCTTGTTAGTAGAGTTTAGGAGGCTTGTTATGTTACATTATGTTTTTATGGTAGGTGATTATGCTCCTATCCCATCGGCAAACGGCAATTGCGTAAGAGCATTAGTGGATGAGTTAATCTCAAGAGGGAACATTGTGGATGTGATTTGTTTCGGAGATGCTTATTGTTATGGCTACAAAGAAAGACCAATAGGAAGTGTTCATACGATTGAGCGGGACCGGTTGCCTGACGAAAATGTAGGAAAACTGGCACATAAGATTGCCTGTATTCCACGTGCTTTATGGTGGCCTGTAGGCAATCCACGTTTGAAAGAACATTATATCCGAATGTTGCAGAAAGTAAATGAAAACTTGAAAATTGACTGTGTAATCGCATGTCAGCTTCCGGTGGCTTCATCCGCTGCAGGAATGGAGTTTAAAAAGAAAGTACCAAATGTCAGTTTTTTTATCTATGAATTGGATTCTTTTTGGAATTCTTACTATCTTGTTGAGGGATGGAAGAGATTATTCATAAAAAAATGTAAGAAAATTGAAAGGCAATTCTATGATGTTGCAGATGGAATTCTTCATTTGGAATGCAATAGGGAAAATTATAAGGGAGGACTTTATGAAAAATATAACGGAAAGTCTTATTACCTTGATATTCCGTTGATTAACAAAACACAATATTATAACTATACTGAAATGATTCATAATTTAGGGAGTGGGACGGAGAAAATAAAATTAATATATACTGGAAGTCTTTCTAGCACATTCCGGAAACCAAACTATATTGTAGAACTTATAAAAAAAGTGTCAACGTCTTTGCCTTGCGAATTAACGTTTTATTCGAGAGGATGTGACGCCGATTTGAAAAGGGAAGCAGAAAAAAGTGAGTGTATAAAGTCATTAGGATATGTTGAAAAAGATGTTCTTGAGAAAGGAATAGCAAATTCGGATTTTCTTGTTAGTATAGGAAATTCATTACCAGAGGGACATAATGCGATTCCATCAAAAATTTTTGACTATATGTCAACAGGTAAGCCGGTTGTACATATCTTGGCAGGTAATAATGATATCTGTAAAAAATACTTTAATGAGTATCCGAAAGTGTTACTTCTGGATCCGAGAGAATCATTCGAAAGAAATTTTGAAATATTGAGGCAGTTTTTGATAGAAAACAAAGGAGTAAGAGTTCCTTTTGACGTAGTATCAAAAGCATTTTATAAGAATACACCGCAGTATTCTGTTGATGTAATCGAAGCTGCACTAAACGCAAAAGATATAATAAAACAGTTTGAGGTAAATATAGAGTGAACAGAAGTAAGAAAAGCATGCTGAACGCCATTTTTGCCTTGCTGCAAATGGCGGTCACAAGCATCTTTGGACTGGTGCTTAGCAGGGGCATAATGAGCCATTATGGGTCGGATTATAATGGCATAAATTCAATCGTGACTCAAGTAGTCAACGCTATTATGGTTTTGGAGGGTGGCTTCACGCTCGCCAGTAATGTGGCTTTGTTTAAGCCTTTCATGGAAAAGAATATTAAGAAAATTAATGGAATTCTATCCGCTACAGAGAAGCGGTTTAGGATGGTTTCGTTGATAGCGGTTTTGATTGGAGTTGTGATAGCTTTTATTTTTCCATTTTGTATTTCGACAGAAGTTCCTTATTTGACTTGTGTATGTATGATGCTTTCGGTCTTACTGCCATCTTGTTTTAATCTTGGTTATAGCATGAAATACAGGGTTGTCCTGCTGACGGACCAGAAAGAGTATGTCATCTCAATGATTACAGCTGTGTTTTACGCCATTGGGAACAGCGTAGCGATTGTACTGATCCAGATGGGTTATGGCATTTTATTGGTACGGATGGTTATCATGGCGTTCCTCTTCCTGAGTTATTATTGCATTGGATTGTTCTGCCGGAAGAGGTATAAATTTGTCCAGTTTAAGGAGAAACCCCTGTTTAATGAAATTAGCGGTTCAAAAAACGTGATGGTTTTGAAAGCAACGTCTATGTTGTATAGTTCTATACCGATCGTGCTTATTTCCACTCTTCCGGACGGAGGATCGATGCTGGCGAGCGTTTACGCCGTGTATAGAAATGTCATAACCCTAGTGCAGAATTGCTTGACATCCATAACCAACGCGCCAAGGTTAGGGTTTGGTTCCCTGCTTGCGGAAGGGAACTATAAAGAAGCTGAGGATATGTTTAACCTTTATGAAAAGATTGCATTCATTGGCATGTCAATTATTTTGGGGACTACTTGCCTCCTGATCATGCCGTTCGTTGACCTTTACACACGGGGTATTACTGATATCAATTATCACAACGCTATTCTAGCCTGCATAATGTTGGTGACTGTATTTTTTGAAATCTGCCACATCCCAAGCGGACAGATGATCCAGATGTCTGGAAGTTTTCAAGCATCAAAAAATATACAGTCAATTGCTTTTATAGTTCTAGCTGTCGGTATGGTAGTTGGAAGGGTAACATTGGGACTGTACGGGATTATAGCGGCCGTTCTTCTTGCAGCAATTGTGTTGTGCTTTTTGGAAATTGGTTATACGGGAATAAAAATATTTAAACGAAGTTGGGTGAAGCTGATCGCCAACTTGCTCCCCTGCCTTACAATCTGTGTAACCGCAGGCCTAGTTGGTTTCAGCAGAGTTTTCGCATGCAATAGCTACATTATGTTTGTGGCTGAAGGTATTATCACTGTAGCGGTGCTTTCTGTTCTAACTATTGGTTTCTACTATATTATAGATGCTGCATCTATCAGAAGGATTCTTCAATTGGTAAAGGGGTTCTTGAGGAGAGGATGATACGCTGGTCGCACATCCTTTGTTATATGCTCCACTAACTGAAAGACGAGAAATGAAGATTAGGCCAGGTATTAAGATAAAAAAAGACTAACTATTAAAAGTCAAGAGTGAGACACAAATATTTTTGAATGAAATGTGAAAAGGCATTTTTCTACAGTTTCGTCAAATGTGTCAGATGGCAGGAAGCAATCTTCCCAGCAGAAGGGAGTTCGGAAAGCAAGGCGTACACAGAAGCGATATGAAGTGTCGGAACAAGTTTTTCCAATTCAGGGAATAGAATGGTAACAAGCTTGGAGACAGACTGTTTGAGCCGGGCACGTTCCTGAACCTTATCAAAACGGTAACGGGTGAGTGAATTTAACATTTCGTTGTAATGTGATGTGTCCGAGTAGGACTTTAGCTCGCGTCAGACATTAGCATCATAACAATGGTTCGGGCATCGACCTTATCCGTTTTCGTCTTTCTAAGGCTGAAACTTTTTCTGTAAAGATTTGTGTGGAGCGGATTGATGAGATAGGTGGTCAGGCCTTTATCAAGGAGATAACCGAGCAGATTGTAAGAGTAATGTCCGGCGGCTTCCAGTCCTACTTTAATTTTGGACCTATCTGTACGAGGGATTGGATCTTGAAAAAAAGATCGTCAAATCCATCCCGGTTATTCTTAATAGTAAAAACGGGAAAGAGAATCTCTCCATCTGAGTTTACGATAAAGCAGACATGCTTATCCGTAGCAACATCGATTCCAATGTAGATCATAAGAACACTCCTTAGGAATAGATTTAGATACTGTTTGGGACCACAGGGTACTTTGCGCTTGTGACCTCGTTCTAAATCAACCGTCATGCGGTATCTAACTGATTAACAAATATACAAAGAGGCTGTGGTTGGAGCCTTTCTTAGACCATCTGGTGGTAGGAAATCAAAACCAATCCACAGTAACTCCTAACAGTATAGCATACAGACCTTGGAGAGGGTCTATAATCACTACTACTTTATAATACGAGGATAGTAATAGGAGAAATAGTAAATGGTTAAAACAAGATTCTTTAAAGACAAAACACTGATGATAACAGGGGGCACAGTATACATCGAAAGCATTCGTTGAGTATTGTGAATCCGTTCATGTAACACAAAGTATGAGTAAAGCAGGATGTCCGTATGACAACGCACCAATGGAACGGTATTTCAATACCTTGAAGAATGAATGCACAAATCAATATGAATTTCGTACGGAGGAGGCACTCTATCAGACGGAGGAGGAATTTGCATATATCACGTATAATCATGTGCGCCCTCATAGTTTCAATGGGTATCAAACACCATATCAAGCTCGAATTTCATAAATCGATTTCTTAGCCACAAGTGTTACAAAAACGCTTGTCCACAACAAACGCTAGACAGTTTAGAAGAGTATCTATAAAAGTTGGTATACATAAAAAATTACGTAAGTGAAGGAGAATCGTTGTAATGAGTTTATTTAAAAACAAAATACTTTTAATTACCGGAGGAACAGGTTCTTTTGGAAATGCAGTGTTGAATCGTTTCCTTGATACTGATATCGGCGAGATCCGCATCTTCTCCCGTGACGAGAAGAAACAGGACGATATGCGCCACGAATTCCAGGCCAAGATGCCGGACAAGGCTGAGAAGATTAGCTTTTACATTGGCGATGTACGTGATCTTCAATCTGTAAAAAATGCCATGCATGGAGTGGATTACATCTTTCATGCAGCAGCATTAAAACAGGTTCCGTCTTGTGAATTTTTTCCAGTTGAAGCGGTCAAAACAAACGTTTTAGGGACAGAGAATGTACTTCAAGCGGCTATTGATGAGGGCGTGGAGACGGTAATTTGTCTTTCTACGGACAAAGCTGCCTACCCTGTTAATGCCATGGGAACATCTAAAGCTATGATGGAGAAAGTAATTGTAGCTAAATCAAGAACAACAAAGAAAACAAAGATTTGCTGTACTCGTTACGGTAATGTTATGTGTTCTCGTGGATCTGTTATACCCTTATGGATTGATCAAATTCGTAATGGTAAGCCAATTACCCTGACTGAACCGACAATGACACGATTTATTATGTCACTGGACGAGGCGGTGGATTTGGTACTATTTGCATTTGAACATGGAGAAGCGGGAGATATTTTAGTACAGAAAGCGCCAGCCTGTACGATTCAGACGCAAGCGGAAGCAGTATGTGAGTTGTTTCATGGAAAGAAGGAGAATATCAAGGTAATTGGTATCCGGCATGGAGAGAAAATGTATGAGACATTGTTGACAAATGAAGAATGTGCCCACGCCATTGACATGGGGAATTTCTATCGTGTACCATGTGATAAGAGGGGCTTAAACTATGATAAGTATTTTACCAAAGGAAATACAGAAAGAACGAAGCTCAGCGAGTTTAATTCCAACAACACGAGGCTTTTGTCGGTGGAGGAGACGAAAGTGAAGATTGCATCATTAGCGTACATACAAGAAGAGTTAGTTAAAGCAGGATTAATGTAAGGATACATTAATATCATAAGTTACGGAACGGGGTATATAAAATAATGAGTGAAATTAAAATAGACTATTCTGATATTCATTTTGCGGATAATGGGAAGTTGAAACTTCTCATTATCGTAGGTACTCGCCCGGAAATTATCCGTCTGGCTGCAGTAATCAAAAAATGTCGTAAATATTTCGATACCGTTTTGGCTCATACCGGCCAGAATTATGATTACAATCTTAACGGAGTTTTTTTTCATGACCTCGAACTGGAAGATCCGGAGGTGTATTTGAATGCGGTGGGTGCAGATTTAGGAGAAACCATGGGTAATATCATCGCAAAATCTTATCAGCTCATGGTAGAGATTAGGCCAGATGCAGTGTTGGTGTTAGGGGACACCAATTCTTGTTTGTCTGTAATTGGGGCAAAGCGTCTGCATATTCCAATCTTCCATATGGAAGCCGGGAATCGATGCAAGGATGAGTGTTTGCCGGAAGAGACAAATCGTCGAATTGTGGATATTATTTCTGATGTCAACATGGCATATTCTGAACACGCCAGACGTTACCTTGCAGATTGTGGTCTGCCCAAGGAGTGTACTTATGTAACCGGCTCTCCGATGGCAGAGGTGCTACATGAAAATCTGGGAAAAATAGAGGCCAGTAAGATACATGAGAGATTAGGGCTGGAAAAGGGAAAGTATATTTTATTATCCGCTCATAGAGAGGAAAATATTGATACAGAAAAGAATTTCCGGAGTCTGTTTACGGCAATCAATAAGATGGCCGAAAAATATGATATGCCGATTCTGTATTCTTGCCATCCGAGAAGCAGAAAGAGACTGGAGTCCTCTGGTTTTGAGCTGGATCCGAGAGTGATCCGCCATGAGCCATTGGGATTTCATGATTATAACTGCCTGCAGATGAATGCGTTTGCTGTTGTGTCTGATTCAGGAACGCTGCCGGAAGAGAGCAGTTTTTTTACCTCTATTGGTTATCCGTTCCCGGCAGTATGTATCCGGACCAGCACGGAACGTCCGGAGGCATTGGACAAGGCGTGCTTTATTTTGTCCGGCATAGACGAAAAAGGGTTGCTGCAATCCGTAGATACTGCAGTGAAAATGAATCGGAATGGAGATTATGGAATTCCTGTACCAGATTATATTGAAGAAAATGTCAGCAGTAAAGTAGTGAAAATCATTCAAAGCTATGTTGGCGTAGTCAACAAGATGGTATGGAGGAAAGATATATGAACATTTTAGTTACTGGCGCCAAAGGAATGGTTGGTACAGCGCTGGTCAATAATCTAAAAAATATACGGGATAACAAAAACAGGACAAGACCGGGCCTGCAGATTGAGGAGATATATGAATATGATTTAAATTCTACCAAAAAAGAACTGGATGAGTACTGCCGGAAGGCTGATTTTGTATTTAATCTCGCCGGGGTAAACCGACCGGAAAATCCGGAAGATTTTATGAGAGGGAATTATGGTTTCGCTTCTGAGCTTCTGGACAATCTGAAAAAATATAATAATAAAGCAGCAATTATGCTTTCCTCTTCCATTCAGGCAACGCTCGCCGGACGCTTTGGTAATAGCGAATATGGGAGAAGCAAAAAAGCTGGCGAAGAATTATTCTTTGATTATGCCAGAGAAACAGGAACGAAGGTTGCTGTTTATCGTTTCCCCAATTTAATGGGGCATTCCTGTCCAAAGTATAATTCGGCGGTTTCCACTTTCTGCTGGGCGGTGGCAAATGATGAAGAATTTACAGTGAATGACCGCAACACAGAGTTGGAACTGTTATATATTGATGATCTGATTGAGGGAATGTTTGACCTTCTGGAAGGTAAAGAAAACCATTGTGAGTATCCAAAAACTGGAGAAGAGATTGATGGAGTCTTTTATGATGGCGTAACGCCAAGGGAAACTGTATATGGACGTTATTGCTTTGTCCCGGTTACTCATAAGGTAACATTAGGAGAAGTGGTAGATTTATTGCAGCAGTTCAAAGAACAGCCGAAAACTCTTCTGATGCCGAAGATGCCGGAAGGCTCTTTCACAAAGAAATTGTACTCGTTGTATTTGACCTATCTTCCGACAGACCAGTTTAAGTATGCGCTGAAAATGAATGTGGATGACCGAGGAAGCTTTACCGAATTGGTGCATACGGAAGACTGCGGACAGGTCAGCATCAATATCAGTAAACCAGGTATTACCAAAGGACAGCACTGGCATAACAGTAAGTGGGAGCTGTTTATTGTGGTGGCAGGCCATGGCCTGATTCAGGAAAGAAATATCAATACCGGAGAAAAAGTGGAGTTTGAAGTATCGGGAGATAAGATTGAAGCTGTCCATATGATACCGGGATGGACGCATAATATTATCAATTTAAGCGATACAGAAAACTTAGTTACTGTTATGACTTGTAATGAGATTTTCAATCCGGAAAAACCGGACACTTTTGGAGAGCCAGTATGAGGCTCTCTTTAAATTTTTTAGTGATTGATTAACACGAAAAATGAACACAAACAAAGAACGTCCCAGAAAGAAACCAACCTAAAATATACTGGCTGTCTGTTCTAAATGCATTGAAAAACCGCGGAGTAAAAGATATCCTGATCCTTTGTGCAGATGGCCTGACCGGGATCAAAGAAGCCATTGCAACTGCCTTCCCGAAAACAGAGTATCAACACGGATTTAAAAAAATCTATCAGGCACCCAATGAAAAGAAAGCTCTGGACGGCCTTGACCGGCTAACAGAGAAATGGACGCCAAAATATCCGAATTCGATGAGAAGCTGGAAGCAGAACTGGGATGCCATCTGTCCGATCTTCAAGTTTTCCACAGGGGTAAGGAAAGTCATTTATACCACAAATGCCATCGAATCACTGAATTCCACCTATCGGAAGCTGAACCGCCAGAGGAGCGTATTTCCAAGCGATACTGCCCTTTTAAAAGCACTTTACCTGGCAACATTTGAAGCCACCCAAAAATGGACCATGCCGATCCAAAATTGGGGACGGGTCTATGGGGAGCTGAGCATCATGTACGAAGGCAGGCTCCCAGAGTAAGAGATACCTGACAAAAACGGGTGGGAAATCCCACCCGTGCTTGACATGCCCAGCATATGCTGTTATATATAAACCAAGGGCTGAAAGCTCTCAGTTTGGCTTTTTGCCCAACCATTATCATAGAAGATCGGTAATTACAGAGATTTTTTCACAGGCTCTCCAGAATCGCTTCCGACAGAGGACTGTCATCACCACCAAGCTGGTCATACCAGCCATTGGAATCATACTGGGAACAGAAGATGGTAGATGACCTCCTGCGTTTCCTATGGAGCAGTTCCAGAATGTCGTGCTGTTCGGATTCAGTGGGCTTCAGCAGAAGCCATTCGTCGATGATTAGCAGAACCGGGTTGGCGTATTCAACTGTTCAATTTTAGTGGTCAAACTGTTCAACTAGTGTACTGACCTGCTGATTTTTAGCAATACTGCCACCTCATTAAGAGGCA